>Ga0209006_10002972_pt1 | contig 15409 bp, 14 predicted proteins | sample JacPin_JW_Ref_O2_FD_188567 | JGI IMG/M metagenome (GOLD analysis project Ga0209006, IMG submission 188567) | Forest soil microbial communities from Algoma, Ontario, Canada - Jack Pine, Ontario site 1_JW_Ref_O2 (SPAdes) (version 2) | ecosystem: Environmental > Terrestrial > Soil > Boreal... | reverse complement strand
GCAGTCGTTGTGGAGAACGAATTAAAATATTTTTGTTGTCAGGTGACGAAAAAAAGTGTGACTAGTCACAATGTACATCATTTTGCAAACAGCAATAATTAGAGTGTGCTCACACGAACCTTAGACTGATACCAATATTTGAGGTATGAGCTATGCAAGACTCATTGCAATTTGGGATTCTGGCATGCTGCAAAGTGGGCTCATCCTCGATGCCACTGCGACGGCTCAACGGTGGGTAGGAAAACCGTCACGCCGTTGGATCGCCTTCATCTGTAGCTTTGTTGTCTCCGTCTGGCTGTTTGCATCCCTTTCTCAATCCAAGATCTCGTTCTTCAAACCTCCGCCGATATTACGACCGCCATCTTCATCTCACATATGGTCCGCCCGCGCGGCAGAAGTTAGAGATGCTTTCCGCCACGCGTACTCAGGATATCAGAAGTACGCCTCATCGTACGATGAACTTTTGCCTGTTACAGGAGGCAAAGCCAATAAGTGCACATTTTCGCTCTATTACTTCAATACTGCAGTTTTTGAAACATTAAATTGCAGATGGAACGGGTGGAGTGTCACAGTCGTGGACGCTTTGGACACCATGTGGATAATGGATTTGCAAGATGATTTCAGGGATGCTATACCCGTCGTTGCCAATACATCTTTTATCTCGTCGTCCGATGTTGGAATCCATAACTCTTTACATTTTCAAACTTCCGCTAAAATTCTTGACCAATCTAGACTACGTTTGCGGACTTTTTTGAGACAGTGATACGATCTCTTGGTGGACTACTATCAGCATATGCATTATCAGGCGAACCGATATTTTTATCTCGGGCGGACGAGTTGGGCGGAAGACTCTTGACAGCTTTCGATTCTCCATCGGGGCTTCCTTGGTTCGCCGTGAACACTAAAACGTCAGTAAAATCCCAAGCTTCCCAACTCTTCCATTCATGGCGTTGACCGAATTTCTTCCAGCGGCAAGACCAAACTGGGATCGACCAACTCCGTGTTGTGGTCTGAGGCAATGAGTTGCCAGATGGAATATAAATACTTGGCACATCTCACAGGTCGATCTGAGTACTACAAGAAGGTTCCGTTTATAACTGCGGGTTCAGACATATTCTCAATATGAAACTGCAGGTTGAGAAGATTATGGAAATCATGCAACGCACCACTCTTCCAGATGGTCTAGGCTTATTTCCCACGGCATGGGATATCAATACCGGCAAGCCTATAAATTGTGAGCGTTGATTTGTTATGGAAGCTTGTATACTAACCCGTTGCCTCTTCAGCCCGATATTCCGTTGGTGCAAGAGCTGATAGTGCATATGAATATATGCTCAAACAATGGCTATTGACGGGAAGATCGGAACCCCGAGGGAGGGATCTCTGTGTGTACCCACTATGTTCTAATATTACGACTCACAAATTCCTCATCGTAACCAGACCTCGCATCCGCCAACGGGATTATCAAGAACTTGTTGTATCTTAGTCCTACCCGAAACCTTCTCTACGTAACCGAGCTCGAAAACAAACGGCCATCGCACACATTCGAGCACCTCTCATGTTTTCTGCCCGGACTTTTTGCTCTCGCTGCACACACTCTTCCTCTCCCGCCTAGAGAAATGAAACTTCATCAATGGGCAGCAATCGGGTTGGCGAAGACTTGTTGGACTACATATGCTGACCAAGTCACCGGCCTCGGTCCGGATGGGATGATCATGAAGGCGCCGCAAGGGACAGATCCACATGCAGGAAGATGGATTGAACAAGTGGAGCTGTGGGAACAGCGAGGCGAAGTAGGCCAACCCCCAGGATTGCAGGATGTGCCTCCTGCGCCAGCAGGGAGTAGAGATTACATTTCATCGAACAAACATTATTTACTACGGCCCGAGGTGTGTTTCTTCACCCATTTGGAGATAATTATCCTAAAGGTCTCCTCAGACGGTGGAAAGCTTCTACATCCTTTGGAAAACTACAGGAGATGAAACCTGGAGAGAGCGCGGATGGTCAATCTTTGAGTCTATCCAAAAACACTGCCGAACACAATACGGTTATGCCGCCGTGCGCAATGTCGATGCACACCCAGCGCCACTGAGGAACGAAATGCCCAGGTGAGCTTCACGTCAACAGTGGATGCGTCGATTTTATAGCCTGATCGCGTTGTTGTAGTTACTTCCTGGCAGAAACGTGAGTCCTTCAAAGTGCCCCGTGCGCGGACAGCTCTGACACCTGCGTCCCTGGCAGCCTCAAATATCTGTACCTGCTCTTTACAGACAGAGATCTCATCCCGTTCGACAAGTTCGTCTTGAACACTGAGGCACATCCCTTCCCGATCTTCAATTGGACGACTTGGGAGAAGGCAGAGCATAATATAGTAGCGCGTTAATGATTTATCAAATGTTACCTTCATGCATGGTTTCTCGTGCCGAGTGTAATGCTCCTTTTTCATTCATTTAGTTCCTCACGTTCTCAGGTCAACAGCATAACAAAGGACTATTGCTGCTACATTCGTGTTTTTCAGGCTTACTATTTATACCCAATGGCCCTACCCATTCACACCAACACCCTGTACATAGATACATCTAGGATACACTTTGTATATACATACGCCAGCCGATTTCCCGCTGCTCGAACAAACATGAGAAGGTTTGCATTAAGTTACACAGCCCCTATTCCAGATACATTTGCAGTTAGTGATGTGAGAATCCTTTGCACTATGAAACTCACATTGTTTCTTCAGCCATAAGACTCGTTGGTCGTTTTCCTGGGATAACTTCGGACCCAGGCTATCTCATTGGATTTCCCTGTGCATCATATATAGTACAGAAAGGAAAATCTAGGTACGTGTCCCTGGAAGATCGAGAAATAATATGAAGCGCCTAGTGTCGATTAAATGCTTCCAAATCAGCTAGGCCGAAGCTGTCGTATCTGTAACCCTTTTAGCGGATAGAATCAAGCATCCGATCGGTCAACAATGTAAATGCCCCCCGTCCTACGCGTAGTATTTCCGATATTCCATTGAGCAAGAGTTGCGGCGACGACAACTCCGGCTCCAGTTCTTCGACACCAAATAGCAGGGCGTCATCGGAATCATCGGCGCCAAAGGGATCATCCATCGTTTCGATGCATTCTTCTTTTGGTTCCTCGTTCGGAAAACGAGGGACGTCGTACGTTATTCTGGGTCCAAGTGCTCGTTGTCCTACGCGTAGTACTTCCGATATTCCATTGAGCAAGTGTTGCAGCAACGACAACTCCGGCTCCAGTTCTTCGGCACAAAATGGCAGGGAGTCATCGGAATCATCGGCATCAAAGAGATCATCCATAGTTTCGATGCATTCCTCTTTCGGTTCCTCTTTCGGAAAATGAGGGATGTCGCGTGTCATTCTAAGTCTAGTAGGGGCGGGTGAAATATGTATCGCTGCCCTTCCCAAGTACGCTGGGGTGCTTTTGTATGGCACAGGCAGGGAATACAAGGCAGATTTGTTGTCAAACTCGATGCTCTTGAATGAGGCCCACCAAGCACTTTGTACAGGCGCAACAGCGGTGTATTTGGAACTGGTATGTGGAGGCTGATGGATGGTCGAGGGGGGAGCGTCTGGAAGATGGAAGACGGAAGATAACGGAAGAGGTGCTGATGTTCCCAATTTCTGCAAGCCGTCCGGATGAGATTGCTCGTTACCAAGTGATTTGCTGACCGCAGACGAAAACGACACTGGCTCCTGAGAGGCGAGAGATGATACAAAGGGCATGTCAGTGAGAGCTTTGGGAACAGTCTGGAAGACCGAGTAGCCTACCACTCCAGAATGTATCAGTGGGAGATTGCTTTGCTCGTGAAGGGAAAAGGATTGAGGCTGCATGGCTGGAGTCGAAAAGTGTGACTGCGATGCAGTGATCGGACCGTAGAAACCAAAAGTGTCATCGCTGTCAGGAAGATCCAACATCACGAAGTCCTCGGTGCTAGACTGTTGGTCACCAATTATGTTCTAAGTGTAAAATAATCAGCAATGTGAAGGTGCATGCATTTCGATGGACCTCACATTATCAACATCCATCTTGTCATGAGTATCTACAATCACGTTTAATAAATCTCCATGGCCGTCTTGACTGTGAGCCGTTCCGTTCCACGGGTTTGAGTGTATGTGTTCGTCGTAAAATGGCGGCCGCACACTCTCCTGGAATGATGAGGTGGGAGGCTCCTGTATGTGCTCTGACGAATGATTGGATGGTAGAGGTATATAACCTACAGCCGTCATCGGATTGGAGGTGGGAGAGATCAAGGTGTCTGGTACCATGGAGCAATCCTGTGGCTCGGGGGTATCGGTGGTCTTCTCCTTGAAATCGAGAGCAGGTAGGCCTGGCATCATGATAGATTCTTGCTTCTCGGTGATATGAGCGTTTCCAATATGTTCGCAAGATTCAAGCAGACGCGAATCGGCAAGAGTGTCGGTGGCATTCTGGGGAGGTGGGTCAAGCGGCGCCAAATTGTGAACAGACGGCGCAGGGTGAGTGGCCTGGTTTTCGGGGGCAGGTTTCCTCATAAAGGAAATAAAATTGGAGGCAAAATCATCTGATTCTTGGTTCTGCGGTTGTATATTGACCCAAAACACGGGATCTAGCGGGGTCACAGCTGGCTCGTTGGCAGTGGTATCAAGGATGTTGGCTATAGCTGTTTGGTTGTTGCCTTGGCCTTCTCCCCTATCTCCTTCATGCTGCTTCTCTAGGGCTTCAGCCAAAGCGGAAGTAACCCGACGAAGGGCGCGAGGATTTCTCGGTGCCAAAGTTTTCTTAATGGTATCTTCAACATCCGTGGTTTCATCTGCGTCTGCGTCTGTGTCTGGCTCGGATTTCGTAGATGCCACTCTTATTTAGTGATTATTAGCATCTTGTTCGAAGGGATTGCCGCGAAGGACCGTACTGAGGACGCTCTCCCTTCTTTCTCAGTCGTTGCTTCATGATAGATGGTAAAATCTGGCGAGGGGTTACTCGATGCCTTCCGTTCTTATCATGCCACTGGAGTATTGCCCTCTCCGCATGATGACTGGCCACTACGAATTTTTGTGCTTTTTTCAACGATCGAGCGGTGGTCATGCGGACAGAGGCGGAATTGCGATGATGAGAGGTAACATTAGAGCGAGATGGCTTTGAGTGCATAACAAAAGCCGATACTGAAAATACTGGAGGGTGGTGGTTCGAGGAATGGAGAGGTATGTGCTTTGGCCCCCGATTAAGATACCAATCCTAGTCACGTGACTGATAATTGGGGGGGGACAAAGCATTTTTATTCCTTTGCCGGTACTCACGCTGGCATAACCGTCCTATTCCATTTCTTCAGAACGTGCAAGAGGTCCCGCAGGCCATTACTGGGCCATGCAGCTGCTGCCTAAGGCCTCAGTCCCACGCAGTGACGGAAGCCAAGACCAAAGTGTCTATGTAAAAACTATCTGGTGTAGCAATACAGTGGATCTTGAGTACTTGAGTCGTAGATTGAATAAAAGCGTACAAAAAAAAAGATCCTCATCAAGTCAAAGCAAAGGCGCAATCCAAAAACACACTCCGGGATCCTTGAATTTGCAGATCAATGATGAACTAACGTGACGCGTGACGCGTGACGCTACAACGTACGCCTGGCACCTCCTCCAAAAACCGAGCCTTGCTATCCGTGTGCTCTTCTCGACTGATCGTTTGAATTGCAGATCAATTTTTCGCGTAGAAGACAGTCGTTTGCGAGCTCTTGAAGTTTAGCATCCTGGATTCGGTGTTACAGAGCGAGTGCGACCTCATATAATCCGTAATTGAGAAGTCGGTTGATCATAGCAATATTGATATGGTTGATGATCACCACCTCGTCTGCGACGGTGGGGCTTGCTCTGTGTTCGGCACGTTTGTTATGAATATCCCCGCTTCTTGGGGCACGGAGCGCCTTACAATCGGAATCGTATGCTGCAATCTTTTCCTGGATCTGGTGCATAAACTCACGCGAACAACGGTTTGATTCAATACAATAGATCGATTCCATATCTAAAGTTTATACTAGTGTTGTTGCTGATGAAGGCGACTTGGAGGGAATTGAGTAGCAAAGGATTAATGCCGAGATCGATCATATCTGCAAAAACCAAGATACCAATTCGCCTCTAACAACTACGATGAGGTAGCAGAAGGGCGGTGTTCCACACAAGCTTGCAAGGCATTCCGTTGCACCATGTGGTTCAAAACAGGGCGGGAATTGCGTTGGATGGAGTGCAGAACCTGTACGTGGTAGTGACCAGTGATATTGCACACAGTTCCGGTGGATTTCAGTGGGACTATGTCATCGGCGGATGCAACATGCGAAAAGAGATGCCAAAAGAGGGCGGATGGTCCACAAAGCATAGAAAGCATGCCGCCGGACAACCCATTTATTTGAGGCAAGGAGTCGAATGAGGGCCGGAATGGCATCGGATTCCAGCGCAGCTGCCTTCGCTGGGTCGTAGAATATGCAGATTTGCCACAAAGCTCCAGCAGCACTCCGTTGGACTTGGTGATTGGTTGAGCCCAGTAGTCGAATAAGGGCCGGAATTGCATTGGATTCCAGAGCGGCTGCCTTGGATGGCGTGTGGAAGAGGCATATGTTCCACAAAGCTCCCGCGGCCATCTGTTTGACCATGTCGTCATCTGAGGCTAGGAGTCGAACGAGGGCTGAAATGGCATTGGATTTCAGAGTAGCTGCTTGTGCCTTCCTGTAACAGGCGTAACATATGTTCAGCAATTCCCTTGCGGCCATCCATTGTTTTGTTGTGTTGTCTGAGGCGAGGAGTTGAACAAGGGTCGGGATCACATTGCATGCAAGCGCAGCTGCCCTTGCTGGCTGGTGGGATATGCATATGTTGCACAAAGCGTTTGCAGCGGCTTGATGGACTATGTCGTTGTCTGAGGTGAGCAATCGAATGAGAGCCGGAATCGCATTAGCAGCCAGCGCAGCTGCCTTCGCACGCTTGTAGTGCGAAAGGCTCCACAAAGTACATAGAGCATCCTCTACAACTATGTCATTCTCCGAGGCGAACAGTCGAACGAGGGCAGGAATCGCCTTGGATGATAGAATAGCTGCCCGTGTGTCCCGGCACAGAGCGATGCTGCACAACGTTCCTACTGCATTTTGTTGAATCATATCATCCTCCGAGGCAAGGAGTCCAACCAGGACGGGGATCGCATTGGATGCCAGGGCGGCCGCTCGCGCTGGCTCGTACATATGAGTGATGGCCGATAAGGCTGCTGCAGCATTCCGTTGTACTAATTCATTGTCTAAGACAAGGAGTCGAACGAGGGCCGGAATCGCATTGGATTCCAATGCAGCTGCATTTGCTGGTTCGTATCCAGAGCATATGATCTCCAATGCTTCTGTGGTATCCCGTTGTACCACATAATTCTCTGAGGCGAGGAGTCGAACAAGCGTCGGCATCACATTGCATGCGAGCGCAGCTGCCTTTGCTGGCTCGTGGTTGTCGCATATGTTGCACAAAGCTCCCAGAGCCTCTTGTTGGACCTTGTCGGAGCCGAGGGATCGAACGAGGGTAGGAATCGCGTTGGATTCCACTGCAACTGTGGATGCTGGCTGATTGAATGTGCATATGTTCCGCAATGCTCTTATGGCATTCTGTTTGATAGCGTCATGGTCTGAGGAGACGAGTCGGACGAGGGCGGGAATCGTGGATGTGAGTGCAGTTTCTTTCGCTGGTTCGTACAATGTGATGTTGTACAAGGCTTGTACGGCATTCCGTTGGACCATGACATTGTCTGAGGTGAAGAGGTGAACGAGTGCTGGAATTGCATTGGATGTCAGCGCACATGCCCTTGCTGGATTGTGCAAGCTGCATATGTCTCGCAAAACTCCCGCGGCATCCCGTGGTACCGTGTCGCTATCCAAGGTGAGGAGTTGAACGAGGGAGGGAATCGCGTTTGATGCAAACGCAGCTGCCTTTCCCGCCTCGTGGGACGTGCATATGATCCGCAAAGCTCTCATAGATTCATTCCGGACATTGCCGCTGTCTGAGCTAAGGAGTCGAACGAGGGCCGGAATTGCATTGGATGCCAGTGCAGCCACCTTTGCTGACTGGTGGAAGGCGCATACGTTCCACAAAGCTCCGGCGGCATTCTGCTGGACAGCGTCATTATCTGACTCAAGGAGTCGAACCAGGGCTGGGATAGCATCGGATGCAAGTGCCGCTGCTTTCGCTGCTGGGTGGTATGCAGTGATTTCGGATAAAGCTCTGGCGGTATTTTGCCTGACCAAGTCATTGTCTGATATGAGGAGTCCAATGAGGGTTGGAATTGCTTTAGATCTGAGGGAAGTTGCGTTTGTTGGCTGGTACACAGTGTTCGTACCAGCTCCTGCGGCACCTTGTTGGGTCTTGTCATTGTCGGAGGCAAGGCGTCGAATGAGAGGAGGAATCGCGTTGTGCTCTCGTGCAGCAGCTTGTACTGTCCCGCCGTTCGCGCACAATGCGGCTTTCTCTTGAACCCCGTTATTGGTTGATATCTGAACCGGAACTGAGGTAGATGTTGTGACGGTTCTGAAGACCCCGTCAACCTCGATCACTGCAAAGGTTGGAACTCCAATATCGGGGGACCTCGAGTGTGTATCTATATGGTAGTACTCAGAACGTGTACGTATTCCTAGATCAATGTGACTCGGGAGCTCACCAGGATCGTCATTGGAGGTGATAATGAAGCAGTCTATATTCCTCCCTGCAACGTTGACGTCATCTTGGTTAATCCTAATCCTTTTGGTACTGAAGTTCATCGACATCGCTCCCAGGTGTGAGAAAACCAGAACAGTTATTCAACAGGATAGTGGTCCGTCAACAAATCGTGATTATTTTGTTATGACTCGGTTGTTTCGCGATTTGTAAATGTTTGATAGGCGCTAGTTACCGAAAGACGCCTACGAAATCTTTGTGAGGTGCTACGGTGAAGTCATTTTTTTTTCACTGCATAAGATACATATGTAAGCTCAAGGAAAAAATACCAAGTATTAGTGTTTCCATGAAAAATTCGAGGCGATACATATGTATTACAAACAACGCACAATCATGATCGATCGAGGAAATGCTGAGACAAGGAGCCTATGCGCACTTGTCATGACTGACGACCTAACATCGTCAGGGCCTTATCAACTAGGTCCTTGAACCAGCGTTTGCTACTGCAAGGACATCTTAGAATCCTTCGACCTCACCCCGATGCTGCCACCAAACGCCAACCCGGCACCCTCTTCTGCGCCCTCCTCCCCCTGACCACTAGAACTAGCCATTTTGATGCTTTCCAGCACCTCCCTACAATACTTCAGCTTATCCATCAGTCGCTGATGAAGCTTGAGTTGATCAGGCTCCATGTCACCCGCAGCGGTAGGGGACGACGCAAGTCTCAAGGCCTGCACCATGATATCGTGAAGCGTCCAGCGCGTCATCTTGTAGGTCTTGTCAATGTGCGTAACCACTAGTCCGTTCGAAGAAAGTATAAGTTTCGAGTGGTCGTAAAAGTTGAACTGCGAAGGGGCGATCAGTATGTTTTTGGGATTACTCGCAATGGTGAGCATGCAACACACTTGCAAAACGTCGTGACTCAGCTTGAAAACAATAACGTGTTTCATCCTCAAATACTTTTGTACCCATTCCATCCCATGCGTCCGTCCAACATCCTCAAAAGTGTAATCGTAGTCACCATATAGCCGGTCCATTATATACCGTTCAAAATGTTTGAGCAAATACACTTTGCTCTTCAACTCTTCAGGGTATGATGAAACGGTATGCGGCTTGCGGACAAAAACGGTACCGTTTCTGCGGGAGGTAACATAATCAAAGTGTCTGAAACGAATTAGCAAGGCCAGCAGAACTTCTAGTTAGACTCACTGTTTGTCCGGACTCAGAGTAACACTCGTGCTGTCATTGAAATGGACGCCGACCGTCCCGTCCGTCAAAGCGTATCCCATCCCGTACTTGTTGCAATAGTCGACCCAAGAAACAATGAAAACGCGCTCGATAGGGAGAGGCAGGTGGGGGTCCTTCCGTGGGTCTTTAAAAACTTTACCTGCGGCCTTAGCATCGAATGCAATCCCAAGGACGTGTGCGGCAGCTTCAAATACATTTATTTTCGCTACTGTTCCAACACCTGTTGCTAGAAGGGTCAAGTGAGATGTTTATTCCAATAAACAACAAACACGTACCGAGCTCTTCCGTCATCACTTCCCGCGCCCTCTCCTTCTCCCTCAGCCTTTTGGCAGGTGGGACATTCTCTTGGTCACATTCTCGTTCCCTCGCCCCCGGAAGCTCCGTCATCCCCTCTTCTCGTACAGGTGCCATCTGCGCGACTATTCGGGCCTTCTGTGCCTCCAACTCTTTCTTCCGCGTTTCCTCATCACCCTTCTCCCTAAGGGCAACATCCTCTTCCATAATATTTGGCAAAACTTTCACACCCTTTCTGCGAAGAGGCGATTCCTTCGCAGCAGCCTGCAATTTCCTGAGCAAGGGCGCCTCCCTGTCCGCGTTCGTGCCCATGACCAAGGGTTGACGTGCTGAACTCAGTAGCGCAGAAATCGGGGAACCAGGTTGAATGGCCTTTTGGAACTCCTTCTCCTGTTGCGCGATAGTCGATGTGATGCTCTTCCCCATGGCCGCGTTTGACCCGACACTAGCGTGTCCAACCCCAGTAGGCTTTGATACAGCGATACGGGTTACGGGGTCCTCATCTAGCCGAGAAAATCGCCTCAGGCGCTTAAGGTTCTCCGCGCTCATTGCGCGTGAGACATTTCGGAAGTTAGGTGGGAAATCATGCGCTGACGTAGGAATGTGGGGTGGGACAATCCCTTGCGTAAAGAACGCGTCATCGACGATATGGTGAAGCGTAGGCCGTTCCTGGGGGTCTGGAGCGAGGATTTCTTCGATGAGCAGCCTGGCATCGGTCGAGACAGATCGGTCAAGAGGGAAATCATATTCGTTGTCGCGGATTCGTCTGTGGAGGTCAGGATCTGGGGAATTGTCACGGGAGCACATACGCACTTGTAAATGGTTTTGACGTCTTTGGTCTGAAATGGGGGACGCCCAAAGAGGAGGGTATACAGTATCACCCCGATAGACCAGGTGTCCACTTCGAAACTATGTCCGTTTGCGGTATCAAATAACACTTCTGGTGCGATGTAATTGGGAGTTCCGCAAATTGTCTTCTTTCTTTCGCCTGGACTCTCGATAAGAGCGGCCAGCCCAAAATCGCCTACTTTGATATTCATATTGCCATCAAGAAACAGGTTACCAAGTTTGAGGTCTCTGTGGATGACCTGGTGCGTGTGCATGTAGTGGCAGGCACCGATGAGCTGCACCATGAAAAACCGGGTCTCAGACTCAGTTAATCGGCGACGGCGACGGAGCATGTCCATGAGCGAGCCACTGGCGCAGAGCTCGAGGGTCATGTAGACATTCTCGGCATCTTCGAAACACTCTTGGAAAGTGACAATGTTGGGGTGATCAAGGGAGCGGTGAATCTTGATTTCTGCATACAACTTCGGGAACACTGTCACCCTATGCCACGCAACGAATGGAGAAAACCCAACCTTTGTTTTAGCTTTTCTTGTCTTGAGAGAGTCCTTAGTAACTACCTTGCATGCCAGTCGCAAACCAGCTCCATCTTTTACTTCGTAGACGCGAGCGAAGCCTCCCTGTACAAATGCATGATCTGTGACTATTCATAAAATGAACGCGTCTAACTGACCTCGCCAAGGAAACCGATACGGTGAAATTGAAATCGTCCATTCTTGTCGCTGATAACTTTTGGAGGTGAAGGTGGCGTGGTCTTGCTGTTCTGTCTTGGCAGAGGTGGCGAAGGGGGTGGTTTGAGTTTCTCTTGAGGCTTTGAGGGCGAGAAATCATGATTGAGGGCGTTTGAGAAAGGATTGCGACGATGATGAGCGCGGGGTTGTAGAGACATTTCGAGGCCTAACGCCGTGTGTGTCGAGTACTGAGTGAAGTGGCTAACTGGTGGTCTCCTCGTGTCCTAGTCACGTGGATATTCAACGCTCTGTCACATGACCGCGTCGATGAACTGCAACCATGAAATTTCATTGGAGACGGCCGCTTCACATCCTTATTCCATCAACGAGTCTCTAGCGCAACAACCGCAACTTGGTATCGGGATTTCAACAGCTGACTAGAGAAATAATGCCCGAGTCCCCAACGGGCTGATTATCGACATGTATCGAACACATTATCTGGTGGTATACGGAGGGCATACAAATCAAGGTCTTCATCTTGAGCTTCCAAACTTATTAGGCTTCCGTCCCTGCACTCGGGCTGTCCTCTGTGTGCACCTTCTCCTCCGGGTCGAGCCAGCTCTCCTCCACTGTCGCTTTTACTCGCCGAACATATTCTTTCATATTTTCCCTGTATAGCTGTGCCGCCTCCGCATTAGCTGGGCTGTTCGGGTTGGGATCGTGGAGGAGACTCTGGATGGATGTCAGGATGGCGGCTACGTCGTACGTTGGGGACCAGCGATTCTGGAGGATGTCCAGGCATAGCTCGCCATTTGCGTACACATTTGGATGGAACATCCGTGATAGGAATTTAACTGTAGGTGGTTTGTTGGGGTATGATTCGTCGAATGTAAGCAATAGTTTGAATGTGCCATCTTCGAAAGGCGTCTCCGCTGAAATGAAAACAGTGAGGGGTGGTTGAAAGGAGGCCGTTGTGCGGATACTTTACATACCTGGGCCGAAGATTACAGCGTTCCACAACATGATATTGTCGGGACATGGACTTCCAGATATGCCACCAGGGGGATCAGTTGAAAGTCGCTTGAAGTCACGTATAAGTCGTCGCCTGCAATTGGTTGACTTCGAAGACGATGAGAATATCATTTAGCGAGACGATAACTTCCACCTACCATGACTGTTTATGAGATAGATGGGTAATATTAATGACTTGTGGCAACGCAGCAAGACGATTATTTGGCAACAGCGTGTGATCAAAACAAAGACACGTGCTATTGCCATTGACCATGTCTCCAGGTGGAGAGGTGGAGAGACCCGATTCTGGGCGGTGTCCAGACTGGAAGGCCCTAAGACAGCAAAGTCTTGAACCAGGAGGCTTTCGAGAAAGCCGAGTTCACATATGGTGAGTACAATTTCTGAGTGACTGGTATTTTGATACTTGACAATTCGCAGGCCGCAGCTCTTACGCGTAGATCCCGTCCGTTCGAATCCGGAAACGTCACACACAGACAGCGTTAATACCCCCCCTGAAGAAATACATGATACCAGAAATACTGCTGAGGCTGTGCCGCTCGAGGCACACCGTGATGAACGACAGATCCTACTGGACACGGAACGCAGTTTTGTTCTCTATCCCGTAGGTGAACAATTGCGTGTAATTTGGCCCTACCTTTTTTTACTCAAGTTGGTGTAGAAGATATCACGGAGAGTAAAGAGGCTCTGCAAAGCGAACTTTACGAGCTCCTGCTCGCCATCTTTCGAAAACGTCCAATATTGTGTTACTTCCAGGTGCGAGCGAATCATCCTCCATTCTCTGTTCGCTTCTGATAAGTCCTGCAACACTAGGGATACCATGATATCATAACTGTCATCTTCATGACGCTACCACCTGAGATGCAGCTCGTTTGTGCAGAGAAACTAAGTTTGCAAGTTGTACGCGATTCCATGACTTCCACCCTTGAACCCGTTCTGGGCCTCCTACGGTGCTGCTCAAATTTCTACCATCCACAAATGGCATGCTCACACGCCTCTAGAGTGCTGAGAAATGTCCTCAGACTTGCGGATCCGTCTTTCGCATCCCTCCTCGAACGGCACGCTCATTTTAATCATTATCCATCTTCTGACTGAAACTCTCCGTAGAACTTCTCCTCTACCCTATTATGCATTGTCAAATCTTTTGACCCTCTTTTCGCACGATATGCCGACGCTCTCGCTCATACAGCACGTGTTCGATTATTTATTGTGCAGGCCACCGATAGTCGTTGTCTATCTTGCAGCGGCGGTAAGCGCACACCTGGATAGCTATCTCTCATACTTAACGGTAGCAACATAGCTGATATTATCCCGACGACCAGAAGTGGAAAGATTAGAAAAAGAAGGAGAAGAGGGCATGGTGCACTCTCTCTTGAGTGGCATGCCTGATATATCAGACGAAGTGCCTCAGGACGTGCTCTCGAACAAACAGTTGACTGGATCGATCAGCAGTCTTGACGGATTTGAATCAAAAGCTACCTACCAGCCTAATGCAGCACTCGATGACGACACTTACGAACATTTGGACGACGGGGAGCCCAAACATGAAACAAGATCCCCAACGATTCCTGTTTTTGCATCTCAAATTGGCGATGTGAAAGCAGAGAACAATTCTTCTGAATCACCACCCCCTGACGATCACCCCACTTCTGCCTCCTTGCCGGATACGTCAACCCCCGCAGAACTGGGCGATGACGTTCCGCTTTCTGGATTGAAAGCGGAGGGCGAGAAGGGAGACACACCTTGTCTCTCGCCATCGTCACGAAGGCAACGCCGTCGGGCGAATCTTTCCCTAACTTCATTACTTATCCGCGCCGACGAACTCTACTCGACCTATCCACCAACTCATCCCGCTGTCGCCTTACCGTCGATCATGGGTCCCCAGAGTGTGATGTTTACCTGGTCTGAACACCTTTCTGAGATGCCCAACGACGATGAAGCAGAATTGATGGTGCAACAGAAGGACCTTGTCGTCAGGCCTTACGTCGACACAGATGCTGACGACAAGGAGTCGGAAGACAAGCGCAGGAAGCTACGCAGGTCACCAAGGTTTGCAGGTGTCACTCTCGAACGGAGAACAATTGTGGCAGGTGTCGTCATCGTGGGTGTAGGTGTGGCCGTATGGGGCATTCGGGCTAGGTCACTGGGGCCGCTCAGTAGTATTGGGGAGGCATATGGCAGAGATCATATTTGGAGACGGGTAGGAGCTTGGGTGGGGGGAGCCTTGGCTGCAGGTAGTGAACATGTCATTAATGTTGGATAAAAGGGAATGAATCATTTCATTTTATTCCATTGCAGTCCGCTGTCATAGGTACTGAAGTTGGAGTCACGCAAACTGTCCCTTGTATTTGTTCAGCGCATTGTCGACGATTTCGGTCATTGCTATGACCGCTTCTTCCTCCTGAGGCCTCCCAATGAGCTGCAAACCTACCGGAGTTCCGGGAAACAGCTGCGGGTCGTCTGGGGGCAAGTCAGCAGATATCATACCGGGGAAGAGACTCTGAAGCATACACAGTTTGTAGATTGCCTCGTCTTCGTGGTTGTAAAAGTCGTGAGGTGGGCGAGGTGTGTCTTTTTCCAAGTCTACGAATGTGACCGGAAAAACAGTACACGCATAGTCCATCGCGTTGCATAACGTAGTATAGAATGAGT
>Ga0209006_10002971_pt1 | contig 15411 bp, 16 predicted proteins | sample JacPin_JW_Ref_O2_FD_188567 | JGI IMG/M metagenome (GOLD analysis project Ga0209006, IMG submission 188567) | Forest soil microbial communities from Algoma, Ontario, Canada - Jack Pine, Ontario site 1_JW_Ref_O2 (SPAdes) (version 2) | ecosystem: Environmental > Terrestrial > Soil > Boreal... | reverse complement strand
CCGACACAATTTGTCGGCGAACTGCAGGCGATCTTCTGAGACTGGTTCATGCCCGTGTGGAAGAAAGAACCCGGTTACTGGAGGCAAAGCGAGCGGCGGCAGCTGCGCGACAGAAGGCAGAGGACGAGGCTAACCGCTCTCGCTATCTGGACCAACTGGGGAAGTGCCAGGAAGCGACTTGGAATCAGATTGCAGCGCACATCCAAAAGCGGCAGCCCAATGAATACAACAAGGCGGTCACCCTGCTGATTGACCTGCGTGATCTCGCGGTCCGGCAAGGCGGGATGACTGCATTCCAGTCCGCGCTGGGGGAACTCCGTCGGGAGCACGCCACCAAGGAAAGTCTTCTGCGCCGACTGAGTAAGGCAAAACTACAATGACAGAGGGACGATGAAGAAACCGGATCAGAAAATGCCGGCTCGGCTCGATCCGCGAAGGCCGCCGAAAGGTCACACACCCAGGTGGAAACCACCCACCACAAGCCGAAACAATTCCCGGCACCGTCCAGCTTCCGTTCCGGATCAGACGAGTCTATAATCCGAAATAGACGGGACATTAATCCGAATCAGACGGAGTCTTCACCCGGCATGGACGATACCGATCACGCGCTCTTTCCTCGCTTTTCGGCCGAACTGGTGGCTACCGCGCTCAAGGACACGCCGGTTGTCATGGTTACGGGTCCGCGTCAGTGCGGCAAGACCACACTGGTTCGCGATTTGGTTGCGGGTAATCGCGAATTCATCACCATGGACGACGACACAGTTCTGGCCGCGGCACGCAGCGATCCCACTGGGTTGGTACGCGCTCTCGATCGAACGACCATTGACGAAGTACAGAGAGTGCCCGACCTTCTCCGGGCTATCAAGAAGTCAGTGGATGATGATCGCCGGCCTGGCCGGTTTCTGTTGACCGGCTCAGCCAATATTCTCACTCTGCCTCAAGTCTCGGAGAGTTTAGCTGGCCGCATGGAGATCGTGAGCCTTCTGCCCCTCTCGCGGGCCGAAGTCCGAGGCAAGAAGCCGGGGTTCCTCAAAGCAGCGTTCGATAGCAAACTTGGCAAACCTGCGGAGCCAATGATCGGCCAAGACCTCGTACTCGCCGTGCTGATTGGCGGCTATCCCGAAATGCTGCGGCGCGGAGACCCAAAACGGCGCCAGACATGGGCACGCGATTATGTAAGAGCCATCGTGCAGCGGGATGTGCGCGAGGTTGCCGACGTTGAAAAACTCGACCAAATGCCGCGTCTGCTACAGGTTCTTGCGCACCATTCTGGCCAGCTCACCAATTTCACGCAGATAGGCGGCCAAGTTGGGTTTGACGACAAAACCACAAGGAAATACGTGGCCATCCTGGAGCAGTTGTTTCTCGTTCGTCGGGTGGAACCGTGGTTTCGGAACCAGTTGAAGCGTTTGGTAAAGACGCCCAAGCTGCATTTCCTTGACTCCGGCCTGCTCGGCGCACTCTTAGGAGCTAGTGTGGAGCGGGTCGCGAAAGACCGGACAATGTTCGGACCATTGCTCGAAACGTTTGTTTTCTCCGAGGTGTTGAAACAGGCGTCTTGGTTTGGTGAGAGCTGCGCTTTATACCACTACCGGGACAAAGATCAGGACGAGGCTGACCTTGTGATTGAAGCGGGAAGTGGCGCATTGGTCGGTATCGAAGTCAAGGCGAGAGCTACCGTGAATGCGGGCGACTTCAAGGGACTCCGAAAGTTGGCGAAGGCGTGCGGCGATAACTTCAAGCTGGGAGTGGTTCTCTACGATGGCGGAAGGCCGGTCCCCTTCGGCGACCGTCTTGTTGCTGCGCCAATGTCTTGTTTGTGGGCTTGACTCGATTTTCGCGGTCCTCAGGCGCAGAGTGGAGGCAGGGGTTGCAATACGTCATCGCATACCAGGAAGTGATGACGGTTTAGATTTTCAAGCGATATGTAGACTGTAGAGGGGACCCACGTCCGAAACTTCACAATGGATTGAGAATACTGCTTTCTGGAAAATCACAGCGTCAGTAACTCATTGATAATAAAATACTTGGTGGAGGCGGCGGGAGTCGAACTAATCAGTGCGTTGAAAGCACGTAAGTTGATTGTAGGAAGTGTCACATGGGCTAAAAAGGCCCCACTGCCCGATCAATTGTACGTTTATTGTACGAAAATGCTTTAGGTCTGGAGTCCAACGACACCACATCACGGGCACAGTATCGCATAGGTTCTCAGTGATGGATCGAAAAAGCACCTAGCTTCGCATGATACGGTAAGTCCCGCTGTCCATTTCTTCCGTACGTCGACTTGCCGTTTCGATTACTTCGGCTCGCCCTTCAACCAGGAGTAAGCGCGAATCGCTTCCCCTAAGCCAACTTGTACACGAACTGACCGTTTTGTGACTACAAGGGCGTTCACGTTAGTGATCCGCAGGTCGGCGGACTCCCACACCTTCATTGACTTGCCCAAGCCTCGGTCCTAAGATTTCAGCCCAATGATTGGCAAGACCATTTCGCACTACCGCGTCGTCGAGAAGCTCGGCGGCGGCGGGATGGGTGTGGTTTATAAAGCCGAGGACACAGACCTTGGGCGCTTCGTCGCTCTGAAATTCCTTCCTGACAACGTTGCCCAGAACCCGCAAGCCCTGGACCGCTTCCGCCGGGAAGCTCGTGCCGCTTCGGAGCTGAAACACCCCAACATCTGCACGATCTATGAAATCGGTCATCAAGAGGACAGCCAGTTCATCGCGATGGAGTTTCTGCAGGGCGCCACTCTAAAGCACCGCATCGCCGGACGCCCGCTGGAGATGGAAGTTTTGCTTCCGTGGGCCATTGAAATCGCCGATGGACTCGATGCCGCTCATGTACGAAAATGCTTACGCTCTGGAGTGCCGCGGAAAAAACAGTAGGCAAAGCATGGCATAGCCCCAGGCGACAAACGGTCGGCACCGACCTGGCAGGGGGCTCCAGAGCCTTCACTAGCGGAGAATCGCACACCTCTAGAGGCTCGGAACAACCCAAAAAGTTAACAAGTTCTCCTCAGTGCTTTTCCCCCTCAAATGATACAATGCTTACAACAGTTACAAGGAGGAGGACAATCGATGAAGCAATCACGTTCAATAGTGGTCAGTATGCGCCTACCCGTGGAGAGTGGAAGACGTTTGAAGCGCATCGCGAATCGGCACGGCTGGACACCGAGCGATGCTAGTGCTCGCTTGGTGGAAGAGGGCTTAAGGCGGTCGGAATTTGCCTTCTTGGATTTTCGAGATTCACCGGCAGGCAGACAGGCCTATATCCAAGGAAGCACGTTAGCGATATGGGAAGTCATGTTACTTCTCCGAAGCTACAAAGCAAATATCGAGGACGTGGCCAAGCATCTAAATTGGCCCGAAGCGAAGGTTCGAGCTGCTCTTAACTACTCGGAGGCATTCCCCGGGGAGGTGAATGAGCTGATAGCAGAGAACGATTCAATCGATTTCGACAGCCTGAAACGCATGCTTCCTCAAGCGGTCGATTTCGCCGCCAAAAAGACCAAGCGGGGCTAACATGCTCAAGCTGCTTCTAGACGAACACATTTCCGCAAGAGTAGCGAATGGCGTTCACCGTCGGAATCGATCGCTAGTTGTCCACTCGATGGTGCAGTGGGAGAGTGGAAACTTTCTTGGAAAGGAAGATTCCGTCTGCCTGTCAGAAGCGGCGAAGCAAGGGTTCACCCTGGTCACTTACGATCGCAGGACGATTCCTCCAGTGCTGAAGCTCTGGGCAGAAGAAGAACGATCCCATGGCGGTGTGATCTTTGTCGATGAAAAGACCATCTCGCCGGCAGACATTGGAGGGCTAGTCCGCGCTCTGATTGCGCTCGCTGGCGAGGCCGGGGACATGGACTGGACCGACCAAGTGTACTTCTTGCGGAGGTGACGGGTCACCACGATCGTACAACACAACCCGTGACCATTCACTGCTCGCTACTTTCGGAGATTCTTGAGAATCCGCTACATACCAGGAAGTGATGACAGTTTAGACTTTCAGAGATATGTAATCTGCGGAAGGAACCCACGTCAGAAAAATCACCATGGATTGAGAATACAGCTTGTCTAAAAATCTCCACGTCTGTAAATAATTGATAATAAAAGAGATGGTGGAGGCGGCGGGAGTCGAACTAATCACTGTATTGATAACACGTAAGTTATTCCAGGAACTGCCACAACGGCTAAAAAGGCCCCATTGCCCGATCCATTGTACGTTTATTGTACGAAAATGCTTTTTGTATCAGATACGAATCAAGGCATCAACGGGCCCAGTATCCCATGGATTCGTCATATTGGTTGAACGGAGATGTATCTCCGGTCCGAGGGTTCTTGTGATTAATGTGGGTCGGTCACTTATACTTTTTCCGACGCGTCGGCAACTCCTACCGACGGCACAAAATCCGGCAGATCAAGACGCGCCACGCCGATCCGGTAGTCGGCCATCCCATAGTAGACATCGAAACGATCCGGTGAGCCGAGATCGGCGCGCCGGTCGATGCCGGTGGGGAACACCACGTTGGCGATGATGCCGTGGCGTTCCTCCGACATCAGGGGCGTCAATACGGGCTCCGGGGAACGATAGCGGATCACCTGCGGATGCTCTTCGGAGAGCACCATCACTCCAGCCGAGTAGCACAGTTCGTGTACGTTGCCGCCCAGTTCCCCAATTTCGCCGACGCCGTGGTAAACGATCAGCCAGCCGTTCCGAGTCAGAATAGGCGGAGTGCCACCACCGATCTTGAGCCGCTCCCAGGGCGACACCGGAGTCGCCAGCCGGTGGTGAGAGGTAAAACGGCATACGCAATCTGGTTCACTAGCCTTTAAGGACATTGGGCAGTAAGAAATCCAGATGCTTTCCCGATCAAGATCCACCGCACGCGACGCGGGGCGGCGCGCAGTTTCTTTTGGACGAGTGCCGGGAAACAGCGGCCGATGGAGGATGGCCAGTTCCGGTTTGCCGGATGGATTCGGAATGGCAACGGGGAACAGGGTGGCATCTTTGTCATCCACGTCGCTGAATTCGATGCCGTGGCGCGTAGCAAAAGTCGCCAGACCCAAGCGTTGCCAGTGAAAGAGATCCTTCGATGAAGCCAGGGCGATCCGTGGACCTCGGGAAGAAAGAGCCGTGTAAGTCATCAGGTAGCGCTGCATGGGTTCCACGAATGTGATACGAGGATCCTCGCAGCCACCGCTCCCATCGGGCCGCAGCTCATAATCGGCTTCGGGCTCCAAGGCGATGCCGAGCCGTTCGACCCCTACCGGATCGCCAGCTTCATTGAACAGTACTCGCGCAATGCCGATGCGAGAGTAATTCCCCTGCGCGACCAGCCGAGGGAAGAGATAGAGTTCACCGTCCCGGCCACGAGCGGCAGCCGGATTCAGCACGCCTTCGACCTCCTGGGGATTACCCGGCTCCGGCTCCATCAACATTCCCAGGCGTTGCAACTTAAATCCGCCCATCAGATTCTTTTCAATCATGTCGCGTTTCTAATTGCAGTCTGCTAAACAAGCGACTATCGCTTGGGTAACCCGTTTCGTCTCGTTGGGATCCTTCACGGGGATAGAAACCACACCAGCTTGTTCGGCGGGATAGTCATTCCCTCCTACGTACAAGGCATCGCCTATGAAAATCATCTCTTCCAATGAAATGCCCAGGATATCTCTCAGTTTTCTGATGCCGTACGCTTTATCAATGCCGGGCTTGGTGATATCGATGGATGTCGAGCCCCCGGTTCGGACAGAAAACTCGGGAATAAACGTATCGAGGATCGCTTTGATCTTTTTGCGCTTGGTCAAATCGGGATCCCATTTGAGTTTTTCTTCTAAAGGGGCCTGCTGGCCCAAGGCGGAAAATGTTATCTGGCTGCCCCGATCCTCAATTTGATCTCCCCAGAGCTTTGCGATCTTGAAGTCCGCGACTCCGATAGCCTTTTTGAGAGAACTGAGGATCTTCTCTCGTTCCCCGGTGGTGAAATCTTCTGAATAGATCTCCTTCCAATCTCCTGAATCGTATCGGTAGAATTTTGTCCCGCATGTGGGAAGGAGAGATAGATTCCTCAGGCGTTCTTCACGGGAAAGATTGGAGAGCAGTTGTTTTTCAAACTGTGGCCAACCGCCTCCGGAAATCACGGCCACCTTGACGATTGCGAGAAGGTCGTGCAGCAGCCCTGACATTTCGGGATCAAGGGATGATTTGCTTTCGGCGAGTGTGCCGTCCAGATCAAAGACAATCAGTTTTTTCACTGTTCTTGCACCCTCCGAATCATTGCGATCTCAATCAGGAATCCCAATTTCCAACACGCTCACTGCACCGCGGGGCAAGAAGGCACAGGCTCCAACCACCGCTGGCAAGAGCAATACATCGCCTTTTCCGACGGCATAAATGGCGCCCTCGTGCTGAACGTTCCCCGCACCCTCGATGCACACCAGCACACGCGGCAGACCGGCGGTACCGACCGTAAACGGTGATCCTCCGCGCAGACGCCACAACCAAAAATGTGCACAATCGAAGAGTTTCTCGCGCTCCACCGGTGTCGTTCGTTCCACCTTGGGTGTTACCAAACCCGCCGCACCCTGCGCAAAATCAATGCAAGCGATCGCTTGATCGATTTGGAGCGGCCGCGCCTGGCCGCTCTCGGCATCCACATGGTCCCAGTCGTACAGGCTGAATGTCACATCGCTGTTCTGCTGAATCTCGAATGCTACGACGTCGCCGCCCAGAGCGTGAACCGTCCCCGCCGGTATGAAGACGCCATCGCCGGGCTTCGGAGTGAAGCACATGAGCCGGTCCACCGCCGTCCCATTCGCGAGCGCCCGCCGCAAGTCGTCTGGAGTAGTGCCTGGCTTCAGGCCCGCGTAGATGCGACTTTCTGGCGATGTCTCCACCACGACCCAAGCCTCGGTCTTCCCGGTTTCGCCCGGTGGCAGCAGGTTCTTATTCGCATCCGAGGGATGCACCTGGACTGAAAGCATTTCATGCGCATCGAGGAACTTCAGCAGTAGCGGGAATCGGCGGAATCGTGCGGCGAGCTTTCCCAGCAATTGCTCCGGGGAATGCTCCAGCAATTGACCGATAGTCCGCCCTTTAAGCGGTCCATCGGCTACTTGGCTCGGATGGTCGTCGCGATCGCTAAGTATCCACGCTTCGCCGACAGGACCTCTCGGCAGCGGAGCCGTAAGCAGGCCGGCCAAGTGCCGACCGCCCCAGAGCCGATATTGATAGATCGGTTCGAATCGCAGGGGATACAGCGGTGCTTGACTAATGGTGTCTCCCCTTGCCTTATCCAGGCAGCTGGCTCCCGACACCGGCCTAGCCTGCCGTCGCTTGAAGATTGCACAGGGGGAGTGGTGCGAGCACTTGCGTGGGCACAGGCTCACAGGAAAGTCGGCTGTACTGGGCCCTGACTTCGATCACCGTGCTGTTCTTGTCGATCGTTATCTTCGTGGCCTGACCGAGGTCGGAAATCTGTATGTCTTTTAAATCGATGTGGGTGCCTTCGATGATGGCTTTGCCGCCGGTGAGGAGGGCAATGCCCTGCAAGAAATTCCTGCGCTGATCCCCAAAACCGGGTGCCCTGACCGCAGCAACTTGCAGTGGGCCCCGCAACTTGTTCACGACGAGAGTAGCCAGCGCCTCGCCCCCAACATCTTCTGAGATGATAAGCAGCGGCTTGCCACTCTCTCGAATCTGTTCCAGTAGTGGGAGCAGGTCTTTTTTAGAATTGATTATCTTTTCGTGAATGAGAACGTAGACATTCTCGAAAGTAACTAGCATGCGTTCGGGATCAGTAACGAAGTAGGGCGAGAGGTATCCGCAATCGAATTGCATGCCGCCGACTTGTGGTTTATCGCTTGCGGTCTCGGGAACAATGGCCCCGTTGCGAATGGAGCGATCTTGGCACTCACGAGCCCAAAGTCGGTCGTCCGCTGTAGCGAGTTGCGCACTCATGGTTGCCTCCGTCAGTTGTGCTTCATGGCACCGAAAACAGTTTTGTATTCAACACTAGTTCCTTGGGTTCCTGAATGATTCCGATTTTTTCGCACTCACGCGGCTCGTTATCTCTCGCGTTTCGCTTGTATCTTGCGTTTCTCTCTCAGTATGTCTGATTTCAGCTTCGCATTATGGTCAGTTTTGTACACTCTGGAATGAACTGCGAGGCAGCTTATGGTCGCTGTACTGGGCCGAGCAAACCGTGGCATCAGGACTGGCGGCGTTGTTGATCGCGACGGAGCCGATGTTCATCCTGATCTTTGGTTGGCTGGCCGGGCAGCAGAAGATCAGCCGACTGAGCGCTCTGGGACTCGGCCTCGGCGTGCTGGGCGTGGGGCTACTCATGCGAGCGGAAGTCGCTATCACCACGTCGAGTCTGCTGGGACTCGCGGCTGTGCTCTTGGCATCCGCGTCGTGGGCAGCGGGGGTGGTGATCTCACCGAGGGTCCGTCTGCCAGCCAATGCTCTGGCGCGCACGGCGATTCCGTTGCTTTGTGGCGCCGTAATGCTGCTGATCGCGGCAGGGGTTACGGGGGAGATTCAGAGAACTCAGTGGTCAGCCATCTCCCTGCGTTCCGTGCTGGGGCTCGGATATCTGATTACCTTCGGCTCCGTGGTGGCATTCACGGCGTACATGTGGCTGCTGCAACGCTGCCCGCCAACATTGGTGGCGACGCACGCGTATGCCAATCCAGTGGTCGCGATTCTTCTGGGATGGCTGTTCGCCTCGGAACAGGTTGGCGCGCGTGTGTTATTGGCGTCCGCGGCGATTCTGGGAGCCATTGTGCTGATCCGCCAAGGAGAGCGGAGGGTGGCAACGCCTACCCCTACCCCAGCGGCACTCCCGACCGAAGCCAATCGCGGTAAAGAGCAGGTACTGGCCGGATAAGAAAAATCACAAAAAACGTGAAGGCTCCGATGAATTTTAACCCTCACACCGGTTGTACACAGTAGAGAGGCAAAATCGGGCAGGCAAAAGCAGTCCCAAAAGGAGAAACAGTATGAACATCGCACAGAAGACAGTCTTGATCACCGGTTCCAACCGCGGTATCGGCCAGGCGCTCGTCAATGAGGCGCTGCGGCGCGGCGCGAAGCGGGTCTATGCGGGAACACGCGGCGGACTCAGCATCGCTGATAAACGCGTGGCCCCACTGATCGTCGTGACCAGCGTGGAGCAGATCCAGCGAGCATTCGACGAGGTCGACACCCTCGACGTCCTCATCAACAATGCCGGCATCGCTCTCTACGACGATCTGAGTAATTCAGGCGCCATCGAGCAGAGTTTGGCCGTCAACCTCTTCGGACCGTTCAACGTGACGCGCACTTTCCTGCCGCTGCTCCGGCGCTCCAAAGGGGCCATCGTCAACAACCTGTCTCTGATGGCACTTGCGCCCTTACCGTTGACGCCGGCCTACGCCATTTCGAAGGCGGCCGCGTTCAACATGACGCAATCCCTGAGAGCGCTGCTGGCGGGCCAGGGTGTCACGGTTCACGGCGTCTTTCTGGGACCAGTTGACACCGACATGACCCAAGGCTTCGAGATACCGAAGGCCTCGCCCGAATCAGTCGCAGCGGGCATCTTCGATGGATTGGAGAATGGTGAAGAGGATATCTTCCCCGATCCAGCGTCTCAGTCCATCGCGGAGGGCTGGCGCACTGGCGTAGCCAAGGCGTTCGAGCGCCAGTACGCGGGTTTTGTGCCGGAGACCGCGGCGGTTCTTCAATAACAGAACACAGGTCGCGACAGAACAGAGAGGATGGGGAGGCGAATGATGAAGGAGCGAATCATGAAGAAGAAGGATTTCAGCACAACCTTTTTGGTAGACCAATCTCCCGAAGAAGTTTTTGACGCCATCAACAACGTTCCAGGGTGGTGGTCAGAGGAGATCGACGGTAGCACCGATAAACTCGGTGCTGAGTTTAAATTCCACTACAAGGACTTTCACCGCAGCACCCAGAAGATCACTGAATTTGTGCCGGGCAAGAAAGTCGTATGGCATGTATCGGAAGCCAAACTTAACTTTGTCAAAAACAAAACTGAGTGGACCGGGACCGACGTTATTTTTGAGATCAACAGGAAGGGCAAAAAAACCGAACTCCGCTTTACGCACGTCGGGCTGGTTCCTGCCTTCGAATGCTATGGGGACTGTTCCGGAGCATGGGGCCTCTACATCAACGACAGCTTGCGCAGCCTGATTACGAAAGGTAAAGGGCAGCCCATCCGGAAAGAATGAGGGAATGGATGTACCGCAGCCGTTGCCAGCCTAGGCACACATATGTTCCTAATTGCGCCTGGCGTGCACGCTCTGGCAAGCTAGGACGCTGCTATACCCGATGCACGACGAGGAGGTCGGATTGATCGAGGGAAAGAGTGGGGTTCGTTACCTATTCTTCAGTGCATGTCTGGCCCTTCTCTGCGCAGCACGTTTCTTTCCTTGCGCTTCGTCCTTGTGCAATCACAGGCCCACTATTTCTGATCGGTGGCATCATGCTTCTGCTCTCGGGAGTGCGAATGATCCACTTCGACACGCGTTGGGTCTGGCCAGTCCTCCTTGCCGGCATCGGCGTCGCGTTTGTGCTGGAATGGCTGTATGGGAAGCGTCCTGCGCCCTAACCGTTGAAAAATCGCCATGTTCGTTGTTGCTGCTAGTATTCCCGAGAGGAACGAGCAGCTGTGCCCCCAGCCGAGGGCTCTGCCAAGGAGTTGATGTTCACTATGAAGAAAAATGCCTGGAGAGCCGTGATCGAAGTAGGATTTATCATCTTCCTCTTTTATTCCAATCTTCTGATGGGAGAATTTGAGCGCTCAGGCATCGGGCAGAAGAGGGGAGTAGCTCTGGCAATCGCAGATGTTTTTACCGCTGCCAATTTTGGAATTGCCATGGTCGCCGCGCTCATCGGTTACAGCCTTTTTGAATTTCTTCGGAAGAAATTCTAGGCAAATGCGGTTCTGATTCTTGGCCGCAACAGAAACAGCAATAGTGCACCGGCGATGATGACGCCAGTTCCACCGCGCAGCCAGTCGCCTCTGACGCAGTTAACGACGTCCCCTAGAACCTGCGTAGAGATGATTACGACCGCTAGTCTCCATCCCCAAAGGCGGCGTCGGAACCACCCGATTGCCGCCGTGGTTAGGGCCGCGCCGAGCACCAAGAAGAGCATCCCAACGATACGACCCAGAGGCGCGAGCTGCTTGTACGCAGTCGGATTGAACGTCCAGAGACGATCAAGAGGCGTGCCTCGCCAGAGCAAAGTAGTTGCGGCGAGACTCGCCATGATGGCACCAAAGCACAAGAAAATGCCTATCGCTGTGAATCCTGGTGCCCTAGGCCCTACAGCGAGATCGAGGCTAGTGCGATCGCCGTCCCGCATCTGGTGAATATAAGCCAACAGCGCAATACGTGCTCGGATTGTTTAGCGAAAGACCGGCGTGCAGTACAACCCAGAATCTGCACACTCGCTCGCAATCAGCGTCCATGTCGATTTGGCACTTATCTCGTTGTCAGGTTGCCTATTGTGATTAACTATGGTTAACTATGTGAGATAATCACTAGTTAATCAATCTGAGGCTTTGACCTCGGGATCTCCGTGGCCTGTGAGGGAAAACGTAATGAGTCTAGAGACATGACGCACCTCCTTCGACAGGTGCTCATTTTCGCGGTTGTGGCATCGCTCTCTGTGCCTCAAGCGCTGGCACAGGGCGAGACCACCAGCGCCATCGTCGGCCAAGTTCGTGATACGACTAACGCCGTCGTGCCGGGTGCCACCGTGACGATCACGAACCCAGAGACCGGACTCAGACGGAGCGCCAAGACTGATGACTCGGGCCGATTCAACTTCCCCCAACTAAAGCCGGGTACTTACTCGGTCAAGGTGGAAGCGCCAGGTTTCGAGCCACGGCAAAACAATAATGTCGTTTCGGGCTTGGGCCAAAAGCAGACCGTGGATTTCGTCCTTGGTGTGGCCCGATCCCGTGAGACGGTGGAGGTCAGCAGCGAGGCTCCTATCCTCAATCCGGAGAACGCAAACGCATCCACCACGTTGACAGCACCCGCACTGGAGGATCTGCCCAATCCAGGGGGCGATCTCACCTACCCATTGCAGTTTGCCGCGGGCGCCCTGATCAACACGGCTGGCAGCGGCAATGATTTCGTTGGCGGCACAAACGGGTACGGCAACGTGGAATTCAACGGCCTACCGGCCCTCTCAAACGGCTATATCGTTGACGGACTGGAAACCAATGACCCGCTCACCAACCTCAACAGCGGCCTCTCCACCAATCTCGTGCTGGGGCTGAATTCGATCTCGGAAGTGACGGTTAATACTCTTTCCTATGCCGTGGATCAAGGACGGTATGGAGCATCCCAGGTCAACTACGTAACCAAGTCGGGCTCGAATCAGTTTCACGGGAATCTCTATGAACTGTGGAATGGTGCGCTGCTGAATGCGGCGGACTACTTTACCAACGCGACTCCGGGGAATCACAAGCCTGGAGCGACCGTGAATCATTTTGGGGGTAGTCTGGGCGGGCCGATTGCGCACGACAAACTGTTCTTTTTCTTCGACAGCGAATGGGTTCGGATCGCCCTGCCTATCGTGACGCCCACAACGGTTCCCAGCGCGGCATTCCAGCAGTATGTGCTGCAACAACTCCCGCTGGGTGGAACCGATTCTGTAACCGGATCAACCTATGCGCCGGCGCAACAACTGGTCCCGTTTTATCAGAAGATGTTTTCCCTGTACGGGAACACCGGCGGAACGCCTCTCGCGGTGCTCGGATGTCCGTTGAACGCGGACAGTACTTCGGCCTCGGGCAGTCCACCGAACGGAAACGGTTGCGCGAACAGGCAAAGCGTGTCGCACTCCAGCGATGACCACGAACAGGTGCAGACGATCCGCCTCGACTACAACATCAACGAGAAAGAGACGACTTGGTTTCGTTTTCAGGCTGACACCGGTGTGCAAGCTGCCTTCACAGATCCAATCAACTCTTTGTTTGACGCCGTCTCCCCTCAGCCCCTCTACTCGTTCGCAGCGGGCTACACCCACGTCTTTTCACAAAACCTGGTGAACTATTTCAATCCAGCGTTCTCGTGGTACGAAAGCTTGTTTGGGCCTACCAACTTCCAGAAGACGCTCGCGGCATTTCCGATTGTGTTGCAGGGGAGTGGTGCGAATGCACCGTTCACCACAATTGGAGGGCTCGACAATACGTGGGTGCAAGGCAGGCGAGCTTCTCGCTTCTTCATCAATGACAACCTTGCTTGGAGCCATGGCGCTCACGAACTCCGGTTTGGCACGAACACTCGAACCTTTCGCTTGAATGACTATGACTTCGGGCAGGGCAGAGTTCCAACCGTGGCCTACACGACGTTGCCGCAATTCATCTATGGAGTGGCATCTACTGCAACCCAGACTTTTCCGACGTCGGCGAACGAACCATTCCGCTTCCTCAATCTCGATTTATATGCTCAGGACACATGGAAAGTGACGCCGAAGCTCACCTGGACCTTCGGCGTGCGCGACACCTACAACTCAAACCCGCTCAATCCTCACGACCAAATCGCGCGTCTTGCCGGTTCTTTCAGTTCGATCTCGCATGACGTGAATCAGCCGTTGAATGCGGCCATCCAGACACATCTCAACAATTTGTTTTCGTCCACACCGCGGGCTATTCTGCAGCCGCGAACCGCGATCGCATGGCAATTCGAGCCAAACTCTGTGCTGCGAGCCGGTTTCGGGATCTTCAGCGACATTTTGCCGGGCAGTGTGGCCGACCTGGTTGGCAACAATCCTCCTTATGACAAGACCTTCCAGGGAGGTTTGCTGGGTACGGTGAGCGGGACCACCATCGCTCCCGGAGTGCCGAACAGTGCGGTGGATGCAACCGTCGCTGCCAATCAGAGATTCAGTCTGGGATTTCCCCAGAGCCAGTTGTCGTGCGCATCCCCGCAGGCAGATCCCGCAACGTGTCTCCCACCCGTCGCAATCACAGCGGTGCCCACTGGCACTCTGCATGCTCCGTACTTCATGGAGTGGAGCCTGGGAATTGAACATCAATTCGGGACCACAGCGAGTTTGCTGGCGCGATATGTTGGAACACGCGCTGTGAACCAGCCCTACCTAACCCAAGTGAACGGATACCAGACGGTGTGCCAGGGGTGCTTTGCGCCATTCCCTTACATGCATCCAACCGATCCACGGTTCAGCGCGGTGACCCAACTCTCCACCGGGGAGAACAGTCATTACAACGGCCTTCAACTCACCGCGATGAAGCGCCTGGGTCACGGTCTGCAAGGACAATTCAACTACACCTGGAGCCGCTGCATGGATACGGTTTCGAACGGAGGATTCCTTCAGTTCTCCGCGGGAGGGATTCTTTCTCCGCTGCCGGGAGAATTGGCCCGCGATTACGGCCCTTGCGACTATGACATCCGGCACAACCTCAACGCGCAATATGTATATCAGTTGCCGATCCACGTTCGGAGTCACCAGTTAGCGCACGTGGTCAACGGCTGGCAAATTTCCGGAACCATGTTCTGGCACAGTGGGGTGCCGTTCTCCGCTCTAAGCACACCCTATTCAGCCAACGGAAACGGCATTGTGCAGGGTAGCGGGCCGCAGTTCGCGAGCGTCATTACGGGCGTCCCGCTCTATGAGCATCATCCCGTCGCTGGTATAACGCAACCGGGCACTCTCCAGTGGCTCAATCCGGCCGCGTTTGTTTCCGCCGTTGATCCGAGTACTGGCCAATGCGTCGATGGCGACGACCCACAGCATTGCCAATTCGGAAACCTCGGACGCAACGCCCTCCGCGGCCCCGATTTTGTCTGGAATGACTTCTATCTCACGAAATGGTTTCCGGTGAGCGAGCGAGTGAAGCTCCGAGTAGAAGCCCAGTTCTTCAATGTGTTCAACCATCCGAACTTTGGGCTTCCCAGCATGGCGCTGGCGGGAATTCCCGGAAAGCCTTCCACGCAGACGGGGTTTGGAGCGCTCGCGTATACAACTTCACCGCCCACCGGCCTGCTGGGCGTCGGCTTGGGTGGCGATAGCAGTCCGCGCATGATCGCGTTTCAGGCACGCCTGGAATTCTGACCGCGTCCCGGCCTTGAATGCAGTGCGAAAACCCAATCACTAAACTTTTCCCCAGCATTCTTGCCAGGAATAATCCTTGGTTCGATTGGTTTGTAATCCGCGAGAAGGAAAACCGTGAGGAAAAGCGCGGCGGGGAGCCCGCCTCCGCAGAATGCTATTGTACGAAATTAAAATGTGTCTGTAAGTAAGTGATAATAAAAGAGTTATTGGTGGAGGCGACGGGAGTCGAACCCGCGTCCGAAAATGTTACTGGTCAAGAGACTACATGCTTATTCGCGTTCATGCCCCAGGCATTACCCTGGGACGTTCGCGGCCCAC
>Ga0209006_10002970_pt1 | contig 15421 bp, 16 predicted proteins | sample JacPin_JW_Ref_O2_FD_188567 | JGI IMG/M metagenome (GOLD analysis project Ga0209006, IMG submission 188567) | Forest soil microbial communities from Algoma, Ontario, Canada - Jack Pine, Ontario site 1_JW_Ref_O2 (SPAdes) (version 2) | ecosystem: Environmental > Terrestrial > Soil > Boreal... | reverse complement strand
ATCTGATGACGCCGGAACAGCTTCGCCGACATGCTGCTCGAGTGCGTGCGGAGTTCCCAAGCAGCCAAGCTGTTGTTCGGGCAAATCGCTATTGTTGAGTTACGCAACGCGTGGGGGCGAATTGAGCCTGCCAGTACGGCTTGACGAAAACTGGCGCCCGCGATTATCGAATTGCCAGGCATCGACAAGAGCAGCGCAAGTCGAAGCCAAGGGAAAAACATCCGCATCGCCGATAAGAAGGCGACATGCGAGGCCTCCCAGAATATCGAGGCGCTCTCCGTCGCTTCCTCCTTCGCAAGTGCCCGATCTGATCGTTGCCCCTGCGAAGGAGGAAGCACAGATCGGATCTCTCACCTGCGGGTAACCGACACACCCACGTGCCCCCTACGCGCAAGGACGATATCCCCGGGGATTTCACGCCGCGCTCTCAAGCTCGTTGCTCCTTGACTAAACGTTCGTGGGGCAGCTGTACACACACCCAAAGGGCGCTAGTGGCCTAGCAACTGCTTGGTGTGAAGGTCGGGTTTGCCCTCATAAAACTGATCTAACGCTTGCTTGAACAAGGATCGGTCGTCTTCGTTCGAAGCCGCAAGACCAAAAAGCGTAACGCAAGATCGAAACTTGAGATCATCGGGAGAGCCAAGAATCTGTAGGGCCGATTTGCCCGCGTGGCGCAGCATCAAGCGGGTGTCGTGGCGCAAGCGGTCTCCTAAAGTCGGATCATTCAGGTAGCGACTGGCCTGATCCAGGTCGCGAATGGCGTAGCGCTCCGCCATTACGCTATGGCCTAAGCCAGCAAGCTGTGGAAAAACGAACCACATCCAATGGGACTGCTTGTGTCCCGCCCTCAGTTCTTCGACGACCTGGGCGTACACGGAAGCTTGCGCCTCTACGAAGCGAACGAGATCAGAATCGGTCACGTGGCAATCTCCTCCCGGGTTCAGGATCAACATAACGCTCGAAGCGTTAACGTGGCGGTTCCTCGCTATCCGGAGAGTGCCATGTCAGAGCCTCTGGTTGTGTCTATTCCCCACCACCTCGGCAAGGAAGAGGCCCTTCGTCGCCTAAAAAGCGGATTGGCGGAGGTTGGGGCACGCTGGGGCCATTTTTTCAGCGTCAGGAAGCAAATCTGGACAGGCGACCATCTTCGATTTCAGGTCAGCGCCTTGGGTCAGTCGGCTAGCGGTTCGATTGATGTAGCCGAGGACCACGTGCGGCTGGAGCTGCTTCTGCCTTGGTTGTTGGCAAGACTCGTCGGGACAATTCAACCGCTGATACGAAAGGAAGGGACCTTGCTGATTGAGAAAAAGTAACGCGTCGGGGCTTGGAACGACACTTGAACAGGCCGGCTTCTGTCGTGATCTGACGGAGGTTTTCGCCAATCATGCCTGCACAGCGATGGAGAAAATGGCCGAAGATCGACCGAGCGTAGCTATGCTAGCCATGGCGAGCGTCCGTTGCCACCAAGCTAACTTTTTCCAGGTCATCGAGAAAGCCCTGACCGAATATTGTCCGGCTGCCTAATGGTCTGCCGGGCTCTACCCGGTGCTGGGCAAGGCGCGCGTATGCGCAAGACGATGTCACGCCATCAACGACCGGCGCTCATGATCCTAGCGCCTCCGTAACCCCAATCGATTTACTTCATTTCTTTGGACGGTGCGCGTGAGACCAAGGGGCAAGAGCTCCGTGTCCACGACGAGTTAAGCCAAGCCCTTTAAGACTTCCGGATTTAGACAAGATATCGGCGGACGTCCTTCGATAAGGGCGATAGTATTATCCACGACCACATGCGCCATGCTTTCGCGCAAAGATCTCACGGCACTCCCGAGGTGAGGCGTAAGCACAACGTTTGGCAGCGAGAGCAATTCGGGTGATACGTGCGGCTCATGCTCATAAACGTCGAGGCCGGCGCCGGCAATTTTCCTTTCGGTCAACGCCTTCAACAGAGCTGACTCCTCGATCACTGGCCCACGGGAGGTGTTGATCACAAATGCGGTGGGCTTCATGAGTGAGAACTCTCGATCGCGCATTAGATGCCGTGTCTGGGGCGTAAAAGCAGAGTGTAACGAAACAAAATCGGCCTCACTCAAAACGTCATCAAAGCTACAATATCTTGCTGAGAACGCCTTTTCCTCGTCGGCAGGCAGCCTGCGCGGGTCTGTATAAATGATTTGCATGTCGAAGCCCCGGGCACGCCTTGCGACAGCCTGACCGATTCTGCCGAACCCGACCAAACCGATAGTGCTTCCAGAAACGGCAGCACCCGCGAAATGATTAGATTGAGAGCCAGGATAAACGCCTTCGCGAAAGAGTTTATCTCCGATGACGATATTGCGGGCGGCGGCGATCAATAGTCCAAAGCAGATATCAGCCGTTGCCTCCGTGACAATCGCTGGGATGTTCGTTACCGGAATTCCGCGAGCCGTCGCTGTCGCCAGATCTATCTGATCTTGGGTTATGTTCATAGTGGATACGGCCTTCAGGCGCGGATTCGCAGTGAGTACTTCTGCGTCCACGGCATCATGCAGTAGCGAAACTAAAATGTCGCACCGTTTGACAGCCGCTAGGAGTTTGTCCTTCGGGAGTATTTCTCTGGATTCGAGGTTGACTTCAACGTCAGCGACCGCACGTAAGCGATCGAGCGCAGCCTCAGAGATTGGTTGGGTAACGAAGACTCGCGGACGGGCAGCCTTTCTCTGATTTGACTCTTGTTTCACGCGCTACCTCTGCTGCTCTGGGAGAAATATGGGCTTGTCACGTGGAGGCGACTGCTAACAGATCAATTTCGATGAGAAAGTGCGGGTTGGACAATCAAGTGACCCCGACGAGGGTGCTTGGCCGCGGTGCTTCATCATAGAGTCGATCGCCCTGATCCTCCGGTCTAGCGGCGGCCGCAAATTCATTCTCGAGCCGCGCGAGCTTCATGGCGCATTGCCCCGTATTGCCGTGAAGGTCGAGCGAACCTCCCTGAGGTCGATCTCCTGCACTTGCGTCTCTCTCGAATACCGTCGGCGTCAATCCTCGCAGCCGAAGCAATCGAACCAGCATCAGCCCGCCCGGTCCCCCTCCAACAATCCCAACCTGCCATTTGCTTGTCTTTACCGTATCCCTATGTTCGTAGGATCCTATATATAATACATAGGATCCTATGTAATGGTCATTAGCAAATGGGATCCCACCGCTTATCCCGGCCATTATTTGAGTCGTATCGCGAGGGCCCTGACGCGCATTGGAGATGTTCGTCTAGGGGAACTAGGCTTTGCCACAGCGCAACTGCCAGTCCTGGCCGCGCTTCAGGACGGGAAACGCCTGTCTCAAACCGATCTCGCTCGCTGGGCAAAAGTTGAACAGCCGACCATGGCGCAAATGCTTGCTCGGATGGAACGAGACAAAATCATTCGCCGCGAACCAGACCCAAAGGACCGCCGTGGTAGTCTCGTTTTTCTGACCGAAGAAGCACGTTCCCGAATTCCTGCCGGACGCGCCATCCTTCAGCGGGGTAATGTCGAAATGACGAAAGGTCTTTCGACGGAGGAAGTGAATACGCTGGTGGGTCTATTGCGCCGCGTGCTTGACAATCTCGATGAGATGGAGACTCAGCAGAGTTGTTCGGCCTAGAGAGAAATGTAAGCCGAGTGTTGTTCCATTTGGAACGTCTACACGGCAGACGCCTTCGCTATTTGACGACTTTCGCCGCGCATGACCTTCCAAGCTAATGCTTTGCAGATAGCGATGCGGAGTGTCATTAAGTGTCTTACCGGTCCGCCGAGAAGCCTCCGCCTGGAGACTCGCTCAATCAAATCGCTAAGTAACGTTGGGCAAATTCAGGGCTCTCTAATCTTGAGGGTGGTACCTCCGCCACAAGCGATCCTTTTTCCATAACTGCACAGCGATCAGCGCAGGACACGACCATTTCGATGTTCTGCTCTATCAGAATGGTGGTTATACCTACCTCCCGATTTAGTCTCGCAATTAACTCCGCAATTCCTTGAATAATGCTCGGTTGAATGCCGTCCGAGGGTTCGTCGAGTATCAATAGCTTCGGCTTCCCCATGAGGACTCTTGCAATGGCAAGCATCTGTTGCTGCCCGCCGCTCAAGGTCCCACCTTTTTGCCATCGCCGTTCGCGCAGAATCGGAAATAGCTCATAGACGTCCGGCATCGGTATACCGGGTCCAGCTTGGACGCCAATTGACGTTCCAAGCGAAAGATTTTCCTCCACCGTCAAACGTGCAAACACCTCTCTACCCTGCGGTACATACCCTATCCCCGCCAAGGCTCGTCGGCGTGCATCTAAAAAGGTAACGTCCTTGCCGGCGAGAAATATCTCGCCAGTCGAGGGGCGCAGTTGACCAGCGATCGTACGTGCTAATGTGGACTTACCCACTCCGTTGCGGCCCACAATAGCAACGACTTGGCCCTCGGTGACCTCTAGTTTGACATTCCTGTTGATAGGAACGCCCTGATAACCTGATGTTACATTCTCCAAGCGCAATATTGCCGTCATTTATTGGATCCATCGATAGCCGTATTTCTTGGGTCAACGCGTTGGCAAATCGGAACTCTTGAAGCGGTTGCGCGTCCCCAAATACAGATGACGGACCTCCTCATTTTCCTCCACCTCGCTGAACGTCCCTCGGAAAAAAATTCGTCCAAGATGCAAAACAATTACCGGCGCGCGTAACTCGCGCACAAAGGCCATGTCATGTTCGATCACGACAACAGCGGATCCTTGTGCATTGGATGCGCGAATAATTTCAGTCGTCAACCTTGTCTCCTCGGACGACATGCCAGCAGTAGGCTCATCAAGCAAAAGAAGCTTGGGCCGCATAGCCAGCGCCATTCCGAGGGCAAGCCACTGCTTTTGCCCATGAGATAACTCGCGCGCGTTTACACTGTTAAGTCCCTGGAGTCCAACTTGCCTCAATAGATCATCAATAGCTTTTGGCATCTCCCTAGGCGATAGACGTCGCATCAAAGGAATGCGCAGATTGTGATCTACTGTTAGATCTTGAAAAATGCCGAGGCTTTGGACCTTTACTGCGATGCCAGATCGCGCGCGTTCAAAGGGGTGAGCGAATGTGACGTCCTTTCCATCGAAAACGATTTTACCCGTCGTTGGCAAGATCTGCCCACTCAGAAGCTGGAAGAGCGTACTTTTGCCTGCGCCATTCGGGCCAATAATGCAGCACAACTCACCGCACCCAAGGACAAGATCGACCCCGTCAACCGCGCGTACGCCTCCGAAGCTTTTCCGAAGAGACGTAATTTGCAAAATAGCCTCGCGATCACCGCCCATCATGTGAACTTCCTGGCGAGAGGGGGGGAGAGGCCGACGTCTTTCTTCCGCCGAATGAAGTTATTAGGCCTTCCGGGCGCAGCATCATCACCACCACCAAAAGCGCACCCATCACTACAAATGCATATTCGCCCTGGATTGCGAAGCGTTGGGACAGCCACGTCAGAACCACAGTCGAGATTACAGTCGCCGTCAGACTTTTTCTTCCACCAACCGCCACCCAGATCACGGGTAGTATGTTGTTGGTCACGCCGAAGACTGACGGCGTAATAAAATTCCCCCAAGAGACGTATAGAATGCCCGATAGCGCGGCCAACGCCGCGCCCAGGCAAAAAACGACCAGTTGGATCGCACGTACGTCATACCCAAATGATTCCACCCGCGCGCCGTCCTCGCGGATCGCTGCGAGTATTAAACCAAAGCGTGAATTCACGAGCGCGCGCAGACATAAATAAATCGCAATGAGTAATCCAACCTCGAGATAATAAAACGCGACTGACTGTCCGGAAAATTCGATTAGCCGAGAACCCAAGCCCAACGTTATGCTTGGAGGCTCATGTATCGCGCCCGAGAATCTGCCCAAACCGTTGTTTCCGCCGAGACTTGCAACTCCGATGTGCCATTGCGGCCCAGCGGTTTGATTTAGAAAGGTCTCGAATAGGAGTGTTACGACCAACATCATTATCGCTACGTAGACGCCTTTTACGCGCGCATAAAACATTACGTAGCTCAGCACAGCGGCAAAGAGAGTTGGAACCATCAAACCCGCAATGAGCGCGAGGTAGGTGGTGCCACTTTGGGAAAGATTGATGCCGACAACACCATATGCGTACCCCGCCAGGCCGAGAAACGCCGCCTGGCCGAGGCTCAAGATGCCCGCAAATCCCCATATGAGACACAAGCCTAAGGCTAGAAAGACCATCGAAATGATGTACGAATAATTCAAAAGAGCATAAGCAGATACAAACCTAGGTAAGACGATTAAGCCGACTGCGACAGCAAACGCGCAAATCCAAAATCCACGCGAACGACCGATTTCTTGTTCTCCGTTGATCAGACGAACCACGCTCGAAAACCAATTAAGCATGCCGGAGTGACCTCAACTCCGTCTCAGTCGATTGAGAACTGTCTCCAAGAACTCGGACAAGCCGTTGGGTATGAAGCGGATCAACACGAATGCCGACACCAACATCGCAACATACCCTATTAAAATATTGAACTGCGTCGTAAAGATCGCTCGGACCGCGGACAAAGAGAGCGCGCTTGCGATTAGACCCGCGACGATGTCCGAACTGCCCCCCACGACGACGGTAATAAACGCGATGGGCGTATAGTTTCTGCCAAATGTCGGCTCGATCGGTGCTTCCAATGCGAATAAGCTTCCCGCTAGGCCAGCCAAAGCGGCGCCAAGGCCGAAGGTGACCATATAAATCCTATCCGTATTGACGCCCAACGCATGCGCCATAGCCGGATTTTCCATAGTAGCTCGAGCTTCCACTCCGTATTTGGTGAAGCGCAACAATGCCCAGATCGCAAGCGTCACGGCCAGCGCAATCACAAACATAAATACGCGATAGTATGAGTAAGAAAACCCACCTACGGAAAAGCTGCCAAATGGAGTCGGGAGGCTCCTTATAGATGGACCGATAATTATTAAAAACCCCTGCGCAAGTAATAAGCTTAGGCCCCACGTGACGACTAAGGACGACAGCAACTGCCCGTAAAACCGTCTTATGATCAGTCTCTCAAGAACGATGCCAAATGCGGCTGCCGCACTAGCTCCTGCGGGGATCGCGACAAATAGGGGAAGGCCCGCATAAAACACAACTGATGTAGTGTATGCGCCGACGAGCATAAGTTCGCCGTGCGCCATGTTAATAACGCCCATCATACCGAAGATGATCATAAGGCCGACCGCAGATAGCATCAGAAGCGAGATGCTATCTGCGTATTGATAGAAGAGGCTAAAGCCTTCGGATAGCATCAGCGATGCCGACTTCTTGCAGACCGGTAGGCTTTCGAAACAAACGCACCGCGCCTAGTTCATTTGTTGAGAAACTTCGCAAATCGTTTATCGTCGGCAGGAAGATACTGCTTAGCGTCATCCGAACGTACTAAGTTCACGCCGAGGCTACGGAGCCACCATGGCTCAATCGGACCGAAATCTTGCACGAACTTGATTGAATGGTCGGGTTGCACTTGCGCCATTCTAATCGACATCGTTAGGTGATGAGTTGCGGGATCCAACAAGACCCTTCCTTCAGGAGCGTCAAATGAAATTCCCGATTCTAGAGCGCTGATGACCTCGTCGGTATTAGTGCTACCCGCACGTTTCCACGCTTCGGCCATCAAGTGAACTGCGACATACGCGCAACGAGCCGGCTGATTTACGTTCGCCGCGTCTGGAAACATCCGACGAAAATCATCGACAAATTTCTTTGCGCTTGGCGTCTGAGTGCCGACCTCTTCAATAAAGGCTATTGGAACATAGAGATTTTTCAGGGCCGGAGGTGGAAACCGTCTATGTTCATAACCTTGTTGAAGATTGACGGTCGAAACCGCAGGGAAGTCTATGCCAGCAGAGTTCGCTTGCGGGTAGAATTGCGATTGATTAGCACCGACCAAATACTCGACCAAGAAATCCGGCTTGGCGCGCTGCACGTTGGCGATCGTCGATGCAAATTGTGAATTGCCGAGAGGAATGAATTCTTCACCCACAATCTTCCCGCCATATAGACCGGCAGCAACATGAGTCCACTGTGCGCTGACTTGGCCAAAACCGTAATCCGCGGCCAAAATATACATCTTCGGTCCATATTTCTTTATCATGTAGTCGATGCCCGTCAGTATTTGCTGCTCGGGTATTGGCCCGGTGAAGAATGAATATTTGTCAGCGATTCCACCTTCACCTTGATTGTTATGCCAAAAGATCGTCTTGTTCTTCACCGCGATTGCACGGGCAGCTTCACGCTCCGAACTCGTGTATCCGGCCATGACGACGTTGGCGCGGTCTTCGAGAATGCAGCGTTGGGCAAATTCTTGATGCCTTCGGACATCCGACTGACCATCATAATGGATCAGCTCTAACTTCTTGCCGAGAACGCCGCCAGCGGCATTAATTTCTGCTACCGCGAGTTTAGCGCCATCGGTCTTCAGGATCACTGGCAAGGCAAAATCGCCGGACGCGTCGTCGATAGCACATATCTTGATGGTTTCTTCGCTGATACCCGCTATGGGCTTGATTACCAAACAAGCAGCAGACGCAACTGCTGCGATCACAATGTGCCGTAAGCGCGAGTTGAATGACGTCTGCATTGCCGCCTCCTTCGTCTGCTACCGCACGTAACGAGCGCGCCTGTTTAGAGAACCGCACGTTTTCACGGAAATTTGGTCCGGCAAGCGTTTCTTCGGCGGCGCAGCATATAATTTCTTCAGCATTACCATCTGACAAGTCACCCTTTGTGGTGACAAGACAACTACCCTCGAATTGGGGCAGACTGTCACCTCGGCGGTTGTCTTTTTACCCACCGGGTTATGAGCATTCGTAGCGTAATCGCCAGTCCGACAGTGGCCACAGCGGGCGATCCGCCGCGCTGCTTATTCTACCTTCAGCAAGCCTTCACGATATGCGAGCGCTATGGCTTGCGATCTCGTATTAGCGCCAAGCTTGCGCATCGCGCGCTTCATGTAGATTCTTACAGTTTCTCGCGACAGATCAAGAATGGCGGCGAGTTCGTCGGTCGTTTTTCCCGCAGCAACCCAGCTAAGACACTCGCGCTCTCGACAACTCAGGACAGCTCGGTCGGCGCTCACGAAGAACTCGGGAAAACGCTCCCGAACAGCTTCGTGATAGATGTGCGTCAGAAACAAAAGAGATGCGATGTTGGCCTCGGCGCGCCTCACCCAAGAGCGATCATTCGGCTCGCCGACTACCGTGACAAAACCAAAATGCCCCGGCGCGTGGGTAGGCACCGTAAATCCCCGAGTCAAACCGAAGTCAGCGAGATAGCGCCATGCCCCCCTCTCTTTTTCGGTCAGGTCGGGGCGCGCTCTTATCATCGCCCAATCAAAGGCTACACGTCCATCAAAGCATGCGTGATAATAGGGGCAGTGCGCGTTGAAGAGGTGCCACGCCCGATCCCAACCGACGGGGAAATTGAAGGAACGGTGCTTGTACATACGCCATCGGCCGGTGGGATCCTGTGCCGCGCCTCCGACATAGCCTGTGATAAAACGATCGATACCTATCTCGTGAAGGGCGTCTGCGAGAACGCCCACGGCAGTGTCAATGTTTTCCGACGAAAGGATCTCTTCCCTAAACTCATGCCGCGAACGCATGATGGGGCTGGCCACGCTGGAAGCGCCAATCGACGGCGCACATCAGACGGTATTGAATACCGCGTTCCATCTCAATGCAACCCCTTTTGCTGTGCTGTCGCAAGAAGCTCGTTCTCGTTTCCTGGTTCAGAGGACGAGCGTTCATCTGGAAACGAACGTCGGCCGTTGGAAGCAGATGCAGGAGAAGTACATGAAACGAATTTCTCGCGAAAAATCGACGCTTACCGAATTTGGTGCTCACCTGGAACCAGAGCTCGTCGTCGATCTAGGCGAGAAATTCGTAATCGAAACGAACGACAACTGGTGGAATCTACTCGGGGAGAAGGACGCCAAGCCCCGCCCAGCTGAACCTCCACTTGCCGCGCTACAAGTTTTCCGAGCAAACCCAGTTGGAGGTCCAGTCTTCGTCAATGGCGTCGAGCCAGGCGATACACTGGTTGTCGACATCGGGCGGATCGCCATACGCGACTGGGGCTGGACCGGCACGATCAAGGGCTTCGGCCAGCTGACAGGCTTCACGGAGCTGCAAGAAATCGACGAAGATTTCTCGACGGTGGTACGCCACATCGCGGGTCGCTCGGGAACGCTTGATGACGGCGAGGCAGTGATGAACGTGGGGCGCGAGGTTCGGTGGCCACTAGCACCCTTCTGCGGTGTCATCGTTACTGCCCCTGAAAGAGGTATCGAGAATACTGTGATCTCCCAAGGCCCATGGGGCGGCAACATCGATGTTCGCGATATCTGTGCCGGCCATAAGATACATTTAAATGCCTCACATGCCGGAGCCCTGCTATTCCTTGGGGATGTTCATGGCTCTCAAGGCGATTCCGAACTCACTGGCATCGCCAATGAGACCGCAGCCGATGTTACACTTTCCTGCGATGTCATTAAGGGAAAGCGCACTCCGGGCGTATGCCGTATCGAAAAGCCGCAATCCATTATTCAGGTAGATAGCACTCGCAATTCCGGAGGGATGGATCGAGCCCTCACCAGCTGTTTCCTAAACATGATCAGATGGCTTGTGGATGATTATGGCATGAGCAAGAGAGAAGCATACTTTCACATGACCGCAAACTCGCTCGTGCGTATCAACGTCTATCAATACACTAGCGGCTTCTTTACTTGCGGAGTTGAATTTCCAAAGCAATGCCTCTGAACGGCCCTTTCTCGGCGCGTCTTACCGAGGTCGACATCCCCGCCACGGAGTGGAATAACGTTGATACCCTGAAATGATGGATAAAGGTTTTCCGAACCGATCGACCGGAAGCACCGACAAGATCATCGCGTATTTCAGCGATGTTCGGTTCAGCGCGAATGTGAAACCATTAGTGAGCTAGGTCCAATTTCAAACGCTTAGGGTAGAACTTGCCATTGCTACCAATCGCGTCCTGACACAAATATTTTGTCTCGTTCGGTTGTTGGCAAAGATATTCGAATTAGCCAGTTTCAGAGCATGTGAATGGGGGCGTCGAACGCAGCGCACGTGGGCGGCACGCTCACGTTGTTCGCAAGCTAGCTTAAGAAAGGCGAAGGCCACGTCCCTCGTTCGTACCAGAGGAATACTCCGCATTGAGGGTCACGACATCGCGCGCGATTTAAGCGCACCCATCGATGACCGCATCGTTTCCGCTGTTTACGTTTGAAACAGTGTCGGTCGATTTGAAATGATCTGCCGCTCAGCGATCGATGGTCAAAAAAAGCAGACAATAGTAAGCGGGCGCGTCAATGCATAAAGTCTCTTGAGAACTCGTGTGTCTACGATGGTCGCATGTTATCAGGGTCTTCTGACCCGGGATAAAGAAGCGATCGTCGGACATACGTTGACAACGAGTTTATTTTAGCCGAAATGCCCATTTTGGCATTTCGTGGATAAATAGATAAAACAATATTAGATCTTCGACACATGACTGAACGCCTTTCCGATTATAACGACAGATCGTATAAGCACGCCTTCGTCGACTTCATCGGAAAGAAGAAATGGTATTTCTTCATAACGATCCCCATCGGCCAATGCGACGATCCGGACGACGTGATTCTAACGCGACTAAGACGCATCGAAAACGAAATGTGTCGCCGATATCTCGCTTGCCGATATCATAACTTGCCTGATCATTGCCGATACACTTTTGCCGTCGCGTTCGAAGGCGAACGTGAGCGCGGAACTCGTCATGCTCACATACTCGCCTACGTCCCAGTCCCCACCAAAAGACGTTCTTTAAACATTCACTGACCATCCGGCTATTCCCTGGTCACTTCAAGGATCTATGGGTTTCTTTGAGGTGGGCCTCTCTAAGGAGAACTGCGCCGCAGTATGGATCTTTGGAATGGGCTGATGATTTGACTGCAATACGTTGCGCTCCTGCGAATACCGCTCGGCACATCTATACCGTGAAAAGTGTGCGCCAAAGACCCGTTCCCTGGTCCCGCTTCGAGTTTGTCACGCTTCCCAAGCGGAAGCCCTTTCGTAATCGCAATCTGAACGTTATTCACCGGCGCAATCGTCAACGACGCTGGCAGCTCGGGCTAATCGCAAATCCCCAAGCGAAGAATAACGCGGCCCGACAGCTAGCTCGTCGGCGTTTTAGATTTCATCAATGTGCTTTCTTCGACGGAAGCGCATTGTGAAGGCTGTTGCGAGTCGCGAACGAGATCCGAACGACGGACGACGCTGGCTGACCAAGGAAGCACGTTCAAGACTTCCGGCTGGACGCAAGATCTTGCGTCAGGGAAATGTTGAAATGACGAAAAGGTTTATGGGCACAAGAATTAGAAACATTAGTTGGCTTATTGCGTCGCATGCTCGCCAATGTTGAGGACATGAAGGCTCGCAAAGCGATTTGAGGCGTCGGAAACCTAGGATCGGCGTTTGTTCCAAATGGACAGCGCATTCCGTTCTGAAGGTGGATGCTTTCGCGAAGGAACATTAAGTAAGCCTGCTCAATGGCGCATACTTTCCTAGCATAGCAACTGAACTTATCCGACGCGGATGTTCAACTTGATGCGCTAGCTGCCTTTTGAGTACGGTCTCTCGCTTCGAACTCATCCTGCTATTGATGGCCGTCGTACTAGCCTTGGAGCTGGTAGCGCGCCGCATTCGCATGCCGCCCGCAGCTGCCTTCATCCTGGGAGGCATTGCGCTCGCGCTCATCCCGGGCACGCGCGCCTGACGTCGAACTCGACCCAGATCTCGCTCTGGTGCTGTTCCTCCCTCCAATTCTCCTCGCAAGTGCTTATTTCACCGATTGGCGGGATTTCCGCGCCAACCTAGGATCATCGCGCAGCTAGCGGTCGGCGCGGTCGTGTTCACGACATTTGGCGTAGGCGTCGTCGTCCATTGGGTTGAACCGTCGCTTCCCTGGGCCGCCTGTTTCGCACTCGGCGCAATAGTGTCTCCGCCTGATGCGGTTGCCGCCAAGGCTGTTATTCAAGGGCTCTCGCTACCACCGCGTATGTCGGTGTTGCTTGAAGGCGAAAGCTTAAATCAACGACGCCACTGGGCTGGTACTTTATCGATTTGCCGTCGCTGCTGCCATGACGGAGCTTTTGGCGCTGGACAAGCCGCTGCGAGTTTCTTTGGCTTGGCATTGGGTGGGATCCTGGCAGGGGCCGCTTTCGGGTGGCTCGTAACGTTTCTGCTAGGAAGATTGCGTGATCCGACTCTGAGCGTGATCGCGAGTTTTCTCGCGGCCTGGGCAGCGTACATTGTTGGCGAGGCTGTCCACGTCTCCGGCGTGTTGACGACAGTTGCGTGCGGACTTGTCATGGGTTGGCGGCAACACTCAGTGTTGACAGCGGCAACCCGAACGCAGGCTCAGGCCCGTCTGGGAAGTCATTGTATTCATTCTTGAGTCACTGATCTTCATCCTGATTGGCTTATCATTACGCGGCGTTCTCCTCCGCTTGGGTGGCACTGGCACGCGGTCTTAACTCTCCTGCCGCCAGCGGCTGCCATGATCGCTGCGGTAATTGTTACTCGCTTCATTTGGATCTTGCCGGCCACCTATTTGCCGCGTGCCTTGAGCCCTGCTTTACGGCGACGTGATCCGTATCCGCCTTTTGGTGTCCCGGAGAGTTGGGCAGGCATGCGCGGCGCCGTGAGCTTGGCTGCCGCTCTTGCACTTCCCGAGGCCTTCCCGGGCCGCGACTTTATACTTACGACCACGTTCGCTGTAATTCTCGTCACTGTACTGATACAAGGTGCCACATTAGCACCACTAATTAGGGTTCTTGGTCTTAGCGGCTTTACACAGGACCGCCCCAAGACGCTGTCTGAAGCCGAGGCGCGCGCCCAGATGGCCGCTGCGCAACTCACTGAAGTCGAGCAACGATCTGCCGGTGAGGGAGATGCGCGTCGCCATCCGCGCCTGCTTGAACAGTAAACCTATCGAGCAAGAGCGGCCGCGCGGTTCAGCGAGGCTGCGGGCAGTTTAGATGAGCAAAAGCACGAGCATTTCACCGTTGTTCTGGCAGCTATAACGGCAGGTAGGACAGAGCTGTTACGCCTTCATCGGTCAGAATCGATCAATGACGGCGTCCTCAATGCTCTGGAACAAGAATTGTATTTAGAAGAAGTGAGCGCGCGCCGCCACCTCGGCGAACTATGAGCGGAATGGCGCGCGACTGGCCACTCGCCCTTGAATTTTAGTTCTGCCGCTTGGTTCCGCCACATGGTTTATCGAACAGAAGTTCAAGCAGTTGCGTCAATTACGGTTTCGAGCCTGAGGCCAGCGCAATCCATTTCGTACTCGAGCCCACGCAGTGGGGGTCGGGCAAAATGCCATGTTGCGCCATTACAGGCCGCGCCTCGGCGGACAATTTCATCGGCGAAAAAACAATGAAAGTCGTGAACGGTGTACAATTGCACGAGCGTGCTACTCTTCCAACCGCATCCGAGAAGATTCATACGACGTTCCATTTCGCCCAATACGTAACAAGCTTTTTCGCGCATGGCATCCGGCGTCGTCTCCCCCTTTCTAATAGCCCGATCAGCGTAATCGCCTGGAACACCCTCGGGTGCTTCGCCGCTACCAGCCACGACAAATGTCGGCCCTACGTTCGAGGATTTGATTGTAAAACTAAAGCCATAAAATGAAGGGACCGAGGGCGGCGATATTTCCGGACAGACATTGCTTCTCGCAACCGGATTTACATCGCCTTTCATAATCCCCCATGCTTTAAGTCTCGATACGTATTGTTCGTTGAAAACATGGAAGCCATCGTCGGTAAAGGGAGCCGGAGATCTTAGCTCGCAAGCACAGAGAGCCGTAATTGGGCGCCCGGCAGCACGAATGAAGCGCTCAATAGCATTGAAGCCCACATCAAGAGATACCAAGGAGCGAAAGCGAACCCGCTGGATTTCGTAGCCCGGTTCAGCAACCACGCCCGCGGAGTATTGAAATACGCTCGGCAAGAACCGATAGCCCCCAGTTTCTAAACTAGTTGCACCGCCCATATTTTCCTCTGCTTTTAATGTACCCAGCAGTCAAACGCTACGGCATCGCAGCAGAAGCGTGTAAAGGGGATATAGCTTTGTATTTGGCTCAACGCCATGGCAACCTACCACGACAGGCATTGCGTATCATGCAAGGGCTGCTGAGTCGCATTGATCTAAATTCTTGAGTAGGTGGCGCGATACCGCTCTGTCGAAAGGGTTATATTTCACCATCACTCGCAGCCACCGCCGCAAGTATAAACAACAGTGTTACATCGAGCAGCATAAACGTCCGGTCGTGGTATCCGCCGATTCAATTGAAATTAATAACGCAATCATATTGTGCGACCGCG
>Ga0209006_10002969_pt1 | contig 15427 bp, 11 predicted proteins | sample JacPin_JW_Ref_O2_FD_188567 | JGI IMG/M metagenome (GOLD analysis project Ga0209006, IMG submission 188567) | Forest soil microbial communities from Algoma, Ontario, Canada - Jack Pine, Ontario site 1_JW_Ref_O2 (SPAdes) (version 2) | ecosystem: Environmental > Terrestrial > Soil > Boreal... | reverse complement strand
CCACGTTTTTCCGCGGCCTCGGACGTCCGCAAGGCCTCGCCTTCGATCGGCGCGGGAATCTCTACGTGGCCGGATCCCTCGGAGGCAAGCGCGGAATCGTTCGTCTCACTCCCCAAGCCGAACCTGAGATCGTCCTCAGCGGCAGCAACATCGTGGGCCTCGCGCTCCTACCTTCGCATCGCGCCATGATCACCACCAACAACGCTCTGTATTCCCTGGATTGGGACGTCGAAGGCCTCCCTCTCAGCGATTAAGCAAGTAGTGCCGTTGGTACCGGCGACTTTTCTTTCCTTGATCGAGCAGCCCCGGCGTCAGCCGCCTGCTTTCTCTCCGGTCTTGCGTACCGCCGGCATCCTGCCGGCGCTTCTTCTTTCCGTGCCTAAACGTGTCATTTCCTTGCGCCAACGTACGTCATCAAGTAAAACAGGTGCTGATGAAGGCCGAAATCATAGCGGTGGGTTCCGAGTTACTCACACCCTACCGCCTCGACACGAATTCTCTCTACTTAACTGGCGAGTTGAACAAGCTCGGTATTCGCGTGATCCACAAATCCGTAGTCGGCGATTCGCGTGACGAAATGCGCTCCTCCTTTCGCCACGCCATGAACCGTTCCGAATTAATCGTCAGTTGCGGCGGCCTGGGCCCCACCGATGACGACCGCACCCGCGAAACCGTCGCCGAAATGCTCGGCCGCGAATTGCATCGCAACGACGAAATCCTTCGCGGCATTCAAGAACGCTTTCGCAAATTTGCGCGCACCATGCCAGAAATTAACGCGCGCCAAGCCATGGTCCCGGAAGGCGCCGTAATCCTGCCGAACCCGCGCGGCACTGCGCCCGGCCTGTGGATCGAAGCCGAAGGCCACGTCATAATTTTGCTGCCGGGGCCACCCGCTGAATTGAAAGCGATCTTCGAAGCTGAAGTCTCCCCACGCCTCGCGCGTATGGGCGATTCTGAACGCCTGTTTTCGCGCGACCTGCGCGTAACCGGCCTGCCCGAATCCGAAGTGGAGCAGCGTGTGCGCCCGCTTTACGAGTTGTATCCCGACACAGAAACCACAATCCTCGCCACGCCCACCGGCATTCAACTCCATCCGCGCATCTGGTCGCGCAACCCGGCCCAAGCCGAAAAAATTCTCGACGAAATCGTCAGTCGCATGCAGCTCGCTATAGGCGAGCATCTATATTCCACTCAAGGCGAAACGCTCGAAGATGTAGTGGCCCGCGCGCTCACTGAAAATCGCGCAACCATTGCCGTCGCCGAAAGCTGCACCGGCGGAATGCTCGCCGAGCGCCTCACCAACGTTCCGGGCAGCTCCTCCTATTTTCTCGGAGGCGTGGTCTGCTACAGCAACGAATTGAAATCCTCCCTGGTCGGCGTGCCCGCGGACATCATCGACTCAAAAGGCGCAGTCAGTTCCGAGACCGCTCTCGCGCTAGCCGACGGCATTCGCAAACGTACCGGCGCCACGCTCGGCATCGGCATCACCGGCATCGCCGGCCCCGGTGGTGGAACTCCGGAGAAGCCGGTCGGTCTGGTACACATTGGCATCTCCGACGAACGCGGCACCCGCGAACGCGCCACTCGCTTCCCCGGCGACCGCGAGCGCATACGCTTTCAGGCCACGCAACAAGCGCTCGATACTGTTCGCCGATATTTCCTCTTCCCCGCGCTTGGACGCGCCTAACCCATGCGTCTCTTCGTCGCGCTCGATATTCCCGATGCAGCCCGCCGCGCCCTTCGCGAATTGATTGCGCGGCTGAAACCCGAATGCGCTGATGCGCGCTGGGTCCGCCCGGAGGGTATGCACGTCACCCTGAAATTTCTGGGCGAGACGGAAGGAACCAAACTCGATTCCATCAAAGCCGCGCTTTCTCCCGTACATTCTGACCGGCCCGTGGATTTAGATTTTCGCGGCCTCGGATTTTTTCCCAACGAGTTTCATCCGCGTGTAATTTGGTGCGGCGTAAAGGGTTCCTCGAATCTTGTCACCTTGGCCGCTTCTGTTGACGCAACGCTCCAGACATTGGGTTTTTCGCCCGAATCGCGCGAATACTCGCCGCATCTCACCCTCGCGCGTTTCGATTCGCACAAAGGTCTCGACACTCTCGTGCGCGCGGCTAATAATCTGAGCTCTTACGACTTCGGCTCCGCGCGCCAATCTGAATTTCATCTATACCAGAGTGTTCTGAAGCGCGGCGGCGCCGAATACACCCGGCTCGCAACATTTCCGCTCGTGGAGAAACCGTAGCGTGATCGATAACGCAAACTGGCTCATCCCCGTCACCGCCTACTTGTTGGGTTCCATACCGTTTGGCCTTCTGATCGTCAAAGCTATCGGAGGCCCGGATATTCGCACCACAGGCAGCGGAAATATTGGCGCAGCAAACGTCACGCGCACCGCTGGATTTCTTCCCGGCATCCTCACGCTGGCACTCGACGCCGCAAAGGGCTACGCCGCTGTTTGGCTAGCGGCTCGCTGGACTAACGGCAACATGCGCTGGATGATTGCCGCCGCAATTCTGGCGGTAATCGGTCACATGTTCCCAATCTGGCTCGGATTCCGCGGCGGTAAAGGCGTAGCTACCGGCTTGGGAGTTTTTATTCCAATTTGTCCTGAAGGAGTGGCCGCTGCTTTCGTTCTATGGTTGGCCGTCGTGATTTTCTGGCGCTATTCTTCGCTCGGCTCGATCGTATCAGCAGTCGCGCTCCCAGTTTTCGTTTACATTCTGTACGCGCCGCGCCACGCGCCTCCGCTTTTCGTTACCTTGGGTACCGTATTCATCTCCATGCTCATCCTGTTCAAACACCGCGCCAACATCGAACGTCTCATAGCCGGCAACGAGCCCCGCATCGACTTCCCGCGCTAACTCACTTCGAAATCCAGAGGCTGTTCCGTCAGGGCACGGCTTCAGCCGTGCCGAAAAATTCCCACGCCTCAGGAGTTTCAACCCCTGAGGTTCCGTGGAATGAGAGCGCGCCATTAGGAGATGAGTTTTTGGGGTTTTTTGATAGCCGGCGCGAGCCGTGCGGCGACCCTCCAAGTGTTCGTAAGTGCCAACAGTTCTGTACCTTATCAGCCAACCCCAGTACTTTCGTTCCGTTGTACACCGCAACTCTCTTCGCTAGCATTTTAATGCGGAAATCCCTGTGCCCATCGCCGACCACATCAAGCAACTCGCGAACAAACGCCTGCGCATCCTCTGGATCGTGCTAGGTGCCCTCTTGCTCGTCAGCGTTACTCCTCTCTGGCTCTATCATCGCCAGGTTATCGGCATGAGCGAGCAGAAGTTGCAGGACACCGAGCGCGTGCAGCAGAGTGAAATCACTCGTTCGCTCGCCAGTGAAACTCTCGAATTCGAGCAAAATCTCAGCGAACAGCTTCTTAGCCAGCGCCAAGTCCTCGCCTTGACCGGCTGGATCACCGACGTGGACGACACCACACACGCGCCTCAACTCGCGCGCCTGCTACAAAGCTTCGTCGAAAATAATCAGAACATTCTTTACGTCACCGCGGTGAACAAACAAGCCAGAGGCCAGTCGGCTGGGAGTTTTCGCGCCGATAGCGACCCCTTCGTGCAAGTTGCGCTCAAACACGCCTTCACCGCCAGCATTCAAGGCTTGAATTTTGTCAGCGAACCTTTTGCGCTAGGTGAAGGAAGCCGCCCCGCTCTGATCGTCTCCGTGCCGCTCTCTTCCAGCGGTCAATTCACCGGGATGCTTGCTTCGGTGGTTTCAATCGACGGCCTGCTCGCCAGAATTCGCGACGCCAGCGTGCGCGACCGAGTCGTCTTCATCGTTGACGGCCACGGCCACATCGTCGCTCACCCTGATACCCGCGAAATGGTTCCCGGCCGCGACGTCTCCATCAATTCTCCGGTCGTCAATCATCTTCGGGAGCTGCCTCAGGAATTGCGGACCACAGAAACCATGCGTTTCTTCGTGCCCGGACGCGACGCGAAGCATCCCGTCGAAATGATCGGCACCTACAGCACCATTCCCGAGTTGCGTTGGGCCGTGATCGCGCAGCGCAGTCTTGACGAAGCGCGCATCGACGCCGGCGTCCACGAACTTACCGCGCAAGCCTTGCGCTTCGTCGTCGGCGTAACAATCTTCGCTCTGCTTATCGGATATCTCTTCGCCGTCGGAATCACTCGTCCGATTCGCGGACTTGTCTTTTCCGTTCACGCCATGAGCCGCGCCGAATTCCACGAACGCGTGGAAGTTCGCGGCGCCGCCGAAATCCGCGAGCTTGCTGAAACTTTCAATCACATGGCCGGCGACATCGAGCAATACGTCGAGCGCCTGAAGCAAGCCGCCGCCGAAAATCGCGACCTGTTCCTAGGCTCCATACGCATGCTCGCCGCCGCCATCGACGAAAAGGATCCCTACACGCGAGGTCACTCCGGCCGCGTTGCAAAATATTCCACCATCATCGGCGAGTATCTCGGACTCAACGCGGAAGACCTCGACAACCTGCGCATCTCCGCGCTGCTTCATGACGTCGGCAAAATCGGCGTGGACGATCGCGTCCTCAAAAAGCCCGGCAAGCTCGATGACGAAGAATTCGCGCTGATGAAGCAGCATCCAGTGAAAGGCGCCAACATCATGCGCCCCGTCGCGCAGCTGAAAGAAATGCTGCCCGGCATCGAGCTTCACCACGAGCGCATGGACGGCGCTGGCTACCCCTACGGCCTCCCCGGCGATCAAATTCCCATGATGGCCCGCATCATCGCCGTAGCTGACACCTTCGACGCTATGACCACGAATCGCCCCTACCAATCCGCAATGGATTTAGAGTTCGCGTTGGAACGCATCCGCTCGCTAGCTATCTCAAAGTTCGATCCCGCCGTAGTAGCCGCCCTCGACGCCGCGGTAGCCGCCGGCCGCCTCCGCCTAAACGTAGCCCTCGTCGAAGTCTAAACTCAATTCCTCATTAGATTGACCATTCGAGCGATGAAGTCGATTTTTGTGTCGTCTGAAGCAGGAGCGGGAGTTCGGCACATCGAGATTCTACCGTCGCGATACATAGGGGCAAATCCGCAAGCACTCGAGCGGCCATCTCATTTTCTGGCTCTTCGGTCAAGCGCTCGACTGCCCGGTGGAGAACTTCCTTTACACCAGTCGCGTTGAGAGTTCCTTTCAAAAAAGTGACGTTTGGCTCCAGCCAGCGGTGCTCGTAAAGATGTCCCTCGAATCCCCACAGACAAGGTGGACCGCCGCCACCATCTTGGGTCCAAGGAGAGAACACAGGATTTTCATTTTCCGAATACATTAAACACGAGATGTACTGCACAGCGGCTATTGCACGTCCAACCGTGTCCAGCGACCACCACGCACTCCAGATGCGCTGCACGTCCGTAAGGAGAACTCCGTAGCTTGTTAGCGCCCGAATCCAGCGATATGGACGTGCGTTCATTCCTTGATAGGCGAGTCCTCGTTGTTCCTCAATTTCCTTAAGAATTGCTTCGCGCATGAAGGTCGAGACGGCTTCTGTCTGCTTTGGAGTCAAATGCACATCAAAGACGTGGCGATCCGCCAAGACCGGGTACAAGTGTTCGACAAATCCGCCGTAACCGTCGAAACCGCGAAGGTCCTCCCGCCACGCTTCCAAACAAAATGGGAGCAAGTAAGCAAGGAGAGGTCCCTGTATTTTGGTGTAGCGCAGATCTTGTGTGTATGCCCACAGATCACTCGCGTCCGCTCTTTCATCGGGGGCCAGTCGCACAAGCCGCCGCAGATGCCCGTCGTCACGGTCGAACGCTTCTTGCGTAATCTTTTCGGGAGCCTTGCTTGCACCAAGAGCGCGATGTAGCGTGGCTCGCTTGTTCATCTGATCGTTAGTCATTCTGGTTCCAAGATACCGCAGCGCTTCCCTCGCTTCAATTTTCCGCGAAGCCGCGATTCTATCCGACAAACGAACCAACAATTTGAGGAACCCACCCCGCCGAGCCAAAATTCCATCATTGTGCTAGCCTGTTTCCAGCATGATTTCTCTTTTCGGACCACCTGAACCCACTCTTCTCGAGCGCCTGAAAGACTCCGTCAGCAAAACGCGGACGGAACTCGCCGCCCAAGTCGAAAAAGTTCTCACCGGCAATCGCCCCGTAGATCCCGAACTGCTGAAGCAGCTCGAAACAGCCCTGCTCAGCGCGGACATCGGCGTGCGCACCACCAAAGAAGTCCTGGCCGCGTTGCGCCAACAAGTGAACGAACACAAGCTCACCGAAACCGCCGAGCTAAAAAAAGAACTCAAGCGCCAAATCGTAAAAATTCTTCAAGCCCCCGCCGCGCACGCAGACGGCAATGGCGCCGGCCCCTCATCCGACGCAGCAAGAGTTTCCCCGCGCGTAATTTTCGTAGTCGGCGTGAACGGCACCGGCAAAACCACCACCATCGGCAAGCTCACCAATCGCCTGAAAAAAGAAGGCGCCAGCATCGTGCTCTGCGCCGCCGACACGTTTCGCGCCGCCGCTATCGAACAACTTGAAATTTGGGCGCGCCGCTCCGGTGTTGAACTCGTGAAACAAAAACCCGGCGCGGATCCTTCCGCCGTTGTCTTCGACGCCCTTTCGTCAGCAAAAGCGCGCAACGCGGATGTCGTAATCGTGGACACAGCCGGCCGCCTGCACACCAAATCCAATCTAATGGCCGAGCTGGAGAAAATGAAGCGCACCGCCGCAAAAATCGTCCCCGGCGCGCCTCACGATGTCTTACTCGTTCTCGACGCGACCACCGGCCAGAACGGCCTCAACCAAGCTCGCGAATTTTGGGGCCACTCAGGCGTCACCGGAATCGTGCTAACCAAGCTCGACGGCACTGCCAAAGGCGGCATCGTCATCGCTATCGCCCGCGAACTCAATCTCCCCATACGCTTCGTCGGCACCGGCGAAAAAATCGACGACCTAGTCCCCTTCGACGCCCAAACCTATGTCAACTCCCTCTTCGACTAGAAGCCGGGGAACGAACAGTTCTCGTCAGGACACGGCTTCATCCGTGCCGCCAACTCGGGGAACGATCGGTTCTCGTCAGGGCATGCCTTCAGCCGTGCCGCCAACTCGGGGAACATTCGGTTCTCGTCAGGCAGCCGCTTCAGCCGTGCCGCCAACTCGGGGAACGATCGGTTCTCGTCAGGGCACGCCTTCAGCCGTGCCGCCAACTCGGGGAATGATCGGTTCTCGTCAGGGCACCCCTTCAGCCGTGCCGCCAAGCCGCCGCAACTCACGGGCTTTAGCCCCTGAGGGCAGCCCTCAGCTCCCGCCTTCACGGTACGCGGTCAGAACCGCGAGTCTAGTTGCCCGGCGCGTCGGCTCCGACAAAAACTTCGGCAGCCGCAGTTCAGGGGGTCGGAGCTTCAGCTCCGACAAAAAGCTTGCCTCCCTTTCAGGGGCTTTAGCCCCTGAGGCCCCGGGACCTGTATCTCCGAGTGCAGATGACAACCCGATGCTCCGCGCGCTCACTCTCGCCCGTCGAGGCGTTGCCCTCGCACACCCGAATCCGATGGTCGGCGCAGTCCTGGTAAAAAATGGTCGCATAATTGCCGAAGGATTCCACACGTACGACCGCCGCGACCACGCCGAAATCGTCGCCCTAAAAAAAGCCGGTAAGAAAGCGAGGGGCGCAACTCTATACGTCACGCTGGAACCCTGCTGCACCAGCGGCCGCACCGGCCCCTGCACGAAAGCCATCATTGCCGCAGGAATAAAAAATGTTTATGCTGCGATGGAAGACCCAAATCCAGCAGTAGCCGGGCGCGGTTTCGCAGAACTAAAACGCGCCGGAATTCACATCCATCTATCAAAAGTTTTCAAAGGCCGTGCCGAAGCCCTGAACGAAGACTTCGCCAAATACGTTCGCACCGGCCTCCCCTTCGTCACCCTAAAAACCGCCCTAACCCTCGACGGCCAAATCGCATCCCGCGCCGGCAGCACCACATGGATCACTTCCGCTAAATCGCTAGAAGAAGTCCAGCGCCTCCGCCACCAAGCCGACGCGCTCCTCACCGGCATCGGCACCGTCCTCGCCGACGACCCGCGCATGTCCGACCGTACCGGCGAACCGCGTCGCCGCAGACTTCTGCGCGCGATCGTCGACTCGCGCCTCCGCACGCCTCTGCGTTCCAAGCTAGTGAAATCTGCCGAAAACGACGTCGTGGTTTTCACCACGAAACGCGCCGATTCGCCAAAGGCTCGCGCCCTACTCCGCGCCGGTGTCGAAGTTTTTCAAGTGCGCCCCCGCAACGGTCACGTGGACTTGCAAGCCGTTATCCGCGAGCTAGGCCGCCGCGAAATGTTAAACGTCCTGCTCGAAGCGGGTGCCGAACTCAACGGCGCCGCCATCCAATCCGGAATTGTGGACAAAATGATTCTCTTCTATGCTCCCAAAGTCATGGGCACCGGCGGCGTCCCCATGGCGCGAATTTCGTCAAAATGGTTCGAGAAGTCTCCGCCGTTGAAAAACATATCCGTAAAAACTTGCGGCCCCGATTTCGTAGTTCAAGGATGTTTTCACGATGTTTACAGGGATCACCGAGCACGTCGGAAAAATTGAATCGCTCGAACACGCCAAAGATGGTGGCCGCCTCCGCGTAAGCCTGTCCGGCTCCGGCGAACTCGCCGCGTCGATGAAGCTGGGCGACAGCATCTCCGTCAACGGTTGCTGCCTCACCGTCGTCGAATTCGACGCCAACTATTTCTCCGCCGACCTCTCCGGCGAAACCCTTCGCCGCACTTCCTTCGGCGAAAAAAAATCGGGTGATCTCTTAAATTTAGAAAGACCTCTCGCAGCAAACGCGCGCCTCGGCGGACATTTCGTGCAAGGCCACGTTGACGGTATCGGCCGTGTCACTCGCCTTCTCCCCGAAGGCGACAACTGGTGGCTCTCCGTCCGCGTCCCCGAAGACCAGCGCCGCTACGTCGCCGAAAAAGGCTCCATCGCCATCGACGGCATCAGCCTCACCGTCGCGCGCTGGCAGGAAGGAATCGCCCACGTCGCCATCATCCCCTTCACCTACCAGCACACAAACGTCCGCGCCATGAGCCCGCATGACCCGGTCAATATTGAAACGGACATCCTCGCAAAATACGTGGAGAGCCTGCTCGCAAAACAAAAATCGCTCGCAAGCTCGCACTTATCCGTCGCTAAGTTAACCGAGGAAGGGTTCTAAGACGTCGGCAGAATTCCACATGAAGATCGCGCGCCGACAATTTCTGAAAACGCTAGGAGCCGCAACCGTCTTGGGCCCCCACTTGAAGAGCGCTCCGAAAAAATCAGGAGAGAAACGCATGAGCGAATCCAAAACGTATGACGTGGCCGTGATTGGGGCGGGAGTTTTCGGCTCCTGGACTGCTTACTCTCTGCAAAAGTCCGGCGCGAAAGTTTTGCTGCTCGACGAATACGGCCCCGCCAACGCCCGCGCGAGCTCCGGCGGCGAATCGCGCATCATCCGCATGGGCTACGGGGCGGACGAAATTTACACGCGCTGGTCCATGCACGCTTTGCCTCTCTGGCAAAAACTTTTTGCAGAAGCAGGCCAGCCGGCACTTTTCCAACCCACAGGAGTTCTCTGGATCGCGCGCGACCAGGATCCGTATTCCCTTGCGAGCGTGGCCACCATGCAGCAGGCCGGCGTGAAATTCGAAAAGCTCGCGCTCGATGATCTACGCCGCCGCTTTCCGCAAATTTTCTTTGAAGATGGCGCTTGGGGAATTTTCGAGCCGCACAGCGGAGTATTGATGGCGCGCAGGGCTGTGCAAGCTGTGGTAGAGCAGGCGCAGAAACTCGGCGTAACCTACGTTCGCGAAGCGGCTCTTCCCCCCGCGGGCAGTGGAAAACTTCCGGCGATAAAGACCGCAAGCGGAAAAACAATCGCCGCTCACACTTTCGTCTTCGCGTGCGGTCCTTGGCTTCCAAAAGTTTTTCCCGACCTCCTCGGAAACCGCATTTTCCCTTCGCGCCAGGAAGTCTTCTTCTTTGGCATCCCCGCCGGTAATTCCCAATTCTCCGCTCCGGCGATGCCCACGTGGATCGATATGAAGGACGGATTTTATGGCATGCCCGACCTCGAGAGTCGCGGCTTCAAAATTGCCGACGATAATCACGGGGAAAAAGCGGACCCCGACACACAATCCCGAATCGCTACCGCTGAATCTCTAGGCTCGGTAAAAAAATATATCGCGCGCCGCTTCCCCGCCCTGAAAGAGGCACCAGTAGTTGAATCGCGCGTCTGCCAATACGAAAACACTTCCAACGGAGACTTCTTAATCGACCGCCACCCGGATTTCGACAACGTGTGGCTGGTAGGCGGCGGCTCCGGCCACGGCTTCAAGCACGGCCCATCGCTAGGAGAATACGTCGCGGCACAAGTGCTGCAAAAAGGTGGCTCAGGAGCCGTGAAACCCGAGCCGCGCTTCTCTCTCGCGACAAAACAGTCCACTCAAAACCGCTCCGTACATTAAGGCTGCTTCGCCTACAGGGGATTTCACTGAGCCCCGCTATTATTCTGCCCGCCTTCGCGATCACCGAAAATTGCTGATCAGGACGATGTCGCTGGAAGACGTACCACGGGCCACAACAAGCTGCTTGCCGTCTGTTGACCAGTCAAAAGAGTAAATGTAGTCAGAAGAAAAATTCGTCATTTGTCGCGGCTTTCCACCTGCGAGCGGCTGAAGCCAAAGATTGCCGATGCCATCGCGGGAATCGAGGAAAATCAGACCCTTCGAGTCAGGAGTCCAGGAAATATGGAACCCCGCCATGGATACAACAGGAAGGTCAAATTGTTTGATAGAAGAACCGCCGGCCAAGGGTAGGATGTCTAAATACATGGTTGGCGGGTTGTCAACCTTCGCCACAGCCAGAAGATTGCCGTCGGGAGAGACAGAAGGTTCAAAAGCAGCGTTTGGGATCAACTGAACCGGTTCGCCGCCTGCCAGCGGTATCTCGAATATGCCTCGCCGCATCCAGGTTTGGTACACGATGTTTTTTCCGTCCGGAGTAATTTTCGGAGAAAGTTCAAAGCCGCTGCTCGTAAGCTGAACCTGATTTCCACCACCGATATCCATCTTCCAAATCGACTCAGCACCGGATCGTTTGCTTATATAGACGATCGTGCGCCCATCAGGCGATACCGAGGGAGAAAAATTGAGACCCCCTCCATGTGTCAGTTGACGGGAGTTCGATCCGTCAACCGCGGTGATCCAGAGGTCCGAGTTGCCACCTCGATCCGAGGCGAACACAATGTGGCTGTCGGGAGTCCAGGCCAAGCCATCGATGCCATCGTAATCTTTGTCATTCGAAGTGATGCGGCGTGCAAGTTCGGCCTTTCCCTCCGGCGCAACCCAAAGACTGGACGTTGTCTCACGCTGGGTGGCGAGGATCATACTGGAGTCGGCTGACAGGCTTACGCCTCGGTAAGAGTTTGGATCGTTCGTAATGCGCCGCGCCTCTCCTGAGGGATACGGCAACAGCCAGATTTGATCCGAACTCACTCCGGGCTCGGAGGCGGTGAAGACCAGGCCGCTGTGATCATTCAGCCATTCAGGGTCTCCCACCCATTCCCAATTGCGAGTGGTCAGAGCCTTTTCGGGTCCTCCGGTCAGGGGAACTTCGACGAGGGTTGACCGAGCTTGATCCGCCCGGGCGGCAAGGATGATGCTCTTGCCATCTGCCGACCAGGCCAGTCTCGACAACGGGAAATACATCTCCCGGAACCTACGCGTCGAAATCAGGCGCTCGTCGGAGCCTTCCGTATTGTTGGTAAGCAGATCGGTACGGTCCTTATCCCCCGTAACACGAACATAGGCGATGCGACTGCCGTCCGGAGAGAAAGCTACCGGAGAGTCCACATCCGCCTTGATTGTTCGCGGAGTGCCGCCGAGAACCGGGATCTGATACAGCGTTTTGTAGAAGGAATTTTTCTGCGACGCAGTGATAAAGAAAACATAGTTGCCATCGGGAGTGAAGCTGAGACCGTGGTAGATGACTTCGGCGGGCGGGACAATCTGAACCTCGCTGCGGCTGGCCAGTTGCAGCGTCCACAGAGACTCAAGTCCATTCGCGTTGATCGCGTGGACGACGTACTTGCCGTCTGGGGAAATCACCGCGACGCCGGACTTGCCGTCGCTGGTGATGCGCGTAACCTTCATGGTCTCGAAGGTCGATCGACCAAGCCGCGACCCGCTCCGAGCCCCAAATCGATAAATTCCATATGTGAGAATACCCAGCGCCGCTATGAACGCGACAACTGCTAACGCGACACTCTTCTTATGACGCCTCGCTAGATCGCTCACCATATGGCTGTCAGAAGAAAACCGCTCTTCGGCTCTGGGCTGGATTTCTTTGCTCACCTTCGTTGAGACTGCGGAAGGCTGGCCGGTGTCGGAGTCGCGCTTCACACGCTGCAGGTCGGCGCGCATCTCGGACGCGTGCTGGTATCGCAAATTGCGATCTTTTTCCAAAGCCTTGTTGATGATTCGTTCAAATTCCCCGGGCAGGCCGGGATTGAGCCGCACCGGGGATACCGGAGTGCGGTTTAGGACGGCGTCTGATATCGCTACGGTGCTGTCTCCGCGAAAGGGTAATTGGCCCGTCGCCATCTCGTATAAAACGACGCCGAATGAGAACAGATCGGTTCTTGCGTCTAATTCCTTTGCCAGAAGTTGTTCCGGCGACATGTAAGACACTGTTCCGACCATTGTTCCTGGATTGGTCAGATGTTCCGCCTCCAACGATTGAGTGGCCTCGTCAGCGGATCCCATACTCCGAGAACCCGCGGCTTGAGTGACTTTTGCCAATCCGAAATCCAAAATCTTGGCGTGTCCGCGCTTGGTAACGAAAGCGTTGGCCGGCTTGATATCCCGGTGAATGATTCCGTCGGTATGAGCGGCATCCAGCGCATCGGCGATTTGGATTGCCAGAGAAAGAATCAGTTCGGTTTCCATCGGACTGCTGGCAATGCGGTGCTTCAGGGTCACACCATCCAGAAACTCCATAGCGATGAACGGTTTACCGTCCTGCCGTCCAATTTCGTAAATGGTGCAAATATTTGGATGGTTCAGGGCGGACGCCGCTTGGGCCTCGCGCTGAAAACGCGCTAAAGCTTGGGGATTCTTGGCGAACTCATCGGGCAAAAACTTCAAGGCTACAAACCGATGTAGGCTCAGGTCTTCAGCCTTGTAAACGACTCCCATGCCCCCGCCGCCCAGTTTTTCGACGACGCGATAGTGCGAGATGGTTTGGCCAATCATCGCGAGAGAGTGCCGGAATCTTAGGTTGGGAGGTCCTTCAAGTCAACGGACATAGAAGACTCCCTACTGACGGCCTAAGCTAAATGCCATAAATTTCAGATAAGGAATATTCCGAACTCTTGTATCTGATAAACGTGCCAGCTGGTTTTCTCGTGGCAATTCTTCAAGCTCCAGAGATTCGTGCGATTCGGCGCAATCTCGCAGCGATTAGCCCGCAATTTCCCGCGCCTTCGTTCGCGCGCCCCGCACAAAAAGCATTACGCCAAATAGCAGCGCAAGCCCCGTCCCGCCGATCAACTTCACTTCGAATATCCACTTGTGCGTGCTCTCTCCCGGCGGAATCACGGAAAGAATGATGCTCCCCAGCACGATCAGAAATCCGATGCCTCCCGCAATCCACACGCCGATTTTTCCGCCGGGAATTAGTGCGGCTGTCGAATCTTTCCGGTCCGGGCGGTAAGCCAGTTTGATCACTGCCGCATACATGTAAAGGAACGGAATGAAGTAAAGAATATTCGTCGCGTCCACCAAAATTTGATAAGCCCCCACCGTCGTTTCGCTGATCTGGCTCAACAGCAAGATCGCGCCGGAAATTCCGGCTTGCACCAGAATTGAAACATACGGCGTCTCCCACTTTGGATGCACTTTCGCAAACGCGCGCGGCAGGTAGCGGTCCACGCCCACAGCAAACGGCACGCGCGAAATCCCCGCAACCGTAGAGCCCACCCCGCCCGCATTCCCCACCGTCACCAGAATTGCCGCGATGATTCCGAGCGCGCTGATCTTCAAAGTAGCCGACGCAATCGTCAGCGCCTGAAACACGCCGCTTTTCGGATCCACCTGCACGCTGCTCATCAACGACAGCACGGCAATTGTTCCCATAATATAAATCACCGCAATCACGATCCCGGAGCCCAGAATCGCCCGAGGAAAAGTCTTTCGCGGATTTTTCACTTCCTCGCTCATCGACGACACAAGTTCCAGCCCGCCGAATGCGAACGCGATCTGCGGCCAGAAATTTACCGTGTCCCAATTCCAGTGCGGCTGAATATTGCTCCATGTGAACTGCGTCACCGCGCCGACGCGCATCCACACCACAGCCGCCGCCACGATTAGCATCACCAGCGGGACGAACGTGCCCACCGCGCCCGCGTTCTGCAGCCACTTCCCTATACGCAGCCCGATGATGTTCATGAAAACGGCCACAAAAAAAAGCATGAACGACACAACTAGCAAAAACGAACGGTTCTGCGCCATCGGCGCGTATCCAATCCCGCCGATGTAAGCTGCCATCGCCGCGCTGGCGAATAGCAGCGCTGGAAAATAAAACAACGTATAAATCCAGTAAGTCCAACCCGCCACGAATCCGTGAAATTCTCCAAATGCGTCTTTGGCCCAGGCGTACAACCCGCCTTCTTGCGGAAAGCGCGTGGAAAGCTCCGCAATCACCAGCGCTGTAGGGACAAAAAACAAGAACGCCGCTAGAAACCATAAGCTTATGGAAGAAGTACCGTTGTGCGCCGCGGCCGCAATCCACCGCGGCCCGAGCACCGTTACGATATTGAATAGCAGGACGTCCCAAAAACCCATCACCCGCGGGAGTTTTGGCTTGGAGTTTTCTGCGGAAAGCTCGCTCACGCCGTGGCGTCCAAAGCAGGAATCAGCTCATCCTGCGCCAGAAAATTCCGCAGAAAAGCGTCCTGCGAATTCTCCAGCTCTTGCCACGTTCCGAAAAAAGCTACGCGTCCTTCCACCAGAAAGATCAGGCGGTCGGCCAATTTTCTGGCCAGATGCGTATCATGCGTAACCACAATCGAAGTCTTCTTGAATTGCTTTTTTAATTTGACGATTAAGTCGCCCACATGCGCCGCCATCAGCGGGTCCACCATCGTGGTTGGTTCGTCGTAAAGAATTGCATCCGGATTTTCAGCCAGCGCCCGCGCAATCGCCACCGCGCGTTTTGTCCCGGTGGCTAAATCCGCGGGCAACTGCTCCGCAAATTCCGATACCTCCAGCATTTTCATCAGCTCGGTTACAGTTTCCCCGGCTTTCTGCTGCTCTTCGTGTGCCCCGCGCGTTTCCACCGGAAACGCTATATTTTCTTCCACCGTCAACGAATCAAAAAGCGCGCCCGATTGAAACACCATCGTCACCCGGCGCCGAATCTCGGAAAATTGCTTTTC
>Ga0209006_10002968_pt1 | contig 15428 bp, 14 predicted proteins | sample JacPin_JW_Ref_O2_FD_188567 | JGI IMG/M metagenome (GOLD analysis project Ga0209006, IMG submission 188567) | Forest soil microbial communities from Algoma, Ontario, Canada - Jack Pine, Ontario site 1_JW_Ref_O2 (SPAdes) (version 2) | ecosystem: Environmental > Terrestrial > Soil > Boreal... | reverse complement strand
TGCTGGAGCGTGCGGTTCGCGAAATGAAGGGCGAGGCCGGAGTAGAAGTTACCGAGATCCAACTCAACCTGGGGTTGAACATCCGCATCCCTTCCGATTACATAAAAGAGGAAAACCAGCGCCTGCGAATGTACAAGCGTGTGGCGGGAGTAGAAACCGAATCGCAGCTGCACGACGTCCGCTCGGAACTGATCGACCGCTACGGAGAAACGCCGCGCGCTGTCCGCAACCTGCTGGATTACGCGGCCTTGAAACTTCAGGCGCTGCGCGTAGGCGCCAACGCGATCGAGCGCAAACGAGAATTCGTCAGCGTTAAATTCAGCGCCAACGCAGCGATTGACCCCGGCAAATTGGCGCGATTTGTTGCCTCACAGAAGGGAACGCAATTCACTCCGGATGGAACCCTGAAATTCTCCATCAAAATTAATAGCGCCGAAGGCATTCTTCAGACTTTAAGAGATCTGTTAGAAGAGCTGGAAGCCCAGCCAGCCCCAGCCGCGGCTACTTAGGCGAACCTCACCATTTACAATAGCCAAGCCATGAAGCCCGACCAGGATCGTCGCACAACCATCGACCGCCGCCGCGTCCGCACCGTCCGCAAAGCTGTCTTCCCCGCCGCCGGACTCGGCACGCGCTTTCTTCCGGCCACCAAGGCCCAGCCGAAAGAGATGCTGCCGCTGGTCGACAAGCCGATTATTCAATATGGCGTAGAAGAAGCCATGGCAGCGGGATGCGACCAGATCATCATCATTACGGGCCGTGGCAAGAGCGCAATCGAAGATCATTTCGACGTCAGTTACGAGCTAGAGAAAATGCTCGAGGAAAAAGGCAAGCACGACTTGCTGAAAATCGTGCGCCAGATTTCTGACATGATCTATGTGGCTTATGTCCGTCAAAAAGAAGCGCTGGGACTTGGCCACGCCGTGCTCACAGCTCGCGAGCTAGTCGGCAACGAGCCGTTCGCAACCTTACTGGCCGACGACGTAATCGATGCGAAAGTTCCGTGCCTTAAGCAGCTGATGGACGTCTTCGACGAGAAGCAGTGCTCGGTGATCGCCACGCAAACAGTCGACGGCCCGGCAATTTCTTCTTACGGTGTGCTGAAAGCGAAAGAGGTGCCAGGCACCGAAGGCAAACTTTTTGAAGTGCTTGATCTGGTCGAAAAGCCGAAGCTTGCGGACGCTCCGTCGAATCTGGCTGTGATCGGACGTTATATTCTGACTCCGACCATTTTCGAGACCCTCTCAGACATCAAGCCGGGCGCGGGCGGAGAGTTGCAGTTAACCGACGGCCTGCGCGCACTTTTGCAGCGTGAAAAACTCTACGCCTACGTTTACGAGGGACGCCGGCACGATACCGGCGACAAACTCGGCTTTCTGAAAGCGACAGTTGAGTTTGCCCTGAAGCGCGACGACCTGGGCGGAGACTTTCGCGAGTATCTGAAGAATCTAAAGTTGTAAGCGCTGTTTCCTCAGGCTTTAGTCGCCTGAAGTGACGCTTGCATCTTTTTTGATTTTTCTTCCACGCCGCGCGCCAGCTTTTCCTTGTGTGCTTCCAATTTTTTCGCGATCGCAGCATCGGCGACGCCGAGAATCTGCGCCGCCAGGATTCCGGCGTTGGTGGCGCCGGGCTTACCGATGGCGACGGTTGCCACCGGAATTCCCGCCGGCATCTGAACAGTCGCGAGCAGCGAATCCATGCCTTGCAATGAAGTAGACGGGATGGGGACGCCGATGACGGGCAAGGTCGTGTGCGCCGCGATGACGCCGGCCAGGTGAGCGGCTCCGCCTGCTCCAGCGATGATTACGCGAATGCCTTGACTGGCGGCCTTGCGCGCGTATTCGGCGGTGCGATCAGGAGAACGGTGGGCGGAGGTCACATCCATTTCATACGCGATGCCGAATTCTTCGAGAGCTTTTCCGGCCTCGCGCATGATCTCCAGGTCGGAGTCGCTTCCCATTACGATTGAAACCAGTGGCTTGCTCATAAATTGCTTTTTAGCTTCTACCTTCCGTAGGTTTAAAAATCTCGATCCAAAAAGAACAGGTGACGATATCGATCCCGAGCTAAGCCTTCTTCAGTGCTCGGGCAGCGATATCAGAGCGATAGTGCGCGCCGTCGAAACCGATGCCTGCGCATGCTTGATAGGCGCGCTCTACTGCTGTTTCCAAATCCACCGCTCGAGCCGTAACTCCCAACACGCGCCCTCCGGCGGTGTAGAACGCGCCTTCGCGTTTCGAAGTTCCGGCGTGGAACACTTTTACGCCTTCCAGCTTTCCGGCGGTGTCGAGCCCGATAATTTTCTTGCCTGCTTCGTAGGCTCCGGGATAACCGCCTGATGCTATCACCACACATACTGCCGCATCATTTGACCACTTGAAATCGCCGTCGCTGGTGCGCCCGTCGATGGACGCTTCCATGGCCTCGACCAGATCGCTTTCAAGGCGCATCAAGATAGGCTGCGTCTCAGGATCTCCAAAGCGGCAGTTGAATTCGAGCACCATGGGGCCGCGCGCGGTCATCATCAATCCGCAATAGAGGATGCCTTTGTACTCCGCGCCTTCAGCTTTCATGCCCGCGACCACAGGCCGCGCGATGTGGGTGACCAGCCAATCGCGCATTTGCGCGTCAATGATAGTCGGTGTTGTGTACGCGCCCATGCCGCCGGTGTTGGGGCCGGTGTCGCCGTCACCGACACGCTTGTGATCTTGTGCGGCGACCAGCGGCGCGACTCGCTCGCCGTCGCTTACCACTAAAAATGAAAGTTCGTCGCCTTGAAGAAATTCTTCGAGCACCACGCGCGATCCGGCCTCGCCCAGCATGCGTCCACTGAGCATTTCAGTCGCGACGGTTGCGGCCTCGTCTTTGCCTTTAGCGATGACCACACCTTTGCCGGCAGCAAGTCCGTCGGCTTTAACCACGATGGGAGTATGGAAGTGCGGCAGCGCATCGCGCACCTGCTCGGCCGAGTCGCAGATCGCGTAATGCGCCGTGGGAATGTGATGCCGTTGCAGAAATTCTTTGGCGAAGCTCTTGCTGCTTTCAAGTTGAGCCGCAGCTCTTGTCGGACCGAACGTGCGCCAGCCGCGTTGTGTGAATTCGTCGACCACACCCAGCATCAGAGGCAACTCGGGGCCGACAATGGTGAGGTCCGGCTGAATCCGATTTGCCAGAGCGATCATAGAGTCGAGACTTTTGACATCGACCGCGACGCACTCCGCCTCGTCCGCGATCCCGCCATTGCCGGGCGCGCAGTAGATTTTCGTGACGCGCGGGGACTGCCGGAGTTTCCAAACCAAAGCGTGTTCGCGGCCGCCGCTGCCGATGACGAGAACTTTCATGTTGAGACATTCAGGTTAGGGAGGTTGGCAGGTGATGTCAAACAGGCGCGCAGCGCGAACCCCGTGGCCCTTCGTCATTAACTGTGCTTAAGTCGTCGCCGTATAATACGTTCGATGATCACCGTTTCCAAAGAGGACTACCTCAAAGCCATTCTAGAAGCTGAGAGCGAGGGAGAAGATGTTATTTCCGCGACTCTCGCGCATTGGCTTAAGGTGTCGCCTCCTGCGGTGACCATGGCGGTGCGCCGGTTGAAAAAAGATGGCCTGGTGCGTGTAAATACTGACGGGCGGGTTCGCCTGACGGCTGCGGGACGCAAAATTGCCCGCAAGCTCACCGTTCGCCACCACCTGATCGAGCGGATGCTGGCCGAAATCTTCGGGATGGAATGGTACAAGGTGCATGACGAGGCGGAGCGTCTCGAACACGCGGTTTCGCCGGATTTTGAGGCGCGACTGCTCGCCAAGCTCGGGCGAGGCGCTGCGTGTCCGCATGGAAATCTGACCGAACTCGAAAGTCCTGCCAGCCGCCGTCGCCGCGGGTTGTTGTTGCTCACGGAGACGGAAGTCGGCAAGAACTATTTGGTCAGCGGAATCTACGAGCGTGACCGCCATCTATTGGAGTTTCTCGAGGCCCGCGGCATTCGACCGGGGGCTAAGCTCAGCTTAGTCGAACGCAACTACGATAAGACCCTCGCCATTCGAACCGCGTCCCGCACGGTAGTTCTGGGACGACCTGCGGCCGACCGCGTATGGGTAGTAAACACACCGTCCAAACAACAATAGCCGTCCTCATAAAATACGCCAGCAATTAGTATTAACTATCATTAACCTCTTCGCGTATACTCTAGTTGACCTGTAGTTTTCCCCCGGAAAATTCATAACATGCGAGAAGTACGCTCAACGGACACTGAAGAAGCATCTGACGCGAGAGGCCTCCCCGGGGCGCGAAGAGGCGGACACGTGTCGTTGGAGGGCGTCCACAGCTCCATCGAAGTTCCGCATCACGAAGCAGGTTTCTGGGAGCAATGGCGGGCTTTCGTCGGTCCGGCAATTCTAGTGAGCGTCGGCTACATGGACCCCGGCAATTGGGGAACCGACCTGCAAGGCGGCGCAAGATTCAAATTCGGACTGCTATGGATCGTGGGCCTGGCCAGCCTGATGGCGATCTTCATGCAAGTAATTTCCGCTCGCCTTGGAGTGGTGACGGGCAAAGATCTGGCCCAATGCTGCCGTGATTGGTATCCGCGCTGGACGCGTTGGCCCAACTGGCTGATGAGCGAAGTGGCCATCGGGGCGTGCGATCTGGCTGAAGTGCTGGGGAGCGCGGTCGCGCTGAATCTGTTGTTCCACATCCCGCTGCTGTGGGCCGTTATTATCACGGGCGTCGATGTGCTCTTGCTGCTGGCCTTGCAAAGCTTTGGGATGCGCACCATCGAAGCAGTCGTGCTGCTGCTGATTGTGACCATAGCCGTTTGTTATTTCATCGAGATTTTCATCCTCCCACAAACCCAGCCGAGTTTCCTGGAAATGGGGCGGGCATTGGTCTCTCCGCATTTCGGTCAAGTGGGGATGTTGTACGTCGCCATCGGCATCATCGGCGCCACGGTTATGCCGCACAACCTTTATCTGCACTCGGCGCTGGTGCAGAGCCGCAAACTGCAGAAAGACGAGCCGTCCATTCGGAGCGCGATCCGCTTCAACACAATCGATTCCATCGTGGCGCTAACCATCGCATTCTTCGTCAACGCGGCAATTCTCGTGCTGGCGGCGATGGTGTTCTACGGCAAAGAAAGCGTGGTTGCATCGGGTGGTCGCTTGGTTCATTTCAGCGCGGACAGTGATTGGATCCGCGTCGCTTATCTGACCCTTGCGCCTTTGCTGGGCACGGCCGCGGCCAGCACCCTGTTCGCCGTGGCTCTACTCGCCAGCGGACAGAGCAGCACGATCACTGGAACGCTCGCTGGCCAGGTTGTGATGGAAGGCTTTATGCACTGGCGCATCAAGCCGTGGGTGCGCCGTCTGATCACGCGCACGCTCGCGATTGTTCCCGCTGTCCTGATTATTGGCCTGCGTGGTGACAGCAGCGTCACCGATTTGCTGACGTTGAGCCAAGTTGTATTGGCGCTGCAACTGCCATTTGCCATGCTTCCATTGCTGCACTTCACAAGTTCACGCCAGCGGATGGGAGCCTGGAAAAACGGTTGGTTCCTGCTGATTGCCGGTTGGGGCAGTGCTATGCTGATCACCGTTATGGACCTTTACGGCCTGCCGGACTCGCTCAAAGCGGCGTGGCACGTTGTGGTTGGTTAGTGGGGTTGAGTCAGCCGAACCCGGAGCAACGACATTCGGCAGAAAACGAAATGACTATGTACGACACCATTCTGGTGACGCTGGACGGCACGCCCACAGATCGCGCGATTATTGAGCACATCAAGCAGTTGGCGAAACTCGCGCATAGCCGTCTGGTTCTGCTGCATGTCGCCGATGGATGGGCCGCTCGAACCTACGGAAAAGACGCAGTGAGTGCTGAGATTGCCGAAGACAACGACTATTTGAAAAATGTGCGGGCTGAGTTTGAGTCCGCTGGTATTCCCGCGCAGGCGGAACTTGCGTATGGCGAACCGGCAAGCGAAATTATTAAGTGGGTCAAAGAGAAGGGGAGCGATCTGGTGGCCATGAGCACCCATGGACACCGTTTTCTAGCCGACGTATTTCTTGGTACGACGGCCACCCGAGTCCAGCACAATATCAGCGCGCCAGTTCTGCTATTGAGAGCGAAGTGACGAATTTGTTGTGCCGAGCGTGCTTATGTTTTCCGCTGCAGCAAATCCCAGAGATTGCCGTATAGATCTTCAAAGACAGCGACCGTGCCGTAGGGTTCTTCGACCGGAGGCCGGATGAACTTCACCTTGCGCGCGATCATCTCGTTGTAGTCGCGCCAGAAATCATCTGTGTGAAGAAAAAGAAAAACGCGTCCGCCGGTTTGATTGCCGATGCGCGTCTCCTGCTCCGGTGTCGCTGCGCGTGCCAGAAGCAGCTGCGTGCCATGCGAGCCTGGCGGCGCGATCAGCACCCAGCGCTTTTCCTCGCTCATGCGAGTGTCTTCGACCACTGTGAAGTGAAGTGTCTGCGTATAGAAGCTAGAGCTTCGTCGTAATCCCGGACTACCAACGCAATGTGGCCTATGGTCTGGTTCATAAGTTTTAATTTAGCTCAGACAAGGTCGGACGGAGCATAGCTCCGTCACCACACGAGCGTCTCTACACGAACCTCTCCACTCTCTTCCGAAACGAATTACACTATTTCCAAAGGAACAACATCATGTCAGCGAATAGTTTTGGCGCGCGTGCAACTTTCAAAGTCGGCAACAAAGAGTACGAACTCTACCGGATCGACGCTCTCGACAAGCAGGGAATCTCGACTAAACATCTGCCGTTCTCGCTGCGCATTCTGCTTGAGAACCTGCTCCGCACTGAAGACGGCCGTAACGTCACGAAAGACGAGATTCGCGCGCTGGCAGCGTGGAACAAGAATTCGAAGCCGGAAAAAGAAATTGCATTCACGCCGAGCCGTGTGCTTCTGCAGGATTTCACCGGCGTTCCGGCAGTGGTTGACCTCGCCGCGATGCGCGATGCCATGAAGCGTCTTGGAGGCGATGCGAAGTTGATCAATCCTCTGCAGCCCGCTGAACTGGTCATCGACCACTCGGTGCAGGTCGACGAGTTCGGATCGGCCCAGGCGTTTGACGTGAATGCGCTGCTCGAGTTTCACCGTAACAAAGAGCGCTACGCGTTTTTGCGCTGGGGACAGACGGGTTTTCACAATCTGGTAATCGTTCCGCCCGACACGGGCATCGTTCATCAAGTCAATCTCGAATATCTGGCGCGGGTTGTTTTCGTAAAGGAAGAAGGCGGAAAGCGCACGGCATACCCCGACACGCTGGTCGGCACCGACTCTCACACCACCATGGTCAATGGACTCGGCGTGCTGGGCTGGGGCGTTGGCGGCATCGAAGCCGAGGCTGCCATGCTCGGGCAGCCTGTATCCATGCTCATTCCGCTAGTGGTTGGCGTGAAACTTACGGGACGTCTTCGCGAAGGTGCGACTGCCACTGATCTGGTGCTGACGATAACCGAGATGCTGCGCAAACATGGTGTCGTCGGTAAATTTGTCGAGTATTTTGGGCCGGGCTTGCAGGATCTGCCGCTGGCCGATCGCGCCACCATCGCCAACATGGCTCCGGAATACGGAGCGACTTGCGGAATTTTCCCGATCGACAAAGAAAGCCTCCGCTACTTGAAACTCACTGGACGTCCCGACGAACAAATCGCGTTGGTGGAAGCCTACGCGCGAGAGCAGGGACTGTTTCACGATGCGAAGACTCCGGAAGCCGAGTATTCCGAACTGCTGAGTCTTGACCTGGCCACAGTCGAGTCGAGTCTTGCCGGACCGAAGCGCCCGCAGGATCGCGTCGTGCTGTCGCAGGCGCGGGAGTCGTTTACGCAGGCGCTGCCTTCGTTGATTAAGCCGAAGGCGAAAGCGGCTGCGGCTGTCCCGACCGATACCGCCGCGAAGCAAGTCAATCGCTGGGAGCAGGAAGGTGGAAATCCAACCGCCGTTGGCGTCGAGGATCCGAACGTCCACGAACATGTTGCGAGCAATGGACATGCGCTGCGGCACGGTAGCGTGGTGATTGCGGCGATCACCAGTTGCACCAATACATCGAACCCATCGGTGATGCTGGCCGCAGGGCTGCTTGCGAAAAAGGCGGTGGAACGCGGCCTTACAGTTCCGCCAACAGTGAAAACCTCGCTCGCTCCAGGGTCGAAGGTTGTGCTCGACTACCTCGAAAAGGCCGGCCTGATGCCGTATCTGGAGAAGTTGAAGTTCAACATCGTGGGCTACGGCTGCACGACCTGTATCGGGAACTCGGGGCCGTTGCCGGTCGAAGTGTCAAAAGAAATTGACGAGAAAAACCTGGTGGTTGCTTCGGTACTCTCCGGCAATCGCAATTTTGAAGGACGGATCAATTCCGAAGTCCGCGCGAATTATCTGATGTCGCCGCCGCTGGTCGTGGCTTTCGCGTTGGCTGGCCACATCGACATCGATCTGCGCAAAGACGCGATTGGCAAAGGCAAAGATGGCAAACCGGTTTACCTCGCCGACATCTGGCCCTCGCAGCAGGAAGTCGAGCAGGTGATGGCGAGCGCGATCACCTCGGAGATGTTCCGCAAGAGTTATAGCGAAGTGTATGCCGGAGATGAGCGCTGGCGCGGACTCCCCGTTCCGAAGGGCGAAACTTACGCCTGGGAAAAAGACTCAACTTACATTCGGCAGGCGCCATACTTCGATGATATGGCGCTTAAACCGTCTGCGATCGGGGACATCAAGAACGCGCGCGTACTGGCGGTGCTCGGCGACAGCGTTACCACGGATCACATCTCGCCTGCCGGATCGATCAAGAAAGATGGGCCCGCAGGGAAATATTTAATCAGTCATGGAGTGCAGCCCGCGGATTTCAATTCTTACGGATCACGCCGCGGCAATCACGAAGTGATGGTTCGCGGCACGTTCGCTAACGTCCGCTTGCGCAACAAAATGGTGAACACCGAAGGCGGATTCACCCGCCATTTGCCTGACGGCGCGGAGATGTCGATCTTCGAGGCGTCGGAAAAATATCAAGCTGAAAGAGTGCCACTCGTCATTCTAGCCGGCAAAGAATATGGTTCCGGGTCTTCGCGCGACTGGGCAGCCAAGGGACCGCGTCTGCTCGGTGTCCGCGCCGTGATCGCGGAGAGCTACGAGCGCATTCATCGGTCGAACCTGGTCGGTATGGGAATTCTGCCGTTGCAATTTCTACCAGGAGAAACGGCAGAGACACTGCATTTAACGGGCGAAGAAATTTTCGAGATCGCGGGCATTGGCGATGTCGTCGAGAAGTTTACTTCGGGTCGCAAGATTGCGGTGCGCGTGAAAGGTGGGCGGATGGCCGAATTCCAGGCCACGGTTCGCATCGACACTCCGCAGGAAGCTCTCTATTACGCCAACGGCGGTATCTTGCAATACGTGCTGCGGCAATTGCTCGCAGGGAAAGCCCAGCCAGAAGCAGTCACAGTGTAAACAATAGCCGCGAATTGTCGCCCTAGCTGCTCTCAAATTTCCATGCCCATTACCGCTCAGTACATTCCTGCGGCCTACAGTCTGACGGCAGTCGGCGTCTGGGGCACCAGTGACTTTCTCGGAGGAGTCGGTGCACGACGCGCCAACGCATTTCTGTTTACGTCGATTGTGCATTTGAGCGGCATGGTCGTGTTTGGCGCGATTGCGTTCGCGATTCACGCGCCCTTCCCGGACAAAATAAGCATCCTCTGGTCGCTCGCAGCCGGAGCACTCGGCGGACTAGCACTTGTCTTTTTCTATCGCGCACTGTCTCGCGGAAATATGGGTCTGATCGCTCCGGTAGCAGCTGTGTTGAGCGCGGCGATTCCGACAATATTGACGGCGTTCGCGCAAGGGTTTCCCGGCGTCATCAAAGTTCTGGGTTTTATCGTGGCCGGAATCGGCGTCTGGCTCATCTCAAGAACCGAAGGCGAATCGGGACGCCCCGAGGGATTGCTGGTTGCCGTGTTCGCGGGAATCGGCTTCGCTGGTTTTTATCTCTGCATTCACCAAGCCGGCGCGGCGTCAGCCTTGTGGGTCTCAACCTGGTCTCGATTGGCGTCTTTTGCTGTGACGGCAACAATCGTTGTTGCCGGCGGCCACCTGCGCAAGGTTCCCGCGCCAGTATTCGGGATCGCGGTTGCGGCGGGAATTCTTGACATCAGCGGCAGTGTGGCTTTCGTCCGCGCCTCGCAGATCGGACGCCTGGACGTCGCGGTTGTCCTGAGTTCACTTTATCCAGCGGTGACGGTTGTGCTGGCGCGCATTTTTCTGCATGAGCACTTCAGTCCGGCGCGGACGATTGGCATGGTAGCGGCGCTGGTGGCAGTTCCGATGATTGCGGGGTGATCCGGCCTCATTCGGTATTCCGGAATATGTAATGGAGTGAAACAGTGGTAGAAAGCTGTGGCAGGTGATCCGTGGCGCTAATTGAAGTCCGCAGTATTTCGAAGGTATTTGACCTCTCCGAGTCCGCGTTCGGCGGTCGCCGGTCGGGTCAGGTTCGCGCCGTCGACGATGTGTCTCTCGACATTTATAAAGGCGAGACGTTAGGTCTGGTTGGCGAATCTGGATCGGGTAAGAGCACGCTCGGACGGCTGATTCTCCGACTCATTGAGCCCACGTCGGGCACAATTCTGTTCGGTGGCGTCGATCTGCTAAAGGCGAATAGTGCGGAGCTGCGCCGGCAACGCCGCAACATGCAGATCATCTTCCAGGATCCGTTCGGATCGCTTGACCCGCGTTATCGCGTCGAGGACGTGATCGCCGAGCCCTTCATCCTTCATGGAGAAGCGAAGCCGAAAGCCAACCGCGAGAGTCTCAGTCGCGATTCGCGCCGCCAACGGGTGCGCGAACTTCTAAAGGCTGTCGGAATGGATGAGTCCGCCATGCAGCGCTATCCACATGAGTTCTCCGGAGGGCAGCGCCAGCGTATCGGCATCGCCCGCGCTCTTGCTTTGCGGCCGGAATTCATCGTCGCCGATGAACCGGTTTCCGCGCTCGACGTCAGCGTCGGAGCGCAGATTGTGAATCTCCTGCAGCAACTGCAACGCGACTTCGGACTCACGTATCTCTTTATTTCACACTCGATGCCGGTGGTTCGATATCTTTCCACCCGTATCGCGGTGATGTACCAGGGCAAGGTCGTCGAGATAGGCAGCACCGAGCAAATCACCATGCAACCGGAGCACGCATACACCCGCAAGCTATTGGCGGCAACCCCTGAAATCGCGGTTCCGCAATAATTCGTCGGTTTTTGTTGTCCTCCGGCCGGAAGGAAACTACAATCTCTTTCTGTTTTCGGGAGAGTCCATGTCCGCTAATCCTTCCCTGCCGCCACAGTTTTCTCAACCAGCGCAACCATCGCCCGAACCCGCTCCGCTTTCGGAAGGCCAGCGTCTGGTCGATACTTTCATTGCGCCGACCAAAACTTTCACCGATTTAAAGAGGAACGCCAGTTGGTGGGGACCCTACCTGATCATCGTGATCACCTCTGTTCTCTTTGTCTACGTCGTCAGTCTGAAGGTCGGCTTTCCCAAGGTGGTCGACAATATGATGCAGCTCCAGCCGAAGCAAGCGGAGAAGATCGATCGCCTGCCTCCGGAGCAGAAGCTGCAGATTATGGATCGGCAGGTGACCTTCACCAGGATTCTTTCCTACTCGATTCCGATTGTCGCGCTCATCATCTATGCCATCCTGGCCGGCGTTTTGTTCGCGACCCTCAAATTTGCGGTGGGCGCTGATATCAAATTCAAGAGCCTGTATGCGCTGATCGTCTACTCCAGGCTCCCGCAAGTGTTTATGGCGCTCCTCGCAGTCCTGTCGCTTCTTGCCGGCAGCAGTGGAGACGGTTTTAACATCGAGAATCCCGTCGCTACCAATGCCGGTTACTTCATCGGCCCCGAAGGATCGCCGGTTTTGCGTACCCTGTTGACGCCTTTTGACGTGCTGAGTCTCTGGTCCTTAATTCTCACCGCCATCGGAATAGCCTGCATCAGCAATGTCAAACGCAGCACCGCGTTCGCCGTCGTCTTCGGATGGTTCGCGATCGTAGTAATTGTCAGGGTTGCCTTCGCAGCGGCGTTCTCCTGAGCGTAAGGGGAACATGCACACGGCTGATGTAGTTCTCATCGGCGGAGGGATTGTCGGCTCCAGCATCGCCTATCATCTCGTGGCAGCGGGCTGCGGGGATGTTCTTGTAATCGAGCGAGACAGCGCGCAGGGCAAGGGATCTACCGGCAAGAGCATGGGCGGAGTGCGGGCCCAGTTTTCTACTCCCGTCAACATTCAGATGTCGCTGTACTCGATTCCGTTCTATGCGAATTTCGAAGAGCGTTTGGGTTACCCCTGCGACTACCGGCCTCAGGGTTACCTCTTTTGCGCTACCAACGAAAAACATCTGGCCTATCTGCGGGCTAATTACCAAACCCAGATCTCCCTCGGATTAAAAAACGTTCGCCTGGTCACGGGCGACGAAATCCGCAGCCAGTTTCCGCAGCTTCGCGGCGATGACATTATCGGTGGAAGCTTTTGTTCGACAGATGGTTTCGTCGATCCGTATAGCGCCATGATCGGGTTCATGACCTGGGCCAGTGATCACGGCGCGACGCTGTGGAAAAACGCCACCGTCACTGGCATCACTCGCAAGAATGGAGCGTTCGAAGTTGCAACGTCTCGTGAAACAGTCTCGACGCGCACAGTGGTAGATTGCGCCGGAGCGTGGTCCGCTTCGATCGCTAAGATGGTCGGGATCGAGTTACCGGTTGAACCATTGCGTCGAATGCTGGTTCCGACCGAACCGTTCGATCAATTTCCGCACACCGCGCCTATGATCATCGACATGTCGACCGGCTTTCACTTTCGTCCCGAGGCGCGCGGATTTCTGCTGGCGTGGAATGATCCCGAAGAAACTCCCGGCTACAAAACGGACTTCGAGCCAAGCTTTATCGAGAAGATACTGATGCGAGCAGCGGATCGCGTGCCAGTTTTCGAAAACGTCGCGGTCAATCCCAAGCGAGCGTGGGCTGGTCTCTATGAAATGACGCCCGACCACCACCCGATTCTTGGGGAGTCTCCGGAAGTGCCGGGCTTTTTCTTCGCCAATGGATTCAGCGGACACGGCGTGATGCACTCTCCCGCTACGGGGAAAATTTTGAGCGACTTGATTCTGACCGGGAAGACGGATCTGATCGACGCTTCGCTGTTAAACTTCTCGCGATTTGCCGAAGGCCGTACTATCCACGAGACAGCGGTGCTGTAGTTCAGGCGTGCTGAAATCCTCATGCCCCAGGAACTCAACTACTGGCTGACCACGGTGCAGATGCCGGCCCCTCCAGTGCAGCCATTACCGGAGATGGCCGACGTAGCCATCATCGGCGCCGGATTCACCGGACTCTCCGCCGCGCTCTCTCTGGCAAAACGCGGCGCAAAAGTTGTCGTGCTTGAGACCGAAACCATTGGCTGGGGCGCAAGTTCGCGCAACGGCGGCATGGTTCTCACCGGACTGAAGCTGGGCGTCAACCAGCTCATCTCGACCTACGGACGCGAGTTGACGAAGCGCATGTATGCCGCGTCACTTGAGACCATCGAAGTCGTCGAGCAGGTCGTGAAACAAGAAAACATCGCGTGCGATTTCGCCCGCACGGGCCATCTCGAGGTTGCCTGCAAGTCCGCGCATTTCGACGACTATGCCCGGCAAGTTGAAGTGATCGCCCGCGAATTTAATCACCAGCTGCGCGTGGTGCCGAAAGACCAACTCCGCGGTGAGATCGGTTCTGACATTTATTACGGAGGAATGGTCGATGAACTCTCCGCCGGCTTGAATCCCGCTCGTTATGTTGCCGGACTTGCCGCAGCTGCGCTTCGAGCCGGTGCCCAGATCTGCGAGAACACGCGTCTGCAAAATATTCAGCGAGAATTGCGCGATGGCGCTCCCGGCTTCAAACTCAATACCAGTCGCGGCGCTATCTGGGCGCGAAATGTTTTTGTAGGGACGAGCGGTTATACCGGCGCGGCGACTCCAGCGCTGCGCAAGAAAATCATCCCCATCGGGTCGTTCATTATTACAACTCAGGTTCTCCCTGACGCTCTCGCCCGTGAATTGAGCCCGCGCAACCGTCAAATTTACGACTCTAAAAACTATCTTTATTACTATCGTCTGACTCCGGACAATCGCATGCTTTTTGGCGGCCGCGCCGCGTTTTTCCCGGAGACCGATCAGACCGTCCGCAAGAGCGCCGAAATACTCCGGCTCGGAATGATCGAGGTCTATCCCCAACTGCGCGACACAAAGGTCGAATACGTGTGGGGAGGAACGCTCGATTTCTGTTTCGACATCATGCCGCACGCCGGTCAACTCGACGGTATTTATTTTGCTGTCGGATATGCCGGTCACGGCGTTGCCATGGCCACATATCAGGGCCAAAAAATGGCGGAGTGGATTGCCGGGGGAAAGACTGACAATCCATTCGTGGAGATTCCTTTCCCAGGCGCGCCTATGGGTCTATACAACGGCAAGCCCTGGTTCCTGCCCTTTGCCGGAGCGTATTACAAAGTCTTAGACTGGATATCTTGAAGACAGGCGCCTCGAAGACAGACGCCTCGCACCTGGAAACTTCCTTGGAGATTTGCATGTCATTGTTTGGCCTGATCGAATACGCCGATGCCAGCCCCGAAGTCCGCGCCATCTACGACGACATCATGGCCACTCGCAAGACCGATTGGATCAATAATTTCTGGAAGGCGATTGCGCACGATCCCGTGATGCTGAAACGAACGTGGGAAGACATCAAGCAGATCATGGCTCCCGGGGCGCTGGACCCGCTAACCAAAGAAATGATCTACGTCGCTGTGTCAGTTACAAATCAATGCGAATATTGCATCGCTTCACACACGGCCGCGGCGAAAAAGAAAGGTATGACCGACGCCCAGTTCAAGGAATTGATGTCAGTAGTCGGTATGGCCAACGAGACCAACCGCCTGGTCGCTGGTTATCAGGTGGAGGTTGACGATCGATTCAAGCCGCAACGCGGTAAATAATATCCAATCGTGATGAAGTTCTATAATCATCGGGACGCCAGTCGTAAGCGCGAAGCGCGACTCCGTTCGAGAGAGGCGGAAACATGGCCGAAATGACGGTGACTCCAGTAGCAACCCACGGATTTTTTCTGGATGGGAAGTGGCTGGAAGAAGGCGATATCGTCGATGTTCGCGCGCCGTACGATGGCGCTCTGGTTGCCCATGTATATCGTGGGCGCCGCGAACATGCGGAGGCAGCCATCGCCGCCGCCGTCAAGGCCTTCGGCACCACTCGACGGTTACCAGCCTTCGAACGGCAACGCGTTCTACGCCAGATTGCAACCGGAATTCACGATCGCAAAGAAGAGTTTTCGCGCACCCTTGCTCTTGAGGCGGGCAAGCCCATCAAGA
>Ga0209006_10002967_pt1 | contig 15435 bp, 12 predicted proteins | sample JacPin_JW_Ref_O2_FD_188567 | JGI IMG/M metagenome (GOLD analysis project Ga0209006, IMG submission 188567) | Forest soil microbial communities from Algoma, Ontario, Canada - Jack Pine, Ontario site 1_JW_Ref_O2 (SPAdes) (version 2) | ecosystem: Environmental > Terrestrial > Soil > Boreal... | reverse complement strand
GACTACAACGCGATTATGGCTGAAGCCCTCGCCGATCGGCTGGCGGAGGCGTTCGCCGAGTGCCTGCACAAATGCGTTCGTGATCAATGGGGCTACGGCCGCGAGGAAAAACTCAGTCATGCTGATCTAATCCAGGAAAAGTATCGCGGCATTCGACCCGCCGCAGGTTACCCAGCCTGTCCCGACCATACCGAGAAGGGCACGCTCTGGCGTTTGCTCGATGTGGAGGCCAACACCGGAATTCAGATCACCGAGTCCTTTGCCATGTGGCCGGGATCGAGCGTCAGCGGCCTTTACTTCGCGCATCCGGAATCGCGATATTTCAGTTTGGGGAAGATTGATCGCGACCAGGTTGCCGACTACAGTGAGCGCAAACACATGGATGTACACGAAATGGAGCGCTGGCTGGGGACGAATTTGAATTACGATCCCGAGGGCTGAGCGATTAGCAATTGGCGATCAGCATTTAGCCCACCAGCGGTTGGTGACAATTCTTTCGCAATAAACGGCAGGGAATCTGCTTGCAGCGTCAAATTCGCGATCGACAAATTCTGGGAACGAAGCTTAGCTGCCCGCAACCATCTCCGCTGGAGCCCCGCCGTCCACGTCCGCCTGATTGAACACCACGTTGGCTCCCATGTGTGCTGGCCGGGGGGCCAGCATTTGCTCCTTGCGGTACACCAGATTGCTGGCGTTGAAGGTCGCCAGTTCAAAGCCGTGTCCGTGGGTGATGGCGTCGGTGGGGCAAGCCTCCACGCAGTAGCCGCAAAAAATACAGCGGTTGTAATCGATGTTGTAAACCTTGGCGTAACGTTCGGCGCCGCTCACGCGGTTCTCGGCAGTATTCTCGGCAGCCTCAATGTAGATGCAGTTCGAAGGGCAGGCGGCGGCGCACAGAAAGCAGGCCACGCATTTCTCCAGACCATTTTCGTCGCGCTGCAAAACGTGCGCGCCGCGAAATCGGGCTTCAAACCGCGCTCCGCGCAAGGGACCTTTGCCATCGGGATAATTTTCCACCGTCGTGGGCTGAAACATCTCCATGAAGGTGATGCTCATGCCCTTGGCGATCGCGGCAATGTTTTTCAGAACCGGCATGCATGTTTAGTATACCGGATTTGCGCGCGTTCTTCGCTTACCGACGAGGACGTCCACGACGAAGGCCCGAGCAAAAAGCCCGGGCCTTGATCAGAACATCGTTCGCGTTCCCTATTGCGCTTCGTAAATGTACGCAGCGCCGTTGTAGTCATAGTTTGCACCTTCCAGCGGATCGCCAATCACCATGGTTGGGCCTTGCATGGCCACTCCCCAACCGAAGTTCCCTGCATAAGGATCAGTCGAAACCAGCGTGACGTTCGGCTGGCTGGTAGTCTGCCATCCCCCACTGGGCTGGAAATAAACATAGGCATCTGGAGCTCCGCCTATCAGCAGCGCATTGCCGCTCTTGGCGATGCTGTATCCGAATTGGATGCCGGTGCTGGTCGATGACGCCGCAGTGATTTGCGCAGTCTCGGTCGCGCTGGCCCATCCCGAAGCCGGCTTGCTGTAAAGGTAAACTTTGCCCGGACCGTCATTGCCGATGATGCCTTGGATCACAATTGTTTCGGAATCCATTGCCATACCAAAACCGAAATGCACACCGTCAGATGTGGTCAGCTGGGCAATCTGCTGAAGGCCCCCAGGCGTCCGCTGGAAGAGCTGCAAGATCGGTGCATCCTGCTCATCCATCGCGATGATGTCGCCGTTCATCGACATTTGGAAGACAGGATGGTTCAGAGCAACAGTCAGGCTAGGCGTGGTGGTGCTGGCCCAGCCGGTAGAAGGTCGATCGAAAAAGTACAGGTACTTCTTGCCGGAGAAGAACCCGTCAGAGCAGATGATCGTTTTGCCGTCAGAACTCATGGCGAAATTGTTGCCGCACGGGCTTCCGTTGGGCTGATTGTTCTTATTGACGATCACGGCGGTTGGAGGCGCGTTATTCTGCCATCCGCCCGCAGGGCGAACCCACACGGCGATCTGTGTGGCTCCAAAGCCAAGTCCGCCATAGCACTGTGCCGCCAGCGAGGCGATGGTGCTGCCGTCGGCACTGATGGCGAGCCGGCCTCCGTTGCTGCATTCGGAGCCGAATTCGGCTGTGGGCGCGACCGTGCTCCATCCACCGGCCGGCTTTTCGTACACATACAGCAAACTTCCGCCGAATTCATTGCCCGGAGCCGAAACAACCACGGTGTCGCCGGCAATTGCCGCCGACCAGCCAAAGTATGACTGATAGTACAAATCTGGCGCGGTGAACTGACCAAGTTGCGTAACGGTCTGGGCACTTGCGGCTGCCCCGAAAAGAGCGAGGGTGACGGCTGCCAGGACAAGAAAAGATTGGTTGCGCATCTGAGATTTCTCCTTGTGGAATTTCATAAATATCAAGTTCCCGTACTGCAGTTCGTAAATATAAGCAGCGCCGTTCTGGTTGCCGTTAGCCCCCTCGCTCATATCGCCAATCACCGGAATATTTCCCAGCATTGCCACCGCATCTCCAAAATCCTGCTGATTTGGGTCATTCGAAAGCAGCGTGATGTTGGACCTGCATGGGAGAAATCCTCCGGGGAGATTTACGCAGCGACGGGGCCGGCCTCAACCGCGCGGAAGTTGCGGCGCTGGTAATTTTGCTCTCAACCTCATCAACAATCAAGATGCAAGAATTTGCAATACCGAAGATTGGGCGAAACCTGATCGACCTGGCGTCTAAGGTTATGCTGTTGTCGTGACGGAATTCGCCAGGCACAAAGAGCGGGATCGCGCCGGTCTGTGCGCCGATTGCCGGCACATGCGCAGGATTCAATCGTCGCACGGATCGACTTTCTATTTGTGCCAGCGATCGGCGCAGAATCCGGATTTCCCCAAGTACCCGCGCTTGCCGGTGCTTCTTTGCCCAGGGTTTGAACAAGTTGCCGAGCCCGCTGCGGACTCAGACTCTCCGCGTTAGGAACTCGCGGCTACAAATTCGCGGCCGAATCTTTGATTTCGAAGAGCAAAAGGCTGATGTCACGCTGGCCAACGTTTTCCACGCTGTGCGGTGGCAGTGGCGATGCCCAGTGTGCGACGTGGGTTTGACCCGGCCGGCTTTCTTGCCGTGTGTCCAGCAACACCTTACCGTTCTGGTCACGCCGGATGAAGTGCGATGAACTCAGGACATACACGACCCCGCCCCAGCGATGTGTGTGCAGAGGCACGACAGCCCCAGGTGGAATGTTCGTGTGCAACACCCGTACGCGCGCATCTTCGAGAAGAAGGGAATGATGGTCAGGCGCGGCGATAAGGGCGTCGAGGGAGTCCGGCCACGGCCATGCCTCAGTCCATCCGGCCGAGGCTTTCTTGGTTCGCTCTGTCTTCGACTCGGTCATCAGTCGATCCCCAACTCTTTCGCCAGCGCCTTCCACTTGGCATCGACCGCCGCCCTGGTTTTCGCGTCCATAACAATCTCATCCGGCCACGGCCTCGCGAATCCTTCGCTGGCCCACTTCCGCGTCGCATCAATCCCCATCTTCGATCCAAAATTCGGCAGCCGCGATGCGTGATCGAGCGAATCCAGGGGCCCCAGCGTGAACTGAATATCGCGCTCCGGATCGATGTGATTGAAAACTTTCAGCGTCACATCCGCCAGGTCCTGCACGTCCACATCTTCGTCCACCACAACAATGCATTTCGTGAACATGGCCTGGCCCAGCGACCACACCGCGTTCATCACCTTGCGCGCCTGTCCCGGATAAGACTTGCGAATCGAGACGATCATCAAGTTGTGGAAGACGCCTTCGATGGGCAGGTTGATGTCGACTAACTCGGGGATAGTCAGCTTCATCAGCGGCAGGAAAATCCTCTCCACCGCTTTGCCCATGTATGCATCCTCTTGCGGAGGCTTACCCACGATGGTCGTCGCATAGATGGGATCTTTCCGGTGCGTGACGCATGTGACATGAAACACCGGATACAAATCTTCGAGCGAATAAAATCCCGTGTGATCGCCAAACGGGCCCTCCGTGCGGAGTTCGTCGAGATTCACATAACCTTCCAGGACGATCTCGCTGGTGGCAGGAACTTCCAGATCCACCGTCTCGCACTTCACCAGTTCCACCGGCGCGCCGCGGAGAAATCCCGCGATCAAATATTCTTCCACGTCAGGCGGCGCTGGAACAATCGCGGAAAAAGTAACTGTTGGATCGGTTCCAATCGCTACAGCAACTTCCAGGCGTCCCGAAGGACGGTCGCCCTCAGCCAGTACTGAACCACCCGAACTACGCGCCATAATATCGACCGAGGCGCTCGCGGAGGCGTCAGCACTCGCCCGCCGCATCGCTTCGCGGTAATGTTCCGCGCCAATTTTCTGCCGCTGCCAATGCATCCCCGTGGTGCGCTCGTCGAAAATCTGCATGCGGTACAGGCCCAGATTCCGCTTGCCCGATTTCGGATCGCGTGTGGTCACGCAGGGCAGCGTGATGAATCGCCCCGCATCTTTCGGCCAGCATTGCAGAACAGGGAAGTCGAGCAAGGAAAAGTCATTGCGCTTAATCACTTCCTTGCACGGTCCGGTCGCCACGGTCTTGGGAAAAAACTTCGCTGCCTCGGTCAGCAGCGGCAGCATCTTCAATTTATCCAGAAATCCCTGCGGCGATTTCACATCCATAAACATGCGAATGCGATCGGCAAACTCATCCAATGACTTGACGCCCATCGCCAGCTTCATCCGCGCGTCCGACCCAAACTGATTGATAAGAACCTGCGCTCCCGGATGCCCCTTGACATTCTGAAACAACAAAGCAGGATTCGCCGATGAAGGTGTGGCGCGGGCACTCTTGCCCGCGAAAGGCCGCAGGCCGCCCTTGCTCACGCGGTCAGTAATTTCCGCAATCTCCAGAATCGGATCGACTTCAGTTTGAATACGGCGCAACTCGCCCGCGCGCTCCAGCGCTGCGATCCACTGGCGAAGATCATCGTAGGGCAAAAGATTCTCCTGATGTGACCACGACTATAAGGGGACGATTATAAGGGATGGAGAGCTATGGCTCGATGCGAGGGCGAGGGCGAGGCAGAATCAGCCCAGCAGGCTGAGAATTGTTTTCTCCACCTGCGCCCAGGCCTGACTTCGCGGATCGATCAGATCGAAATGGTCCGCGCCAGAAATCTCCAGCAGGCGCACATCTTCTTTTTCGTGGCCGGAACGCTTTTGCTTGCCCGCAGCATAATCGCGGCTGAAAGCCGGGGGCACAATATCGTCGCTCGATCCGTGAATCAACCACTGGCGCGCCTGCGGAATCGAAGACTCCATCGGGTCCGCTTCGCGGTAGTGGTCCGGAACTTCCGCCGGCGTTCCGCGCAGAAATTCCACCACCGCGTCATTGCTCAAATGAAGCTGATACGCCCGCTGCAAATCGACCACCCCCGCCAAGGACACGACTCGCGTGACTTCGCGCTCATGCGCCGCCAGGCAGAGCGCAAGCTGGGCTCCCGCCGAGTGCCCCATGACCAGCACTTTCTGCAAATCAAACCCGCGCTGCCCCGCGCGTTGTATCAGGAATTGATACGCATTACGAATATCGGCGAACGTGTTCGGCCAAGTCCCGCCCGGATTCCCGACTCTTCGGTATTCCAGATTCGCGGTCGCCAATCCCTTCGCGGTAAGCGCCGCGCAAAGATGTCCGGTGTGGGCAAGATCGTATTTGGCACGCCAGTACCCGCCATGAATATTGACGATCAGAGGAAAAGGCGCTTTCGATTTTGGCAGGCGAAGGTCGAAAAACTGATTTTCATCCGCGCCATAACTCACGCGCGCATCGGCGGGAGGCGGCGGCAGCGAGAGAATCGAATCCGACATAACGATCTGCGTATCAGGACTTACTCATACCGCAGCGCTTCAATCGGGTCCAGGTTCGCTGCACGCATCGCCGGAACCATCCCGCTGATCACGCCCACAAAGACCAGAATCACCGTCGACACCAGCAGAATCATCGGCGAAACAATCAGCCGGATGTCGCCCGCTTCGGCGTGGCTGGCCATGGCGCTATACAACGTGAGCCGGCCCACGGACAGCGACACAATGTAGGACAGAACGATCCCCAGCACTCCGCCCACCGCGGTAATCACCAGAGCTTCGGCGAGAAACTGAAAGAGCACATCGCGCCGCCGCGCGCCCAGCGCCTTCTCCACGCCAATCTCCCGCGTGCGCTGCGTCACCGAGACCAGCATGATATTCATCAGCCCCACACCGCCAATGCCCAGGGTCACCGTACCGATAAATGCCAGCAATACCTTCAGCGCCATGGAAATGATTCCGAATTGTGAAAGCTGTTTCTGCGCGTCGAAGACGAAAACCGCCCGAGTATCATCGGGCTTAAAGTTGTGCGCCGTGGCTAGAGAATCGCGGATCGTCTTATCCATCTTGGTGTGGTCCAGTCCGGCCGAATCCAGCCAGATTCCGTCGAGATAGTGATTGTCCTTGACCACATCCATCGAGTTATAAGGAACGTAAACGACGCGGTTGTCGTCGTTGTCACCCTCCTGCATGCGCGGCTTCAGCACGCCCACAATCTCGAACGACACCCCGTCCACACGAATATTTTCCCCTACCGCTGTCATGCCGGAGAATAGCCGGTCGCGCGCCTCCGAACCAATCACCGCTACCAGCGCGTGCCGCATATTATCGGCATCGTCCAGAAATCTGCCTTGGTCTACGTCCAGATTCCATATCTCCTGAATGGAAGGATCAAGCCCGTTCACGGGAAATGTGAACGACCGGTTATCGTTCTGCACCGTCGAATCTTTGTCCGACATGCGCACCACATGCCGCGCCAGCGGAACATTATTGCGCAGCAATTCGACGTCGTCATTGGTAAAGCGAATCTGCATGCCGGCCTTGTTGCCGCCCGCCTGCTGCGAAGTGCGTCCGGGAAAAACTCCCACCGCCGTCGCGCCAAAACTTTCAAATATATTTTGGATTGCCGTAGCAAAGCCGTTGCCATAGGCCAGCAGCAGCACCACCGTGGCGATGCCCCACGCCATTCCCGCCATGGTGAGCAGCGTGCGGCGCAGGTCATGCCGCATCGCCGATACCGCTTGTTGCAATAGATCGCGGTTCATGCCTTCCTTAAGCCTGAGCTGTCATTTCCGCACAGCAAAATGAATTGTCATTCCGAGGAACGCAGCGACGAGAAATCTGGGTTCCTCTCGCCGCCACCGAAACCTGGATTCCTCGCTTCGCTCGGAATGACAAGCAAGGAATGGCCGCAACAAGAAATCCGCTTACTGCTACTCTTTGCGCAGCGCTTCCACCGGTTGCAACGCCGCCGCGCGGCTCGCCGGATACAAGCCCGCGGCCACTCCCGCAATGGCCAGCGAAACCACTGCCAACGCGGCAGTCGAAGCCACCAGCTTCGGCGGATCGAATCCATCGCCCAGGTCAAAGCGCGAAAGCCCCGCCATCAGGCTCGCCGCTCCGGCAATCCCCACCCCTCCACTCAGTAGTGTGAGAAACGCTCCTTCCACAAAAAACTGGAACATGATGCTGCGATTGGTCGCGCCAATCGCCTTGCGCAAGCCGATCTCCCGCGTGCGGTCGGCCACGGCCACCAGCATGATGTTAATAATTCCAATTGCTCCCAGCGCCAGCGTAACCAGCCCCACGCTGCCCAGAAACAAATTCATGGCATCAAAAATCTTGCCTACCTGATCAACCGTCTTTACCGTATCCCACTCGTCGAAGGAATCCGGGTTAGTGGGATCGAAGCCATGATTGCGCGCAATTACCTCGTGCACTTCTTGGCGCGCGGTGTCGTGCAAGGCGCGCGATTTCGGCTGATAGTTAATCACGGAAATCACATTCGGATCGATGCCTACATTGGCCGGCGGAAAGTATTCGTGCATCGTCGCGTAAGGCACCCAGCTCCGCAGATTCAAATTTATGTTGTCGCCGTGGCCAATCTTGTTCAAACTGCCGATCACTTCAAACTGTATGCCGTTCAGCAGGATGCTGGCGCCCACGGCCGGCCTGCCTGGAAATAGAGTCCTTCGCACTTCGTCGCCAATCACGATCACCGGCCGTCTTTGCGAATCGTCCAGATCGTCCAGCCAGCGGCCTTCATGCATCGGCAAATATCGAATCTGGTTGACCATCGCCGGCGCGCCGATGATCTGGCCGCTGGCCTGAAAGAAATCGCTCACTGCCCGGATATCGTTCCGTGAAATCATGGGCGCGGCCTTGCCCACGCTGTGGCAGTCGCGCAGGATGTCCTCGTAATCGCGATAAGTCAGGTAATACTGGCGCAGCGCGGTAAAACTCCCTTGCATCACCGGAGCCCGCCCCGACCAGATAAACATCACGTTTTCGCCCAGCGTGTCGAACTGCCGGCGATTGCCCGAGCGAAAGCCTTCGCCCAGTCCCACCAGCAGCAGCAGGGACCCGACTCCCCAGGCAATGCCGAACATGGTCAGAAACGAGCGCAGCTTGTGCGCCCAAAGGCTGCGCAGCGTCTGCCCGAAAATATCGAAGATGTGGCGCACTCAAGGTCTATTATACGGTTCTGCAAATGCGGCCTGACCCCATACCCCTTCGTTCGCTGCTGGCCGCATTACTAAAGACGTTTCCCCACGCTAACTATTTCAGGCTTCTTCGCAGAAATTTTTCCCGCTCTCGCACAATTCATTTCTCTCTCGCGGCAAACTTCGCTATCCTCTAGCCGGGATGCTCACGCTCGCCCTTTCCGAACTCCTGGGATCGCCCGTCTACGACCCGTCGGGCGCGGCCAGCGGACGTGTGCGCGAAGTGGCTCTCTCGCCCCAGGAAGACCGCTCCCGCGTGGCCTCGCTGATTATTAAGACCAAGTCTGGGAATCGTATCCTCCCATTCGCCGCAGTGATTTCGATCAACGGAGGAATTCGCGCCTCGACTCTCATTGGCGAATGGCCCGCCGAAAACGGCACCGAAGGCCTGTTTCTGCTGGAGCGCGACCTACTCGATCAGCAGGTGATCGACATCAACGGCCGCAAAGTCGTGCGCGTCAACGACGTCGATCTGCAAGTGGAGGCGCAAAAAGAAGCGGGCCGCTCCGCGCCTGTGCTTCGCGTCCAATCCGTCGATGTGGGCGCCCGCGGCGCCATCCGCCGTCTGCTCCACGGAGTCGCGCCCCGCGCCGCCATGCACGCGCTGCTCGGCAAGATTCCACCGCGCAACATTCCCTGGAGCTTCGTCGACATCATCGAGACCGACCCCGCCCGCCGGGTCAAGCTCAATATTTCCATGGAAGGCCTGGGCAGCCTGCACCCGGCCGACATTGCCGACATCGTCGAAGATCTCGCCCCCGACGAACGCCAGGCTGTCTTCCAAACTCTCGACGAAGGAGTCGCGGCCGAGACGCTCGAGGAGGTCGATCCTAAAGTTCAGAAGTCGATCGTCGAATCGCTCGACTCCGATCGCGCCGCCGACATCGTCGAGGAAATGGATCCCGCCGCGGCCGCCGATCTTCTCGGCGATCTTTCCGACGAGCGCACCGAGCAGATCCTGGTGCAGATGCAGCCCGAAGAGCGCCAGGACGTGGTCGAACTGCTCGAACACAAAGAAGAAACCGCCGCCGGCCGCATGACCACGGATTTCCTCGCGCTCCCGGTCACCAGTTGGGTTCACGACGCGGTCGAGGCGCTGCGCCACTTCGAAGGCGGAATCGAATCGGTCGCCACCATATACCTGGTCGATTCCCACGGCACCCTGGTAGGCGCGGTGCCCCTGGCCAGAATCGTTCTGGCCGAGGGCACAACTTCCATGCTCTCCCTCATCCAGGAACCGCTGGTCTCCAGCCGTGAAGGCGCCAATGATAACGAATTCGCGGAACTCTTCGACAAATACAACCTGCTCACCCTCCCCGTGGTCAACGACCACAACAAGCTCACCGGCGTAATCACCTCCGACGAAGTAATCAGCATCCTCCGCGCCAAACTGTAGGTTGCCCCTCCGGAGGCTCGAAAAGAAGCGATGTCATTCCGACGTGTGAGCGGAGCGAACGCGGAGGAATCTGCTTTGCTCGCTGCGCCGACCACAACCCCGCAAACTTTTTCCCTCTCCCCGCCACTTTTCCGTTGGCCAGATTCCCTCACTCCGTTTATCCTATCCCGTCGTTTGGCCCGTGCTTTCGTTCCACCCATATGTCTGTGAAATCTGCGCATGAAGTATTTGAGACGCTGGAAGATCCGGATCCTGCTCTTCTTCGCCGTAGTAGGACCGGGCTTTATTACCGCGAATGTCGACAACGATGCCGGCGGCATCCTAACGTACTCGCAGGCCGGTGCGCAGTTCGGTTATCTCCTCCTCTGGACCATGATTCCCATCACGCTCGCCCTGATCGTGGTGCAGGAAATGTCCGCCCGCATGGGCGCGGTCACCGGCAAGGGCCTCAGCGATCTCATCCGCGAAGAGTTCGGCTTCCGCATCACGTTTTTCATGATGATCGGAATCCTGTTCATCAACTTCGGCAACGTGGTCACCGAGTTCATCGGCATCGCCACCAGCCTGGAACTGTTCGGCTTTTCCCGCTTCTACACAGTTCCCATCTGCGCCGTGATCGTGTGGCTGATCGTGGTCAAGGGCCAGTACAAGAGCGTGGAGAAGGTCTTTCTCGCCGCATCGTTCTTCTACGTCACATATCTGTTCGCCGGGGCCCTGGCCCATCCCGCCTGGAAAGAGGCGACCATCGCCACTTTCAAGCCGCCCTCTTTCGGTAAGTTCCGCGAACAGGCCTACCTGTTCATGGTGATCGGAGTGGTCGGCACCACAATCGCCCCGTGGATGCAGTTCTACCTACAGGCCTCGGTGGTGGAAAAAGGCGTGAGCAAACGGGATTTCGGCGCCTCTCGGCTGGACGTTATTTCCGGTTGCGTCTTCACCGATATCGTTGCCTGGTTCATCATCGTGGCCTGCGCCGCCACGTTGTGGGTTCACGGCTTCCGCAACATTCAATATGCCGCCGATGCCGCCGCTGCGCTTAAGCCCCTCGCCGGCGATTACGCCTACATCCTCTTCGCCGTCGGCCTCTTCAACGCCTCGCTCTTCGCCGCATCGATCCTGCCGCTCTCCACTGCTTACACCGTCTGCGAGGGCCTGGGCTTCGAATCTGGAGTAGGCATGAAATTTGGCGAGGCTCCCGTCTTCTACTGGCTCTACACGCTGCTAATCGTAGCCGGCGGCGCGCTGGTGCTGGTGATCCCCGGCGAGCAGTTGGTGAAAATCGTCCTCTGGTCCCAAGTGCTGAACGGAATCGTCCTGCCCTTTGTCCTCATCTTCATGCTGATCCTGATTAACAAAAAAGACCTGATGGGCGAATACGTCAACACGCGCCTGTTCAATACCGTCGCCTGGGCAACCACGATCCTCGTGGCCGCACTCTCGCTCGCGCTCGTGTGGGGATACATTTCAGGCAAGGCGGGCTAGTTCATCGCGGCAAAAATAAAGCAGCGTTCGTCCCCTCCGGAAATTCTAATGACGTTAAGACCGGACCATGCCCAAGCCAATTTTACTCAGTGTTGACGACGACTCCGATGTTCTGCGCGCCATCGAGCGCGACCTGCGTTCGCAATATGGCGCGGATTATCGCATCATGGCCAGCGATTCCCCCGAGGCCGCTCTCGATCTGCTCAAGCAGCTGAAGGTTCGCAACGATAGCGTAGCCCTGTTGCTGGTCGATCAGCGCATGCCCAAGATGGATGGCGTCGCTTTCCTACAGGAAGCCATTCACATCTATCCCCAGGCCAAACGCGCCTTACTGACCGCCTACGCCGATACCAACGCCGCCATCGGCGCCATCAATCAGGCTAGCATCAACTACTTCTTCCTCAAGCCCTGGGATCCGCCCTCACAGAATCTTTATCCGCAATTAAACGATCTGCTCGATGACTGGCAGGCGTCCTATCGCCCGGCATTTCAAGGCATCCGCGTCCTCGGCACCCGTTGGTCGCCCCGCTGTTACGAATTGCGCGACTTCCTCGCTCGCAATCACGTTCCCTATCAGTGGCTCGACGTGGAAGGTTCTGCCAACGATCCAGAAACCAAGCGCCTTCTAGACGCTCTTGGGGACGAAGCAACCAGCCTCCCCGTCGTCCTGTTTCCCGACGGCAGTAAGCTTCTGGAAAGTCTCCCGGCAGACGTCGCCCAAAAAGTCGGCCTGCGCACCCGCGCGCAAACCAGCTTCTACGATCTTGCGATTGTCGGCGGAGGTCCAGCCGGCCTTGCTGCCGCTGTTTACGGCGCGTCCGAAGGCCTGCACACGGTAATGATCGAGCGTGAAGCCCCCGGCGGACAGGCGGGCATGAGCTCGCGCATCGAAAATTATCTCGGATTTCCTGCCGGCCTGAGCGGCAACGATCTCGCCCGCCGTGCCGTGGTGCAAGCCCAGCGTTTCGGCGTGGAGATTCTCTCGCCGGTAGAAGCCGTAGGCGTCCGCACCGAAGGTTCCTACCGCATCCTCAAGTTGGCCGACGGCAACGAAATTTCCTGCCACGCCCTGATGATCGCCAGCGGCGTCCAATGGCGCCGCCTAGATGCCCCGGGAATCGACCGCTTGCAAGGCGCCGGCGTCTACTACGGCGGCGGAGCGACCGAAGCGATGTCCTGTAAGGGTGAATTCGTCTACGTTATCGGCGGCGCCAACTCCGCAGGCCAAGCCGCCATGAACTTTGCCAAATATGCCGAGCGCGTCGTCATGGTTGTGCGCGGCCACTCTCTGGCTGCTACCATGTCGCAATATCTGATCGACCAAATCAAAGAAACGCCGAATATTCAGGTATGGCCCAACGCCAGCGTCTCCGAAGCCCACGGCGACACGCACCTCGAAGAAATTTCCGTGCTCTGCTCCGACACCAACAAGCTGGAGTGTGTCCCCGCAACCTCCATGTTCATCTTCATCGGAGCCTTGCCCCGCACCGACTGGCTGGGCGATCTGGTTGAGCGTGACGAGCGCGGCTTCCTGCTGACCGGCCCCGACCTCATCCGCGACGGCCAGCACCCCAAAGGTTGGACGCTTGAGCGCGATCCTTTCCTGCTCGAGACCAATATCCCCGGGATTTTTGCCGTCGGCGACGTGCGTCACGGCTCCGTCAAGCGCGTCGCTTCCGGTGTGGGCGAAGGATCCGTCGCGGTGCAATTCATTCATCAATATTTGAGCAAGGTATAAAGACATAAATGACCGAAAATTCCGAACTACTGCGCGCCCCTGCGTTTGCCGGATTGCCCGACGATCAGCTCACCTGGTTCATCAGCCAGGGGGAAGAGCTTCACATGAAGGCGGGCGACTATTACACGCGCCAGGGCGACCCAGCGGACGCAATGTTCGTAATCCTCGAAGGCCAACTCCAAGTCCGAGGCGAGATTGGCGGCGAAACCATCATCTTTGACTTGAAGCCAGGAGACGTCACCGGAATCCTGCCTTTTTCGCGCATGAAGCAGTTCACCGTCAGCGGCCGCGCCCTCACCGACGCCCGCGCCCTCAAATTTCCTGCCGTGCATTTCCCCGAACTGGTGCAGAAAATGCCGGAACTGGCCCAGCGCCTGGTCGGCCTCATGTCCGACCGCATCCGCGAAACCACGCGCATCGAACAGCAGCGTGACCGCCTCGCCGCGTTAGGCAAGCTCTCCGCTGGTCTGGCCCACGAACTCAACAATCCCGCTTCCGCCGCCAAGCGCGCCGCCAGCCGCTTGCGCCAAACCCTGAAGCGCATCAAAGACGCCAGCCACGATCTCGGACGCCGCGAGATTACTCCCGCGCAAAGATCGGAACTCGAAAAGCTGGAAACCTCGCTGCTCCAAAACGAAGATCCTCCGCCGGATGCCCTGACCCTCGGCGATTTGGAAGAGCTACTGGACACCACCCTGCGGAACCACGGGCTCAGCGACATGTGGCAACTGGCGTCCGATCTGGCGCGCAAGAACGTGAAGCCCGAAGTTCTGGAATCTTTATTCGTAACTTTGGGCGACGATACGGCGCGCGCCGCCCTCGTGCGAATCGCCGCGTCGCTCGAGATTTGGGCCATGCTCGCGGAAATCGAAAGCAGCACTTCGCGCATCTCCGACCTCGTCCTGGCGATCAAGGAATACACCTACATGGACCAGGCCCCTGTGCAAAACGTGGACATCGTAAAGAGCCTGGAAACCACGCTCACTATCCTGAATCACAAGCTCAAGCACGGAGTCGAGGTGAAGCGCGATTACCAGAAAATTCCGCTGATGGTGAATTCCTTCGGCAGCGAACTCAATCAGGTCTGGACCAACCTGATCGACAACGCCATCGGCGCCATGAACGGAAAAGGCATACTTCGTGTTCGCACCTTCCGCGAAGACACCTGCGTGGTGATCGAAATCGGCGACAACGGCCCCGGCATCCCCGCCGACGTCGAACCCCACATCTTCGAACCCTTCTTCACCACCAAAGGCGTAGGCCAGGGAACCGGCCTCGGTCTCGATACGGTGCAGCGCATCGTAAGAAAACACCGCGGCAACATCCAGGTCGACTCCGTGCCCGGCGACACGCGCTTCCAGATCAGGCTGCCACTGTCGGAAGCCGCAACGTAAGCTTTCAAGTTTTCCAAGGGTTAGTTCGGCCTTTTTGAGAACAGTTGGCTCGGGAAGAGCACGGCTTCAGCGGTGCCGCCAGGCGCTAATGAAGACGCGGGCTTCAGCCCTTGGGGACAGCCTTGCGGAGCTACTACGGATACGGTCTTTCCTCTATTGAATGGATTCGGGCCCAACCAGAGAATGCAAACAATGAAAACGACAAAGTGCTGTCCCCGATGTCACGCACAGCTCATCGTCCGGCAATCCAGCCTTGGTGCTTATCTCATGTGCCCGAACTATCCCAACTGCGACCACCCAGTCAACCTGCCAAAGCCGCCTATGCTCGCGCTGGAATACGCCCGCGCTGCCTAGCTAGGAGTTAAAAGCTAGCAGCTAGAAGCCGCTCTTACAGCAATTTCCCAGCCGCCAAATCCCTCACCAGCGTCTCATCCGCTTCCAAAAAATCGTAAGAAGGAAGCGCCTGCGGCGCCGACCACTGGACATCCTTAAAGATGCGGTTCTCAATCTCACCCGCATACTGCCGCACCAGAAAAAACCGCAGCTCAACCATCCCGCCATTGGGATACTCGTGCTGAATCCGCGCGATCTCATCGCCGATAGTCGCAACGATTCCCAACTCTTCTTCCAGTTCGCGCCGCAGCGCAGCGCGCGGCTGTTCGCCCTCTTCAATCTTGCCGCCCGGAAACTCCCACTTCAACGGCATGGTCTGGTGCCGCGTACGCTGGCACACCAAGAGCTTGCCGTCTTTTTCGATCAAGCCTGCGACCACCCGTTTCATGGGGAAGGGAATTACTCCTGGGGTCTCGAAGTGGGTGAAGATTCCACCAAAGAAGAGGTCTGTA
>Ga0209006_10002966_pt1 | contig 15438 bp, 10 predicted proteins | sample JacPin_JW_Ref_O2_FD_188567 | JGI IMG/M metagenome (GOLD analysis project Ga0209006, IMG submission 188567) | Forest soil microbial communities from Algoma, Ontario, Canada - Jack Pine, Ontario site 1_JW_Ref_O2 (SPAdes) (version 2) | ecosystem: Environmental > Terrestrial > Soil > Boreal... | reverse complement strand
TAAGTTTTGCGACGTGGGCTCGACTCCCAGCAACTCATGGGAGCAGCGCTGAAACGTAGTCATCGTCACCCCCTTATTCGTTTCGCCACCAGGATCTGTGGGATCATCAACATAGCCACCTTCGAAGCGAAGCAATATAGGGAGAAACAAATCAAAGCTCGCCACAGCTACCTCCTAATGCACCTCAAGAACTTTACTCCACGCATACATGGGCCGCTAACATCGAAGTTATCGCTTCGGAGGGCTCCGTTCAGTTATGAGGACCTTCTTCAGTTCTGAAGCTCTCTCGTTCGTCATTTCGGTCAAAGTGCCAACCTTGATGAGCGGGGCTGAGGTGCCGCCTTGCACGAGGCTCGCCTGGAATTCCGCATTTGTGTCTCGGAAGCGCAGCCAAGCCCGCTGTGCTTGGCGTAACCTTTCTCTCTGCGTCTCGTCGAGCCCTCGCAGAAGATTCTGATAAACGGAATTTAGCTCACGTTGTGCGATATCGTAGCGGGCATTTTCGCAGGTGCGCATTGTACTTCCGACAAGCGCCAGCCGGCAATCGTGGTCTGTCTGATTGGTTGGAGTTGCATTTTGTGCAAATGCCCCTGCAGTGATGGCCACAGAAACACAAAGCGCAACCGGTCGCAAGAGCAACAAGAAGATCCGCATTCGCTGAATTATCTTCATGTCAGCCGCTGGAAGCAAGGAGGAAACCAACATAACTCCCCCAAAAGCTCCCCCAACCCGATGAGCAAGATTCATTTGGTCGGCGCAATTGCGCGTTAGAAGATTGCGCCCCTTGAAGGCGCACTAACTGCGCTGAATACTCGTCCGCTGAGACAAATCTCATCTTCAATTGACGCTCTCTGTTGGATTGTTTTCGTTGCACCGGCGCCCACTTCTCATGTTCCTGCGGGATCAGGGATTCTATTCGTTCCGCCAATAACGCATGCCGGTCGGCGGACCTGCATATGGAGCCTATCAGATAAGTATGTTTTTCTGTTTCACCGACTCCCCGTTGAAGGGGACGCAATCCAATTTGCTCGAATTGGTTAAGATGCAACACCCCTTCCGCTATCGTAATCACGATGCTGAAACTGCCTGCCGCCAGATCACTCGAGGCCAATAAGTGCGGCCGCTACGAACTCAGCCAACCTTTATTCCTCTGAAATATGTTGGTTGATAAAGCTTTTTCGATCGTAGCAACCGATCCCGTCTTCGAGTCGCTCCATAATCGGGTCGCATTCCAGTGCGTTCGACGGTTGAGTGTTCATGGCTGCCGATTCTACGTCTTCTCTCGAGACCAGAAGATAACAATTTGTCCGTATTGTCACTTGCGATGCCGCCGTCACAAACTGTACTGCGTCAACTTGGCGCGGGATTACACTTATCTCATCGTTCACGAACGCAGTTTAAACTAACTGCGCCGGCCTGAAGCGGGCCGAAGGGAAATATGAAACTTCTTGCGAAGTTCAATCTCATTCTGCTGGTCCTTTTCGGCACAGCTGGTTTGATCATTTCTCAGCTCGCATCTGTCTTTCTGATCAGGAACGCGCGTCGCGAAGTCACCCAGGAAGCAGAGTTGATGATGGCGAGCGCCAGATCAGTACGCGACTATACAGCCGAGGACTTGAGGCCTCTGCTTGAGCAGAACCCCGAGCACAAGACAAAATTCCTGCCCGAGACCGTCCCGGCCTTCGGTGCGATCCACACTTTCAATCGCCTTAAACAGAAATATCCCGATTACTCGTACCGCGAAGCTTCGCTGAATCCGACCAACCCCGAAGACCGGGCGACGGACTGGGAGGCCGATATCATCGCTTATCTGCGAGATCATCCCGCACTCAAAGAACTCACGGGTGAGCGGGAGACGCCTACTGGCCCTGCCCTGTACCTTGCTTCACCGCTCCGGGCAGATGACAAATGCATGGAGTGCCACAGCCGTCCGGCAGTTGCCCCGAAAGCGATGATTGCCTCCTACGGTTCCGATCGCGGCTTTAGTTGGAAACCTGGCTCTGTGGTTGCCGCACAGATCGTAACGGTACCCATGGCAGTGCCGCTCAGCATCGCCAAACAAGCCTTTCACCGCCTACTCGTTTATCTTGTTGTTGCATTACTGGCGATCATCGCTGCTCTCGATGTCGGTGTGTCTTTCATAGTGATTCGGCCTCTTAGGCTGGTTTCCGACGCTGCGGATCGCGCGAGCAGAGGCGAAATAACTCCGGCTCCCCTTTCAGTAAAGGGTAACGATGAAATCGCCGCGATGACTGCCTCGTTCAATCGCATGCAGGTCAGCTTGGCTAAAGCGTTGAAACTTCTGGGATGATATTCCGTTCCCTTTGTGGCGAGCTGGCAACTCTATCCATTCGAAAGATTGAAGCTCACCGTAACTCTCGTCTCCACCGAGACAGGCTCGCCATTGAGGAGATATGGCTTATAGCGCCACTGTTTCACTGCATCGATGGCGGCCGGAACCAGCATCGGATGTCCACTGATCGTTCTTAGACTTTCAATGGCGCCCCCTTTCGAAATATCCACGTCGAGAACAACCATGCCCTGAACGTGCGCTTGCCGCGCTAGGGTCGGATACGCTGGCATGATTTGAGTGGTGAGGAGCTCTTGCGCAACTTCAGCCGGCACGCGGACCCGCTGTCGCGGCCCCGCCTCGCTTCCGCTGCCACGATTCGTAGAAGACGATTCAGAATTCTCGGTCGGAACCTGAGAAATAGCTGCATGAGCCTTATCCGGATCACCTACCGCCTCGCTCGTTGGCTGCATCGAACTCATCGTTGCAGCGGACGAACCAAGTTTTTCGGGTGCAAGTATTCGTCTGCCCACGACAACGACCACCACCAGCACAACTGCCGTGACTGCGATAACCAAAGAAAACAAATGCTTCGGCCGTTTTGAAGATGGCCGGCGCAATACCTGTTTAGGTTCTGAAACGGTCTTTACTTCAAGGGGCGCAGTGCCTGGAGAAGCGATCGGCTCGTCTGCTATCGTTGCATCCGCTTGGTCATACAACGACGGAGTCGCGCCCATCTTTCGCAGAAACTTCTCGCGCTGTTGGGGTGACTCGATCTCCTCAGCAACTTTGAGACAGAGATCTTTGGTCGAACTACATTCGGGCGCCGCGCGCTTCACCACGACATCGGCAATCAGACCGATGTCAAACGCCAGCTCTCGGCTGATGCGCTGCAAGGTAGCGGCATCTAACTGCGGTGCCGCTACATCTTCGCGATTGGACGGAAGTGGAGGCAGGGCTGCGACTCCCGCTTCGCGGCTCGCGGTGGCCGGCTTGACCTCAGCGGAACTCCCAAGCAGACGCCGCAACGGGTCAACAAGCAACTGGACGTCTGATTTCCAGCGCGCATGGCTCAACTCTACGCAGTTGCGATAGGCCAAATCCTGCAAACAATCCGGCAGTTGCTCGGGACGAGGCATTTCAGCGCCACGTACCAGGACTGGAATGACAGGGATATCCCGCCGCAATGCTGAACTAACTTCCTCGCGAACAAAATCTGCAGGATCATCCAGCCGCCGAACCCCAGCTTCATTTTTCGCAGTTACCCATAACGGCCCCATCACTACTAACAGCACGCCACAATTCGCCACGCTTTCCTCAATTGCCTTTCGGAAGTCTCTTCCTGCCTCGATGCCGCTGACATCCATGAACACTTTCTGCTCACCAAAGTGGGTGACCAGATCGTCAAACAAACGACCAGCCTCTCCTTGGGTGTCGGTCCTCCGATAGCTGACGAAAATCGCGCGCAAACTGTTCACTCCAGCGACAAGACTGAGACATACGCCGTTCTTTGCACCGAGCTATAAACTCCGTCCTGGATGGCAACAAGTTTACTCTTGCTGGGCGAATAAAGCACGAATGACCGGACAGGGGTGGACAGGGGATAACAACGTAGTAATACTAGAGGAGCGAGCAAAACGTGCCCGAGGCTAGGGCGAAGCCGTGACTCGCCACAACTCTCAGTTTCGATTGGACCAGCCCAAGCTCACCCGATATTGATGACTGAAGTGCGTATTTGCTGTCCCTGTGCAAGGAGCACGGATAGCCGTTTTCTGGTTAGAATATGCAGACTCACGAGTGGCACTATTCGCATAGTCACAAGAAGGCTGTGTAAATGAGCAAAGCCGTGCGACACCGGAATTAGCTCTGGCGCGTAGCCAAGGAACTGCGAGTGAAGCGTCTCAGCTGATACATCTATTGGGCGCCCGGATTCCGAGTAATTCTCTTGTTGCGAGGAATCGATGACAACCGATGACCCCTTGACACTAGTTGCGCGCGATCAGCGGCGGTGGTCTCTTACCGCAAATGGCCTTAAGGCCAGTATTGGCCAGGCACGGAGGATGGTGCTTTCGTTGGCCATCGCGGGCGCCGCGCTAGAGACCTGGGGCGCACAAATCCACAGCACGCAAGTGGGCTTAGCCCTTGCGCTCGGTTACGCGGGAGCAGCAGTCCTTGCGATTTCGGCAGTAATCCGCCAGTGGAGGCTTGGGCATGAGCGAACCCAAGCGTGGATTGTGGCTCGATCGGGCGCCGAGTCATTCAAGCGCGAAATGTATCTGTTCCGTACTGGCACTGGGCCCTATGCGTCCGGTAACGCAGCCGATTCGCTCTTGAACCGACGCGACGAAATTCTGTCGAAATTGCAGCCTTTTCAGAAATATCGCGTGGAACCGGATTCGGAGAGTGGGGCTCCCGGTTTGCTGGACGCCAAAGGCTACCTCCAAGAGCGTATCAATGGTCCGCGAGGACAAATCCAATTCTTCAGCGATCGTGCAAATCAGTACTCGCGTACTCAACACCTCCTAAATGGCGGTGAGTTCATTCTTGCACTAGTCGGCGCATCGTTGGGCGCAGCCCTCACGATTACCGGAAAGCAAGCTTACGGCGCCTGGGTGGCTGTCATCACGACGGTCAGCGGCGCGCTCGCGGCGCACGCAGTGGCACAGCGGTATGAGCAGCTTACAGTTAGCTATCGAGCGACCGCGGATCGTCTTGAGGGCATTGTTGCCCGATGGAGTGCCAAGAACATCGCGAGCCTTGCGGATCTCGCAGAGCCATGCGAGGCCGTATTGCTTGAAGAAAACCAAGGCTGGATAGCCGGAGCGGATCAAACAGCCGTCCAAGCGCCGGGAGCCGGGAGGCCTTCTTTGGCAGGGGCGAATAACTGACAAAGTGAAAAACTGAATAGAACTCATCTTTTAAATGCCTCAGCAGAATGAGGCAGCAAGCAAGGTGAAGCATTCCGAGGATGTTTTCAGCGTGACGCTCATATCGGACAACGAGGCGCCGAAAGTTCTGCAACCAGGCAAATAGTCTCTCGATTTTCCAGCGTCGACCGTATCGCCGCAGACGGCGTTTGTCTTGTGTCTTAATTCTTCGGTTACTCCGGTGCGGGCAACATCTGAGTTCGTCATCAAGTTTGTCGGAATCGTACGGGTTGTCGCCAATCAGGTTCCGGGGAGCATCGTGAACGACCATCTGGACCAAGGTGGAAGTGGCTAGCTTCACTTCATGCGGCGTGGCGCTTTCGATGCAAATAGGTACCGGCAAACCATGGCGATCTGCCACGGCCATAATCTTGGTTCCTTTGCCGCGTTTAGTCTTACCAACTTTCAAGCCCCCCTTTTCGCCGGCGCAAAGGTCGCGCCGATGAAAGCCTCCTGTACGTCGATAACACGTCTGAGCTTCAGCTCTGAAGCAAGTACCTCCAGGATTCCCTTCATCACGCCAGAGCGCACCCATTGCTGAAAGCGACGGTGGCAGGTTTGGAATGGGGCACGCCTCCGGAAGATCGGCCCAAGGAGCGCCGGTGCGCAGCACCCACAGAATGCCGTTCAACACCGATCGGCGGCTCTTCCATGGACGCCCGCGGCCATCATTCCGCCGTTTCGGTTTGGGAATCAACGGACCAAGAACTTTCCATTGGTCGTCGCTCAGGTCTCGCGCAGTGTGACCCATACGTTCGTGGATGCGATTAAACGCTGTTTACGGCTTGTACTTTTAACCGGCGTCGCGGTAATACGGCGAAGACTTCACCTGCAGACTCTAAGAGCTCGCTGACTGTCGTCATTGCTACTACGCCAATCCCAACTTTCTTGCGATCTCGTGTTGGTAGCGGCTCATTCTCAACTCTGTACCATTTTCGAGCAACACTCGATGATGTCCATGAAACCAGGCTTGGATTTCCTTGATACGCTCGATATTCACGATCGTGGAGCGATGTATTCGCAGGAACTCGGCGGGGTTCAGCTTTTCTCCAAGCTCGGTAAGGGTCTCACGGAATTCGTGCTCACGATTGCCGACATGAAGACGTACGTAGTTACCTTCTGCTTCGATCCAGTCGATGTCGTTTGTGGCGACGAACGTTACACGGCCGTTCTTGGGAATCGCCAGCCGGTCCGGATATTGTTTTGCTGCGGCGAAGTGCTCCAGGGCGGATATGATCCGCTGCACTTCGTCGCAGTCGACCTTTTCGGCGATTCGCTGCTTCGCGCGGGCGAGAGCGCGTTCAAGCCGCGCCTTCCCAACCGGTTTAAGCAGATAGTCAATAGCGTTCGCATCAAATGCACGCAAGGCAAAGCGTTCGTAGGCGGTGACAAAGATCGTGACCGGCATCTGATCGGCGCCGATTTTGCTGAGTACTTGGAATCCGTCCATCTCCGGCATCTGAATGTCGAGAAACACCAGGTCCGGTTTGCTGTCCTGAATTGCCTGCACAGCGGATTCTCCGTCACCGCATTCGCCCACGATCTCCACGCCGGTGTTTTTGCCAACGAAGCGCCGTATGGTGCGGCGAGCCAAAGGCTCGTCGTCGACGACCAACGCCCGGATGCTCATCGGGATTGTTCCTGGAGAAAGACGGGAGCCGAACGCAACGGAATAGAAAGTTCCGCGCAGACTCCCGTTGGTTCGAGGTTTTGTAGACGTAACTCCTGCTGCTTTCCGTAAAGCTGTTCCAAGCGCGTGCGCGTGTTAGCCAGACCTACGCCGCGTCGAGATATGAGCGGCTTTTCTTCAAGATGACTGTTCAGGTTAAGTACTTCAAGCCTCAGGACCTCGCCTTTTTGAAACCCTCGAATGGAAACTGTGTCAGTCCCCTTGTGTTTACCGATACCATGGAGAATCGCGTTTTCGACGAGCGGTTGCAAAATCAGCGCGGGCACCATGCAATCCCGTACGTTTTGGTCGATTGAAACCTCAAATCGCAGGCGATCTCCAAAACGGCGCGCCTGGATTCCCATATAAAGATCGAGAACTTCCAGCTCTCGTTCAAGAGGGATCTCCTGGATATGGGACTCGTCGACTGATACGCGCAACAGTTCGCTCAGTCGGAGAAGAATATCTTCGGCACCATCAGGGTCCTCATGGATCAGCGTAGTCGCGGCCTGAAGGGTGTTGAACAGGAAATGGGGATGAATCTGCGCTCGTAACACCTCCAACTGCGCCGCCGTCAGTTGCGCCTCAAGTCGGGAGGCTCGAAGCTCGCGTTTTCGGGCTTCGTCGACCACCTCATAGAGTTGCACCGCAATCACCAGCATCCAGTAGGTGAGCAGGCTAACCTGCGCATGCCGCGTGAAGTAGTGACGCAGCGCCTCTTGCACCGACAGATCATGGTGCAGGCGCAGCTTGCCAATCATCGCTTCGATTGATATCTCAGCTGCAACCAGCACAAAGCCGGCACCCAGATGCAGCGGAAGAGCTCGTTTCCAAGTGCCAGCATTGATGGGGTTGTGGCGGGCGAAACTCACTACGACGGGAGTGAGTACTCCCCACGTGTAGCACGACCACCAGAGGTAATACCGAAATGGGTCCGCGGATCCACGAGCTGCGTCATAGACGAACCACTGGGTCGCGAAAAGGAACACCACAGCCAACCAGCAAGCCGCGACCAGCAACTTCTTGTGCCGCTCCACGACAAACTGGGAATGCGCCATAAAGATTTTCCTGCAATCCAACCAATGCTAAATCAAGAGTCTGACTAGGACAATTTTCCCGACGCAAATACAGAGTCCTCCAGGATGCGAGCAGACCGTCGATCTGGCCCGACTCCAACTTCTCCTAGAACGCTGGCATCGTGCCTTTACCGTCCGCAATGGTTTCCCGTACCGCTTGCTCAGAGTGCACCGAAACCTTCTCGTAGAAGTCTCCAACTTTAGTTTCGCCGGGGCGGATGCCATGGCAGACCGAGCACGATTTTCGAAAAATAGCAGTCCCCTGGTCACTGGATGCTTGTGTCGAGGCTTGCGGAAAAGAGCTTGCAAAGGACTGGGAATAGGAAATGGCCAATGAAACACAAAAACGACGAACGCATAAATTAGAGCACTGTGCTTCATGAGGACAACCCTGTACTCGCAGCCAGAGAGGCTGGATCGATCGGCAGCCTGCGAATTCGCTTTCCGGTGGCAGCGAAGACAGCATTGGCCACGGCTGGGGCCAGGGGAGGAACGCCAGTTTCGCCCATGCCGCCAGGAGCTTCGGGGCTGGTTGCAATGTAAACCTCGATGTCAGGCGCATCGCTCATTCGCACGACCTGATAGCTATCAAAGTTGTCCTGCTCTACCGCTCCATCTTTAATGGTGATTTCGCCGCGGAGCACCGGAGTGAGTGCATAGTTAATGGCACCCTCGGTCATGGCGCGGACTCCGTCGGGGTTGACGGCGGTGCCACAATCGACGGCACTCACCACGCGGTGAACACGCACGGCGCCGTCCTTCCCCACCGAGACCTCAGCGACATGGGCGAGATAACTTCCGAAAGAGCAATAGCACGCAATGCCGCGTCCGTGCCCGGCTGGAAGGGGGCTGCCCCAGCCAGACTTTTCTGCTGCCAGTTGCAGTACTGCTCGAAACCTTCGAGTCTCCAAAGGTGGATCATCCCACATAACCCAGCGCAGCTTACGGTCTTCACGCAATAAGTTCATGCGAAACTCATACGGGTCGCGCCCGGCGGCGTGCGCCAGTTCGTCAACAAAGCACTCTGCAGCAAAGCCATTGAATGAATGTTCCACGGACCTCCACCAGGCCCGAGGGACGGCGGAATGTACGGGAGCATAGTCCAGGCAAAAATTCGAGGCAGAGTAAGCGAGAACGTCGGCGCCGCCCAGCTCTTGCGATGCGACGTGTTTCGGATCTTTCAGCTTTTCAGGCGGGTCGAAGACCGCGCGAATGGGCGTAGACACAACGCGGTGGGACCAGGCGACGATGTTGTTCTGCTCATCTAAGCCACCGGCCATGCGATGGTAGGAATACTGGCGATAGAAATCGTGCTGCATGTCGTCTTCGCGCGTCCAAAGCAGTTGCACAGGTTGTTTCACTTCCTTGGCAACCTGCCACGCTTCCGCTGGAAAATCCCATTGATAACGCCGGCCAAACGATCCACCACAGAGCGTCATGTGAACAGTCACTTGCTTAGCAGTAAGCTCCGACAGCAGAGCAATTTCTTCTTGCACGCCGGCGCCAATCTGAGTAGGAGACCAGACTTCGATGGCATCCTCACGCACGTGCATGGTGGTGTTCATGGGTTCCATGGTGGCGTGGGCCTGAAATGGCAGTTCGTAGGAGGCCTCGATTTTCTTAGCGCTTTCTTGAAGTGCCTTTACCGTGTCACCCTGATTTACGGCGACGAAACTCGGCGGGGCCGCGGCTTGCTCCTTGAGTTGCCGACTCAGAGCACCGGTAGTTTCAGATCCGTTTGGCCCTTTGTCCCAGGAGATCTTCAAAGCCCGACGGCCCTGCAGCGCCGACCACGTTGAGTTTGCTACCACGGCGATGCCGCCCGCAGTATTAAGGTTGCGATCGAGCTTGGGAAGGGAGCCAAGCGGCGCAACGGGAAAAATGGCACGAACACCTGGGACCGCTTTGGCCGCGGTCGCGTCAAAACTCTGTAACTTTCCACCAAAATGCGGGCAGCGCGCAATGACAGCAAAAAGCATTCCAGTTACTCGGACATCAATGCCAAACCCCGCACTGCCATCGACTTTACTCGGTACATCAACGCGAGGAATCGGTTTACCAATGAATCGGAAGTCGCGAGACGGTTTCAGAGCTATGCCATCCGCTTTGATCTCCGGGAGCTTTGCCGCTGTTTCGACCAATTCGCCATACGTAACACGGCGTCCGCTCGAACTGTGCACCACCGTACTATTCTCGGCGCGGCAGTCCTTCTTATCAACTCCCCACCGCAGGGCCGCCGCAATGAGAAGCATCTCGCGCGCTTGCGCCCCAACCTTGCGCATGTATTCCCATGCCGTCCCTGTGCCACCGCTGCCGCCGGTCTTCAGATTCTTGTAGGTCTCAGGAATCACAGGCGCCTGTTCCACGCGGATGGTGGACCAGTCGGCCTCTATTTCATCCGCGAGCATCATCGTGTCCACGGTTCGCGGACCTTGGCCCATTTCCGGTATTTCCGTAAGCACAGTGATTTGGTTGTCGGAAGTGATGCGTATCCAGGCGTTAGGCCGGAAGGCTCGGTCATCAGAAACGTCCTGCGCAGACGCACGTACAGGCAAATAGAAGCCAAGAACCAAGGCTGCACTACTCTTTGCGGTTGTCTTTAAAAATTCGCGCCGGTCTATTTCAAGTTGGGCGGTCATATCACACTCACGACTTCGAACGTTTCAGAAGTTGGGGGTCGATTGGCAAACGCCGCACCCGCACTCCTGTGGCGGCGAAAACGGCATTGGCCAACGCAGGAGGCAGAAGCATTGCGCCCATTTCGCCCACACCGCTCGGGTCTTCACTGCTGGGTACAATGTGAACTTCGATCTCAGGCGCTTGATTGATGCGCAGCACTTGATAGTCGTGGAAATTGCTCTGCTCCACGGCCCCGCCTTTAATCGTGATCTCGCCGGTCAGCACGGCTGTAAGCGCAAAATTGATGGCCCCTTCGGTCATCGCCCGCACGCCGTCAGGATTTACAGCGATGCCACAATCGACCGCGCTCACCACCCGAAGAACCTGGACCGTGCCATCATTCTCCACCGAGACTTCAGCAACCTGGGCACTGCAAGTGCCTCCCACTCGACAAGCGAGGCCGCGCCCCCGGCCTTTCGGCAGGGGCTCACTCCAGCCCGCGTGTTCAGCGGCCAACTGCAGGACCGCCCGAAGTCGCACCGTCTCAGGTGATTTATCCGTCAGCAGATCCATTCGAAACTGAAGCGGGTCACGGCCGCTGGCGTGAGCCAACTCATCCAAGAAGCATTCTTTGGCGAATGGGGTATAGGACGATGCCACAGACCGCCACCACGAACGCGGCACGACGGAATCGGCGGGAGCATAATCTAGGCGAAAGTTTGGTATCGAATACGGAGCAACGTCAGCGCCGTACCATTCCAGTGCCGCAACTGTGGCCGGGTCTTTCAATGTTTCTGGTGACTCGGTAAACCCGCTGTAGAGGTTCGACCCGGCAATGGGAGTCGTGACCACGCGTGCGGACCATGCCGCGACATTGCCCCGATCGTCGAGGCAGCCGCGCATACGCTGGTAGTTGTACGGCCGGTAGAAGTCATGCTGCATGTCGTCTTCCCGGGTCCACAGCAGTTGCACCGGCTGTTTCATTTCCTTGGCGACCTGCCACGCTTCCGCAGCATAATCCCACTGATAGCGCCGCCCGAAAGATCCTCCCGAGAGCGTCATGTGCACGATCACATTGTCTAACGGAAGGCCGGAAAGCTTAGCGATCTCGTCTTGCACTTCGTCGGCAAATTGCGTGGGCGACCACACCTCGATCTCGTTATCTCGCACGTGGACGGTCGTATTCATAGGCTCCATCGTGGCATGCGCTTGAAATGGCGACTCGTAGGCGGCTTCAAGTTTTTGGACTGAACCCGCCAAAACTTCGAAGGCGTCACCGCGGTCGATGGCAATAAAAGTTGGCGGGCCAGATGCTTGCCGCTCGACTAACTTGCGCAGGCTTTCCGTGCTTTCGTTTGCCCCCGGGCCCTTGTCCCATCTCAGTACAAGTAGCTTGCGCGCCTGGATAGCAGCCCATATTGAATCTGCCACGACCGCGACACCGCCGGCCGTGTTGATGTGACGCGGCAGCGGTGGCACCGGGAAAATGGCGCGAACTCCCGGCGCAGCCTTGGCCTTATCTGCGTCGAAGCTCTGCAGCTTGCCATCGAAGAACGGGCAGCGCGCGATCACGGCGAAGAGCATGCCGGGAACCCGCACATCGATGCCGAATACAGCACTGCCGTCCACCTTGCTGGGCACGTCAGTGCGCGGAATGGGCTTGCCGATGAAGCGGAAATCTTTCGGCTGCTTCAAAGTTAGTTCGTCTGGATTTATTCGCGGGAGCTTGGAGGCCGCATCCACCAGTTCACCGTAACTCAAACGGCGATTCGTGGGACTATGCACTACAGTGCCGTTTTCCGCTCGGCAGTCCCGCCTCTGTGCTTGCCATTGCTGGGCCGCAGCCATCAGCAGCATCTCGCGGGCCTGGGCTCCGACTTTGCGCATTGGAGTGAACGCGCTTGCCACGCCTCCACTGCCACCAGTTCGCAATCCCTGATAAATCGCCGGAATCGTGGGTGCCTGCTCCACACGAATCGCGGACCAATCCACCTGTAATTCCTCAGCGATCATCATGGGTGTGTAAGTGCGCGAGCCTTGCCCAAGTTCCGGCTTTTCTACAAGCACCGTAATCTGATTGTCCGTCGTAATTCTCAGCCATGCGTTAGGTTTGAAGACCTTAACTCGTCCACCCGACGCCAATTGGTGAGCTTTCACGCCTGCAGGTAAATAGAAGCCGAGAACAAGTGCTCCGGCAGTCTGAGCGCTCGTCCTCAGAAAATCACGCCGGCTGACTTGTCGTCGAGCCGTCATTAGGCTTTCTCACTGGCGGCGCGTTCGATACCGCGGCGAATCCTCTGGTAAGTGGCGCAGCGGCAGATGTTGCCACTCATGGCTTCGTCGATTTGCTCGCGGGTTGGATGGGGAGTTGTTGCCAAAAAAGCCGCAGCCTGCATGATTTGTCCCGACTGGCAATAGCCGCATTGTGGAACCTGCTCGGCAATCCAGGCCCGTTGGACCGGATGGCTGCGATCCGGCGAGAGACCTTCGACCGTGGTGATTTTCTTCGTTCCTACTGAATTAACCGGTGTTTGGCACGATCGCTGTGCAGCGCCGTCCAGGTGCACCGTGCACGCACCGCATAATCCCATTCCGCAACCATACTTGGTACCAGTGAGACCGAGGGTGTCGCGCAACACCCACAGCAGTGGCGTGTCAGGTGCAACATCGACTAGGCATGACTTCCCATTTACAGTGATAGCTATATTGCTCATAGATCACTCGCGTGGCTGAACTCTCTCACGGTATCGTGCCTCGTGGAGAGGTGAAAACGCGCTTGGGACGAATCGTAGACTGCTCGTGATGAAGCGTAGCGTTCACCAGAAATAGTGTGATGCGATGCTTTGGCCAGCAAAGCTCAGCCGCGCCGCTGCACGAACGTCCGCAAGCTAGATGCCTAGCCATTCACGACGATTCGTTCCCGATGCCAGAGCGAATTTATGAGATGGGTTCTAGATAAACTCGAAAGATCATCGCTGGGCTGTTCTAAAATTCAGAATAAACCTCGAAGACATCCGTACGTGGCTTGAATGGCTGGATTTCACGATCTTGCCGCAAGTGCCCAGAATTCCCCGGTAAGAGCGAAGGCCCTGGTAAAGCAAGTTGTCCTATCTCGAAAGATCGTAGGTTGACGAGGTGCATTTTTCGCGACAATACAATTTCTCACTTATGTCCAACAAGCGGCTCAACTGGGGGCCGGCTGAAGCGGATTGTTGATCCAGGTCCACAGCCCAATTGCTTATTAAAGGTAGCCGGGTATCCTTTAATAGTGAGATTCGTTATTAAAGGATAGGTGTAGTTCCATGGCCTATCCACTCGAAACACGCCGAGAGGAGTGCCAGAAAGTTCGGCGGGAAAGCTGAAGATTATCCCCCGATTCACAACTGGTTCGACGAATCGAAAGCATTCTTCTCTGACTTCCCCACCGAGCCTCACGCCCCGGCAGCACCGAACATGACCACTCAGGATGCGGGATACGACCGTTGTGCTGGCCGCTTTCCGCTCTGCTGTTTCTACCCTTTAACTACACTTCGACTCGCCATTTGTTTCGCCAAGATGAAAATCTGGGCTTTGGTACCACTTTTGCTCAACTACGGTGTTCATGCCTGTCTGGAGCTCTCACGCCATGTCGATAAAGCTGTGCCGCGCCGCTCTGCTTCTCTTTTTGTGCAACGTCTTAACACTCTGTCCGAGGAAGTCCTCGGCTCAAAATAATCCGGGGGATGCTTCCGTCCTGCATATTCAGCATTCTGTGACCACCTCGAAAACCGGCTTTCCGCAGTTCCTCTACATGTATCACGTGCTGGAGGGGGCGAAATCGCCGGCGAAGGCACGGTCCCTGACCGGGACCATTTCGCTTAAGAACAACAGTCCCAATTTCAGCGAAGTCCTTTGGTTGCTGGCCTACTGGGAGGGTGAGTGCCCGGTGAACGACCAAAGTCTGACGGGAGCGAATTTCATGTGGAGCGACATTCTGAAGAACCCCTCACAGTCGGACTCAAAGTTTCGTGTGGACCTTCATTTTCCGCATCCCTTGCCGATGACGGGATGCGTGGGTTTTGTTTTTGGCGGAGGCCCGTTGGTTCAGGGCGAGGTTACCATGTCGGCCGATCTGAACCTGCAATACGAACCGTCAAATTCAGAGGCGAACACCGTGATCGATCTTTCTGGCGAATATTGTTTTGGCCAGAATTGGGGTTGCCAGAACGCGACGGTAGACGATGAGATGGGATTTGTCGTTCCGATTACGATGCCTGCGGGGCATATGGTCGAGCTGTTTGGAAACATCAGCGACAGTACGTTTGATGGGACACAGAGCTTCGGGCCGCTGCCGACGGGCAGAGCGTGGGGCGCTGTCAACGATTTTTACTTGCTTCGCGGAGGATGCGGAAAATTTGGGGAGAATCTCAATAGCCAAGGGTTCCCGAATCCGGTGCCGTTATCGACGCTATACAGTTGGCTTCCCGACGACTCCTTGCATCTCGAAAGCGTGCCCCTGAAATATAAGATTCCGTGGGGAGAACCGGGCAAGACAACGCTTCAGAAGCGGGTCGAGAGAATCTTTCCGATTCCGGTGACGGTGAATTCCGGAGATTGCATGATTGTGATCTACGGTAGGAATGGCAACGGAGCGACCGATAACGAAACGCAGGTCAAGGCTCTGTTGGCGCCGTAAGGAGTGTTTAACGAGGATGAGTGAATCTTCCGAGCGAGCTGATACCGAAAACGCGAGATTGATTCTTGAAAATATCGTGCAGTTTTCGCAAGCAGCACGGAGAAATCGACATGCTTAATATTAGGAAACTCTTTATGCTGACAGTTTGGTTCGCCGCGTTTCAATCATCCCCGTAGGTTAAT
>Ga0209006_10002964_pt1 | contig 15450 bp, 16 predicted proteins | sample JacPin_JW_Ref_O2_FD_188567 | JGI IMG/M metagenome (GOLD analysis project Ga0209006, IMG submission 188567) | Forest soil microbial communities from Algoma, Ontario, Canada - Jack Pine, Ontario site 1_JW_Ref_O2 (SPAdes) (version 2) | ecosystem: Environmental > Terrestrial > Soil > Boreal... | reverse complement strand
ATTTGGTTGGTGTCATGATTAACGGTGCACCGGCAATCATCATCATCAGCGCCATCCATATCTTGGATGCACTGGGCAAATGCGCCCTTCTGAATCACTTCACGAAATTGGCCACCGATGGGCTTGCTTACCACACCAAACTTGGCGGCGTAGCCTTCGATTTGCATGTTGGCACCAGCAGCCGCACGCAGTTCCGTGGCAGTTACTAACATCCGACTTTCTTGTTTGATTGCCATAAAAAATCTCCTTCTTTTGCCCTGCACCATACCAGTCAAGTGCAACGGGTTATCTGTACGACGTTTTCGGCTTGTCGAGCAGCCGCAAGCGATTGTGTTGTTCTGTGGCTGCCTGCTTTTGGGCATCAGCGAGTTCATCAATGACTGATTGCGGGCAGTCCGGGAACTCACGTTTGGCACCTGCGGCTGGACCGTCATACATCGTGGTGGTTGCGCCCACAATGTGGCGGATGTAATAGCGCTCCGCAACCTTGTTAAAGCTGACGCCCCACTCTGGAAGAGTTTTTGGCGCGGCCTTTGGTGCAGCGTACGAGGCAAGGCCAGCAGCCACCAGTACGGAAGCAAGCGTGTTGTCCACTTCGTAAAAAGCAAAGCGCTGTGTTCTGTCAATTTGATTAGTTACTACGATATCTGCCATAAATTTCCTCCTGCCGCTCGGTGCGGCAACCCATTCCACGCTTTAGTGCGTGCCAGACTTACGACGTTCTGTTACGAGGTGGTTCCTGCGCTGCAAAGCTGCTTTTTATTTGTCACGTGGCCAATGCACCAGCCACCACGGCACCCGCATTCGTAAACTTGCAGCCACCTAACGCTGTGTTGGCGGTTGGCACGGCGGCGCATACGTTTCAACTCATCCAGCGCCAAACGCCCTGTGGCATAGTGCCTTTTGTGTGGGTGGGCGCAGCTCACTTTGTATCGTCCGAAAAACACGCAACGCGAAACTGCTGCATTGCCAGTAACACTTTGCGCCGCGCTGGCCCCAGTAGCCTTTTCGTAATCCGCTCGGCCAACCTGCTGGCCACCAACAATTCATGTTCCGCACGCTTGCACACCTTTTCTGCACGCGCTATGCGTTCACTTTTTGCAAGCTGTTTATGTGCCATGTTTTTCCCCTTCCAAAACCTGCTGCTGTTTCAGCGCCGCGCACCACTCATCCAAAAGCGCATCGGCGTAGCCAAGCTGTATCGAGCCAACAAGCCAGCGCCGCTTTAGCAGGATGGATTTTTTGTCCGTGGACAAAACTCCACCAAGGCGAGCGACACGTGCTCGCGCTGCGGCCTTCTTTTTGTCGCTGCGCACTTGTCCGCCGAGTCTGCCGCGTTCTGCCAATGTCAATGTCATGTGCTTATCGCTTCCCGTACTTGGCTTATCAATAGCGCAGGGAGGTGTTACGAGTGCGTCGAAAGTGGCCCGGCTTTAGCGGGCGTTGGGCTGGCCTTTAGCCTTGTTCGGCAACACATTCCGAACCTATGGCCAAACTTTTTGATGCGGACACGCGACAAAATGCAAGCGCTCGGTTGGGCTTTGCGTTTCAGGGGAATTTTGGAGGCCGTATGGGAGTAAATTTCTGATTCGACATCAGTTGCAAGGCAGCCAAGCGCGGTACTTGCGGAGCATTGGACACTGACGACAAAGCACTTGCACAACGCGGCCAACGGTGCAGGTGGGCTGGCTTAGTGCTGGCCGGGCAACTATGGGGAACTCGGGCTGCGCACGCAGGCCCGCAGGCCGGGCGGACAACGGCCAAGGCCACTTACTCCCATGGCTCTGGATGACCACGCAAGGTGCCTTATGCCCTGCTTGCCTTGCTAGGGTTTGTCAGTGTTTGCTTTTAGGGTTTGCTTTTCTTTAGCGGGTTTGTGGTGCCAACGGCGCGGGCTGTGGTGGATAGCCTTTAACGGCCTGCACGGCTGGTACGTTTTCCGGCAACCACCAATGCCAGCGGTTTGTAATGGCACCGGCCAAGTGTAGTGCTCTACGCAAGGCATCACCACCGCAAGGCCAACCAGCCCTCAACTCGTGAATGTTTTTTGGCCCGGTGCTAAGCAATTGTTTTACTACAGCTATCTGTTCGTACTGTTTCATTTGCGGTATCCATCGTTGGTAATTATGGTGGGCGCAGGCGTTGCTTTTTTCTGGTGGATAGTATGGTTCATGGAACAATACCGCGAACATTGCGCGGCTTTAACTATGCGTGCCGCTTCGATTGTAGAAACTAACTCCACAACCATGCTGCATTCCAAACGCACGGCAATTGTGCCCTCGCCAGTGATGCGATAGGCAGGGAAGGCTTTTTGCGCATATTGTTGTTCGGGCGTCATTGCTGTTGTTCTTGCCGGGCTTTTTCGTTCACAATGAGGCGGCGAATAATTGCACCAATTGGTTCGTACGTTTTCTGGGCCTGCTGCGCCAGCCATTCATAGAGGGCGGGCGGCAGGTAAACCACGGTGCGTTTATTCGGTGTGCTCATTGTGTACCCACGGTGTGCACACCCTGTTACGGCTTAAGCAACTCGTCCGCATCTACAAAAAGCTCTTCCAGCAACGTGCCGTTTTGCTTTGGCGTTGCGTCCCACTTTGCAGCTTCTGCTTTCATTTGTTCTTTAACGCAGGCATCAAGTTGTGCTTTAACCGCAGCAGCACCTTCCGGGGTTGCTTCGTATCTATCCTGTGCCAGCTTGCGCAAAATGCCCGGCGTAATTTTATCCATCCACGCCGCAGGCGCAATTAGGAATGCTGTCCACTTGTAAGTTGTCTTGGCGAAGAAGTTGGCATCCGGCTGTGCATACCAATACAAATATGCCGCCGCAACGCACTTTTCCCAACCATGGTTCACCACCAGTTCTGCAAGCTGTTCTTTTTCACCACGCTTTAAGCTGCTTGCCTGCATTTCACTTTCACAGTAGCGCAGCATGGTTGAAAGGGAATTGTCCACGCACGCACTGGCCGCCAGCGGCGTAGCCGCTGCATTTGTTTGAGTGTGTGTGTTTGTGAATCCAAGTTCCCCTGAGTGTTTGAAGGCCATACTATCTGGCCTTGTTATCCCGCTATCTGGCTTCCTCTCCGTGGTATCTGGCCTTGTTGAAGTTGTATGTGGCCCTGTTACCTGCGGCGGCACGGGCGTATCTGGCCCTGTTGTTTGTGGCGCTGGCGGCAAAATCTTTTCCATGCGCAGGGCACGCTCGCGGGCGTGCGTAAACCCGTGGATGCCTTTTTTGTCCAGATAGCCTAGCTTTTCCAAATCAGCCAGCAAACGGCAAAGCGTACGCACGGAAACCTCCAACTGCTTGGCCAGCGTAAACCGGCTTGGCCGTATCGATGTACCATCCGGCTTGGCGTAGGTGGCAAGCTGGATGGCGAGCTGACGCCGCAGGCGTGCCATGTAGATACTTTTGCGTCCATCCTCTAGAAGCACATACGCGCTTGGTGGCACGCCGCAAATATCAACCACACACGGTTTAGGTTTCTTATTCATAGTCCATTCCGTTTCTGGCAAAACGGATGTGTGCAGCCACATTGCTGCGGCTGCACACCGGACCGGACATGCAGTTGGGCGACTGCATGTATCGCTGCGTGTCTGTGAGCCACGCTACGAATTTTAAAAAGTTGATATTGTTGTTGCCCTTTATATTGGTGTGTCCGTTTTCCGTTTTAGCCGTCCAACTCACAATTGGATGAGCGGCATAGCCGCTCTACAAATCAGTACAACCAGCTTGCAGCGCGGCCTAGCCACGCTACCCACATGTCCGTCGCCTGTTACGGCGGCGTGCTGGTTAGCTCACATGCGCCCCAGTGCTGGCCTATGGGTGGGCCAGCAAAACCTTTTACGCCGCCTGTTGGTTTTGGCGTGGCGCAAGGTACAGCCCTTGCTCCAAATCGGTGAGCTTTCGTCTTGTCACGCAGTTGATTTGTTCGATGATGTGTTGCGGCAAGCCAACGGTATCTTGCAGCACTCTTGCGGCCTGCACGTGTTGCCACAAAGCGGCAACGGTTTCTTGAAACTGTTTTTCATCCATGGTTGTGGTTCTCCTTTTTTAAGCGGCGGCGCGTACCAGCCCGTCGATGTATTTGTCGATGGCCAACTTATCGAACAGCAAACGGCGGCCAATGAAGATGCCGCGCAAGACGCCATCCCAGTGCAGCTTGCGCACGGCCCAAGGCCCAACACCTAAATAGGTGGCGGCATCCTTGACTACCAACATGCGCGGTTGGATTGCAGGCGAGCTTGTGCCTGTGGTTGGTGCCTTCTTTTTGGCCATTGGAAAAAGCTCCAAGTTGGGTATGGAGCCCGGTTCTATATCTCCCGTTGGGCGCGGGCGCTAACTACGCGGCAGCCCCGGCGCTGTTCCCTCGCCGCATACCGGAGCCACGGCCAGATGCCGCATCAGGTGCGCCATCCAGCAGGAAAAACATACCAGAGGAGTTACAACGAATACAACCGCTTTGTTGCGAAGAAGGAAAATTCTGCGAACCCGAACTGAGGAATTCGTTAGCGCATTACCAAAACCGTAATCGCAACCGAAATAGCAGCAACAGCCGCCAGAAGCAGCAACCCCTTCGCAAGCGAACCCTGCGGCGCAGGCCGCTTCGCGGCGAGCGGTGTTGAATTGACATGCTGGGCATACGCGGCCATTAACCGCGCAGTTTGCTGTTTTTCTTCTTCGGTTTCTTCTGGTTCGTCCACAAAGGCATTGAGCGGCGCATCCGAATGCCGTGTAGTTTCCATTTTGCTGTCGTCGTAAGCTGGCTCAAACTTTAGAAACGGATAGACGAGGCGCAAGCACACAATGGTTTCGCCGCTGCCAGATGGAACGGAGTAACGGCCTACCGGCAAGTTGCCAAGGTGTGCGCCGTATGCTTTTGCTATGTCCCACATCAGCGGCGCGGTTAAGTGTCCGCTGGTCGCGTCAAATAGGTCTGGCCATGCGCGGTGGATTTCAGCAAGGGTCCACCACTTTTCGGTTTTGAGGTCGCCACGCGGACCAATCTCAGTGACCTCCAATTGTTCGTCACGAAGCGTTTGAGCGGCATTGCCGCAGGTGAACACCACAACACCCCGGTAGCCCGCTGCACGTACAAAATCTGCAATCACGCGTGCCCTTATCTGCTTGTGCGGAAAACGCAGTGGCTTCGCTTCTTTGGCGGGCGCAACGGCAGATTTCATTCCTTGCCCTTTAGCACACCAAGTTCTATCGGTATGCGCTTGGGGTCGCCTTTAAAGAAACACTGCACATGCTGGTGCGCAGAGCCGAGTTTACGAGATTGTCGGAAAGGGCGGGTGCGCATCGGTAGCGTCCCGATTGGTGTGACTAGAATTGCTGAGTTGTAGAGCTTGAGGCCCATCCCTAGAAGACGCGAAATGCTATCACCCGGCAGGTTGCGGAAGAAACCTTTCTCGTCTCGCACGTCACCAATCTTTACAACGACAAACCTGTTCGGCTTTAAGCGGGCTACAGCCTGCCGAAAAATGCGCTCGTACTTGTCAAGAAACTTCTCGTACGGCTCCTTAGGGGTGGAAATATCTTCTTTTTGTTCGCTGTAACTTTCCAGGTCATAGTACGGCGGGCTGGTAAAAATCAGGTCGAACTCGGCGTTGGCCTTTATGTAACGTTTCATGTGGATACTGTTGCCGTGTATCCATGTGGGCGACAGCCGAATCCTTGACGCTTGCTTAGCGTTTTCCTCAACTTGTTCTGCGCGTGTGTCGATGCCCGTGTAGTCGTACCCGAGTTTTGCGGCAACCAGTCCTTTGATTGCTTCACCAGCAAATGGGTCTAATACCTTTCCACCACTTGGAGTGAACCAACCATATATGCACTCGGCCAGAACGGGGCCGAAGGCCGAATTATTTTCGAACCCGTCTGCCTCCGGCAGGCTGCTATTGAGTTGTTCGTTATGCCCTCCGTGCACACCTTTTTCTTTCCACCATCTTTTCCGTTCTTGCCAATACCCCTGCTTAGCGTCCAGCACGGTAAACGGCGGTGCAACAAACTGGTCTGCCAATTTTCCGCGAGAGTTTATTGCCTTGTCAGCTTGCTGGAGCGTGAGTTCTCCGCGCACGACTTTGCCCAGGATGCTGCGGTTTTGCTTTGCTAGGGCGGTGGCCTTTTCGACGCTTCGAGCCGAAACTCCAAAACGACTGGCTGCCTGTTCGGAGGACTTTCCCGAACCCTCAGCGCACTTTTGCGCAGAGGGTTTGCTCGTCTTGTTTCCTCGGCCACCAGCTGCGCCGTACTTACCCGCTGCCTTTTGTCGTTCCTGCGCTTCCTTTGCGAACTGTGGCCGTAGCTGTGCTGCAAGGGCTGCCCTTTGACTGGTGCTCAAGTGCCTACGTTCCAAGTTCTCGGAAACAACAAAGGCTAGAGAGGAAACGCCATTCTTGTGCCATTGGACAAACCTTGGCTCCACGTTTGCCTTTGCGCACGCCAGCACCCGGTTGCGGCCGTCAAGCACTTTGCCTTCAAAAAGTCTTATGGGTTCTTGCAGACCGTTTTGCTTAATGTCCTGTGCAAGCGATTCCAATTCCTCGGTGCCCATGCACGGAAATAGGTTTGCGTCAGGATGCCACTTACTTCTATTACAGTACTCTTTCCAGTCCATGTGCCCAGCCTACAGCGGGTATAAGTCCACGCGAACGGTACCAGAGTAACTGCTGTTACTGCGGAGACTCGCCAACTGTACACCTAGAGCATTAGAGTCTCACGTGTACAGGAGGAAACATGGCACGGAGGGCAAAAGGCGAAGGTTGTTTAATGCACCGGCCCGGTACGAATGTGTGGTACGCCCAGTGGTACGTGGATGGCAAAGCTGTGCGGAAGTCCACCGGCAAACGGGTTAAGGAAGAAGCGCTCACAAAGCTGCGCAAGTTCATGGCGGATAGTGAAAACGGCAAGCCGGTGGTGGACGGCAGGCTGCGCTACGCGGTGCTGCGCTCGGCCCTTATCGACAACTACGTAACCAAGGGCAACAAAAGCCTGCGACAGCGAGCGGACGGCACAGAAGTTATTGCCGGACTGCCACAGTTGGATAAGGCCGCAGGCTATAGCGCTACAGATGATGGCATGTTGATTTCAAAATTCACAACCGAATGGACGCGGCAATTTATGCGCAGCCGCAGCGAGGCAGGTGCTGGTAATGCCATTATCAACCGCAGTCTGCAATGCCTGCGCCGTGGCCTGAATATTTTGCACGAGGATGGCAAGGTGGCCATGGTGCCCAAAATCCGATTGTTGAAAGAGCCCAAAGCGCGTAAGGGTTTCTTGTTGCAGGGCACTTTTGAAGAACTTCTCAAGGCACTGCCAAAATACCTGCGCCCTTTGGTTGCCCTACTGTACTGGACGGGCGTGCGCAAGGGCGAGGCACTGCAAATTGATTGGATCCAAGTGGATTTGGCGGCTCGCACCATCCGGTTGGAGGATGAACAAACCAAGAACGACGAGCCCAGAATCCTACCTTTGCCCAGCGTGGTGGTGGCCATGCTGCAAGAACTGAAACCAAAAGCTGGCCCTGTGTTCGATGGCTCTAATCTGCGAGCTGAGTGGGAAATGGCCTGCGCCGCTGTTGGGCTGGGCACGCGTGTAGAATTAAAAAGCAAAGCCGGGTACACGTGGCATAAGTACACTGGCTTGCGCGTGCACGATATGCGGCGCTCGGCAGTGCGCAACTTGGTACGCGCTGGCGTTTCGCAAAAGGTGGCCATGGATATTAGCGGCCACAAAACGGTGGATGTGTTTATGCGCTACAACATCACCAGCACGGATGATGTGCTGGCCGCCATGCGGCAGGTAGAAGTACTGGCTGCAAAGGCGTTGCCGGAGGCCACAGAGGGAAAATCAAAAGCCAAGCGGGTAGGGGCAAGTTAAGTGTACAGTCCGTCCGTTTGGCAAGCCGGAAAATGTTAAAACCCGCATAAACAAAGGCTGGGCCCATAGCTCAACGGTTAGAGCAGCAGACTCATAATCTGTTGGTTCTAGGTTCAAATCCTAGTGGGCCCACCAACCGCTTTATCCGAGCGGGAGGGTGAAGTAAAACACGGATCCGTGGCCTAATTGGCTGGTAAGTCCAAGGCGGCCGCCGTGGGCTTCTACTATCGCTTTACAGATCGCGAGACCCATCCCTGTGCCGTGGACCTGCACCCGCTGATTGCGTCCGCGGTAAAACTTTTCGAAGACAAGTGACTGTTCGAAATCATCGATCCCGGGACCGCGGTCGGCGACGCTGGTGGTGAGGGTTTCGTCCTTGGCTTCCGCGGTGACGCGAATGGGAGCGCCGGCGGGCGAATACTTCGCGGCGTTCTCCAGCAGGTGGACCAGGACTTCTTTGATGTGAGCGGTATCCATGCGGGCGTTGGGTATTCCTGGCGGGATTCTGACCTCGACGGGGTGGTGCACCAATGGCTGCTTCAGTTCATCGAGCGCTTCTTCAACGGGAACGGCGATGGGCGCGGACTCGAAATGGAATTCCACTTTATTGGCATCGAGCTGGGCCATTTCGGCGGCTTCTCCGATTAGTCGATTTAGACGATCACTTTCCTCGTCGATGATGGTCAGCAGTTCCTGTCTTTCCTCCGGAGAATGATTGGGACTGCCGAGCAGTGACGTGACCGACGCTTTGATGGCGGTGAGTGGCGTGCGAAATTCGTGGGTTACTGAATCGAGCAGGACGGAACGCAACTGCTCGCTTTCGCGTGCGGCCTCGGCGCGGCTTAGCTTTTCGACTGCGCCCGCACGTTCGATAGAGATAGCCACCAGGCTGCCGATAGCCTCCAGCGTTTGCCGGGACAGCAAGGATCCGGAGGCACCCATGCAACCCACCACGCGCATGCCCATGCGCAGCGGCATGAAGGCGATCGCGTGGACCGCGTCGACTCTTGGTTCGCCGCGTACGGCGATCAGTTGAAGGTCGCGCGCTTCCAATCCGTCAACGTCGGGGCCGGAACGATAAATATCACTGCGGCTGGATAGCCAGACGGCTGCCGACCTTACGCCGAACGACTCGACGATATAGCGCGGGATCAGGTTCAAGAGTTCGGCCGGGTTATCGCTCGACAGCAACAGTTGGCTGAAGGCGTAGAGGCGTTCGAGTTCTTGCCGGCGTTCGACGGCGGCGCGAGCTCCGCGGCGGGCGCGTTCGGACAATTCGCTGGCGGTAACGGCGGTGACGAGAAAAGCGAAGAGTGCGATCCAGTTCTGCGGGTCGGCAATGGTAAAAGTACCAATCGGCGGCAGAAAGAAATAATTAAAAGCGAGCGTCGCGATCACCGACATGAAGACGGCTTGCTGCAATCCCCAGGAGGCGGAGATGCCGAGGACGCCGAGCAGGAAAACGAGCGCCATAGTGGTCGAATTCAGATGGAGCCAGCGCGAGCCGATCAGCGTGGCTCCGACGACCAAGAGCACTGCAAGCAGATATCCGGTTCCGGATCGAGCAACGGCTTTCACGCGCTGATTGTATGACAAGTTCAGGGCCGGCGTAGGGAGATCTGCGCTGGGCTCGGGCTGAGCGAGGTGCCGGAACACGTGCACTGAGGGAAAAAATAAACACCGCCGCGCTGCGCGCTGGGACAGCCGAGCGTGGTTGTTCCCTACGCCAACCTTGAAACCTTTCTTACTCTCGACGACAATAAGCGCCATGTCCAAGACTCCCGAGCAATGGCTGGAGGAATGTGCGCCCACGAAGAAGAAGGGCGGCGTATTTAAACTTTTTCTTGGGTACGCTCCCGGTGTGGGCAAGACTTATACCATGCTGACGGAGGCGATCCGGCGGAATAGCCGTGGACAAGACGTGGTCATCGGAGTGGTGGAAACGCACGGGCGAAAAGGTGTAGGGGAACTGGTTGGAGATCTGGAGAAGGTGCCTCGCAAGGCCATTGAATACAAGGGGGCAACGTTCGAAGAAATGGATGTGGATGCAATTCTCGCGCGCAAGCCTTGCGTGGCGCTCATCGATGAACTGGCTCACACAAATATTGAAGGCAGCAAACATCACAAGCGCTATGAAGACGTTCTCGAGCTTCTGGATGCGGGGATCGATGTACTTTCCACCATGAACATTCAGCATCTGGAGAGTGTGACGCCCACGGTGCAGGGAGTTACTGGAATTCAAGTGCGGGAGACGGTGCCGGACTGGGTGCTGCGGCGCGTCAATGAAGTGGTGATGATCGACTTGACGCCGGAGGCGCTGCAGAACCGGATGCGGCGTGGAGATGTTTATCCGCAAGAGCGCGTGGGGCGCGCTTTGGAAAATTTCTTTCGCGAAACGAACTTGATCGCGTTGCGCGAACTGGCGCTACGGCAAGTGGCGCAACAGGTCGATCTTAGCTTGGAGCAGCATCGCGGTGAGCAACCAAACGATCGGGGAGCGGTCGCGATTCGAGAACGGATCGCGGTGTGCATCAGTTCGAACCCGGCGGCACAATATCTGATTGCCCGTGGCGCGCGCATGTCGCAGGCCATGAATGCCGAACTTTTCGTAGTGTATACAGACCTGGGGCAGGATAAGAGCGATGCCAACCAGCGAACATTGAATGCGAATGTGCGCTTCGCGGAAAACGTTGGAGCAACGATCGTACGGTTGCAGGGGAAGAGCGTGGCCGAAGCTGTCGCAGAATTCGTTAATGAGAAACTCATTACGCAAGTTGTGTTTGGACGTTCCGCGACTCGGGGATGGAAGCGATATTTCTACCTTTCCGCGATCCACCAGTTTCTGCGTGACGCTCCGGCGGTGGACGTACATATCGTTACGCAGGAACCCAACTGACCGGCATGGCCGAACACAAACACATTCTGGTGGTGGACGACGAATCGCAGATCACGCGCGTGCTGAGGACTTCGCTTTCGAGCCATGGATATGACATCCGCGTGGCCAATGACGGTGAAACCGCGCTCGAAATCATGAAGGATTGGACGCCCGATCTGGTGATTACCGACCTGGCGATGCCGAACATGGATGGGCTGGAATTGTGCCGGCGGCTGCGCGCGAAGAGTCAAGTCCCGATCATTGTGTTATCGGTGCGAGGCGAGGAGCGAACTAAAGTAAAGGCGCTTGATGTCGGCGCGGATGATTACGTGACCAAGCCGTTCGGGATCGAAGAGCTTCTGGCGCGGGTTCGGGCGAATCTTCGGCGCTCGCGGACGGAGGAGTCCGAAGCAGGGCCGATTGAAGCCGGCGATTTCAAAATCGACACGAACTCGCGTACCGTTTTTGTGAAAGACCGCTCGGTGCACCTTACTCCTAAAGAGTTTGACTTGCTGGTGTATATGGCACGGCAGCCGCGAAAAGTCTTGACGCATCGCGCTTTACTGGCTGCAGTGTGGGGAGGCGAAAGCACGGAGCAGGTCGAATATCTGCGTGTGTTCGTTGCGCAACTCCGCAAGAAGCTTGAACCTGAACCGAATTCTCCACGATATATTGTGACCGATCCGTGGGTGGGATACCGTTTCGAACCCGGACAGTAGCGCGCGGCTTGATGATCGTCTGAACCTTCCAGAGTTTTACGATTCCCTTATACGCAATTTACGCAGAGTTTACGCCCTTTCGAATCAAATGTAGTGAGGCCGGAGAAAGCCGCCGGCGGAAGGGATCAAGCTCATGTCGATTGAAGAAGTATCGCCGGAACGCTTCGCTCAACTTTTACATCACTATCACGAGGCATTGGCTGATGAGACTAAAAACGCAATACCGGCGCGTACACGGGATGCCTGGGCGGATGTGCCTCCATCGGAAAAAAAGCGATTAGTGGCTGCGGCGCGATTAGCCCTTTTGGAATTGGAAGTTGTTCCGAGTGAACGTCATTCTGGCGAACATCAGGCTGTCGAACGTGCGCGCCGACGCTATTTTGCCAAGCCCGGCGAAGCGGAGTGGGGTTGCTAGATAACCCTTGCGATCCGGGGATTGAAGGATCCTTATGATTTTTTTACGAACTTCTTAGGCCCTCCTTATACCCAAACCCGTTTAATCGAGGATTGGCACAACATACAACCAGATCTGCGCGAGGGGTCGAACCCTCGCGCCCTGAGTGGCTGGAGAACTGATTTTATGCAGAAGGTTTTTGCACTCAGCAATACTGCGTTAAGAAATACGAAATATGTAGTCGTACTCTTGCTCACTATCACCTTGCTCAAATTTCCACTTTACGGCCAGGTGAGGGATTCATCCTCCGACAGCGCCGGCAGCGGTGAGGCATCTGGCAGCGTTGTCAGCGGCGGTCAGTCGAGTGCGCCGACGATTCCCGCAGCGCTACTGAATGAACTGGACGCGATGAGGAAGCGCATTGACCAGCTCGAAGCCGAATTGAAGAGCCGGGGTTCGGCTGAGGCAGTTCCGACGGGCGCAACTTCAGGGCTTCCCTCACCACCGAAGATGGCGTTTCTCGCACCGGCTGGAACGTCCGTTGAGCCATCGACCGGGCAGGCTTCCATCGATACTTCTGGCGCAACGTCGGTAAAGAAAGCGAAAATCGAGCCATTCTCGGACTGGGATTGGACCTGGCTGAACGGAAACCCGCGCAACAAGGATGTCGCCTTTGATTCGAAGTTCTTCACTCCCGAGATCAGGGCAGACATTGGCTACACCTACGACTTCAACAAGCCAATCGACAACTCAATTGGTGGGTCGAGCGAAATTTTTCGCTCGAATGAAATCCAGTTGGAACAACTTGGTCTCGGCGGTGATTTTCATTACGACAATGTTCGCGCCCGCTTCATGACTCAATTTGGCATGTACTCCACGACAACGGTGCGCAACGACCCCAGCTATGCCAAGGGACAATGGAATATTAACGAGGCAGACCGTTTCCTGTCGGAAGCCTATGGCGGTTATCACATCAATGCGCTGAATGGGATCAACATCGACGCCGGTATTTTCTTGTCTTATATCGGCCTGTTCAGTTATTACAACGCCGATAACTGGGCCTACCAGCCTTCCTATGTCTCCTCGAATACACCGTGGTTTTTTGAGGGCTTGCGGGTGCAGATCTTTCCCACCCCCCACTTAAAGATTGAACCGTGGCTTATTAACGGGTGGCAATCCTATGGGTCCGCCAATTCGAGGAAGGGTTTGGGAGGACAGATCAAGTGGACTCCGCGACCTTGGGTGAACATCATTTCCAACAATTACGGTCTCGGTCATGATGACCTGTACATACCAAATCGCGGCCGCGTCCACACGGACGACAGCATCGAGGTCAAATATTTCGACAGACCGGGAGAGAAGCTCGACAAGATGGCTTTCTCATTCACTGGCGACTTGGGTTGTGAATTTGGGGGAGGGGTGAGTTGCTACGGTAATAAGTCGGGTGGTCCCAAGCAGAGCTTCATTGGTTACATGCTCTATAACCGAGCGTGGTTCAAGAAGGATACCTATGGATTGACCATTGGCGGCGGCCAAATCAACAATCCAGGTCGGTATCTGGTTCTGCTGCCCCCCATCAACGGTGAAACCGCCCCATCGGCGGCGATCAACGCGCCTTACTTTACGGGGAATCCCGGAGATCCATTCAAGGCCTGGGATACCTCGCTCACGTTCGATTACATGCCTAGGCAGTGGCTCACGTTCCGGTGGGAGTATGACTACCGCCATGCCAGCGTGCCGTATTGGACTGGTCGCGGTGGAATAACGCCGCCGGGTTCGAACGGCGTGCCTTATACGAATAATGGATCTCCACAATTTTTTGCTTGCAACGACGGAAATACGTCGGGCGTTACGACTCTCAGCGCCGCGCAAACAGCCTGTGGAGCGCAAGGCAGCACGGTATGGTTCCCCGATCTGCGCCGAGACCAGTCGACGATCAACATCGACATTCTGGTTAAGTTCTGACCGACGACCAGAACCTGATTTGGGTTTGAAGGAGACTGTTATGCAAGACGTGTTGTTTGTCGTGGTGACGGTGGCGTTTTTTGCGCTGTCGGTCGCTTACGTGCGGTTCTGCGATCGGATCCGCTGAGAATTTATCGAGGTTAGTCGCTATGAACGATATATCGATCATCATGCTGATCGTGAGTGCCGGGTTAATGGTCTACCTGGTCTATGCCCTCTTGAGGCCGGAGAAATTCTGAAAATGACAACCAATGGCTGGATACAGATCTTCGTATTCCTGGCTCTGATTCTGGCGATCACCAAGCCGCTTGGTGTCTTCATGGCAAGAGTGTTCGGCGGCGAACGAACTTTTCTCGATCCGGTGTTGCGTCCGATCGAGCGCTTGCTGTATCGCGTGACGGGGGTCGATGAAAAACAGGAGATGCGCTGGACCGAATACGCCTTCGCCATGTTGCTCTTTAGCGGCGCTTCCATGCTGCTGCTGTATCTGATCGAGAGGGTGCAGCGCTTCCTGCCATGGAATCCGCAGAAGTTCGGAGCAGTCGCGCAGGCATTGGCTTTTAATACTTCGGCCTCGTTCACCACTAACACCAATTGGCAGAACTATTCGGGCGAAGCCACCATGAGCTATCTCACGCAGATGGCCGGTTTGGCTTATCACAATTTCACGTCGGCGGCGGTGGGGATCGCGCTGGCAATCGCATTCGTTCGCGGGATTGCCCGCAAGGAAAAACAAACTATCGGAAATTTCTGGGTCGATATGACTCGCTCGACGCTGTGGGTGCTGCTGCCGGCGTGCATCGTTTATGCGCTACTGCTGGTTTCGCAGGGAGTCGTGCAAAATCTGAAACCTTACGACACAGCGAAGCTGGTTGAACAGCAGCAGGTCCAAAAGCTCGGTGCTGACGGCAAGCCGATGGTCGGGCTCGACGGCAAAGCCGTGATGGACACACTCACCGACCAGACCATTGCGCAAGGTCCAGTGGCATCTCAGGAAGCGATCAAGATGCTGGGCACGAATGGCGGTGGATTCTTCAATGCAAATAGCTCGCATCCTTTTGAAAATCCGACACCGCTTAGTAACTTCCTGCAAATGCTTTCGATCTTCGCGATTCCGGCCGGTCTCACTTATACGTTGGGACGAATGACGGGCTCGCAACGCCATGGCTGGGCGGTCTGGGCGGCGATGGCAGTTTTATTTCTGTGCGGGGTAACGGCGGCCTATTGGGCGGAGGCTCGGGGCAATCCGTTATTGCGCGGAGTTGATCAGCACGCGACCGCGCTGCAGCCGGGCGGCAATATGGAAGGCAAGGAGGTGCGTTTCGGTATCGCCAACTCCGCGTTGTTCGCGACCGTCACTACCGATGCGAGCTGTGGTGCGATCAACGGGGCTCACGATTCCTTTACGCCATTAGGCGGACTGGTGCCGCTGGTCAACATCATGCTCAGCGAGACAGTTTTTGGAGGAGTGGGCGCGGGACTCTATGGAATTTTGATCTACGTGGTGCTGGCAGTATTCATTGCCGGGCTCATGGTTGGACGAACGCCGGAATATCTGGGCAAGAAGATTGAAGCTTACGACGTAAAGATGGCGATGCTGGTGACGCTGGTGTTCCCGC
>Ga0209006_10002963_pt1 | contig 15455 bp, 15 predicted proteins | sample JacPin_JW_Ref_O2_FD_188567 | JGI IMG/M metagenome (GOLD analysis project Ga0209006, IMG submission 188567) | Forest soil microbial communities from Algoma, Ontario, Canada - Jack Pine, Ontario site 1_JW_Ref_O2 (SPAdes) (version 2) | ecosystem: Environmental > Terrestrial > Soil > Boreal... | reverse complement strand
TATATGCTAAAGATCCGGACTGATTCACCGGCTTCGCTCCGGCGTCTACTCTCCAGGATCCGCGAATTCCCCGGTGTCGAACGCACCGTAACGTCAATCTCTCTTTGCACGATCAAAGAATCCGGAGGACCACCTCTTCCCGCGCGCGTAAATGACGAGCTTGTTCAGAATTAGGCATTCGTCAACCGACCCAGCAGCCGTTTTCTCTCTTGCCCAACAACATGGCTGCCACGTGTCTTTGGGGAGTGCGTACCACGATTTCTGCCGCCCCTTCAGCTTCAGGGCGGTTTGGTTATAAATAATAAACCCAGGCTGAGTATGTGTTTAGCGCGCCTGGAGTGGAGCGGCGCGGGCGAGGGTGTCGCTGAAGCTGGTGGCGCGTTGGGCACAGGTAGCGGCCAGCGAAGTAAGGATTTGCCAGGTTTGGGCTCCTTTTGGAGTCTTATTGCCGCAGGAGATTTTGCGTGCAATCACCGCGGGGCGAAGTTGGCGTTCGGCCAGATTGTTAGTGGGCTCGACCCCGTCGTGATCCAGAAAGGTAAAGAGATGATCGCGCTGTTTATAGAGCCGAAGGCGCACGGACTCTTCGGTGGGTTCACTGCGGGGAGGCTCCAGTAATTGCACGGCTTGGCGTTGGAGCGCCTGACGCAGGTCACGGAAGGTTTGCATACTGAGTTGAGCTTTCTCTTTTTGGAGTGCGACGGCGGCGCGCAACATGGCGGCCACTTCGCATAAGTAGCCCTCACCCTTTAGTGGGTGCAGGTCTTTGGCTTGACGGATGGCTTTATGATGATGGGCGTAGCATTTCTGTTGGAGCGCCGTGATGTCGTCATAGATGGCCAGACAGTCGCTGACCAGGACGCCGGGGAAGTCGTTGCCCAGAATGTCGTAAAGGAGGTCACGTCCGCGGCTCTGAGCAACGACATAGAAGGTGAGGAACTGGGTGGTGAAAACCCACAGCCACCAGCCCGGGCCGGCGACCCACCAACTGGTCTCATCGCTATGGAGCGCCGGTGCTTGGCGCAGTTCCCTCGCCAGGGCCTCGTATTGGGGTTTTACTTTGGCCGCCAGCCGATCCATCGCCTGAGAGAGCCCACCGGGACTAAGCTGGAGGCCGAAGCAATCGCCCAAAATGGCGCAGGTTTTTCGCATCGAAAGTCCTTTAGCTTTGTTGAGATCGGCCGCCAGCGCCAGGGCTCGTGGGCCCAGGTGTACCCCGGCCGCCCCGCTGGCCAGTGACATCTGCCAAGGATGAGTGGAACGGACCGTCTGACCACATCCGGCACAGGTGGCGTGATAAGTGGTCAGCCGTATGACCTGCGGGCGTACCGGTGCAATCTCTTCAATGAGCTGCTCGATCGTATGCTGGTCCTTGAACTGCGTCCCACCGCACTGTGGACAGGAACAGAGTTTGACCTCCAGGGACTCATCGATCTGTTCAGGTTTTGGTCGGCAGGCGCCTGGATGTCCGCGCTGACGCCCCGGCCGCTTGGGTGCCACGGCGCGTTTTTGAGGGTCGCCTCGGAAAGGAGCCGCTTGGCGGTGTGCGACGCGTTGGGCCTCCTCGAGCGCCTTCTCCAACTGGGCAAGGCGTTTTATTTTGATTTCCAGTTCTTGGTGCAGCCAAGCGTTCTGAGTTTGCAGGGTCTCCAGTTCCGACGTCATCTGGACTAAGCGCTCGGCCTGCATGAGCGCGGCCTGGAGCAAGCGAGCCGGATCCTCGCGGTGCCATTTTTGGAGCATCGCGACCGCGATCTTCATCCGCAGAGCCGCTCCTTAAAATCCTGACACAGCGCGTAGAGGTAGATGTCTTTGAGAGGCACCTGCAGGGTATGGTCTCGATCACCCCGGCTACGGCCACAAGTCTGGCCCACGGCTCGCCAGTTGGCCGCCCGGTAGCAAACCCCGGTAAAACGATCGCGCTCGACAAAAGTCTCTGCCAGGCATGGTGCGAGCGCGTATTTGCGCTGCCAGTCTAAGGATAACCGGCGCAGGATCGTCCCCAGAATATGGCTGGCCAGATGCGGGACCCGCACATGAGGCAGAATGAGAAAGCGGCTATTGTTAACAATCAGCGAGAGCCGCTCCTGGCGCTGCTTGGCACTCCAGCCGATGAAGGCATCACGGGCTCTGACTTTCCAGGCCGCCGCGCCAAAGAGCAGGCAGGCCAAGTCCCGACCACGACAGTCGCGAATCAGGTAGCGCAAGTTCTGACCCGCCGCGCCGCCGTAGCCCAGGTAGTGATGCTGTGCCAGATGACCAACAAAGGCGTTGGCTTGAGCGGTGCGTGGTTGGACCGGGATCACCCCCAGAGGCTGAAGGGCCCGTAGCGGACCCTCGATCAACTCCCCTGCGCCGGCACTCAGAGTAAAGAGTTCGGGCTCTGAGAGCGCCCGCAGAAGCTGCCGTCCGCCCACCGACTGCCGTGGCGGCAACTCAATGAACCCGCGCTGGGCTAGCTTGTTCAGCAGCAATCGGGCCGACATGTCTTTGAGTTGCCCGTTCGCAGTGCGCCAGTTGAGGGCCTCGCACAGGACGATCGAGAGTCGTCGCCGACTCCAGTGCGGATGTTCGGCCATCAGCCGCTGGAGCGTTTCGAGATCTTCGACGGCCAGCCATCGCCCTTGAATCAATTGGGGAGCAAACACTCCCCCCTTCTTAGCGCAGGTTCTTGCCGGAAACCAGCGAAAAGATAGAACCTGGCAGAAAATTCGGCGGTTAGCCGCCCGACAATAGCGCTAAACAGATACGGCCTGAAAGGCCCGGCCTGAAAGGCCATGAAAGCATAGCCCAGGCTTTAGCCTGGGTTTATAGTGCTAACGAGACCGCCCTGAAGGGGCGGCAGAAAATCGTCTCACGCAACGCTGCGGGATTCCGATACCACGAGGGAACGACCCTTCGGGGGCGCGGATCGCTGCAAAGACTAGCGCAACCGCGATGGGTCCATTCCGCGGCCTGAAGGGCCCTGCAGTTTGGACATTTCAAGACGGTTAAGCCGGGTGAAATCTTAGGTTTCTGCCAAGTAAAAGTTTTTGTTTTTTTGCTGGCCTCGGAATTTTGTTTGGTGTAGTGACGTCCAGAAATGGAGTCATTATCTATTCAGAGCCGTACGTTAGAGGCCACGGATCTGGAATGGATCCGGCAACTAATTGACGCTCATCCGGGCTGGAACCGGACCAAGCTCTCGGTGCACATCGCACAACGGTGGCAGTGGCGAAATCAGGTCGGCCAGCTCAAGGATATGGCCTGTCGCTCGATGCTCCTGAAACTGGAGCAGAAAGGCCTGATCTGCTTGCCGGCCCGTCAGAAACCTTCCAACAACGGCTGCCCTTTTCGCCCAGTGGCTCCCACTGCCCTGCCGCTGGTTGAGCCGATCGAATGCCAGCTTCAGAGGTTGGAACCTCTCAGCATCCGAGCGGCCCAAAGCCCCCAAGAGTTAACTCTCTTTGACTGGCTGTTGTGGCGTTATCACTATCTGCCTTACAACGGAGCAGGGGGTGAGAACATCAAATATTTGGCTTTTGATGGTCAGGCGCGGCCCTTGGCTTGCCTGCTGTATGGGGCCGCGGCCTGGAAGCTGGCAGTTCGTGACCGGCTAATCGGCTGGAGTAGAGCCCAGCGCGAAGCTAACTTATGCTATGTCGCAAATAACCAGCGTTTTTTGATCCTGCCTTGGGTGCGCGTCAAAAATCTGGCCTCTTATTTGTTAAGCGCTTCGCTGGAGATGCTCAGCGCAAATTGGCAGCTCAAGTACGGTCATCCGATCTACCTGGCCGAGACCTTTGTCCAGTGTGAGCGTTTCCGGGGGACCTGCTATCGAGCGGCTAACTGGAGCTGGTTGGGCCAAACTCAGGGCCGTGGTCGTAACGATCGCGCCCGGCTTTCCCGTGTGCCGATCAAAGACATTTATGTGCGGGCGCTCTGCAAGGACTTTTGCCAGCGTCTAACCCAAGGCGGCCAACGATGCTCTTAGAGAACTTCCTCTCTTTACTGGAAGGCTGGGCCCCCGCCTTCCGCCAACAGCGCACCTGTGCCCGAGCCATCGCACTCGCCTTGGGTCTACTCTGCGGCTTGGGACGTCGCACTCTCACGCGGGCCATCTGCTTTAATCACCGTCAGCATCGGGATTGGGGTGCCGATTACAAGCTCTTCAACCGCAGTCGATGGGAGCCAGAGGCTCTTTTTGACCCGATCATCCACCGCGCCATTGGCAAATATTGCTCCCATCAGATTGTGGTCGCCTTCGACGACACCGGGCTCAAACGCTCAGGCAAAAAAATTAAGAGCGCCCGCTGGCTGCGTGATCCTCTGAGTCCGCCTTTTCACACCAACCTGATCTGGGGCCAGCGCTTCCTCCAGGCCTCGCTGCTCGCGCCGCTCTACAACCTTGACGGAGAAAGCTCCCCACGCGGCTTACCCATCCGTTTTCAGGAAGTCACTCCCGTGCGCAAGCCGGGCAAAAACGCCACTCCCCAACAAAAGGCCGCTTACCGTGAGGCAAAAAAGACCCATAACCTCTCCAAGGCCTTTGTCGAGATGCTGGGCGAGCTACGTCATGACTTGGACTCCCATGGTTTTGCAGATCAGGAGCTCATTGCCGTGGGCGACGGCTCCTTCTGTAATCAAACCACCTTCCGCCAAGCTCGGGATCGCACGATCCTCCTGACGCGGGGTCGCAAAGATCTGCGGCTCTGTTTGGCCCATCAGGGGCCGGGTCGTCGCTACTATGGAACCGAGCTCTTCAGTCCCGAATCGGTCTATCAAGACTCCACCATCCCCTGGAAAGAGACCAAAATCTTTCACAGCTCCAAATATCGCAGGGTCCGCTACAAGGAAGTCGGCCAAGTGCTCTGGCGACGGGGAGGCGGCCGGCGGCTTTTGCGCCTCTTTGTCGTGGCGCCCGTCCCGTATCGCAAGACTAAAGCAGGCCAGCTCAATTACCGCGAAGTAGCCTACCTGTTGTGCGACGATCACCACTTGAGCGCCAAAAAACTTTTACAAGCCTACTTCGATCGTTGGCAAATTGAAATCAACCATCGCGACGAAAAGAGTATCCTGGGCGTGGGTCAGGCACAGGTCTGGGCGGATTTGAGCGTGCCGCGTGTCCCGGCATTGATGGTCGCCACCTACAGCTTAATGCTCTTGAGCGTCTTGGAAACCTACGGACCAAAGCGCACGATTGACTATGAACTACTCCCAAAGTGGCGCCACGCCGCCCGGCGCCCTTCCTGTCAGGACGCGGTGACACTTCTGCGCAAACAGATTGAGGCACGTCGGGGCACGCCAACCAATGTGGTCGGCTACCCCACCATGGTTCAAACTGCCGCGGCCTGAACCGCTATATCCCCGATCTAACGCCGTTGGAAGGCCTTGCAAATGTCCAAACTGCAGGGCCTGAAAGGCCATAGAAGCCCAGGGTTTACCCTGGGACCCTTCTGTTATTCGCCTCTGCCCTGAGGGCAGCAGAATCTTACAGCATCGCATATCACTCACTCGGCCACTTTGTTAATTCAGAGCAAATTCATAGCTCAAAAATCCCTATGACTTTACTATCGAGCAACGTCTCAGGGATGGGAGTGGCACATGCATCGGTTTCTTTGCCGAAAGCTTCGTTCTCTCTTTCGCATTCTGGTCATCGGACTCTTGTTGATCGGCGGCGGCCTTGCGCCCGCTGCGGGGGGCGAGCGTAAGCCAAAAATTCGCGCCATCACCGCTTTTGTGCGAATTGACTCCGCGCAATACCGACAGCAGCTTGAGGAGGCTGTTACCGTGCTTCGTCAGGCGAAAACCGCGTTTGAGCGAAGCGGGTACGAAGTCCAAACAATCCGCATTACAACGCAGGCGTTCACCCAATATGTAGGCAGCCGATCTGCAGGGGAGGCACTAGATTTCTTCAAGAGCCTTGACGACCTGTCGAAGCGAGACTCGTTCATGCTGAACATTGGGCCACTGACTCTGGCGGACTCATCGGATGCCGCCAAAGTTGAATTGCTCAGCCATGTTCTGGCCCAGACAAGAGCGAACGCGAGCTTGGTGGTGGCAGATGAAGACGGGGTGTCTTGGAGCGCAATCCGCAGTGCCGCGCAGGTGATCAAGTACGTGGAAGAACACAGCCCCAATGGTACGAACAATTTTGATTTCGCCGCTGTTGCGATGGTGCCGCCCAGCGTGCCCTTTTTTCCCGCGTCCAATCACGACGGCGCTGGGCATGAGTTTTCGGTTGGCTGGGAAGCGGGCGCATTCGTTGGGGATGTTCTGGCTGGGGCTAATCGAGATATGAAAGAGGCGAAAGGGCTACTTTCAAGGGCGTTCGAGCAGCAGGCACAGGCGGTGGATGCAATTGCCACACAAGTCGAGAAGGACTCCGGATGGAAATTCATGGGTCTTGATCCCACACCCGCCCCGCTAACCGATTCGTCCATCGGAGCCGCAATCGAGGCGGTTATCGGGGCTAAGTTCGGGTCCAGCGGTACGCTGTCGGCTGCTGCCATCATCACAGAAGCCGAACGTTCCATTTCCGTCAAGCGCGTGGGCTTCTCCGGGCTCATGTTGCCCGTACTAGAAGACCCGGTACTTGCCAAGAGGTGGGGCGAAGGTACGTTTGACCTAGATTCTCTGCTGGCTTACTCGGCGGTTTGCGGCACCGGGCTCGATGCAATTCCATTGCCCGGCGATATCTCCCAAGACCAATTAATGAGAATCATTGGTGACATGGCGAGTCTTGCTTTTAAGTGGCACAAGCCACTTACGGCCAGACTGATTCCAGCACCAGGCAAGAAAGCAGGGGATCGGACGGACTTCAACTTCGGGACTACCGAATTCCCGAACACAACTTTGAAGCCGCTGCGGTAGCGCGAGATCGAGGAAGGCGAGCATGTGCGCCGTCAACAATGACCAGTCGGTTGTTGATTGATCGCTAGCCTGATCACGGCACGAGCCACGGAACCCTCCGGCCCCCGCATGCGATGCCCACTCTGCGCTTGGACACCGCGCAAGGATGACGTGTGGTCTTGTAACTGCGGCCACCGAAGGATGGCAGCTTGATCGACGTGGAGGTTACGGGCTGCGAAGTACTCTTCAACGGATCATCGCCGACATCGTGACCGCCGTCGATGTGACTGGACACGTACCCGTTCCAAGTCCCCACCGTGGGACACAGCCTGATGCGGCGCGAAGTCCTAAATTGGGACGTGGATAGTTACCCTCATCGATTTGTCGTCCGCGGCCGAGCGCCACAACCACGATGCATGGTAGGGAACCATTCGCCAGTCCCATCTGTTCCATATTGCACATCTTGTGGAAACGGAAGGAGTAATCTCGACGCATGTATACAATCAGCAAAGACCCGGATGGCATTGTTCTAGTCTGTCACGACTGCTCCCACGTTGAGCGCATCGATGGGTTCGATAAGAGCGCTGGCAGTCAGCGCACACAAGCCGCACGAGCGATGCAGGTTCATTCCAGCGAGCAGCACGGCCTAGGATCGGTACTCAAGACCATTCCGAACAACTGCGGAGTCGTGGCACGGCGGTAAAGCAGTCGCGTTGCGAAGCGTCTTGAACGCTCGTCAGTTAAGAGGCAGTCTTGCACTGTGATCCGATCACTGTGGTCAATAGCCTAATGGCGGGATTGGTGGGAGATCAGTAGATCGAAGAGATTGGTGGATCGGTACCACAACTCGCCGAATCGGGGAAAACGAAGATTAGTTTAGGAGGCTGGACATGCTGAAAGCAGTGAAGGAGTCCGTTCACAGAATGACGAGCCACTTGCAGCTCACGAGTGGCTACTTGGAAATGAAGGACTACACCAAGGCGCTGGGACAGACGAAGGAAACCATAAAGGAAATGCACGCGCTGGAAACGAGTCTAACGGCGCTGGCGAACGTGGGGATGACCGTTCCGGAGAATGGGGCCGTCGTGGTTCCGCATGGCTCCACAGTGGTGAGCCACGAAGATGTGAATGTGGATGTCAACAGTAATGAAGTGCGGGCAGTTGACAAGAATGAAGTACGCGCTGGCTGCGGCGACGATAATCCTAAGACGAAGTGAGGACGTGATCGCGACCAATGAGCGCAGTCTCGCTCACAAAACGCATGCCTGATAACATTCCCTCGTTCGACGAAGCGGCGTTTCTTAATGCTCGGAAATAGGGGTAGATGTATTGGATGGCTTTTCTTGTCGGTATTGCGACATTTGGTCGCCCCGTAATTCAAAGCGCGGGTTGTGTATAGCCTTGTCCGTGGCATTCGCGGAATGGTCCTGCTCATCACCGCCCAAGGGTATCTCGTCGCACTAAGCTGCCGCTACCCAAGTAGCACGAGCAATGCAGAAATGCAGACGTTGATCATGTGTAGCATAGTCCATGATCTCTTGCTCCGTGTGCGCTGGCGTGCTAGTCGCACAAAGTCTTAATCCAGCCGCCTTCCCGCCGATGCCACGCTGACGGCAAACTTCGCAGGTGCGAAAGGGCTCCTGTTCGGCAGCTTCGATGCGCTGGCGGATCGCATCATTCGCGTGGCTCACATGGATACGGAGCCCGCCAAAGTTGCCTTTCACTTGTAGGATTTCAAACTTGCAGTCGATTGCCCGCTCGAATTCCTTAACCAGTGGCTCCAAATCCTCGCAGAGACGTGACCGTATGTGCAACCCCTTGCAAACCGTGTAAGGATGGCAAGCCCGACCTCGCGATTTCGGCGAGCACCGACGTGTCCGTCTTCCTCGGAAACGGTGCCGGCACATTTACGTCGACGGCGACTTCTCCGATGAGGGTACCGAGCCCGCCCTATGACGACTTCGTGTCACTCTACACGGGACCGATAGCCGTGGGCGATTTCAACCACGGCGGTCACATGGGTTTGACGATCGAGGAGTTTCAGAATAACGCCGCAGTTGTCCTCTTGGGGAACGGGGATGGAACTTTCGTCTCTTCATCGGCGGCGTTCGCGAACGCGCTCGGTATGCCGACATCTGCGATAGGAACAGGAGATTTCAACGCGGATGGGAACCTCGACCTTGCGATTACGAACGAATTCTCGGGGCAGTCGCCTGTTGCTCTCGGATACGGCAGCGGGGCCTTCAGCGAAGCGAGCTCCGTATTCGAAAAAGTAGTGAATTGTCCTCAGCAAATGTGCAACGCTCCATCGCTTGCTTCCAACGATGCACAAGACCGCATGTTCATTGACTCCAGCGAGGATTGCAGCATGTCACTGCTCTCTGTCGGGAGATCAGCATGACATTGCCGAACGAGTATCTGCTCCTTACAGAGTGGCATTCGCTTTCTCCTTCATATGTTATCCCCACCGCCATCGGTCCATCTTGCGATGCACTTTCCCCTTGCGGGGAGCGATGTGGATTTAACCTGTTCCGTGGCAATGACACGATAGGTTAGACATGTTCTATACGTCGGCAGTGTTGTTTACCCATGACCGAGACCCCGGAAGCCTCGGTACTAGCTGCCAGAAGAGCCCCTCAGCATGTTAGGCTCTTTTCGGCTGACGACGCTTACGAGCATTTGTGCATTCTGACCCTGTTATCAGGCTAGCCCCCCTCCACCTTGTGCTGGCAGATACACCGTGGCCTCACGGTTTCAGTGCCTCTCTTACGAATGTGGGTCCCTTGTCCGAGGGCTTCGAACGGTCTGCTGCCTCGCCGCTCCAACCTCGTAGGCTATGTGCGATGGGACGGACAGTCTGATCAATTTCCTCCTTGTCAGACAATCATTCCAACGGTTTTCAAGTCGCAGTCCGGGTAAGCCGACCATCCGTCCGGAACCCGCCGTTGTATTTCTCTAATAGATTGAACCATTGATAAGTCCCCAACCCCTAGCGTATAAACGCAAAACAGAGTTCACCCGTGAAAAGAGTCAACTCCGTTTTCAGCGCCTCAATTCTGCTCGTCCTTGGCTTTTGCGCGAGCGCAGTGTGGGCGCAAACCGCGCGCTGGCCAGAGCAGAAGGCAAACGCCTGGTACCGGCAACAGCCTTGGTTGGTCGGCAGTAATTACATTCCCAAGTCGGCGATCAACCAATTGGAGATGTGGCAGGAGGTGACTTTCGATCCGGCGGAGATCGATACCGAATTGAGCTGGGCCGAAGCCATAGGCATGAACACCATGCGTGTTTTTCTACACGACCTGCTCTGGCAGCAGGATCCAGACGGCTTCAAGAAGCGCATCAACCGCTTCTTGACCATCGCGTCGCGGCACCACATCCGTCCCATGTTTGTGCTCTTTGATTCATGCTGGGACCCGTTGCCTCGTTTGGGCCCGCAGCATCCGCCGACTCCAGGAGTTCACAACTCAGGCTGGGTGCAGAGTCCTGGCGCGGCCGCACTGGCGGATGCAAGCCAATATCCTCGACTGAAGGCGTACTTGCAGGGCGTGGTGGGAGCGTTCGCCAATGACGACCGCATTCTTGCATGGGACGTCTGGAACGAGCCGGGTGCCGATAACGCCGGGAGCTATGCGAAAGAGGAACTGCAAGAGAAAGACAAGGTTGCCCGAGTGGCAGCCCTTTTGCCCCAGGCGTTCGAGTGGGCGCGCGAGGTGAAACCCATGCAGCCTCTCACCAGCGGACTGTGGGCGGTTGACACCTCGCCGGATGGGGCAAACCTCGGCGAGCTGCAGCAGATTCAACTGCGCGAGTCTGACATTGTCACCTTTCACAACTACAGTTGGCCGGAGTACTTCAAGCGTCAAGTGGCCTGGCTGAAGAAGTACAATCGGCCGATAATCTGCACAGAATACATGGCGCGATCGGTCGGCAGCACGTTTGACATGGTGTTGCCGATTGCGAAGGAGGAGCGCGTGGGGGCGATCAATTGGGGGTTCGTCGCCGGCAAGACACAGACCTATTTGCCATGGGACTCGTGGGAGCATCCTTATATTCGCAATCAGCCGCCAGTGTGGTTTCACGAGGTGCTCCGTCCCGACGGAACACCGTATCGAGAGGCGGAGGTAAATCTAATCCGGCAGCTCACAGGAAAGCAATAGAAATTGACATTCACGTTCGCTGGCGTCCACTTGGATGATCAGTAGGCTAACGGTCGATGTGGTCTGCCCTATCACCTTTTTTCGGTTGCTCCCGAGTGACGGGCAAACCTTAAGTTATTGTCCTTAGGAAAGAGTTGCCGACAAGCCGATCGCGGACGATTCGGGTTATAAGAGGCTACGGCGTTATCCGGAAGCGGCATTCCCTCGACAAGAACGACTGTTCCAGGCTAGGGTTTTGCTGGAGGGAAGGTAAGGGTACTACGTAACCGCCGATCTCGAAAGCAGCAGGTGGAGCGACGATGAGAGCGGAATTGCTGCGATTCAACGGTGCTGTCGAGCGGGATCCAGCCATCGATGCGTGGATGAAAGAGCATACAGGCGGATTGGGAGCCATCGCGCATCGCTGGTTTGAGGTGATGCGAAAATGCGGCGACGAAGTTCGGGAGCTTTTGCATGACGGCTGTCCGGTGGCATGTTTGGGAGATGCGCCCTTTGGTTACGTCAATGTGTTCACCTCGCACGTAAACGTGGGGTTCTTTCACGGCGCAGCACTGCCGGATCCGGCGCGCTTGTTGCAAGGCATCGGCAAGTTCATGCGCCATGTGAAGTTGAGACCGGGAAAGGACACAAATGCCGCAGCGCTAAGCAGGCTCATCGATGCGGCGTACGCGGATATAAAGGCGCGCGTCGAACACGGCTAGTTCAGAGAACCGCCTTGGCAGGGCTACGCGGACACATTTGCAAGGGGACCCATCTCCAAGTGACCGATTTGCGGCGAGTTTCCCGTAATTGCGATCCCACCTCTGTCAGAAATAATCTAGCGGAACTCTAGTGGCGAGCTTGCAATAGAACCGATTCCCGGTGGTAATCAAGAAACTGTTCTTGACCTTGAGTAAAGGTTCCCACATTGATGATGCGGTCCGTCGCTACTCCCACGAGGTTCAGCGACGGAAGATTGGCTACAGGTGAGACGATCAATAGCGCCGGATCTTCGAAGCTGATGAAATTACGATCAAAGAGGTGATCCATGGTCGGGGTCAACAGAAGCCCATTTTCGCCGTTGATGCGTTCATCATTGCTGGAATCCCGCAAAGGTTTACAGTGGCTAGCTCGTAAATGGATCGGATTCGTGACGCCAGTGATTCTGCATCGATTTTCAACCTGCATGACCCGTTGTTTGAAAAGACCTTGCCCCCGGCGAGCCACGATGAATGCTTGGCGCTCAGTCTCCAGAAGGTGACCATCAGATTCGATCTCGGACTGGATGTGGTGTTCCCGCAGTTCCAGATCGGCGTTTTCGACCTACTGCATGGGTGTCTGGAGCGTCGATCTGGAGGCTCGGTCCTTCAGTACCGCCGCCTCTTTGCCCATTAGGTTAGCGTCGTGAAAAGCACAGCCAGTCCGCTGAGGGATATTCAAAATCCGCATGTCGATTCGACCTCACGGAGTTGGCTATCTGGCGAAAGGATTCGCTCGCTTGGGGTCGTACTTGAAATCCACAAGGCCGTCGCGGTAGTCCAATTCCACTTCAAGCTGCTTTAGCATTGCAAATCCCAGAAAGCCGGAAACCTCCGTCCCAGTGTGGCGGCTTACGGTGGAGAGGTCTAGCGTGATGATGCCTAAGTTCGCCTGCTGAAAGTGCCCGAAACGCAAAGTCGCTTTGTCAGAACTGTAGACCTTATCGACCGCACCGTTCACACCATGAACCTGCACTCGGTCTTCGGAGTTAACCCTGCTGACCTGCCGCCCGGCACGCACCGACAGGAGATTGCTGAAGGCACCCGTGTCGAGTCCGAACAGCATGGATTTCGAATTGTTTACACTTGTCGGCACCAAGAGGTTGTGCCCAAAACGAAACACTTTCGTCCAGTCCGCCATTTCGGGTGCGATGTAACGATCTTTGGGCAGCCGTCGTGAGGGTTTCACAGTCGGCTGCGTAGAATTTTGATCCTTCGAAGTTCCCTCATTCACGCTGTCTTCTTTCTGCTCAGCATTCGCTTGTTCCTCACCTTCGCTGTTCAGCGACTTCGGCGCAACGGTGTCTTCGGGACGCTTTGGCAGAGGAGAAAGTTTGAGCCGCATTCCCGGCAGATCAATGTCGATGAGATAAGCCCCGAGCACATCAGCCCCGATCAACCCGTCTTCATCTGCCACCGAGCCTTTGTCACTTACAGCGACCACGCAGTCTTGGAACTCCAGTTCGCCGATTCGGATGTGATCCGCTACCGCTGTGTAACCGCTTTGCAATCCTTTATCGCCGATGCCTCCAAAATGCACCGCAGAGATTGGCGTCAATCCTGCCTTTTCCGCGAGCTTTCGGCTCACCATGATCCCGCCCGCTCCGGTATCAAGCAGGAGATGGGTATTCCGGTCATTGAGTCTAACCGACAGCCCTATGCCTCGCACGCGATGTGCGTCCGCGCCATACATGGTCTCCAGTTTGGTTTCGGTCTGTTCCACCTTGCTGACTAGTCTGCACGCATGTACAGGTTTATCCGCTGTCGCTTTTAGAAAGCCCAAATACTCCGTCATCCACTTTGTTTCTTCTTCATCATCGGGATGTGGCCCGCTCAGGTAGGCCTCCATTGCTGCAAGTCTTTCTTTCCGCGGAAGCATCCGTAGCCATGCCCTCTGCACCTCGATATTGTCAGGAGCGATCTCATGGGCCTTCTGTAGCTGGTCATAGGCTTTACGGTATAGAGAATAGGAACCGTACAACCGCGCCAGTCCGAGATAAACATGCACTTCCTTAGGGTCGAGCTTCCTCGCAGCCAGATACGACAACTCGGCATCTGGCATTTCGCCGTTGCGAAACTGGACATCACCCTTCGCCGCCAGCAAAGCCGCCGAATTGGGCTGCGCGGTCAGTGCGGTGTTCGCGGCGTCCAAGGCTTCATCAATCTTCTGTTGGTGCAACATTGCCCGCACAAGTCCAACTTCCGCAGCCATCAACTGCGTAGGAACGAGCTTCGAATCATTCTTTAAAACAGCCTGATAGCTGCTCTCGGCTTCCGCAAATTTACCCGCCCGATAAAGCTGGTCAGCAGCCGCTAGCTCCGGATTGATGGCTGGCGGCTGGGTGTCGTCGCCGAGCGCCGCGAGTTCCAGAGAGAGGAACAGAACAATGGCGACGAGGGTGAAGCGCAAGAAAGAGGGCATCACATGAAGCACTCGGGTTAAACGGGAGCAGAGTAGCACGATTCTCGGAAAACTCCCCATCCGTCTCGCCCCTACCGCCCCTACCCGCGCGCTTTCCGCTGGCGGACGCAGAAGCCGCTGTCCTCACCTTGGAAAGAGCCGCGCTCGATAAGACCAGAGATTTTGTTTCTGAGGGTAAGGCGTTTCTTCAGCACGGTACTGGCAGCGATTCGGCGGCGCATCGCTGGCTGTCAAAACGACGCTTGAGAATGTGACTGACGATGTCTGTGATCCGCATTTAACAGCAATTTTGACGGCATGTTGGGAGGCATAGCCGAGAACTCAAGTTCCTTTGGCCATTGCCATGTCAACCTCGCGTATAAGATATCATCGCCGCTTGAGCCGAAGATTCTGATGCCGTTTTCAAAGTTGCCCGGCGCATCCACTGCGATCCACTCAGCTACCCCATCGTGAACATTGAGCCAGTACAAACCCAGCCAAAGCCTCCGAGCCATCATTAAGGGCTGGCGTAGAAATCTCCCGTCGCAGTCCGGGCAAAACCAGACAATCCCAAATCGTCGGGGCTGCCGTCTGGGAGTTGAACGCGATACGTGCGGAAAGAGTTCGCCTCTCCGTCGTATGCGATGAACTGACTCTGCTCTCCGTAATAAATCCACGCCTCGTGAGCCGTGCACGTGCCCGCTGAAACGTGGTGCCCAAAAAGCACAGAGTTGCGCAATCGCTGTCCAGTCTAAGGCAACCTTCAGCAAGCCCTGCGTAAAGCTGTAGTGCCGGAGAATTGCGTAGGGAACATGCGGACCATGATTCTCGGAAAAATCCCAACCAAAGACCCAGACGGTACATCGTCGGCGGGACAAGGGGTCGAGTCTGCACTTCTGAGACGAAGGCGTTCTCATTCACCCACAGGACCAAGGCGTTTGCGGCACGGTACGGAACAACAACGCGTGACCTCGGGAGAACTGGCAGAATCCTCGGGTGGCACCGGGGTAAACGAACCTATAAGCGAAAGCGAAGCGGGGAGCGATGCTCTGTCAGTAGTCGGACGGCTGAGTAGTACCTATGAAGCGTGGTGAAAGCCACGTGACCGGCCAACCGGCGACGGAACTGGGTCGGGGAAGGAAGCCGGCGAAGATGGTCAGGAAGAGAGAGAAAGCCAGATGAGTAAAGGCGCGAGAAGGAGAACAGTTCCACGAGCGAAAACTCGAGGGAGGCGGGAGCGATCCGCGATGAAGCATTAAGAATCGCAATCGATGGTATTTTTGGCTTTTGCAAGCTGCTTCAATGCAGCCAAGAAATCCGACATTCGGA
>Ga0209006_10002961_pt1 | contig 15456 bp, 11 predicted proteins | sample JacPin_JW_Ref_O2_FD_188567 | JGI IMG/M metagenome (GOLD analysis project Ga0209006, IMG submission 188567) | Forest soil microbial communities from Algoma, Ontario, Canada - Jack Pine, Ontario site 1_JW_Ref_O2 (SPAdes) (version 2) | ecosystem: Environmental > Terrestrial > Soil > Boreal... | reverse complement strand
GCGCATCATCCGCCCGGTCCGTCCGCGGGCAGTGGCGCAGCCGGCACCGGTGCAGAAGACTGCGCTTTTAGCAGACACGCCGTAAGCAAGACAAAAACAATACGAAGATTTCGCAGTCGCAGCAGACGATGCATGAAAAGCCCCGGGAATCCCAACAAGTATAAGGCCCAAGCAATCGGATGTCGGATGATGGTCCCGCGGTTAGATGGCGAATGCTTGCTCGAATCTGGAAAAAGGCGGCGGTGCCACATGAAGCTCTACAATAGCGTCCATGTCGCTCGACGAATACAAACGCAAACGTCGCTTTGAGGAAACGCCCGAGCCTCCACCGAAGCTCGAAACGAAATCGCGCCATCGGTTCGTGGTGCAGCGTCACGCCGCAAGTCGCCTGCACTATGATTTCCGCCTCGAGATGCAAGGCGTGCTCAAGTCATGGGCTGTCCCAAAAGGTCCTTCGCTGGATCCCTCCGATAAGCGCCTGGCCATGCAGGTCGAGGATCATCCCGTGTCTTATTTCGATTTTGAGGGCACGATCCCGGAAGGAAATTATGGCGGCGGCACCGTCATGGTGTGGGATGAGGGCACCTGGGAGCCTCTTTCGCCGGAACTGGTGAATGGCGAATATGTGCCAACCACCGAGAAGGAAGCTGCGGCCATGTTGGCAAAAGGCGATCTTAAGTTTCGCCTGAAGGGAAAGCGGCTCAAGGGTGATTTCGCGCTAGTTCACATCAAGGCCCGCCGTCCGGGAAGCAAAGGTAACGAATGGTTGCTGATCAAGAAGAAAGACGCTCAGGTCGTCTCGAAATTCAATATCGATAAATTTGAAACCTCCGTCTTAAGTGACCGCACCATGGCACAGATCGCCGGCGATGCCGGTTCGGCAAAATGGACGACGAGTCGACCCGCGCCGGGCGGCAAAGTAAAGGCCGCATGGCTTGCGGATGCGATTGCGCGCGCCGACAAAAAACGCAATGCGTTGACTGAAGAGAGCGCTGCCGACACCAAGAACGCGAACTCCAGTGATACCAAAAAGAAGGCCGGTAAAAAAAAAGTCTCTGAAAAAGTCGCAAACAAAATAGCCGGCAAGCCGCCGGCGGAGGAGGCTAAGCCTGCATCCAACGGCGCCGACCGGTCAAAAAGTAAAACGCCCTCCGCAAACTCCGCGTCCTCTGTGATCAAAGGTGTCCCCGGCACCGAGTCGAGGCCCATGCCCTTGGTAATTCACCCCATGCTGGCAATTTCCACGGACGAAGCTTTTGATAATCCCGACTGGGTGTTCGAAATCAAATGGGATGGATACCGCGCCGTTGCTTTCATCGAAAATGGCCAGGTGCGCCTCAATTCGCGCACCCAGAATGACCTCACGGCGAAGTTTTCTGAACTAAGCAGCCTGCCCAAATTCGTAAAAGCCGATCGCGCAATTCTCGATGGAGAAATTGTAGCGCTCGATGAAGAAGGCCGGCCATCGTTCAGTCTCATGCAGCAGCGCACCGGGTTCAAGGCGGGCAAGCGCCGTTTGCCGCGCCGAGAAGGCGTGCCGGTTGTTTATTACGCCTTCGACTTGCTTTATCTTGATGGCTTCGATTTGCGGCGTGTTGTGCTCGAAGAACGGAAACAATTGCTGCAGGATCGTATAGTGGCCACCGGCGGCGCCGATGAGCGCGAGATCATCCATTTCTCCGACCACTACCCCGAAAAGGGTCGTGCGCTGTTCGAAGCGGCCAAGCAACGCGGCCTAGAAGGGATCGTCGCCAAAAGGCGGACGAGTCGTTATGAAGAGAAGCGTTCCTCCGACTGGCTAAAAATCAAAATCACACAACGTCAGGAGTGCGTCATAGGAGGCTATACCGACCCCGAGGGTAGCCGCGCATATTTTGGCGCACTCGTCCTCGGTTTATATGACAAGAATGGTCACCTGGTTCACGTTGGACAGGTCGGCACCGGCTTTGACCACAATGCGCTCAAAGAGCTCTTCATTCTGATGCAACCGCTCAAGACAAAACAGAATCCGTTTCATGGCGATCTCGGCGGATTGCGCAAAGTTCAGTTTCTGCGGCCCGAGCTGGTAGCCGAAACCAAGTTCTCCGAGTGGACGCATGAGAGTGACGAAGGCGGAATGAAGTTACGGGCGCCAGTATTTATGGGGCTGCGAGATGACAAGACAGCAAAGGAGTGCAGGCTTGAAGAAGCAGTCCCAATTTAGCACTGGGTCGCGGGCGAATGAGTTCTATTGCCGTGGAGCGTAGTAGCCACGGCGGGCACGTACTTGGAGATCTTTTTTCAGAGTGGTGATGTCGATCGAGCGGTAGCGGCCATCGGCATCGAAGTCCGATGGCTTGTAGGAGACCGCATACTGGCTGCGAAGTTCGTCCTCAATCGCCGCAAATGATCGGGTGATGTCTTTCATCTTGTAGGGGAAAAAAGCGCGCCCGCCAGTAGCCGATGCGAGATCGTCGAGCACCTTGTCGCCGCGCAGAATCAGTCCACTGTCATCGGTGGAAATCGCGTAAATCAGAACTTCTGCCCGCTGCGCCATTTCTATGGCTTGCGCCCGCGTATATTCGCTCTGATTGTCTTCGCCATCGCTAACGATAACCAGCGCCTTGCGAATCGGATGGTCGGAGTGTTCACGAAGTAACTTGTCTTTGCAGGCTTTGTAGATTGCATCGTAAAGCGCCGTGCCTCCACCATTGTTAAGGTGTTGCACTCCTGCGGCGAGCAATGGAACCTGGTCGGTGAAATCCTGAGTCAGACGGCTGTCTTTATTGAACGCAACCACAAATGCGCGGTCGAAGCCCGGGCGAATGATGTGCTGTAGAAATCCAATCGCCGCTTCTTTCTCAAAACCAAAGCGGCCTTGCACCGAGCCGCTCACATCCATCAGAAGGCCCATCTCGATGGGCAGATCGGTTTCACGCCGGAAATTAAGGATGGATTCAACCGGCTTGTGATCGTCGAAAATCGAAAAATCGGCCTGATTCAGGTTGCGAACGAACTTGCCATGGCGGTCGGTCGCGATAAAAAGAACGTTGACCTCATCGACGCGCTTTTTAATAGTGAGGAGCGGCTCATCGGCCACACCCGTCGCCAGCAACGCAGCGCTCGATTCCGAGACTGGGGTCGGCGAAGCCCCGGATGTGGCCACGACGAATGCGGCGGTCTGGGCATTCCCTGAAACCGTCAGTTCGAAAATACAGGCGAGCGCCAGCAGAAAAAGGCCGAATCCGCTTGCAGCCCATCCGAGTTTGCCTCGCTGCCTTATTGTCATCATTATCGCTATCACTAGCCGCTTGATCGATTACCGGCCGGCCGAACCACTTGGCTTCCGCCGAGTCTCGCGCTATGTTTGCGATCCGCGAAGCCACCCAAGCGGACCCTTCAACTGATTCGATGCACGCCAGGGGCCGAAAATCGCAAAACTCAATCCCCATGAATGTAGGCTTTAATGCTGTGCAAGTCCAAGTTACTGAAGGAGTACGCAAAGGGTGCGCCCCTTCAAGAGCGCCTCAAGCATCGGCCCACCAGGCGGTTGGAAAAATCTACCAAAGATATTTTTCCCTCATCCGCCGCCCATCGTGCAACTTCTGCTCGTCCTACGCTGGACGTTCCCAGATTCATAGCACTGGCGCCGCATCCCGGTGTAATCTTTGTATCGATGGTGTCCACGACCTTATCACCTCCCCGAAAAGACCTGAGCATGGAGATCCAACGTGTATTTTGAGCAATTTTATTTGACGTGTCTGGCGCATGCGTCATACATGATCGGGTCCGAGGGCGAGGCGGCGGTAATCGATCCGCAACGCGATGTGGATATCTATCTGAAAGCGGCGGAAGAGCAGAATCTGAAAATCCGGTATATTTTTGAAACCCACCTGCACGCCGATTTCGTCTCCGGACACAAGGAACTGTCCGCCCGCACTGGCGCCCAAATCTATATCGGCGCTCAAGCCAACGCCGCATTTCCTCACGTCCCACTGACCGACGGCTATGAAGTAAAGGTGGGAGCGGTTAAAGTTCGCGCTCTGGAAACACCAGGCCACACGCCGGAAAGTATCTGTCTGGTACTAACTGATACCGGTAAAAATAAAAATAGAGATAAAGATAGAGATAAACATAAACGTAAAGATGAAGACCGTGCGGAGGTGCCCGCTGCCGTGCTGACCGGCGACACTCTATTCATCGGCGACGTAGGACGCCCCGATCTAGCCAGAACCCACACGCCGCAACAGTTGGCCGGTTTGCTCTATGACAGTCTGCACCGCAAGTTGCTGACTCTTCCGGATTCCGTGCTCGTCTATCCCGCCCACGGAGCCGGTTCCCTCTGCGGGCGCGCCATGCGGGCCGAGCGTTCTTCTACCATCGGTACCGAGCGCCTTACCAACTACGCGCTACAGATTCCGAGTCGCCAGGAATTCATCGCACAGCTGACCACGAATCTGCCAACCCGTCCCGAATATTTTCTCGAGGATGCCGAAATTAATCGGTCCGGCGCGCCGACCTTAACGGAACTGCAGCCGCTCAAAGAGCTCTCGCCTTCAGAAGTGCGGGCGCTCTCAGACCAGAAAGCCAACCTGCTGGATGTTCGTTCCGGCGACGAATTCGCGGCCGGACATGTACCCGGCTCCATCAACATTGCGCTTTCCGGCCAGTTCGCATCCTGGGCAGGCGGAATTATGGGGATCCACTCAAAGCCGGTGTTGATCGGCGAAAATGAATCTCAGATTGAAGAAGCCCGTTTGCGTCTGGCTCGCGTAGGCATCGAAGATCTTCTTGGCTATCTGTCTGGCGGCGTTTCCGCGTGGCAGAAAGCGGCCCTGCCCGTCGCCAGGACACCGCAGATTTCTACGCAAGAGCTAAATGAAAAACTGGTTTCGGGACTTGTTCGCCCGGCTGAGGTTCTTGACGTCCGGAGAGAAGGCGAATGGCAGGCTGGCCACATTCCGGGAGTCGATTGCACTCCACTCGACGGCTTCGCCCGAAGCTTACCTGAAATCGATCAGAATAAAAGCAATGGCAATAAGAAAGACACCACAATCGCGGTGCATTGCAAAAGTGGATACCGCAGCATGATCGCTTGCAGCTTGCTCGAGCGCGGCGGGTATCGCAATGTGATCAACGTGGCCGGAGGCTTCGACGCCTGGCATGCCGCCGGACTTTCCGAGGTAGCTGAAGCAGCCGCGGAAGCCGAGCATTTGGCCAAAGTATGGAAGCAGAATTTACTGTCATCCTGAGCGCCGGAAAATTCACGAAAGCGAGACTTCGATGGATTACCCACCAACTGGTCGTACCGTGCCCGCTATTTTCCTCGCCCTCGGCCTCATCATTGCCGGATGGGTTCTCGGCGACCAAATTAAAGCTACCCGCCTCGGCGACCGCTATGTCACGGTAAAAGGCCTGGTCGAACGCAACGTCAAATCCGATCTCGGCATCTGGCCGATTACGTCCAAAGAAGCGGGAGACGATCTCGCTTCCGTTTACGCCAAAACCGACGCCGACAAACAGGCCATTCTGCAGTTCCTCGATCAGCAGGGAATTCAGGCCAACGAAGTCGACCTTGGAGTGCTTCGCGTGGTCGATACCCAGGCCAACGAATATGGCGGCACGCGCGCGCCCAAACGCTACATCGTTGAGATGCCCATCACAGTGCGTTCTTCACGCGTCGACCAGATCGCAGCTGCAGCGCAGAAGACCATGCTGCTCTTGCAAAAAGGCGTGGTGCTGAGCAGCAATTCCGGCATGCCCAATCAGGGTCTAACCTATAAATTCAACGGTCTGAATGCCATCAAACCCGACATGATCACCGAGGCCACGCGCAATGCTCGCGCCGCCGCCGATCGCTTCGCGGCTGATTCCGGTAGTAAAGTCGGTTCTATCCGCCAGGCTAATCAAGGGGTGTTTTCCATTCTGCCCGCGGATCAAGGCAGCAGTACCGGTGAAGGCGGTGATGGAAATTCCGCCGACAGCGCTTTGATGAAGACGGTCCGCGTGGTTACAACCGTGCAGTATTATTTGGAAAAATAGGATTGAGTTTGCTGAGTCCTTCTAGGTCCTTTTCAGCTCCGAGCAGCGACATAGGCTTTCGCCAATAAGTCCTCAGGACGTGTCGGCAGTTGCGGCAACGCGGCCATCAGCCGGCGAGTATAAGGATGAGCTGGCGCTGTGAAAATCTGGTGGGTCGGTCCCGACTCTACAATCTCCCCTTCATGCAAGATCGCAATCCGTTGGCAGATTCCGGCAACCGACGGCAGATCGTGCGAAATATAAAGGATCGACATTCCAGTTTCACGATTGAGGCGCGCGAACAATTCCAAAATTTCAGATTGTGTGATCACATCCAATGCGCTGGTCGCTTCGTCGGCAATCAGCAGCGCCGGACGATGCAAAATCGCCATTGCGATTAAGACCCGCTGCGCCTGCCCTACGCTGAGCTGCGAGGCCCGCTTGCGCAAGAATAGAGCATCGTCCTCTGCGGTCGGCAGGCTCACGTGTTTCAATGCAGATTGAATGGCATGGTCGCATTCCGCTCTCGACGCTTTTTTGTCCGCATGAGCACGCCACGCTTCCCTGAGTTGCGTCCGAATCTCCAACGCGGGATTGAGCGACGCCAGCGGACTCTGGAGCACCAGACTAAGCGACCGCCCGCGCAGACTGCGTAGTTCGCGTTCGCGTAGGGTGAGCAGATCGACGCCCTGAAAAACAATGCTGCCTTCGATGGTGGCACGCTGGCGGCCAAGTAGTCCGAGAATGGCCATCGCCAGAGTGCTCTTGCCGGAACCACTCTGCCCCACGAGGCCTACAACTTCGCCGCGAGCGATGTCGAGCGAGATGCTGCGGAGTACCGCTGCTTTACCGGCGTAACGCACTGTAATCTGCGCTGAGAGCAGGCGAGACACGCGTTCCGAAGCTGCGTCAGTCGTCATCCGTAACCCTCATCGACTGGCCCGCATTGCGGAGTTCACAGTGAGTCGCTCCGCATTCCAGAACGTCTGTGGAGAAAGAATGACTGGGTTGGCGCCCGCAACCGCCGCCGACACCGCTGACAAGGCATTCGGATTGACCAGATAAATAAACGGAGCCTGCTCGGCAACAATCTCCTGCACCCGGTCGAAGCTCTCCTTGCGCTTCTTCGGATCAGCGCTGGAAGCTTGCACGCGCATCAGTCGATCAATCTCCGCTTCCCACGGCGTTCCCGGAGATTTCTGTTGCGGGTTCCAGGCATGATTTTCCGCCGAACTCAGCCAGATATTCATTTGCCCGTTCGGATCGATTTCGACATTGCGGAAACCAAGGATGGCCGCTTCATAATTAAATTTCTGGGAAATGCGCTCGATCAGCGAAGGGAAATCGAGGGTGACCACGTTGACTTTGATGCCGAGCTTGCCTAGGTCCTCCTGAATCATGACGGCCATGCGTTCTCGCGGCTTGCCGCCAGCGTTGGTTACGATGGAGAACTCGACAGGATTGCCGCTTCTATCAAGCAACGTCTCGTTTTTCAGATGAAACCCATCCGCCTGCAGACGGTGCAACGCCTCGTCGGGATGGTAAGGTTCCGCTTTCAGCTTGCTGTTAAACCAGAATTTATTGGCCGGCGACACCGGACCAGCCGCAGGCTGCGCGTGACCATTGAAGACTACGCGACTAAGATCGTCCCGGTTAATAGCTTGTGAAATCGCCCGCCGGAAATTGGTAGAGCGAAACCAGACGCGCTTGTACTCCGGGATCGGAGCGTTCGCGACTTGGTTGAACCACATGAAGTCGGAATCAAGCGAAGCTCCAGCATCGTGCGCCAGGCCCGGTGAACTCGCAGCCAGACGATCGAAGTAATCGCTGTCAATCGTATTCATCAGATCAAGTTCGCCGCGTTTGAAACGCAGCATCTCAACATCGCGATTCGATTGAATGTCGAGCCTGATGGAGTCGAGGTAGGGCAAACGTTGCCCCTGAGAATCTCTTTTCCAGTAATTCGGATTGCGGCTGAGAAGTACGCTCGATCCCGCCTTGTATGCCGTCACCATGAACGGTCCAAGCACGGCCGCCTCCTTCTTCGGAGAATGCGCTGACATAATGGCGACCTGATCGAAAAGGTGATCAAGGCCCGCGATGGGTGCGGGAAAAATGATGGCGACCTGGTCGGGCCCGAGAATCTTCGTGGTAACGTCGCCGCTTCCGGAACGAAATGCGTCTCCGGTGGATGAATGCAGCGCTGGATCCATGAGTCGCCGGATGGTAAAGGCAACATCGTCGGAAGAAAAAGGTGTGCCATCGGAGAATGTCATCCCATCGCGGAGTTTGAACGTGATCTGCTTACCGTCTTTCGAAACCTTCCACGATTCGGCCAACTCCGGTTCAAGTTCTTGCGTCTTCCGGTCGGCACGCAGCAGAACTCCGCCGGTCAGATATCGGATGGAAAGGGAAGCGTCATCATCGACCAGCATTGGATCGAAGGTCTTGGGCTCGGAACGCAGGCAGAAGCGGAGTTCGCCGCCGCTCTGGGCGAGAGAAGAGCCGCAGAGAATTGCGAAAACAATCGCGAAGTAAATTGAAACAGAAACTCCGACAAAAAGAATCGAGCGAGATAGAAATCGTAGAAATGCGCAGCCGCTAGTCGTATTCGTGTTCACGCGGTTACCTCTTCATTCGATAAGAGCAATTGGAATGATGTCATCACGACGATCAACAACAACAGCGGCACCAGGCGCCACGGTTCCTCGCGGAATGAAATCAACCCTTCCAGTTCGCGAAGAAGACTTCCCCAGGACGGCAGCGGTTCGGCTACGCCCAGGCCGAGGACGCCGAGATTAGCTTCCGCAAGAATGAACACTGGTATCGAAATCCAGAATTGGGCGTACAAAACCGGTTTCAGATTCGGCAGAACGTGAATCAGAAAAAGACGCGAGCCGTGCAAGCCTGAAGCGCGAGCCTGCAGAACGAAGTCGGAGTTTCGTAAAGCATCGGCACTGCTCGACAGCACGCGCGCCGAAGCTGCCCAACCCAGCAGGCCAAGGATGAGAAAAGTAATGAACACCGACATCAACGGCGAAACGTTGAGCGGCATCAGCGCCCGAACCGTGATCAGCAGGAACAACCAGGGCAACGAAAGGAACAGGTCCGTGAACCCCCTGGCAAGGCGCAGCCATACCCCGCCCACGTATGCAGCTAGGCCGCCTACCAACGCGGCCAGCAAGGTTGAGATCAGCGCCGCCGCGGGCGCGAGCAGCAGCGAGATGCGGGTTCCGTAAAGAATGCGAGCGAAGCGATCACGACCGATTTCATCGGTACCAAGAAAATGCTGCGGGGAAGGAGGCGCTCCGGGAACTTCGCGAAACTGCTTGGCATATCCAGCCGGTGCCAGCCAATTGGCAGCCAGCGACGCCGCGCACACCGCAAGCACGACCCCGTATGCCAGCTTGCGAGCTGTGTTCATGCGACCTCTAAGCCGTCTCTGTGCAGAAAGTCAGAAAGAAATTTAGACACTCCGAGGCCTCAGCATGTGAATCATTACATCGGCCCCAGAGTTTGCCAGCAAGGTTACAAGCGTAACTAAGACGGTGAGGTTGACTAGCAGCGGAAGGTCTCGAGAAAGCGCAGCCTGCCACGCAAGCTGACCGATGCCCGGCAATCCGCATAAAGACTCCACCGGGATGGTCGCGCCGAGAGCGATGCTGACCGTGATGCCGGCGAGCGCAATCATCTGCGGACCAGCTAATGGCAAGACGTGCCATGCCAGAATGCGAGCTTCGCCTAGTCCGCGGCTGCGAGCGGCAGTGATATGCGGCAACGCATATGCCTTCATAAGCAGGTTCCGCGAATAGCGATAGATCTTCGGGAAAACGATCAGGGCGATTGCCAGGTATCCGGGAGTGTTAAAGATCACCGAAAGAAGCGCGAGCACCGCGGCCGGTATGCAGAGAAAGGCGCCGCTTAAGGTCGTGCCTAGGATTTCGTTACCCGGATGCCTCCACATGCACGATATGAATGCCATGGCTGAAGCTATGATCCACGCCAGCAACAATCCAAGGCCGGCCACCCGCAGCGTAACCGGCCAGCGCTCACGCAAAAGACTTCGCACCGGTTGGCCAAGAGCGTGCGAGGTGCCCAGATCGCCGTGCATCGCACCAAAAAGGTATTTCCGATAAAAACTGAGGACATTGCGTTCGCCAGCCCGCGATTGGTGAATCGCCTGCACGCTTTCAACACTCAACGTGGGGTCGAGCTCACGTTCGTCGGCGTCGAAACCTGGAGCCAGACGCACCATCGTTGCCGAAAGCAGACCGCCCAGCAGGACGAGAGTTGCGATCATTCCCAAACGCCGGCCCACCCGCCGGGCGATTTCCCAAAACACCGGTGCTCTCCAATTTGCATTTGATGCGATTGTTGTCGATGCGGTCGATTGCGGTGAGATCATGGGAACGCCTAATTCACCGTCGCGCCGCGCGCACGTCCTGCGGGACGCGGATCGCCATCGGGCGTAGGTTCGGCATGGTGCAGTCTCTTCATCGAATACATGCGGCGATCTGCTTCGGCCAGTAGACGCTCCACATCGAAACTGTCTTCGGGGCAGAATGCAGTTCCCACGCTCAGGGCCACCAATTCGCGTCCGGCGATTTTCTTTCCTGCCTCCACCGCAAGTTGATTCAGTCGGCAGCACTTTTCGCTAGCCGCGTCCGGACTTAGCCCCGGTGCGATCACCACGAATTCGTCTCCACCCATGCGAGCGACATAGTCGTAGCCGCGACAGACATCTTTCAGGTGGCTGGCGAAATCTTTCAATAAATTGTCACCTTCCAGGTGCCCGTAGAGATCGTTAACCTGTTTAAAATTGTCCAGGTCGCAGACCATGACTGCAAGTGACGTCCCCGTCCGGCGGCAACGGGCGAGTTCACGCGACAGGTGCACGAACAGCGAACGAGCGTTAGGCAATCCCGTCAGGTAGTCGGTCGTGGCCGAGTCTTCGGCTTGCTGATATTTGAGCGCGTTTTCGACCGAGAGAGCGATCTTCGAGCTCACCGCCAGCAGAATACGCAGGTGATCGGCCGAAAAGGCATCGCGGTCCGTCCGGTACATGGCGAGCACTCCGACCACTCCATTGAGGCCTTCCAGGGGAACGGCCAGAGTCGCGCGCAAAGTCGTGAACTTCGCGGGATCGCTTACATATCCAATTTCACCTTCCGGATTTCCATTAACGATCGGCTTGCGCTTTTCAGCGACCCACCCGCAGAGGCCTTCACCGAGGGCGATGTTAAGCGAGGACAGAAGGCGGAAGTTGTCGCCGCTCACCAATTCGGGTATCAGTCGACCCTCCTTCAACAGAAACACGGCCATCGAATCGTAAGGAACCATCTTGCGCAGACGTACCGAAAGCACGGACAGCGTTTCACCCAGGCTCAGCGAATTCCCCAGATCCTGGCTGAGTTCGAACATGGTCTGTGCTTCCTGCCGGGCGGACGCAATCGAGGAGAGAAAATCGGTCTCGTTTACCGTGGCGGGCGCGGAGGTAGAGTGCTCGAATCCGGCGAACGGTTCAGTCCCAGCTTCCATTCGAGTGTTGGCCGGCAGCGCCGGAACCAATTCTTCCCCGGCACTCGAATCCGGCTGCACCATCTTTTCCAGTGCACGGTAGCGGCGTTTCAAGACCTCGACAACTTTAGGATCGAAAGCCGAGCCCGATAAGGACGCCACCTCTTCCATAGCGGCTTCCAGCGACTTAGCGTTCCGATACTGCCGATGGGAAGCTAGCGCGTCGAGGCAGTCGACGGCAGCGAGCACGCGCGCCCCGCGCGGAATCTGCTCGCCTTTCAATCCGTCGGGATAGCCCCCTCCATCCCAGCGCTCATGGTGGGAACGCACGATCGGCGCGACAGGATAAGGGAACGCCACACGTTGCAGGATCTCCGCTCCTACGACGGTGTGAATCTTCATCTTCTCGAATTCTTCGGGAGTCAATCTTCCCGGCTTGTTGATGATGTGTTCGGGAATGGCCAGCTTGCCGATGTCATGAAGCAGCGCACCCGCGCGCAATGCCTCGATTTCATTTTCTGTGTAACCGAGTTCCTTGGCCACTTCCACAGCAAATATGCGTACGCGCTGTAGATGTTTGTGCGAGGTATGGTCCTTGGCCTCAATTGCCAGCGCCAGTGACTCAATCGTCCGTAGGTGCAGGGAAGCGACGTCCTCGGCGTTGCCTTTCTCGATCTCAACCTGCTTCTTTTCCGCCGCCAGTTTAGCGAGGTAGAGGTGATACGAGCGATAGACCCAGTACACCAGCGGCAGCACCAGTAGAGAGGTTTGCCATCCCACCTGCTTGCTGACCAACCCCACTGCAAAAACCACGGCCGCGCCGACCATGTAGAAGGGGAACGACCAAAAATGGCATTCCGTCCAAACCTTGTGTGCCGATTTGCCTTCGGTGAGCGAGATAATGACGGCCACTGGTACTGTGTTCGCCACGAAGAATACCAGGGCGGTGACGATCAAAAGTGGCAGAGTGCCCGTCCCCAGTAACCGCTGCAAATCGTGATATGTGAAATACGACAGCACAATGGCATTAGCCATCATGCTGAACACGTTGAAAATGATCTTGATCGGGACCCGTTTCTGGCGCGTCCCGAGCACGCACTGCGCGAGAGTCGCGGTACAACCGATGACCAGCGTCTCCGGTAGGTTCAGTTCGAGGACGCTCAGCAGAATGAACAAAAAGTTGACCGACATCGTGCCGTCGAGTCCGGGCAACTGAATCTTAAGGCTCGAAGCCAGAACGGCAACCAGCAGGTAGCAGATGAATCGAGTCAGATCGACGCTTTGCCAGTGCCAAAGGGCATACGACAGCGCCCACACTCCGAGCAACGCCGTTGCTCCGATAAAGATTCTGGCTCGACTCGACATAATGCAACTTGCAACTTCCGCCTACATCACTTGCAATTGCGCATCGCTGGCCTCAACTCCGTGGTCACCCGTTTTGCGTCCGGCCCCGTCTTGATGGCACCAGAGCCGCTGTTTTCTGGACGGAAATATAGTGACCTACGTGTAGGAATGGTATTGCAGGGGCCGAAGAATCAGATACTTACCGAGGTAACTGCAGACCCGCTGGCTGCGAATCTCGCCCTCGCCATGAAACGCCGCCGTGCATGCCACTTCCAGGTTTTTCCACGCGCAGCAATTACTTTGGTGTGAGCGAGAGCACGGAACAATCCGCGAAGAGATTGCGGTTGTGGCAGCATCAGCGAGGGCGCACTCCTCACGATCAACGCCGCTTAAAGCGGAGAATCCAGGTTAGCCGCCCTGGGAAAACCATTGCGGAAGGGTGGAAACTTTCCTTTTTCCTCATCGACAAAAGAATGTAGCGATTTAAGAACACCACGACCGCAGCGCAATCGAGAATGCCAGCTCCATGAAGACTCCCATCGCGAACACATCGAAATCTCCAGTGGCGGCTCGGTCCGACCCGGGTTTAACCGTGGCGAGTCGGGACTCTCAGTTTCAATTGCCCTCCGGCATCCTCGACCAGTTACACGATGCCGCTTTTACAACCGACCTGAACGGCACCATCACCAGTTGCAACCTAGGCGTAAAGCGATACGGATTTGTACCGGGCGAATTGATTGGCCGAAACATGTGCGATATTTTCGGCCTGGAAGCGGATGACAAGCAGCGAATTGCCGGCGAGGCGCTCGCGATCGTGCTGGAGCAAGGACGATTCGAGGGCGACCTCCGGGGTCGAATCCCATCCGATCGTGCTGGGTCAGCGCGTGCTGGCTCCGCGCATGCCTTCGATATTCATCTCTGCCTGACCTTGCTGCGCGGTCCCGATGGATCTCCTGTGAGCATTCTGGGGTTTTCCATCGAAAAAACAAACGCGAGTGAAAGAACCAACGACAGAACCATCGAAACTCCGGCATCCGCTCCCCTGCCCTCGCGTCGTGAAATCGGGGGCACGCAATTTCTGATTGCCAGCCCCCTCATGCATAAGTTCATGGGCATGGTCGATCGTGTCGCCGGACACACCGAGACCGTGCTTGTCACCGGCGAAACCGGTACGGGCAAAGAGCTGGTGGCGCGCACGATTCACGACTCCTCCCATCGCCACCATAAGGGTTTGGTCGATATCAACTGCGCCGCCCTCCCGGAACATCTGGTCGAAAGCGAGCTATTCGGTTTTGAAAAGGGTGCGTTCAGTGGAGCCGATTCCTCGAAGCCGGGTTTATTTGAGCTGGCGGATCAGAGCACGATTTTCCTCGACGAAATCGGCGAACTCCAGCCGCAGATTCAGGTCAAACTGCTGCGCGTCCTCGATGGCGCCCCCTATTACCGCCTGGGCGGAAACAAAAAGATCACTGCCAACGTGCGCGTCGTTGCCGCCACCAATCAGGACCTTGAATTAGCCGTGAAAGAAGGGCGTTTTCGCCAGGATCTTTTTCATCGCCTCAGTCAATTCCAGTTGCGCGTTCCGCCACTGCGCGAACGTCCCGAAGATATTGCGGCACTGGCCTGCCACTTCCTGTCGCTCAAGGCGGCAGGCAAGAACTTCACTCGCGATGCTCTCTCGGTCCTGCAGGCTCATGCCTGGCCGGGCAACATTCGAGAACTCCGAAATCTGATCGCGAAGCTCGCGCTGGCAGACGGGAACTCGCAGATCACAGGCGCCGATGTCATCGCCGAACTTTATAGAGATACCACCTCTGCCGGATCGACTGCGGGCGGATCTGGCGTTGCGATTCGCGGCCGCGGCGCGGTTCCGCTGGGCAACCTGGAAAACATGGAAGAACAGATGATTATTCGCGCCCTTGAGCAAACTGGCGGACACCGTTCTCACGCGGCCGAGCAACTGGGCATCTCACGGCGCACTCTCAGCCGCAAACTGCGCGAGTACGCGATTGAAGTGTCTTCCGGCGACAGCGCAAAACTCGGCGTCATCAGTGAGGAGCAGCAGAAATTCTTTCGCGCCAAAGTCAATCTCTCGGTGACTTTGAAGAATGCTAACGGAAAAGAATTGCAAGTGCAGGCCCTCAACCTGAGCACCGGCGGCATGGGACTCGATGTAGTCGGCGATCCCTCGGGATTCGCCGGGTTGCTCGATGTGACTTTCCTGTTGCCGGACAGCGAGGTCGTTATGCAGGCCAAGGGACGGCTGGTGTGGGCCGAGGCCGGGGGTAGAGCGGGCCTGCGATTTGTCGTGGTCGAACCAACACTGTTCGAGCAGTTACAAAATTGGACGGGCCGGAAAATGAAAGAGGAAGGCTGGGAAATCCCTTCGTGAGTCTCCAACATCGAAGGTGCGCCAACGGCCAAAGCCTTCGGTAACCTGTCGTAATACGTCCTTTCGTGTGATTCTGTTTTTGTCGTTAAAGCCTATCGACCGACACCGCAGCGTAAACTCCCACTGCGATGCGAATTCTAAAGTGAGGTCTATTCATGTTGCAGTCTCCGGAACCCAAGTACTCTCCAAACGCGGCCCCCACC
>Ga0209006_10002960_pt1 | contig 15456 bp, 9 predicted proteins | sample JacPin_JW_Ref_O2_FD_188567 | JGI IMG/M metagenome (GOLD analysis project Ga0209006, IMG submission 188567) | Forest soil microbial communities from Algoma, Ontario, Canada - Jack Pine, Ontario site 1_JW_Ref_O2 (SPAdes) (version 2) | ecosystem: Environmental > Terrestrial > Soil > Boreal... | reverse complement strand
GGATGGGCGGCTAGCTCAGTTGGTTAGAGCGCCTGCCTTACAAGCAGGATGTCGGGGGTTCGAGTCCCTCGCTGCCCACCAAAAACCCCACCGAGTACCTCCAGCAAAGTCCAAGAGGCACACAAAATAAACACTTAAGGGCTCCCACACCCGAGGCCTCCTCTTTGGAGGTCTTCCCGCGTTGCTTTTCGAGATCCTTGAGCTGCCTGGTCGCTGCTCCGCCGTTGGCGATAAGTTTTTGGAATCGAGGCCCTATTTCACAATGAATGTATCGACGATAGTTGCCATTCCTGTTACTCCCTCAGTTTTCGAGTACGTGCTACTAACCATTGCTGACCCCAGCATGTAACGCTTCCAACGCTCGATACAACGCCTTGACTAGCGGACCGTTCATTGGGGCGCCGCTGACTGTTCCGGCGGGCGGGACGAGCGATGGACCGGTGGCAGTCACCAGTGTTAGAAAGATGACTGCGATTACCAGCGCGGGGGAAACGTAAGCCCAACCCGAGTGGGGGCAACTGTAGTGATTTTGATTGCGGTCAATCTGCAGAATAAGGAGTGTGTGGCGCCAGTTAAGTAGACTCGCTGCCCACCAAAAAACGACTGATGAAGCGGCTAACGACCACCACTCTCCTTGGACCCTTCATTCTGGCACTGACGCTCAGTGCCAATGCGCAAGACAGCTCCTACTTCACCAATTGGCCAGCAGGCGTTTCCCCGCAGGAAGTGGGCAAGCGGGTGGCCGAGCACTTCGTCGTCAGCCCGCATCAATACACAGCTACCATCCATTACTCTGAGGTGGCGACCTGGTACGGCGCGCTCACCTTCGCCTCTCTGACCCACGATGACGCTTTGCGCGGCGAGCTGATCCACAAGTTCGAACCGCTCATGCCAGGGGGAGGGGAAGCGGGTCGTATCCCGGTGCGGCACCACGTGGACGACTCCATCTTTGGCGTGGTCCCACTGGAAATTGCAATCGAGACTAAGGATCCGAAGTTCCTCGAAACTGGAAAAGCATGGGCGGACCGGCAATGGGAAAATCCGCGCCCCGATGGACTTTCAGCCGAAACCCGCTTCTGGATCGACGACATGTATATGCTCACGCTCCTGCAGCTGGAGGCGTACCGCGCGACTGGAGATAAAAAGTATCTCGACCGTGATGCGGTGGAGATGGCGGCTTATCTCGACAAGCTGCAGCAACCCAACGGGCTTTTCTTTCACGCGCCGGACGTGCCCTTCTATTGGGGACGTGGAGACGGCTGGGTAGCTGCCGGCATGGCGGAGATGCTGCGGGATCTTCCCCAGGACCACCCCCAACGCATGCGCATCATGGAAGGCTACCGGGCCATGATGGCGGCGCTGCTCAAGTACCAAGGCAAGGACGGCATGTGGCGTCAGCTGATCGACCACGACGAAGCCTGGCCCGAGAGTTCCAGCTCAGCAATGTTTACCTTTGCACTGGTGACCGGGGTCAAGAACAGTTGGCTCGACGCGGCGACCTACGGCCCCGCCGCACGCAGGGCATGGATTGCAGTCGTGGGCTACCTCGATCAGAACCAGGACATCACCAACGTCTGTGAAGGCACAGGAAAGCAAAACAGTTACGATTACTATCTGGCCAGAAAGCGCCGCACCGGCGACTTCCACGGTCAGGCCCCCATCCTCTGGGCCGCTTCGGCTCTCCTGCGCTAACTTTGCAACCAATCGCCGCGTGCCCCATATCTGCCTGGTTTTGACAGATGTGGGATTCAGGTCTCCTCTCGAGGCTGTCACGTGACGCACTTATTCGGCCCCCGGTCGCTCCGCACGCGCACTCAGCATCACCTCAAAGAAGCGCACCACCGCCTCCAGATCATCCTGAGGCAGCAGACTCAGCAATCGCCGAGTTTCCTTCTCGATCCCTTCGTACATAGCGGCGATCTTGCGCAACCGTCCCGGGACCAGCGTGATCAGCAGGCTGCGCCGGTCCTCAGGATTCGGCGCCCGCCGCAGATACCCTGACTTCTCCAGCCGGTCCAATGCCACAGTGACCCCGCCGCTGCTCAGCCCTGTCCACTCAGCGAGACGGCTGGGTGTAGAGGGCCCATAGAGCTGAAGCATGTGTAATAGCTGCATATCCGTCAAACCGAGACCGGCCTTCTCTGCGGCTTGCGTATTAAAAAAAATCGCGGCCGCAATGAACTTGCGAATCTCCAGCACCACGCGATCGGCGGTAGTGACCGGCGCTGTCACCAGGAGGTAGTCTGTTTTCTGCGCCACTGGGCTGCGCTTTTTTCCTTTTTGCGGTGTAGACATGAGAACCCTCGTATGATTTACTGTCCATATATCTTATTAAATAAGATATATGGAGGATAAGTAAATGGCTGCCACCGTCAAAGCATACAAGGGAATGGGCATGGAAGGGAGCACGGCCCGTTGGTACGACCGCACCACCCGAAAAGACCTGCCAGAGATCAAGTCCCTCGCGGTACGCATTGCCGCGGCGATCCCATCCTCGGCGCAGGTGCTCGAGGTGGCCCCGGGACCGGGCTTTCTTTCTATCGAGCTGGCCAAGCGCGGCTTGCAGGTGCGTGCGCTCGACATCAGCAAAACCTTTGTCGGAATTGCCCGGCATAATGCAGACGCGGAGGGAGTGGACGTCCGCTTCGACCTCGGCAATGCCGCGGCTTTGCCGCTGGAGGATGCAAGCGTGGATTTCGTCGTTTGCCGCGCGGCCTTCAAGAACTTCACCGAGCCGCTGAAGGCTCTGCAGGAGATGCGCCGGGTGCTGCGCCCGGGCGGCAAGGCGTTGTTGATTGACATGCGCCGCGACGCTTCCATGGCCGAGGTGAAGCAGTATGTGGATGGCTTGGGTGTAAGCCGCCTGAACCGCTGGTTCATGCTCTTCACCTTCCGCCACATGTTGATCAAGCGAGCCTATCCGTTGGAGGAGTTTCGCCGCATGGCGGTCGAGGCCGGTTGGAATCAACTGCAGATTGATACCTCGCGCATGGGGTTCGAGGCCTGGACGACGAAATAATCCGCTTAAACCAACTGCGCCTGCTGCACAGGGCGCTGCAGTTTCATTGCTTCGGCGGTAACGTCGGTGTACTTGAGGCCGGCACCTGTATTGAAGAGAACAACGCGATCGGTTGCTTTCAGAAAGCCTGTTTCCAGCAACCGGTCGTACGCTGCGGTTGCCGCTGCTCCCTCGGGGGAAAGAAAAATCCCTTCGTGGCGCGCCCAATCCAGAATTGAGGAAAGAATCTCTTCATCCGTCTGCACCAGCGCAACTCCGCCGGAATCGCGCAGAATCTTCAGCATGATGGCATCGCCGTAAGGCTTGGGAACGCGGAGACCAGCTGCAAACGTCGACGCGTTTTCCCACATCTGGCTCACGCCTGCGCCCTGTTCAAAGGCGCGCGCAACCGGCGCGCAGCCAGCCGCCTGCACCGCGATCATGCGCGGACGTTTCCCCGCCTTGACCCAGCCAAGTTGTTCCAGCTCTTCAAACGCCTTCCACATCCCGATCAGGCCCACTCCTCCGCCAGTAGGATAAAAAACTGCGTCCGGGTATTCCCAACCAAGCTGTTCTACCAGCTCATAGCCCATTGTCTTCTTGCCTTCGATGCGGAAAGGTTCTTTGAGCGTGGAAATGTCGAACCAGCCTTCCGCTTCTTTGCGCTCCGCAACCATGCGTGCGCAATCGGAGATAAGTCCGTCCACCAGAGTGACCTTTGCCCCATAGGCCACTGCCTCGACATAGTTGGCAAAGGGAACATCGCGTGGCATGAAGATATGAGCTTCTATGTCGGCCGCGGCCGCGTAAGCAGCCAGCGCCCCGGCCGCGTTGCCGGCGGAAGGCACAGCCAGTTTACGTAGACCGTAGTGCTTCGCCATGGTAACGGCCAGCCCCAGGCCGCGCGCTTTGAAGGTTCCGGTAGGGTTGGCCCCTTCTTCTTTGAGATACACATTGCGATACCGCTTGCTGCGCAGCATCGGCGTCCAGCCCTCACCCAGCGTGACCGGATCCACTTCCGGGAGTACCGAGCGATAGCGCCACATGCCGGTCCACGGAGCACGGGCACTGTCACGGCCAACGACTTCCGCCGCGGAGGTACCGCGCAGGTGGCTCAGGTCGTAGCGAACGTAGAGCGACCCGGCGGGTGGTTGCGGGCACTGCGTGCATACTGTTTGCGGGGTGTCGGCGCTCAGGCGCGCGTTGCAACGGGAGCATTCGAGAAAATCAATTGGCGGCACGCAGACTCCATTGATATCTCATATACCATATAAGTTTCCCGGCGCTTTGTGCAAAAATGAGCAGCATGGTCACAGGCATCCGAAGGCTGACTGCGCCGCAAAATCTCACGACGCTGGCGTACGACAGCATCAAGCGGCACATCCTGGAAGGCAAGCTTGATGAGGAGACGCGTCTTACCGAGGAATTCCTGTCCAACCGGCTAGGCATCAGCAAATCGCCGGTGCGCGAAGCCCTGAATAGTTTGCAGACAGAGGGATTGATCCATATCGAACCGCGGAGGGGCGCACGCCTCCGGCGATTCTCTGTGAAAGAAGTGAAGAACCTGTACGACTTGCGGGAAACGCTGGAGGTCTACGCCGTGTCTCATGCCCAGGTCACTCCTGGGCTGCTCGCCGATTTGGCCAGGAGTGTCGAGCGTACGCGCAGGTTCGTGAAGGCAAACGACAAGATCAAGCACATCGAAGAAGACACCAGGTTTCACGCGGCGATCGCAGCCGCAACAACAAACGACGAACTTTGCCGCGTGCTTAAAAATATTCAGGACCAGATCTGGCTTTGTCGCTGTAAAACATACAATCTATCTTCGTCTACTGCGTCAGATGCACACCTGACGATCTTGAAGGCCCTCGAAGCAAACGATCGTAAAGGCGCCCAAACGGCAATGCGCAACCACATCGATCATGTGCGCACCCGCTTGATAGATTTTCTCGAACACGGCTCCCTCCTCAAGCCAGTGGTCAAGCACACCTAGCGCACAAAAATGATTTGCTGCCGCTCGGGTATTACTTGTTGGTGACGAGTTACCTCCAATATAGTGCCGTGAGCCAATTGGTCAGGGCCCCCGTAGTCTACGATCAATTCTGCATCCGAACCGCAAGCGCTGTCGTGCACCTGACGGCTCGACTTTGTCATGTAGGAGCCTTCCCTAATGTTTTCTTCGGGTCAGTCAAGATTATCGAGAGCTGCAACCGCCTTGTCCGCCTTTGCCTGCCTGCTGGCGGGGACCTCCGCGCTTGCACAAGCACCGGCAGGCTCGCCCGTCACCTACGATGCCCAGGTTCCCTTCGGCTTCACCAACTTCGGCGCACCGATTTTGGGGAGTGTCCGCGGGGTGGCGGTTTCAACCAGCGGCACGGTCTATGTAGCAGGCACTGTAGCTGGAAAGTCGGCGGTCGTCATGATCGCACCAACGAGCGGAAATGTGACCGGAATTCCTGGCGGCAACGGCTCTCTTCCGGCAACAGCAACTACTCTTTTTCTCCTGGGTGCAACTCTGAGCACGGCGACCGCGGTGGCAGTGGACTCGAACGGCACCCTGTATATTGCCGACTCTGCGGGACACCAGGTCCTCAAGGTCGTATCCCCCGGTACTCCGGAGCAAGCAGTCTCGACCATCACCTATGCAACTGTGGAGACTCCAACTGCTTTGGCCGTCGACTCGGCAAATGATCTGTACATCGCGGATAAGACGCAGAACGCGATTTATCGGGCAACGGCCGGCTCACCCACAGGCTCGAAAGTGACCCTCGGTTCTGGGACTTACTCGCCCGTTGGGCTGACAGTGGATAAGGCAGGCGACCTCTTTTTTGCCGATACCAGCAATCAAATCTATGAACTTGCATCTGGAACGACTGCTGCCACTTCCTATCTTTCGATCCCTGTTTCCAACAACTATGCTTTCAAGTTTTCCACTGCGACAACGCCTGTCGGCATGGGATTCGACGCAGCGGGAGACTTGTACGTCATGGATAGTGGCGCAAACCATCTCTTCGAAATTCCCGGCGCGAGCTTCTGGTATCTGGTGCCGTTCTCAAGCAGCTCAACGCCGGCGAGTATGGGAGTTGGTCCCACGGGCAATCTATTTTTATCAGACAGCGCAAACCAGGCCGTTGACGAGTTGTTTTATAACAACCCTGTGAATTTCGGCGCTGTCGACGCAGGTACAAAAACCCCGCTGGTCACCGCCAATTTTCAATTCAACACGGGTGTTGGCGCGCCAACGATTTACCAGAGCGTACAGGGAGCTTACACCGGAGAGTTTACGACCAATGCCGTCACCTGCTTGAAACCAACGGGTGGCACGGGAAGTGCGGGGACCGCCGGAAATACTTGCTCCTTCACATTCGACGCGACCTATCTGACCACCACGCCTGGCCTGCGCAGCGGCGCTGTCGGCTATACCGACAGCAATAACGACACATTGGGCGTGCACGCGATCGCCATCGATGTTGCGGGATCCTTGGCACTCTATCCTGGAACTCAGATCTCGCTCACCCAAAGCTTCGCAGAGCCGCAAGGACTGGCAGTAACCGGGGATGGAGGTACGCTGTTTGTGGCCGATGAAGGGGGGGTATTGTCAGGTAGCTCCTTTACCTATAAAGGCGCAGTCTGGGCGATCAACGGTGCCTCCACGTCTACGCCCACATATACGAAGCTGAGTCCAGGTAGCTTTCCGACGCCCACAGCGGTGGCCGTGGACTCTGCGGGTAACCTGTATGTAGCGGATTACTCCGGCAGTGTATTCGTGGTTCAGCCCACCTACAGCAGCAGTCACGGTAACCACGGGCTTTCATGGTCCGGCAATTCTGCCAACCCTCTCACCTTCCCCAAAGGGGTAGCGCTCGATCATCCTATGTCGCTCGCAATCGATCCACAGGGCAACTTGTTTATAGGAGATATGGGTCCAGAAGGAACCCTGGCGTCTATTTCCAATCCCGGTTTCATCGTCGAGGTACCGGCCGGCCCGGTGGCCTGCGGTCCCTCCTCGTGCACGGTAGGCGGTGCGCCCGCGTTCAAGCTGTCAAACACCAGCATTGCAGGCATTCCGATTGTCTTCCCTCAGGCCTTGACGACGGATTCCTCAGGGAATCTCTACATTGCCGATGGCGGGGATGGGGGCACCGATATGGGAGGCGTTGATGTGATTCCCGTGGCTACGGGAACGCCTGCACAACTTTCCCTCGGGGCGCTCAATCTACCCACTGGCCTGGGTTTCGATGCTGCCGGCGATTTGTATGTTTTGACTGGGTACACCCCTCAAGTCCTGGTAGCCCAGATCGACGGGAGCGACCCCACAAAGGTCGATTCCACTGTCTTGTTGGGTACCAACCCGGAAGGCGGCAGCGGCTCCAGCGGCATCACCTCCACGCTTACGACACCAACCAGTTTGATTGTCTGGCCGGGAGGGGGGAGCATCTCGATAGCTGATATTGGGTTGCAGCAGACCGGCCAGACAGCGATTTCTGCACAAGTGCTTACCCTCAGCGGGGCGCTCTCAAGCGTGAATGTGAGTTCGGGCCCGGCCTCCGTTTTGGGGGTCAATGTCGGCAACATCGAGGCCGTTTTTCTAGCTCCCTCCCAAACTGGGAGCAGGAAGTTCTCACTATCCGGTTGCGGCAGTGCTGCTGAAGACACGCTGGCTATGGGTATCGAGAACACCTGCGTCTCCACTGTCAGCTCTACAGGAGCGGGGTCGGGAGCGTCTGCGACATTCACTCTGAACGGCAACACGCTGATACCTCCATTCTCCGCGCTCGGCAACCAGATCGTGGCAACGGTATCTTCCAATGTGCCGCCTAACGGAAACTCCTGCAATGGGACCTATAGCGGTATTTTCAACGGGAACATAACCGTCTCGGCGGGCCAAAGCTGCAATTTCGTGGGTGGAGGAGTGAATGGGAACGTAACGGAAAATGGCGGCAACCTGACATTGGCCCAAAGTCAAGTGACCGGCAATGTGCAAATCGGCGCAGGCACCTTCACCATAGGCCCAGGCTCGACCATTGACGGCAATCTGCAAATCGGGAACCTCCCCACCGGTTCTGCTTCGAACCAGGTTTGCGGTACCACCGTACACGGCGATTTGCAGCTGCAAAACAGTGGGACCGCTGTAGTTATCGGCAATCCAGCCTCCTGCGCCGGCAATACTGTCGGCGGTAATCTGCAGGTGCAAAACAACACGGCAGCCACAACCCTGGACGGCAACATCGTAACCGGCAACCTGCAGGACAACAACAATACGGCGCCGACGCAGGTGTTCAACAACTCGATCACCAGTAGCCTGCAGTGCGGGGGGAACTCCTCTATTACCGGCGGCGGGAACACCGCGAGCTCCAAGGCGGGCCAGTGCGCCACGTTCTAAACACATCTTTCCAGGATGCGGGGGACTGAAGGTTTCCACAAAGCCTTTGCCACCAATCGACGGGTGCCCCATCCTTCGCGTTCTTTGCGAAGGGTGGGATATCAAATCTCACCCCACCTCCCCACCACAGCGGACATAGCGGAAAGCGGATTTGTTCTTAGCAGCGTAGTCGAGGGACCTGCATTTTTTGGGGTCTCACGGTCCTGCCGAACTCCATTGCCGGCAAAATTTCTTGACTGGCATCTGATATGTGATATCTTGACATTCAAATGATCGGTAGTTTGCCTAACTCGCGTCCCGAAAATCCCGCCGATCTGGTCCTTGCCCCGTTTCAACCTCGATGTAGCTTCCGGCCCTGTTAGCCCTCGCGTAGCCGAGCGAGCTCACCATTTCGAATGGACCCCGTAGTCCACAGCCAAGCTATATTGCGCCCCGCGTCATTGCGGAGTCTCTCAAGTCTTTGAATTCCGCTCATCTGAGCGGGGTCACCGGATCGATAAGTTCATGTGTATGCATACCTGTCCGTCTCCCGTTGTCACCACCACCTGTTGTTGCGGGTGTTGTGCGGGCCTGCGTAGCGATGGGAGCTGACCATATCTAGAAGCCAAAGAACAAGGCACTAGATTCGCCCACCGCCCAGCACTTCGAGGCAGGTGGGCTTTTTTGTTTGAGGCCGTCCCCAACAGAATAAGCACCAATAGGAGAACAGACATGCGCTTCACACGACATTCCTGGCGAGCTATTTTGGTTGTCACCCTCCTCGCATGTGTTCCGGCAATCTACTCCCAATCGACCACCTCCGGATATGTCACAGGAAGTGTTACCGACGCCAGCAAAGCCCTGATCAAGGGCGCGGCGGTAAAGCTCGAAAATACCGGCACGTCGCTCAGCCTGACGGCCACCTCCGGGGATGACGGCGCCTATCACTTTGATTTCGTTCCTCCCGGCAACTACAAACTCCACGTAGAGGCAAACGGATTTAATCCCTGGGAGCAAACTTTAACCGTGACGGTCGGCCAATCAGCAACGGCAAACGCACAGCTCTCGATCGCCTCGTCTGCGACCACGGTGCAAGTCGCTGCAGGAGAAGCCCAGATCGAGACCGAGGACGGAAACGTCTCCACCAACTTCAATGAGAAGCAGATACAGTATGTCCCGAACCCAGGGCAGGACTTGACCTACGTCGCCCAGGTGGCGCCCGGAGTCGTTATGAATACCCAGGCGGGAGGCGGCAACTTCTCCTCGTTCGGTCTGCCCGGCTACTCCAATATGTTCACCATCAATGGAATGGATTATCTGAATTCCTTTGGAGACAACAACAAATCGGGCGCCACCAATAACAGTCTGGGCGCCAACGAAATGCAGAGCGTCACCGTAGTCAACAACGGCTACTCAGGAAACTACGGACGCCTGGTTGGATCCAACGTCAATTTTGTCACCAAGTCCGGCGCTAACCAGATTCACGGCAATGCTATTTACGAGTGGAACGGCTCTTCACTCAATGCCAACAACTTCTTCAACAACAGAAACGACACCCCGCGCCCCTTTGACAATGTGAATCAATGGGCAGCCTCGATCGGCGGCCCCATTTGGAAGGACCGCACTTTCTTCTTCATAAATAACGAAGGACTAAGGATCGTCCTGCCCACCTCCACCTCAGCCAATGTTCCCAGCCCGCAATTTCAGGCCGCGACCCTGGCTAACCTGCAGCGGGTCAATCCCGGCTCGGTGCCTTTCTACCAAAAGATTTTTACCCTCTATAACGGTGCTCCGGGAGCCGCCCGCGCTACCAATTCCTTAACCGATGGCGGTTGCGGAAGCGCCGCCTTCGAGCAAACCATTGGCGGCCCATGCGCCCTGCAATTCCAGGCCACGCCCGGCAACTTTACTGGAGAGTGGCTGGTCTCGTGGCGCATCGACCAGATTCTCAGCTCCAGAGACCAGGTATATCTGCACATCTTTACCGACCATGGAGTGCAAGCGACCAACACCGATGTGATCAACCAGCTCTTCAATGCAACCAGCCCGCAACCCGAATGGCAGGGACAGTTGAATGAGACTCACAGTTTTCAGAGCCGCGCAGTCAATCAATTCATTGCCGCCTTCCAATGGTCAGGCATCTTGTTTGGGCCGGCCAATTACCCTGACACCCTGGCTGCGTTTCCGGCCAAGCTGACCTTTTCCGATGGAAGCTTGCACTATCTCGGCCAGAACCAGGCCGACCCTACAGGCCGCCACATCACCCAATATCAATTCGTGGATGACTTCTCCAAGACCTTCGGCAGGCACACCTTGAAGGCCGGTGTCGACTTCCTGCGCGATGATCTCAACGTTTTCCAGTTCGGCAACCAGACCGCCGGTACCATCACCACCTCACTCGATGATTTCTACAACGGCGCCGGACCCTCCACCTCATTTAACAAATCTTTCCCTCAGGCCCTGCACCGCGGCTTCAATGCCTATGACCTCGGGTTCTATGGTGAGGACGATTGGGCCGTGCGCTCGGATCTAAAGCTGACACTGGCCCTGCGTTTCGATCGTCAATCGAATACCAACTGCCCCACCAATTGCTTTGCCCGCCTGGCCGCTCCTTTCGGAAACACCGATCACGACCCTTCCATCCCGTACAACCAGGCCATCCAGACCGGCGTCTCGCAAGCCTTCTACAATGCAACCGCCCTTGCCATCGAACCACGCTTCGGCTTTGCGTGGTCGCCCTTTGGCAGCAAAGACACGGTGCTGCGCGGCGGTATTGGAAACTTCCGCGACTTCATCCCGCAACAGTCTCTACAGGGATTTGCTCTCAACTCACCCAACGTAAATTCCTTCAACGTGACCGGAAATCTTTCTCCGGATGTTGCCAACAACATTTTTTCCAACGCCAGCACATCGAACACTACCTTTCTGAACGGCTTCTCAAAGGGCGCGACGCTCGGCCAACTAGTCGCGACCGATCCTGGCTTTTCTCCTCCTTCTTTGTATGGTGCGCAAAAGCAGACCAGGAACCCCACTTACCTGGAGTGGAACCTCGAACTGCAGCATGCGCTGGGGCAATCCACGACCATGAGCTTGAACTATGTAGGCAACCACGGAGTGCATGAGATCTTTATCAATCCGAGTCTCAACGCCTACGCTGCTGCTGGATTTGCCGGCTTGCCTTCGACCGTTCCAGACTCGCGCTTCGGTCCAGTGACCGAACTGCAGTCAGACGGCACCTCGCAATACCATGGCTTGGTGGTCTCGGTTCGGCACAACTTCGCCCGCAGCTTTCAGGCAACCGGCTCCTACACCTGGAGCCATGCCCTCGACGATGTTACCGATAATGGTTTCACCGCATGGGGTTACGGCACCGCTCCGAGCCTGCAGTATCCGCAGATTCCATCGAATCCGCATGCCAGCTATGGAAACAACGATGCAGATGCGCGCCACGTATTCACCGCCAGTTATGTGTGGACCCCAGCCATCGAAGCCTGGACTGGGCGTACGCCGCAACTGTTGACTTCCGGATGGTCGGTTGGCGGAACGTTTATTACTCGTTCCGGCTTTCCCTTTACCGTCATCGACGGCGGCACGACCGGCAATCTCACCGCAACCAACTATGGCGCATCCGTGTTTGCCAACTACTCCGGTGGGACCCAACCCAGCTGCGGTAATCCCAACCAGCTCTGCCTGGTCTCAGCGGACTTTGCGCCGGCTGCCACCGGATTCGGACTGCAACGCCGCAACCAGTTCCGCGGGCCCGGCTATTTCAACACCGATCTGAGTGTTTTGAAGAACACCAAGGTGCATCTCTTTGCCGAAGGCCAATCGTTCGTCTTCGGCGCCAGCTTCTTCAACGTTCTCAATCACCCGAACTTCGACCAGCCCGTCAACAACGTTTCCAACACCGGTCAATTCGGAAGAATCATCGAGACTGTTTCGCCTCCCACCAGCGTGCTTGGTTCCGGCCTCGGAGGCGATTCGTCGCCACGACAGATCCAATTAATAGCCAAGTTCATTTTTTAATCCGCGCGACTGAGGAGAAGGAAAACATGAAGGTCAAGCAAGCGTGGATTGCATTCTCCCTCGTCGCATGGACAATCATTGTCCATGCGGACGTGGCCACCCCCAATTGGGATACTGCCGCCAAGAGTTGGTGGGCCCACGTTCAATATCTCGCCAATGACTCACTGGAAGGACGCGAAACCGGAAGCCATGGCTTCGAGCTAGCCGCCTCTTACGTACAGGATCAATTCAAACAAGCGGGATTAAAACCCGCAGGCACCGCTGGATACTTTGAGAGTGTTGCCTTCCATGTCACTCAGCCCGACCCCTCTCAATCCAGCTGGGAACTGGTGTGCGATCAGCAAACCACTCCAGTCGTTCTCGGCAAGGAAGGATCGATCAACATTCGCGGAGTGGATGGAGGCCCTCTGGACGCGCCCGCTGTCTTTGTGGGTTATGGCTTCGCGGTGCCGGAACGTGGATTCGATGAGCTAGCCGGGCTCGACTTACGGGGCAAGATCGCGGTGGCCATGACTGGCGGCCCAAATTCCATTCCCGGCCCCATTCGATCCTTCTATCAATCCTCGGGGGAACGGTGGCAGCAGCTGCAAAAAGCCGGAGCGGTCGGCCTGGTCATGATCGCCAACCCAAAAACGGACATTCCCTGGGAGAGAGCCCAGGCCAGCAAGCCAAAAACCTCCGTGGTCCTCGCGGATCCGGAACTGGACGGTCTCCGCGGCCTCAAATTCAGTGGAACCATCAACCCAGCCTATGCGGATAAATTTCTCTCGGGCTCAGGCCACTCCTTTGCTGAGCTGCAGGCTCTGGCCGACCAGGGAAAGCCCTTGCCGAAGTTTGCTCTCGCCTTTCGCTTTCGCACTCGAACCGGAGTTACGCCGCTACCCGCCATTCAATCGGTCAACGTCATCGGCCTTTTGCCTGGCCATGACCCGCAGCTCAAACACGAATACATCGTTCTTTCCGCGCATCTTGACCATCTCGGCATTGGCCGTCCCATCAACGGCGACGCCGTCTACAACGGTGCCATGGACAATGCGGCCGGAGTCGCATCTCTGATAGAAGCCGCCAAAGCTCTCAGCACGCAGCCCGTCAAGCGCTCGATTCTCTTCATAGCCTTCACCGGCGAGGAAGAAGGAATGCTGGGGTCCCAGTATTATGTCGCCCACCCCACTGTCAAACTCAAAGACATCGTCGCGGCCATCAATATGGATATGTATCTGCCTTTGTTTCCTCTTCACTACCTTGAAGTGCAGGGCCTGGGAGAATCGACTTTAGGCAACGACATTCGCGGAGTAGCCCAGCTGAACGACGTAGAGGTGCAATTCGACAAGCAGCCCCCACAAAACCGTTTCATTCGCAGCGATCAAGCCAGCTTTGTGCGCCAGGGAATTCCCGGCCTCGGATTCAAATTCGGATGGACTCCCGACTCGCCGGAACAAAAGATTTTCAACGATTGGATACACGATCGCTATCACGCGCCATCAGACGACCTGGCGCAGCCGGTAGACACCGTGGCCGCTGCGCAATTCACGCATATCGTCGCCCAGTTGGCATTCCGCGTGGCCAATGAAACAAACAAGCCCGCCTGGTATCCCGAAAGCTTCTACGATCAACTGGCTGCAAAGCCCCACTCCCTGGCCGCAAGTACCTATTAACCCCTTCCTTCGTGGTAGCGTAGATCTATCGAGAATGCTCGGCTATCTACGCAAGTTGAAGTTTCACCCTCTTTTCCGCACTCTGGCTTTCCTTGGCCTGCTCATGGCTGCCGGCACTTCCGCCCAGCAAGCCCCTTCTCCGCCGGTGGTCGTACAACCGGGAGCTCCAGGCCAACCCAGTAAGACCCTTCCAGCCTCGACCAGGCCCACCTTGCCGCAGCGTTCCGCAGCGGATGTGGCCTTCATGCAAGGCATGATCATGCATCACTCCCAGGCGGTCGAAATGACGGCGCTGGTCGCTTCGCACACGCAAAATAAGGATGTGCGCTCGCTGGGGGAAAAGATCAGCCGCTCCCAATCAGACGAGATCAACTTCATGCGCCGCTGGCTGACGGCTCGCGGGGAACCAGTCTCGATGGCGATGCCGGGAATGGAAGATATGGACATGTCCGGCAATCCCATAGAACCCATGCCAGGGATGCTGACCCCGGAGCAGATGGAAGCTTTGCAGAACGCCAAGGGAGCGGAGTTCGACCGCCTGTTTTTGACAGGGATGATCCAGCACCACAAAGGTGCGCTGGTCATGGTCAAGGACCTATTCGACACTCCGGGTGCCGGGCAGGACGCGGACCTATTCGACTTCGCCACCGATGCCGACAATACGCAACGCGCCGAAATAACAATTATGCAGAACATGCTAAAGGAGAAATATTGATCCAGCTGAAGCGCGTTGCCGCCGTCGTAGCCGCGGTTGTTTTCTGTTCCAGTTTGGTCTTACTGCAGGCACAGACGCCGCCCGGTGCGCCCGCACCGCCAGCGCAAGCCTCTCAAAAACCTGCCCAGGCAGCAGACGAGGATGATTCGTATGCGATCCAGCCGGCTCCGCCGCTACCGCCAGGAATGAAAGGATCCGACACCAACGATCCTCGCTACACCCTGAAGCCGGGGATGTACGACGCGGGAGAGGCAGCCTTCGGCATGAAGCACCTCGCGTTTGTGAAGAAGCCAGAGGTGTTTCAGTTTCCAGCCACCTCCCCCGACGATCCGGCGGTTGCAGCCATGCTGGCCAAGATGGCCATGCATGTCAGCCCTAAGATGACCAAGCCAACGCAATTGATGATCGCGCAGCTTGCGTTTGCCAACTCTGACTTTGCTTTCCAGGGCGACCACCTGTTTCAGGGCAATTTCTACGGTGTCAATATCTTCGACATCGCCAATCCTGCCAAGCCGGCCTTGTTGACCTCGCTGGTGTGCCCGGGCGGACAGGGCGATGTATCGGTGTACAAGAACCTGCTGTTCATGTCAGTCGAGATGCCGAATGGACGCCTGGATTGCGGGTCCCAGGCGTTCCCGCCGGAGCCTCCAGAGCTCCCGCAGTCTGCTCCTGCTTCGGGAGAAAAGAAAGAACACCCGGT
>Ga0209006_10002959_pt1 | contig 15456 bp, 8 predicted proteins | sample JacPin_JW_Ref_O2_FD_188567 | JGI IMG/M metagenome (GOLD analysis project Ga0209006, IMG submission 188567) | Forest soil microbial communities from Algoma, Ontario, Canada - Jack Pine, Ontario site 1_JW_Ref_O2 (SPAdes) (version 2) | ecosystem: Environmental > Terrestrial > Soil > Boreal... | reverse complement strand
CCCTGTTTGACCGCCGGCACGGCATTGCGAAACCAGAAACTTCCCGCGCCGTGCCCCACATCGAAAATCACGCCGCGGTTTCGCGCTTGCTCCAGGATGGGATTGACCTTCCCGTCCACGATGATGGGAAATTGCTGCGCGAACATATGCGTATGGATATCACCAGGCCGCGCCTTCTGAAGAATGAGTTCCGCGTAACTTCTCTCCGGGCGCGGCCAAAAATCAAACATCACCGGAACCTTCGCGGCTTCTCCGCAGGCGATTGCACGATCGACCGCGGCCCATGTTGGATGCACTTCATCGAGAGGCTTTTGCGTCCAATAGTGAGCGGTTTTTACGCCGACGATGATGTCGGGATATTTACGAATTGTGTCGACGCAACGCTTCACGTCCATCTGGTCTACGCTTTGTTCCAAGCCGCCTTTCATTCCGTCCGACACGATGTTGAGAAACGCCAGCACGCGCACCTTTGCGTGGTCGATCACCTCTTCCTTTTCCTGCAAGAACGTGTCGGCGCCTGCGCTCCCGGCGTCGACGATGGTCGTAACTCCGGACTGCAACGCCAGGTCCGCTGGAATTCCATACGGAACAAGCGGTCCGCGAGGATCGGCTGATGCAAGGGTTGCTGCGGACAGGACTTCGTGAGTGGCCGCGTCTGGCGCGAACCAGTTGAGCGGCGCGCCTCCATGCCCGACGTGGTAGTGAATATCGATCAGTCCTGGCGTGACGTAGAGGCCCGAGACATCCACGACTTTCCCCGCTTGATTCGCAGGAATGTCCTTCTCCACTGCTGCGATCCGCCCGGACGAAATGGCGACATCCATCTTCGCGTCAATCCCGTTCGCAGGATCGATGACGTGGCCACCCTTCAGCAGCAGATCGTAGCGTGATGCCTGCTGTTCGGGAGCCTGCGCCTTCGCCACCAACGCCCACAGGAATAGTCCCGCGAGTAAATTGACTCGCACTGTTTTACGCATTTTTTGCAGTCCTCAGTTTCTTAGAAACCGGCTTCGTGCCGAACGGAATAGCGCGATTGTCGATGGTGTCCGCGTTCGATTGGCGAACGATGGCTGCTTTCCGTCCTTCACCGATTGGTCTTAGACGAAGATCTGTCAGAGTTCGCAATCGACAGATACAGACTTTGCCGTAACCACGAAACGTCTTGCAAGTAGGCGAAGGCACGCGTGACGCGTTCTCGCACAGCAGGTTTCCGGGTGCGCGACCTGTCGGGGTTTGGGAATTGCTTCGATCCATTCCAAACTTGAAGAATCCTCCGATGAGGTTGACAATGTCAAAGATGATCGCCCCCTCGGCCGCGCAAACGAGCGATCAACCTTGGCCTCGCGTCTAGCTCGCTAGGAGGTCGCCATGTCGCATCATTTCGATACGCCTACCGCAAAAGAGGATCCTCGCATCAATATCTGCGACTTTTATTTGTTTCGCGGCCGCCCGGGCACAACGGTCATGGCTTTAACTGTGAACCCGAACGCCGGTGTCGGCGCGCCAGACACTTTCCGCGACGAAGGTCTCTACGCGTTTCGCTTCGACACGGATCGCGATCTTCGCGAAGACGTCACCTTCAAGATCCAGTTCGGTGCGCCTGCCCACGCCGATGGCGGCGAACTTCGGCACACACAGACCTTCGAGGTCCGGCGCGCCACCGGAACGGACGCACGGAAGGGTGCAGCGGGCGAACTCATCATTTCCGGGAATACGGGACAGATCGTAACAGCGGATCAAGGCTGTCTGGCGTACGCAGGACTCGCACCGGATCTGTTCGCAACCGATGGCGTTGGCTTCGGCGCCTTCAGAAAAGCACTGTGGTCGGAAAACCGGTTTGCGCCGGAGGCGTTCGAGAATCGGCAGAACTTCTTCGGCGGCAATAATGTCACCGCCATCGTCATCGAGGTCCCAAGCGGCCTGATCGGCCACGGTTTGGTGCACGCGTGGGCCACCGCATCGCTCTACGGGCACGCGCCGGAGGTGCAGGTATCGCGTTGGGGCCTGCCAATGATCAGCCACTTCCTGCTCTCCGATCCTTCGCAGCACGACGAGCTATCGGAAAACTACAACCGAGCGGTTCCGGCAGACGAAGTGGCGCTGTTCTCCAAACCGATGCGCGATTTCGTGGAAAAAGTCACTGCGCTCGCGCACTCGGCGGCCGATCCATCCGCCTACGCGACGCAACTCCTCGCGCGCCTCTGCCCATCGGTTCTGCCGTATGAACTGGACACACCCGCCTCATTCAGTTTTGCGGGTTTCAACGGCCGCGGCCTCTGCGACGACGTGATGGACGTGATTCTTACGCTGGTCACGAACACGGCTCTCGGCGATGGGGTGGCGCCCGACAAGCGGCTGATGCGCCCGGATTTTCCGTATTTCGGCGAGCCGCACCCTACGGCGGCGAGTGCCGCAAAGCAGTGAGGGCGACATCTCCGCCTGAGCCGGCATCCGTTAGCGGACAGGTGGAGTTTTGCGCGGTAAGTTTCCGCACCTGAGAGTTCGACCGGGAGTGCGGAGGAGGAGGTCGTCGACGGCTTGTCGAGAGTCAGCCACTTCTGCGAAGGTCAATTTTTCAGTAACACGATCTCAGTGCATCGATGCTGCTGAGAGCTGAGGCGATTTGATTTCTGATGACCGCTGCAACTTCACGTACTCGACTTTGGCTTGCTTCAGGATCGGTATATCGGGGTCGGCGTCTTTCCAGATGATAAAGAAAAGATCGTAGGCTTTGCGGCTCTCGTCCTTGTCTCCCTGCAAAGCATAGGCTTGCGCCAGGCCGAGCTGAGACAAGGGAGCAAAGAGTTCCCACTCGGGCCATCCGCGATGATCGATGACTTTCTCGAACTCGGCGGCAGCCTTGGAATACTCGCGTGCAGCCAAGTAGGCTTGCCCGCGATGATACGAAACCGCGCCATTTGGATATTGCGTGACCGGGGCGAGTTCATCCACGGCCCTGAGGGCGTCTCCTCGCTTGCTCTCAATGATCGACCGCGCGATTGGCAGTAGAACCTTCTGCTGAAATGTGTCCTCAGGAAACAGTTGATTGAGTTTCGCAGCCAACGCTTCCGCCTGCGCCACGTCACCGGCACTCCCCAAAGCCTTGGCACAACTCCAAATTCCCGGACCACTTTCATTGCCTGCCTCTTCCGCTTGGCGGCAGAGCTTCCGCGCGGAAGCAAACTCTCCGAGAAAGGCTTCGATTCCAGCATGCCAGGCGAGCTCGTGGGCTGCATTTTCCTTGCGGTTCGCACCCTGCTGGTTCACGAGTTTTTCGCTCAGCGAACGGAGTTTTTTCGCATCGCCGCGCAGGAATGCGAGCTGCATTTGTAAATGCAGCCAGGACATATCGTCGGGTGGAGTTTCTCGCGCGAGACGTTCCATCGATGCGGCGTCATTTTCGATAAACGCAATCCGGTAGCGCATCGCGGTTTGAAACGAGTTCAGGGATCCCTCCTGACGCCATTGATCGAGAATTTTCTTCGCGTCATCAAAACGGCCCAGAATCATCAGCGCTTGACTGGCATTTGCGTAATGCTGAGCGGATGGCACCGGGGAATGTTCCATCGCCCAATAAAACTCTTGTAGCGCATCCTCGGTTCTGCCCAACTGCGCGTAAGTAATTCCCAGCAGGTTGAAAGCGACCGGACTGCGTGGATACGCCTCTTGGTACAAAACGAGTACGGCCGTTTCCTTTTCCAGATTGCCGGTTATGGCCGAATAGTAGAGAGCGGTCGTTTGAAAATTCTCTTCTTGCGTGAGGCGGCGATCCTTGAGCTCGAAAGCCCTGGCAAAATTCTTTCGGGAAGCTTCGCCGTCATCGATGCCGTGATACGCGCTGCCGAGCATGTTGAAAGCCGAGCAGAACTGCGGATCGAGCTCAACGGCCGTTTCAAAAAAGGGAATGGCCTCACGCCTCTTACCGGAACGATACAACGTCTGTCCGGTTCGATAGGCTTGCAGCGCTTCCAGCGAGCTTGTGGTCGCAACATCGAGAGGAGCGTCGTACTTCTCAAGAGATTTCAGACTCTCGCCCAATCGCCTTCGCAACTGCGAGCCGGCTTTGCCGAGCGCCGCGATGACCTCCTCCTTCGTTTCCGCCTCGACCTGGCGTCGCGCGATGGATTTTTGACTGCGCGCATCGATCGCTTCCAGAACGATCAAATATTTGCTGCCCAAAGCATCAATCTCCGGCACCACAACGGCTTTGAGGCCTTGCCGCTTACAGATTTCGATACCGGTTTCGCGGGTGACCCGGTCATTGGGATCGTGGCGCATCGTGCGCAGGGTCTCGCGAACGCTTGCTTCGGGGAAGACGCTCAAGAAAGGGGACTCGGTGAGTTTGACTTCGAGGGCTTTGTCCAAAGAATTGTTGAAGATGGGGTCGCCGGTGTTGTTGACGAAGCTCGCCAGAAGGATGACGTCGGTATCAGTGAGCGCAGGCCGGGCGAAAAAGACGCGCCACGCAACGAAGGCGGCAACAACGAGAATGGCTGCGACACCAGAGGCAACCACAATCCTCCGTTTGATCCAGGGTTCGGCCGGCGGTTTGGCCGTTGATACTGGCGTGAGATTCGCCTGGATGGAGGCCGATCCCGACGAAACGCCGTTCTCGACTTCGGCGATGAAGCGGTAGCCGCGGCGGGGCAGGGTCTCAATAAATCGCGGCGCATCCGCGGAATCGTTCAGGGCCTCGCGCAAGCGGTTGATGGCGTTATTTAAGCCGTGATCGAAATCTACAAACGTGTCGGAGGGCCAAAGTTTATGCCGAAATTCCTCCCGCGTGATGGCTTCGCCCGGACGTTCCAGCATTAACACCAGGACTGCGAAGGGCTGTTCCTGAAGCCTGACTCGGAAACCGTGTTTGCGAAGTTGAACTGCGCGCAAGTCCACTTCGAAGACATCAAAGCGGATAATTCTGGCCGTTTGACCTTCTGCAGCCATAGAGAACACTCAATTGAAGCAGAGTCTAGCACCCGGCGGACTACGCGGAAAGTCGTAAGTATTACTTATCGTGGGCGCCTAAATATCGATAACTGTCCGCGGCTCAGGCCGTTAGCTCGTGAGGCCCAGAGGAGAAATTCGAGTTCGGCGTGGGATTGACCAAACGAGGCATGTGCGCGAAGGTCAGCCAACTGTAGGAGACCTCACCCATGAACTTACGGCGTGTGTGGCCAGGTTTTGTCTTAGTCGTTGTCGCAGCTCTAATAAGCGGTGGATGCGGCGGCGGCTCACCTGCCACACCCACGACACCCAATCCAATCACTGCGGAAGCCATATCGGTTGTTGTCACACCGGGTTCCTCCACGATGTTGCCCGGCCAGACCCAAATGTTTGCGGCGCAGGTCACAGGGACGACCAACAGCGGGGTCACGTGGAGCGTGCAAGAGCCGTCTGGCGGCACGATTAACAGCACCGGCCTCTATACGGCTCCGCAAAATACGACTGGCACGTTCCATGTAGTGGCTACCAGCCAAGCCAGCAAAACTGCCCAGGGTAGCGCTGTCGTAGCGGTTCAACTGTCACAAGTGGTGATTTCTCCTGCGCAGGTCACGCTGGCCCCCGGGGGATCGCAGACATTCACGGCATCCATTGCGGGGCCGTCGAATACGCAAGTAACTTGGACAGTTCAGGAGGCGGGTGGGGGGCTCATCAATGGCGCCGGCCTCTATAGCGCGCCGAAAACGGAAGGTTTCTATCACGTCATCGCGACCAGCGTTGAAAACGCAATGGACTCCGCGACCGCCGTAGTTTCCGTGACCAGTGCCTCGGCTTCATTCTTTCCCACCGGAAGTTTGCATCAGGCGCGAGGTTTTCACGCCGCGACGATGCTCAACGATGGAACGGTGCTGGTGGCCGGGGGTGCGAATAAAGCGTCTGACCCACAATGTATTGGCGGTATCGTTTCGGCAGAAGTCTACGATGCGAACGCTGTTGGCTCGACTGTAACCGGATCCTTGAACGCACCGCGCTATTCTCACACTGCAACGCTGCTCAAGAATGGCAACGTCTTGGTAGTTGGAGGGTTCGGAAACACCTCCGAATGTCAGGGTGTTGGTGCGCCAGCGCAGAACACCGCGGAACTCTACGACCCCGGCAAGAGCGCATTCAGTGTGACCGGCAACATGAGCTTCCCACGCGGTGGGCACACAGCCACTTCGCTCGCGGACGGGACGGTTCTGATTGCCGGCGGAGGGAATCAAGGAGTGGGGGGCACGGGCTCTGCGACCGCCGAACTCTATGATCCGGACACGGGTGCTTTCACTCAGACCGGAAGCATGACCGTAGCGCGTTTTCGGCATACTGCCACGTTGCTGCAAGACGGCAAGGTGCTCATCGTCGGCGGCGTCCCCGCAGACTTATCCGCTCCAACTTTGACAGCAGAACTCTTTGACCCGACAACGGGAGCTTTCACGGCCACGGGCAGCATGGCAACGGCTCGTGAGCAACACACTGCGACGCTGCTCGATAACGGCAAAGTGCTGATCACCGGCGGGCAAAGTCCGGTCGCTGGCAGCAGCAATTTGCAGCTCACCGCCACAGCCGAAACTTATGATCCGTCTTCGGGTACGTTTGCGACTACCGGGTCAATGACCGAAGCGAGGAATTCACACACGGCAACCCTGCTCACGGACGGCACCGTGCTGGTCGCCGGCGGCGGAAATAATAGCGCCACTGCGGAGATCTACAACGCAACGACCGGTTCTTTCAGCGCGACAGGCAGCATGGAATTCGGGCGTGCGGGACACACGGCAACCGCGCTATCGCTACCATCCGGAATCTACACCGTACTCGTTGTAGGTGGGGGTTCCGCTGATCCGATCGCGACTGCGGAGACCTACTCGTACGGAAGTGTGTGGGACTACTGATTTCAGCAACCGAAGTCCAAAAAATTTAAGACGAGGCAAGACGGCTTCCGCATGCGAGGACGCTAGTCGTGGCGCAGGGCGACGATGGGGTCGACGCGCATGGCGCGGCGGGCGGGGATGTAGCAGGCGGCGAGCGCTACCAGCGTCAGGACGATGGCGACGGCGGAAAATGTGAGCGGGTCGGTGGCGCTGACGCCGTAGAGGATTGTGGTCATCAGGCGCGTTAGGACCGCGGCGGAGGCGAGACCGAACAGTACGCCGAGGAATGCGAGTCGTGCGCCTTGGCCGAGAACGAGTTTGAGTACGTGGCTTTGTTGTGCGCCGAGAGCGATGCGAAGGCCGATCTCATGTGCGCGTTGGCCTGCGATGTAGGAAACCACACCGTAAATTCCGATGCCGGCGAGAACGAGCGCCAGCGCAGCAAAAGACGCGAGCAGGATCATGGCGAAGCGGCGCGAGGCGAGGGAGCGCGCGACTACGGAGTCCATGGTTTCCGGCTGGTACAAAACAGTTTTGCTGTTGAATTCGCGCAAGGCATCGCGAACGGCGCCGGCGAACGCATTCGGCGAACCTTCGGTGCGGATCACGTAGCCGGGCATCGCCCAGGTTTTGAGCTGGTCGTCGGGAAGCTGCAAGGGCGACATGTAGAACTGCGCCTGCATGGGAGCGTCGTTGGTTTCATCGAGGCCGTATTGTTTTACGTGGCCGACGATTCCGACGATCTGGAGCGGCTGGTTGTAGATGAGAGTGAAATTGAGGCGCTTGCCGATCGGGTCTTCGTTGCCGAAAAATTTCTGGGCGAAAGTTTCGTCGATGACACAAACGCCCGTCGAATTGGCGTCGTCCTGAGCGGTGAGGAAGCGGCCGCGGAGCAGAGGAATTTGCATGACTTTGAGGTAGTCGGGGCCGACGCGATACCAAAGCGCGTAGGGCATGCTGACTTCGTTTGGCGGCTTGGGTTGGCCTTCGCGCCAGAAAATGAGTCCTGATTCGTGGTCGAGGGGCTTGGCACCAGTCGTCAGGGAAGCGGCAGTGACGCCGGGAACCGCGGCGATTTTTTCTGTGAGTTGGCGTAGGCTGGCGCGAACTGTGTTTGCGTCGGCATTGGCGATGGACGGTGGGAGGCCGACGCGGAAGGAAAACACGTTGTGCGGGTCGAAGCCGGGGCTAGCGGTCCAGAGGCCGACGAGAGTGCGGATGGTCAGGCCGGCGCCGATGAGCAACACGACGGCGAGAGCCATTTCGACGATCACGAAGATGTTTTGCGTTCGATAGCGCGCGCCGCTGGAGCCGCGGCCGCCTTCCTTGAGCGTTGCGTGTAAATCGGGGCGCGAAGTTTTTAGCGCCGGGGCGAGTCCGAAGAGCACGCCTGCGGCGAGCGAGATTGCCAGCGTAAAGAGGAGGACGCGCGGATCTAACTGAATATCGTTGGCGCGGGGCAGGGCACTAGGGAGCGCGGCTAAGGCGGCGCGCGTTCCCCAAGAAGCGAGGAGCAAGCCGAGCGCGCCGCCGGCAACCGCGAGGAGGATGCTTTCCGTTAGTAGCTGGCGGACGACGCGGCCACGGGTTGCACCGAGCGCGGTGCGAATCGCGAATTCGCGGCTGCGTCCGGTGGAGCGCGCGAGGAGTAGGTTCGCGACGTTGACGCAGGCGATCAGCAGCACGAATCCGACTGCGGCTAACAATACGAGTAAGAACGGTCGAACATCGCGCACCATGACTTGCTGAAGCGGAGTGACGACGATGCCGGTGTCTTTGGCGGTGTCCGGATAGATGGCGCCGAGACTGCGCGCGACGCTGTCCATATCCGCACGCGCCTGAGCCAGCGTTACGCCCTGGTTCATTCTGCCCACAGCGCGGATCGAGATCATGTGGCGGTCACGCACCGGTAAGTCCTTCGATGCGCCGATGGTGACGTACACATCGCTCAGGCGAAAACCGGTGGAGGAGCAACAGAGGTAAAAATTTTCGGGAGCGACGCCGACGACGGTGTAATCCGTGCCGTCGAGATTGAGCGGCTTGCCCAGGATGCTCGGCGAGGAGCCGAATTTCGTTTTCCAATAGCCGCCGCTGAGTATGACGGCGGGCGGACCGCCCAATTGGTCTTCGGCAGAAGAAAAGTTGCGGCCAAGGACAGGGTCCGCGCTGAGCAGCGGGAAAAAACTAGCGGAGATGTCCATCGCGGTGACCTGCTCGGGGTCGCCTTGGCCCGTTAAATTGAAAGAGTCGTGGCGATACGCGGCCAGGGAGGAGAATGTTTTGTTGAGGCGCACCCAATCGAGGAAATCGGGATAGGAAGCAGAGCTTTCGCCATAGCCGGGAAACCAGTCGGCGAGGGTGACGACTTGATCCGCGTTGCGATAGGGAAGTGGATTGAGGAGCACGCCGTTCACGACGGAAAATAGAGCGGTGTTGGCGCCGATGCCGAGCGCCAGAGTGAGAATGGCGACGGCGGTGAAGCCAGGGGATTTGTGCAGCATGCGCACGGCGTAGCGCATGTCGTCGGCGAGTTGCTCGAACCATTCCCAGCCCCAGGCGGAGCGGCTTTTTTCTTTCAGCGAAGTCAGGTTGCCGAAGCGGCGGCGAGCGGCGGTCTGAGCGTGGTGCGGATCCATGCCGCGTTCGATCTGTTGCTGCTGGCGCAGCTCCAAGTGCAGGTGCATCTCGTCTTCGAGGTCGGTGTCGAATTGGCGGCGATGGATCAGCATGCTTAGGCGCCTTGCGAGTTCGCGCATCCAGTTCATGGCAGACTCCTTTTAGACCGCCTCGACTACGCGGGTGACCGCGCCGATGACGCGTTGGAACTGCGACAGCTCGGCGGTTAATTGTTTGCGGCCCGCGGAAGTGAGCTGATAGTAGCGGGCGCGGCGATTGCCGGCTGTCGTGCCCCATTCGGCGGTAACCCATCCCTTGATGAGCATCCGCTGGAGAGCGGGGTACAGCGAGCCTTCTTCGACTTGCAGGATGTCGTCGGATATCTGCTGAATGGAATTGGCGATCTCGTAGCCGTGTGATTCGCCGGAACGCGCCAGAGTTTTCAATATCAGAAGATAGAGCGTGCCTGGGGGTATCTCGTCTCGGTGCAAAGTAGGCCTCTTGCCATAGTTAGACTATGGCAGCGTGGAATGGTTAGCAGGGTGTGTCAAGGGCCGTGTTGGCGGGTCTCACCGATCGAGGGGCTTCAGGCGAGAGAAGCTGTATCCTTGTCGATTTTAGGGGTCTCGGTTCGACGTATCTTTGGATGGACGAAAGTTAGACCAGACCGGATGGGATTCGGAGGAACTTGGTCGTGAGAAAACTCAACGTGCTGGAGTTTGTTTCCCTGGACGGTGTGATACAGGCGCCGGGTGGGCCGGAGGAAGATCGGAGTGGCGGGTTCGCGTACGGCGGGTGGACAAGTCCTTATAGTGACGCTGTTTCTGGAGCGGCTGTGAAGAAGCAGATGAATATGCCGTTTGATTTGTTGCTGGGGCGGAAGACGTTTGAGATCTGGGCACCGTTTTGGCCGAAGCATACTGACTTTTGGCCGGGAGCGAAAACGGCGACGAAGTATGTTGCCTCGAACACCATGACTTCTCATGAATGGCAGCCGTCGGTGTTTTTGGGCGGAGATATTGCGGGGAAAATCAGCGAGATCAAGCAGCAGGAAGGACCGGATTTGCACGTGTATGGGAGCGCGACTCTCGTGCAGACGCTGCTCAAGAATGATTTGGTGGATGCGCTGTGGCTGAAGATATTCCCGGTTACGTTGGGCGGAGGAAAGCGATTGTTTGCCGAGGGAGCGATGCCGGCGGCGTTCAAAGTGACGGAGAGCACGGTCACTTCGAAGGGCGTGATTATTGTGAACTACGAGCGAGCGGGGGCGGTGTTAACCGGAACCGTGAAGACATGAAAGCCGCGTGCGCGTTTCCATCGGCGTCAGTTCGTGCGGCGAGAGATTCGATGCTCGTCGTCGCCGCTTAGGAGGAAACTCCTGGGCTCACGCGTCGGGCTGCGGGTTGCGGTTCGACTAAGGTTGGCGCGGGCTTGCCGCTGAGGATTGCGTCGACATTGTCGAGGGCTAGCATGCCCATTGTGGTTCGCGTTTCGATTGTGGCGCTGCCGATATGAGGCAGGAGAAATGTATTTTTCAGCGAAATATATTCGGGGTTGAGTTTTGGCTCGCCTTCGAAGACGTCGAGGCCGGCGGCGGCGATGCGACCGCTCTTGAGAGCGGCGATGAGATCGGCGTCGGCTACCAAACCGCCGCGGGCGGTGTTGACCACAATGGCCCCGGGAGGGAGCAGGTCGATGGCTTTCGCATTTAAGAAATGATGAGTCGCGGGAGTTTCCGGAGCGTGCAGGCTCAAAAATTGGCTGATGCGAAGCAAGTCCGACGGCTCCCTATGGTACACGGCGTCTCCTGCGACATCGGCTGATAGTTCGGAAGAATTGGAGTAGTGAATCTTCATTCCGAAGCCACGCGCTCGGCGTGCGACGGCTTGACCCACGCGGCCCATTCCGAAAATGCCGAGGACTTTACCGCCGAGTTGCCAGCCCAAGAGCATGTCGGGGCTCAAGGGGCGCCAGGCGCCTGTGCGAATCAATTCCTGGGCTTCCCAAGCGCGACGCGAAGCGCCGAGCAAAAGGAGCATGGCGATGTCTGCGGTTGCTTCATGGTTGACGCCGGGAGTGTAGGCGATGGGAATTCTTCTGAGGGCGGCGGCTTCGAGATCGATGTGCTCAAAACCGACGGAGTAGGTGACGATGATTTTTACTGTCGGTGACACCTTCTCGAAGAACGTTGAGTCCAAGCGATCTGCCGGGGTGATGAAGAGCGCGTCGGCGCCTTCGGTCACGGAGAGCAATTGTTGCTGGGTAAAGAGACTCTGATTCGGATTTCGCCGAGCGGTGAAGTCACGATCGATGCGATCTTCGATGGGCTTGGCGTAGCGATTGGTTACCACGAGGATTGGTTTAGTCATGATTTCAGCTCTCCGTTGCGTTGAGGGCCCTGATTTGCGGTTCGACTAAACCAAGCGGACGTTGCGCTCCATCGTTTTGATCACCTCGTCGAAGCGGCCTGTGAACACTTGCTTGGCGAGACTCAGCGTGTAGCCCACTGCGGTCTTCAGAGGCACGTGTGCCGGCAGGGAAAGTGCGTAGGGGTCGACGACGGCGTCTACGACGACTGGCCCGTCTTTGTAAGCGAGCGCTTCGGTGAGAGCGTCTTTGACGTCGGCGGGATCTTCGAGTCGGATGCCTTTTGCGCCCATGGCCTCGGCGACACGCGCGAAATTCGGATTCTTGAAATCGACTCCGAAGGGAACGAAACCGGCTTCCTGCTGCTCGATATTCACGAAGTCGAGCGATTCATTGTTTAGAATGACGTGAACGACGCGGGACTTGCGTTGCACGAGAGTGCAGAGATCGCCGAGAGCGAGCATCGTGAAGCCGCCGTCGCCGCAGAGGGCGATCGTCTGGCGGCCGGGGTACGCCAATTGAGCGCCGAAGGCGTTGGGCGCGGCGTTGGCCATCGATGCCCAGGAGAAGGAACCGAAGAGGCGGCGATTCGCGCCGCCTTTGATGTGGCGGGCCATCCAGATGCAGGCGGTGCCGGTGTCGGCGAAAAACATGGCTTCGGAAGAAGCGACGGCGCTTAGCGTGGCGGCGAGGTATTCCGGGCGAATAGGCTTGATGCCGGGACCTTTATCTACGTAGTGATTTAGCAACTCATCGAAGTCGCGCGTTTCTGCGACGTGATCATCGAGGAAGGTGGTGTCGGTTTTCTCGCGCACTGTGGGGAGCAGGGCCGCGAGGGTGGACTGCACATCTCCGACGAGACCGAGATCGAGGGGCGTACGGCGACCGAGGTGTTTCGGATTGCTGTCGATCTGAACTTTTTTCACCTTGTTGCCGGGGAGAAATTCGGAGAACGGAAAATCGGTGCCGAGCATGAGAAGAAGGTCGGCGCTGTGATTCGCTTTGTATGTTCCGCCGTAGCCGATGAGACCGGTCATGCCTGTGGCGTGGGGATTGTCGTGCTCGAGCCATTGCTTGCCGCGGAAGGAATAGCCGACGGTGGCTTTCACTTTGTTGGCCAGCGTGAGGACTTCGTTGCGTGCGTCGCGGCAGCCGTCGCCGCCGAAAATGGCGACGGTTTTTGCGTCGTTGATCATCTGAGCGAGCTTTTCCAAGTCGGCGTCCGAGGGACGCAGAACCGGTTTTGACGGAATGGCGACGGCGTGGAATTCTTCAGGCGCCTTGGATGCGGCGACGTCGCCGCAAAGTGAAATCACAGTGGGACCGCGGTCAATGATGGAAGTCGTGATGGCGGTGTTGAAGACGGGGCGAGCTTGCTCCGGATTTACGACGCGACCGACGTAGAGGGCGGCAGCGTCGAAAAACTTATATGGATTCAGCTCTTCGAGGGCGGAGGTGTCGATCAACTTCGATTCGACATCGCCGGCGATGGCAATGACCGAGGCGCGTTCCTTTCTTGCGTCCATCAAGCCGTTGAAGAGGTGAGTTACGCCCGGGCCGGCCGTGCCGCATACGGCGACGGGATTTCCTGTGAGGTAGGACTCGGCAACGGCGGCGAAGACTCCGTACTCTTCATTTCGCACATGAATGAATTCGACATTCCCGTTGCGGCGAAGCGCGTCGATAACGGGATTGAGAGCGTCGCCCACAATTCCATAGCAACGCTTCACGCCAGCTTTTTGAAGCATTGCCCACAACAGGTCTGCAACGTTTGCCATGGAACACCCCCTCAAGTCGGGTTGAGCGTTGGATGCATTCTTGTTGCTGTTCAGCCGAAAGAATTTTCGGTCCCAGCGTGGAACGGTCGATATCAAGTTGGCGGTTCGCGGACGATAAGTCGTGCGGGGAGCGGTGAAAAAAGGTGAAAAAGCGTCAATGTCCCTATAGGCTAGCGGGACTCTATGAATAGCTTGTACCGGTTTGGGGACTTTGTGCTGGATCCACGCAGGCGTTCGCTGTCGTACGCGGATTCAGATGTATCTCTTACGCCCAAAGCCTTCGATGTCCTGCTTTTTCTAGCCCAAAACCCGAACCGTTTGGTGACCAAGGACGAATTACTGCAAGGGGTGTGGGGCGACACGTTCGTGGAAGAAGGAAATCTCAAGCAGTACATCTCGCATCTTCGCAAAGCGCTTGGGGACAACTCCGAGGATCCTCGGTTGATCGTGACCATCCCTCGAAAGGGATATCAGTTTACAGAGCGCGTGACCATCCTCGACCCAGCGGATCTCGTGCAACAACCCAGGCCTCAGGCCGCTTCGAACGGAAATGGAAACGCCGACGCCCGAGTCTTAGAGTTGACTGCGAGGGAAGAAGTCAGCGAATCGCCCGAGACGCGTTTCGACCTTCACAGATGGCTCGCCGCTGCGGCGGTGCTGTTGACGATCACCGCAGCGGGCGTCTGGTCGTATCTGAGGTACCGGCACCCAATTCGGCTTTCCGCAACCGACACCATCGTGCTCGCCAGCTTAAAAAACGAGACCAGCGATCCAGTGTTCGACGACTCGTTGGACACAGCGTTGCGATACGAAGTGGAACAGACACCCTACGTGAATGTTCTGGGGATGGATAAGGTCCTCGGCACGCTGGCACAACTTAACCTTCCAGCTACGACAACTTTGACGGCGGACGTGGCACGGCAGGTCTGCGGGAAAACCAACAGCAGGATGGTGATCGCTCAATCGATCAGCGACGCCGGCAACGGCTATCACTTGAGGCTGGAGGCGCTCGACTGCGCATCGGGAGCCACCTTAGCCAAAGAGCAGGCGGACATTAGTGGGCGCGGTGAGATCGTGCACCAAATGGGAGTTTCAGTCGCGGCTCTTCGCGCCAGGTTGGGGGAGTCCCCCGATTCTCTGGCGCGGTTCAATCAACCCTTGGACAAGATACTCAGCGCTTCGCTCGAGGCTTTGCAGGCATGCGCTCAAGGGATGAAACTAAGTCAGACCGGCGACGCTGCGGGAGCGCTTAAACACTACCAGCGGGCTCTCGAACTCGATCCAGATTTTGCCGTAACGTCCGGGCGCATGGGGGCGGCATACCTTTTTCTTGGCAACATTGAATTGTCGGCCGCTTCGTACACGCGAGCGTATCAACTTCGCGGCCGGATGTCGGAGAAGAACCAGTTGAACGCCGAAGTCGATTATTACGGGCGGGTGACCGGCGATTGGGAGAAAGAATATTCTTCCGTGCTTCAACTCTTGGGGTTGTTTCCACGGGATGTGCCCGCTCATACCAATCTCAGAGCGGCGTATGTATATCTGGGGCAGCCCGCCCGGGCGGCGGACGAGGCTGCCGAGATCGCCCGCTTGCGGCCAAATGCGTATTATTTCGGGAGCGCGATCCAGTCCATCCGATTCGCGAGCCGATTCAATGAGGCAAAGTCATGGCTCGCTCAGGCCGACGCTCTTAAATTCGACAATTCACTCATTCGGCGAGAAAGACTTATTGTGGCGTTCGCCACGGGCGATCGAGACAACGTAGAAAAAATCCTCAAAGAAGAAGAGCAAGGCAGCTATCGAGGAGCCTTCTTGAATGAACATTCTTTGATCGAGGTTCAGAAGGG
>Ga0209006_10002958_pt1 | contig 15456 bp, 12 predicted proteins | sample JacPin_JW_Ref_O2_FD_188567 | JGI IMG/M metagenome (GOLD analysis project Ga0209006, IMG submission 188567) | Forest soil microbial communities from Algoma, Ontario, Canada - Jack Pine, Ontario site 1_JW_Ref_O2 (SPAdes) (version 2) | ecosystem: Environmental > Terrestrial > Soil > Boreal... | reverse complement strand
CCCCGGATTTGTTCACTCAGGCTTCCGCGTTTCCTTCGGCGGCTCTTTCTTGGCCGGAGGCGGCGGAGTTTTTGCTTTAGCCGCCGGTGCCGGATGCGGCGCCGGCTTTGCGGCTGGAGGCGCAGCCGTCTTGGTTTCAGGTTTCGGGGCGGGTTTTGGAGGCGGCGTCACCGGCCTAGCTGGTTGCGGATGCGCAACCGGTGGATGTGCAGCCGGCGGATGTGCAGTTGGCGGATGTGCAGTCGGTGCTGCCGGTTGAGCACGCCGCTCGGGCGCCGCCGGGGCAGGCTTGGCAGCCGATGGCGCGGGCTCACCCGTTTTCCGCATCGGCTCAGCCGGTCTCGCCGGCGCAGCCGCAGGCGCACGCGCCGGAGCCGTGGCGGCCCTGGGTGCCGGTGTAGGTGCCGAGGTCGGTGCCGGCCTCGCTTCCGAACGGTTCGGTTGCACGCCCGGCGCCGCCGCTCGCGGGGCCGCAGCCGGCCGAGCGGGAATCACCGGAGCAATTGGTTTCCCTTCGGCGATCGGCTTGGTCGCCACGAGAACAGCCGGTCGACCCTTGTTCACAGACGCAAACTGCTGGTGGTTCTGCGCCGCTGCCTGCCGCTGCTCTAACTGCGTATTCATCGGAGGAATGCGCTGCTCATGAACAGCGGCGATCTCCGTCGGCAGCGGGCGGCGAGTTATTCCTCCCGGCCCGTTGTAACTCGAGCGGTTATTGGTGATGTTGACGGTGACGTTATTGATGATGACTGTGTTCGTTACCGTGCGGTTATAAACCTGAACGTTCGTAATGTTTACGTTGTTAACGGAACGGTTGTAGTTGAACCGATTGCCGTTCCAGTAGCCGCCTTGGTATCCGACTCCGACGTAGCCGAATCCGTAATTGATGCCGCCGTAGTAGCCGATATGTCGACCCCAGAACCCGTAGTTATAGCGATACCTGCCGCCGACAAATCCCCAATATCCCGGCGTCCACAGGAATCCCACTTCAGGCGGCCGTGCCCAGGCGCCCGGAACCCAGTAGTAGCCCTGCGGAGCATAGCTCCAGTATCCCGGCGTCCATAGGTAGCCATCGCCAGGGCAATCCGGCTGCGAATATTCCGGCAGCGCTGGCGGCGCTTGCTGCGCCTCGAGTACCGGTTGTCCATAGCTGCTGTCGTCATCGCCCGCGTCGTAGTCGCTATCGGAATCGCTATCGTTGCCGCCGGCAGCCGGAGTGGCGCTTACGGGAGTGGGAGCCAGATTGTCCCCAGCCGCCTGCTCCTGCGGCTGATCAGCCTGCGCCGGCTGGGTGCTGGTGTCCGGAGTTTGGGTTGGGGCTTGGTTGTTATTGCAAGCTACAACTCCACACGTCAACGCGAGAGAAGCGGCTGTCAGAAAAACCAGAAAGATAAGCGAAGATGCTTGGCTGTGTTTACTCATAGGTAGTTTCCCCCGCGCGGACTCACGACCAGCGGATTCACGACAAATTACGGCAGACAATTAATTGTTGCCGAGCAGTCCAGTGCCTTGATCTTCCATCCACGATCGTCAGTCTCCCGAGCGACTGATTAGATTGCCCCAACTCGCAGGGTGGTTGTCGATAATGCTTCAATCGGCAGAGGAAAAATGTTCAATTTTGCACATGAGGCCAAGGAGGTTTATCGCAGATATGCGCCACGTCAAGCTGCGCCACATAAACAATTACCAAGGGAAATACCAGGGAGACTCTCGACCTACAGATTCTTCATTCCGAGACTACGGCAAAAAATGCGAAAGCTAAAGCGCACAACCGATGGCCAAGGTCGGTCCGCTAAGGCATCGTGCATAACTGAACCGGTGCGCGTTGCGGAGGAGAATCTCCGAACTCTCCTGACTAAGCACCACATTCTCACGTCGTTCATCGCGAGAGGTTTCCATGATGAGCCGAAGCATGATGAGCCGCAGTACGATGAGCCGCAGTACGATGAGCCGAAAGTTACGTTCCATTGCGCTATCGTCCGCGATGCTGCTTTGCAGCATCGCCGTTTTCGCCACTACCCCTACCATTACGGTTACCAGCCCTACGAACGATTCGCAAAGCACGAGCCCCGTTCAGTTCAAAGCAACCGCCAGCAGTCCCGAGTGCGCGCAGGGCATCTCGGCGATGCGAGTGTATTCCGCGCCGGGCGTCATCGCATACATGGTCTACGGAGATAAGCTGAACGTTTACCTGAACCTGAACCCTGGAACCAACGACACTACGATTGTGACATGGGACTATTGCGGCGGCACGGCGTCGGTGAACCTCACCGTCACGGTTTCGGGACAGAAAAAGATCGGAGGGTTTCTCTACACCGTCAACTCCGGTTACGACTACGGATATCCCAACGCCAACAGCGTTGTTGGTTATTCGATCGTGGCATCGAATGGAGCGCTGGCGCCGCTGCTCCAGGGACCTGTGAACACGAATATCTTTCCGCAATCGGTGGCCTCCGATAAGGGCGGATACCGGCTCTATGTCGGCGATTGGAAGTCAGGGGATGTCTTTGCGTACTTCATTAATCGCGACAACGGATATCTCACACCGGTGCCCGGTGCGCCGTTCCCGGTGAACCGATCGGTGACCGCGGTCGCCGTGCATCCCAGCGGTGACTACGTTTATGCCGCGGCCAGCGAGCAGGCTGCGGGAGACGGAATCGCAGTGTTTCAAGTGCAAAGCAACGGCTCGCTGACGGAAATTTCCGGGTCGCCGTTCGCGACTCAGCCCGGGCCGCAGGCGCTGGTTATCGATCCAACCGGCCATTACTTATATGTTGCCGACTACTCAAATTACATCGAGGTATTTCAGATCAACCCGTCCACGGGCGCGCTCACCGAGGCCGCGGGATCTCCTTACGAGATTCCGATCCCCGCGGTTTGCAACCCTGGAGGCGGAGCCACCGCCAACCCGACTGACATTATCGATGTTTCGGGAACGTCGCTCTACACTCCCGATGAATTTATCGGGTATATCTCAGGTTGGTCGATTTCCTCGACCACGGGCGGACTCACCCCGATGAGCGGTTCGGCATTCAGCGACGGCGGCTGCGCGACGAACCCTAACAGCGATTATCCCGATCCATGGTCGCTGGCGATCGACGGAACGGGAAAGTTCATGTATGTGAATAACTCGCAGTCACTCGACGGGATTCAGAGTTACACGATTCGAGCAGACGGCGCGCTGACTCCTCTGAAGTTCTATGCCAATACTTCCGGAGGACAACTCCCCATCCGCACGGATGCCTCGGGGAAATATCTATATACGGGCGGCCGCGGGGGCATTGCGGGTTACAAGATCAACGAGACCACGGGTGAAATTACGCCGCTGCCGACGTCTCCCTTCATGGATTCCGCGATGCAGTCGACCACCAACGTCGAGAACATCGATTCGTTCACCGTTACGCCGTAGCGAGTGGGCAAACGATAGTAGGGTCGCTCGATCCTTAGCCCTCCGCGCAAGACGACATGCGCGGAGGGTTTTTTGCGCGCCGCGAACGCTGCCACGGGCTGAGGCCCGTGTTTCGGAAGCCGAGGGCATAACCTGCGCTAGCCCTCAGATCTTCGCTGTAGCTGAAAGCCCCCGAATCACTTCACGGGCTCCCAGCCCTCAGGCAGCATATCGAACGCCAGCGTGTCACGGTAGGCGAATTGATTGCCATCGAGTACTGCCACCGGCGTCAGCATATGCCAGATGCGGTCATCGTCGAAAACGTAACACTCACCCATCTCGCGCATCGTGAAGCGATCGATTTCGTGTTTGTCATTGTCAGTGATAATCACTTCACCACCCTGAGCGCCGCAGCGTCCGACGAGATGCGTGGCGATGTACTTTTCTCCGTCTTTATGTAACCCCGGAGGACTCGTGTCGCAAGGCCGGCCCGGAGTAGCCGTGAACCTGATCAGATGAAGGTTGACCAAATACTTCGTGCCCATGGCCGACAGCGGCAGAGGGTGCAGCTGTTGAGCAATCATCTTGCGAACACCGATGGAGCCGGCAATCGCCGCGGGCAGCGGAGCGTACTCTCGCGGCAGGCCGCCGATGGTCGTGTTGTATTTTTTCAGCTGCACATAGGGAGTGCTCTCATCGTTCAGCCAAACCTTTACACCGCCTTCAACAATCTCGGCTCGAAAACGATTTAAGGAACGATACCTGTCGCCGCCCTCGTAGTATTTGTCCCTCGAAAGCGACCAAGCCGCGTGGGATAACGTGTCCAGCGTCCGCGTTATGTCCAGATCAACTCTAAGCGGCTGCCGGCTAAACCCGCGCTCAACCAGATCGTTTCGCGATCCAGTATCTGTTGCAACCGGAATAAAACCATCTTGATCCATATTGCGCTAACTGCGATGCACTAACTAGCTGCCAAGAGTGGTGCCAGCTTCGCCGATCGGCTTGCCCTTCCAAAAGCGGGTCCAGTTGTCGACCGAAGTGAAGCTACGGCAGTTCATGCGATCGATGTAGAGACCGCCGTGCAGATGATCAATTTCGTGTTGCAGAATTCGTGCGTACCATCCTGACGCTTCGACCGCGCGATGCTCTCCGCCTTCATCCATATACTCCACGCGGACCGTGCGGGCGCGCGGAACCACCGCCGAGAATCCAGCCAAACTAAGGCAGCCTTCGTAGAAAGCAACTTTATCGCCTCCCGAGTGCGTGATGCGGGGATTGATAATCGCGTGAAATGGGACGGGCCGCCGCTCCCGCTCGATAAGATCCTGCGGCGCCAGCTCCTTCAACACCTCTTCGCGATCCTCGATGACCGCAAGCTGCAGCGAGACGCCCACCTGCGGTGCCGCCAAACCGACGCCCGGAGCGTCGTGCATGGTTTCTTTCATGTCGCGGACCAGCCTTTGGATCTCATCTCCCAATATTTCATCCCGCGTGAGCGGACGCCCGGCCTGCCGCAAAACCGGCTCTCCTGCCTGCACAATCTTTAGACGCACCCCGTCCCTCCACTCCGCACAAAATGCACGTGGCGATTGGCGCGTAGGACTCGCAGTTCAAAGCGCACCAGCGCCGGGCAGATCACAGTGCAATAATACTGAAAGACGAGTCGCAAAGGATTAAGCAGTTTGCGGGTGTGCCTTCGGAGACTCGCGTGCCTTCTCTGCCTTCGCGAGTTCCCGCAAAGTCGCCATCGTTCGTGCGCTATAGTCCACACGCTTGGCCGATTTCGGACGTCGTTTGCGCTTCGTGACGGTATCGTGTTTTGACACTGGCTTCTCCTGTTGCCGCTTCGCAGCTCAAAAGGTGCCTGCGGCACAACCCGAGTCTAGTCTCGAAGCCCGCACCATGGGTGCTCAGTTTTGCACAGGCCGGCGACAAAGACTAGGAGACCCTAAGCGTAAGACTGCCGATATCCCAGTGCTGGCCGCATCGCCAAGCGAAAAGATAGGAATCGACAGTGGGGAATGGCGCTTCGTGATCGCGGCATGCGAGATAATGCCTCGATATGTTCAGAACGAGATTTAAAGATCAAATCGTCGCAGAATTCCTCCCGCCACTGCGCTCCCGCAAAACTCAAAAGCTGATCATTCTGTGCGACGGCATGCCATCGATTCCCCGCAAGCAGCCGCTAGCGGAATTCCTCGCTGCCCAGGGCTTCTGGGTCATTTATCCGCGCTATCGGGGAGCATGGGAAAGCAGTGGCCAGTTTCTGGAGAAATCGCCCCATCAGGATATTCTCGACATCATCGACGATTTACCCAAACCCGATTTGCCCAAAGACGACTTGCCGAAAGAAATCGAGGAACTCGCATTCGGTCGGCGCTTCCGGCTGGCGCCAGACAAAATCTTCGTCATCGGCGGAAGCTTTGGTGGTGCGGCCGCGATCCTTGCGTCCCTCCACCCACGGGTTATCCGGGTAGTTGCGAATTGCCCCGTAGTGGACTGGAAGATTCTGGATCGTTCCGAAAAAGTCGAGACCTCTCAAGCGAATTACGCCGAATATATCCGCGAAGCGTTTGGCAACGCGTATCGCCTTTCGGATGCGAACTGGAGAAAGCTGCGGAGCGGGACCTTCTACAATCCGTGGCACCATCGAAGAGAAATCGCAGCAGCGAAAGTTATGATGTTCCACGCCAAAGACGATCCCCATGTACCTTATGAAGGGAGCAGGCATTTTGCGGAAATCACCGGAGTCGGCTTGAAATCTCTCGAACGCGGGGGACACGTCAGCACCGACTACATCGTTCGACGGTATTGGACTCAAATCAAACGGTTCTTTGATTCCGCGCGGAGCTAAGCGGAACCAGTGCCACGGCCGAAATCTTTAATCTCTATCCCGGCAATCTCTATCCCGGCAATCAAGCCTCGATCCAGTGCAGCCTAAATCCGTACCAGCCTCGATCCGTACCCCTCCGGTTGACGATTACCATGCTCATGTTGGATATTGAGGTGGATGGACGCCGAGCAGACCATTGCCGAAATCGAGCGCCTGGAGCGAATCTTCGCGCAGCCAGACCATCGACCGCTGAGCCCGAGCGACCTCTCGGCCGCGAATCGAAGACATGACGAACTGCTCGCCCATAGCCCCTGGTTTCGCCTTTGGCAGCAGTACGGCATTTGCTGCCGAGGTGAAGACGACGGCAGGCTTCGGATTCAGAGCTAGCTCCGGCGAGATCACTTCCTCGGGCGCATGTCTGTCCGTGCAGTCGGCGATTTCGGGGTGCGACATCCGCAGGCAAACAATTGAAAACGTTATATTAAGGTGCCGGTATGACCATGTAGAAATTTTCGGCTTGCCTTGCTCACAGAAAGAGCCAATAATTTCCATCTGGCGCCCTCCCTGCAAGGATACGCATGCGCGATGTTTGTCCTGTTCCGGAACAGATTTCGGCGCACCGCACTACCTTCCCTCATTCCCCCGCATTAGCTTATTGTGAGCGCGAGCTTAGTTATGAGGAGCTTGATCGCCGGGCGGATCGGTTTGCTGGACATCTGATGCAGCTTGGTGTTGTGTCGGGAGACACTGTGGCCATCTGCATGGAACGGTCGTTCGACTGGATTGTTGCTGCGCTGGGAATTATGCGGGCTGGTGCTGCGTATGTGCCGCTCGATTCCGCCTGGCCGGAGGCGCGTTTACGCTATGCCGTGAACGATTCGGGCGCCAAGGTTCTGGTGGCTCGATCTGCGCTGCTTGATCGACTACAGGTGAAGGCGCGGGGCATCGATCCTCGTCGTGATGCCGCCGCGATCGCTGCGGCACCCACCCCGACACCAACCACTAAATCTACAGCTAAATCCAGAGTGCCCGGGCCTGTCGAGCCGGAAAGCCTCGCCTATGTGATCTACACCTCCGGGTCGACGGGAGTTCCCAAGGGAGTGGAGATTACGCACGCCAATCTTTTCCACCTCGTCCGATGGCATCGAGAAGCCTTCCGGGTGACGCAGCAAGATCGCGCGAGTCATCTTGCAGGTCTTGGATTCGATGCGGCGGTCTGGGAAATCTGGCCGCATCTTGCCGCGGGGGCGACCGTGTGCCTCGCCGATGACGCAGTGCGTTCCTCGCCCGAGTTGATGCAGGAGTGGATGATTCGCGAGCGCATAACGATCGCTTTCGTTCCGACCGTTCACGCCGCGGCATTGATGGCGATGGAGTGGCCGGCCACGACTGTGCTACGTCTGCTGCTTACTGGCGGAGATGCGCTGCCTCACGCTCCAGCGGTCAAACTAACCTTCGATGTGGTCAACAACTATGGCCCCACGGAATGCACCGTGGTTGCCACATCCTCTGTACTCAAAGCTGGGTCCCGCGGCGCGCCTCCCATTGGTCGTCCGATCGCCGGCGCCAGCGTGTATCTGTTGAACGAACACGGCGAGCAGGTTCCCGACGGCAGCATCGGCGAGATTTATATCGGCGGCAGCGGAGTAGGGCGCGGGTATCGCGACCTGCCCGAGCTTACCGGGCAAAGCTTTCTGCCCGATCCCTTCACGGGAGCACCAGTCGCGGGGGCACCAGGGGCCCGTATGTATCGCACTGGCGATCGCGGCGTTCGAAGGTCGGATGGAGAGATCGAATTTCGTGGACGCCTCGACCGGCAGACGAAGATCCGCGGACAACGAGTAGAACTGGATGAGATCGCCAGCGTTCTCAAGCTTCACCCCAGCATTGATTTCGCCACGGCGATTACTGACACCTCGGACACGGGAGAGAATGAACTTGTGGCGTACCTTCTCCCTAAGGAGAACGAGCGCGTTCCGAGCGTGCAGGAACTCCAGACGCATTTGCTCCGCACCTTGCCCGACTACATGGTCCCGTCCGTTTTTGTGCGATTGCAATCACTCCCGTTATCCGCGAACGGAAAACTTGACCTGACGATGCTGGCGCCTCCAACCGACGCGAATCTACTGCAAAGAACCGCTGCTGGCGGGTCCTCAACACCGATCGAAGCACAGCTCCTGACGATGGCGCAGCAGCTTCTCAAAAATGATGCACTTCGCGCGGATGACAATTTTTTCCTGGCGGGAGGACATTCCCTGCTGGGCATGCAGCTGTTGATGCGTCTGCGAGAGGCATTCGGTGTGGACCTGGCATTGCGGCAGCTTTTTGAAGCGCCTACGGTGGCGCGTCTGGCTTCGCTCGTGGAGACGATGGTCCGGCAACGGCGCGTGGCTCTGATTTGGGCGGACCTGCTGGGGCGAAAGAATGTGAAGCTCGATGACAATTTCTTCGCTCTGGGTGGCAACCCGGAGTTGATGGCTGCTCTACAGCAGCGCATTGTTGCGCAGTTCGGGGAGCAGGTCCCGATTACCGAACTCGTACAAAATCCTACAGTTCGCCAGCAAGCACAGCTCGTGCAGAGAGCGGTGAAAGCCAAGCCTGGCGAGCCAGGGATGCTCGCGCCGCGACTCAACGGAAACTGCAGCAGGATTTTCTGGGTTCACTATTTAAGCTGGAGCCTGGCAAGAGTGATGGGAGCGGATCACCCATTCCATTTTGTTGTTCTTACCGCGGAGGATTTCGCGGGTTTGGGTGAAACGCCAACTCTGCAGAGCATTGCCGCGTGCCTGCTGAGCAAAATTCTGGCGACGCAACCGAAAGGCCCTTATACTCTCGGCGGCTTTTGTGCCGGTGGCGTTCTCGCGTATGAAATCGCGTCTCAGTTGCGGGCCGCCGGACACGAGGTTGCGCTCCTTGTGTTGTTGGACTCGCCTAACCTTGCCCACCTGGAGGCTCATAAATCGCTGACAAATCGATTGAGCTATCCGGGTTACGCTCTGAGAAGAGTTGCCCGGATAGGCCCGCGGATGAGCTTTACCGCTTTTCGTGAGCGCCTGTTTAAGCGTGTCGAACCGACATCAACGCCCGCGAGATTAGAGATCGCCGTGGCGCAAGAGATGGTCAAAAGGGCGGTGGTTGCGTATCAGCCGGAGAACTACGAAGGGAAGGTGCTTTTCTTGCTGGCGTCTGAGCGTTCTCCACACTTGGACTTGCTTCCCGGATGGCAGTCGGTCGTCGCTCCTCACAACATGCATATACAGTACCTGCCTGGGCATCGCAGCGACTTACTAAAACTGCCAAAGGTACGGAATGTAGTGGACGCGATTGTTTCTCACCTCGAATCGACGACGGACGAATAGGTCCTACCTTAGAGCTAGATCGAAGGTAATTACTCTAAGCTAATTACTCGAAACCAATGAATCCATGAGTCACAAAGACGCGGACAGCGAGAATCTGAGTCTCTTACGGCTGCTCAATCCTGAAGTCTTAGCGGAGCCGCATGCGCTGTATCGTAGTTTGCGCGAGCTTAGCCCCGTGCACTGGGACCCCTACATGCATGCCTGGGTGGTGACGAGTTACGCGGAGGCCGTAACGGTGCTGAAGGATTTTTCGGCGGACCGCACACCTCCGCTGGCTTACCTCGATCAGCTTGGACTCTCGCTAATGAAGCCCTTTGCCGAGGTCATGCTGCAGCAGATGATGTTTATGGATGGCGCCATGCACGCTCGTCTGCGCGGCATTTGCGCGGCTGCCTTCACGCCGCGCAGGGTAGAGGAGCTGCGCGCGGAGATCGAGTTCATCGCCGACGAGCTCATTGACAACGTCATCGAATCCGGGCGGATGGATATGATTGCGGACTTTGCCAACCGCTTCCCTGCGATCGTTACGGCGAAACTGCTCGGTGTGCCCGTCGAAGATCATGAACAGCTTCACGCCTGGGTGATCGATCTTGCCGAAGTGCTGGGGAATTTTCAACACCATCCTGATCGCGTGGCAGAGATTGTGCGAAGTCTTGAAGATCTGAAGAGCTACGTTGCCGCGAGAATGGCGGAACAGCGCAGAAGCCCGGCCAGCGGCCTGATTCACTCGCTGATGACAACGGAGGTCGACGGCCACCGGCTCTCGGACGACGAAGTAATCGCAAACACCATCATTACCTTGATCGGTGGCCATGAGACGACGACAAACTTGATCGCAAGCGGATTTCTGACGCTGCTTCGTGACCCGGAGAATTTCGAACAGCTGCGTAATCATCCCGAGATCGTTGGTTCAGCGGTGGAGGAACTGCTCCGCTTCGAATCGCCCGTGCAACACACCGCGCGAATTGCGCCCGCCGACATGCAGCTGGGTGGAAAAACCATCCGAAAGGACGCGAGGGTGGTGGCGGTGCTCGCTGCGGCGAACCGCGATCCCAATCGTTTTCCCGGCCCAGACCGTTTGGATTTACTTCGGCCCGACAACCGGCATCTGGCGTTTGGCTGGGCGGCCCATTTCTGTTTCGGCGCGCCTTTGGCGCGGATGGAGGGCCAAATCGCTTTTAACAAACTTCTGCGGCGGCTTTCGAGGCCAGCCTTAAGGGATAAAACACTGAGCTGGCGGGAGAACGCCGGCCTGCGTGGTCTGACCGAGCTGCACATCAGCTTCGATCCTGGTCCGCCTGCGACGAGCGCTTAGCCATCCTTACCGGGCCTCAGAGAATCATCACGAAGTCTTCTTCGCCTTCGCGGGAGGAACCAGCGCGACGGCAGCTTCGGTGGTGAGCAGAAGGAAAGTGAATGTCTCCTGCAGGTACAAGCGGACAGCGGCATCGGTGTGGCTGAGATAGCCGATCGAAACATCCTGGCCGATGTGAAGATCGAAATCGCCGCCACGGGTGGTCAGCACGAACGCGCCGGCAATGGCGGGCGCCCAGATGATTTGATCTTTGACCAGACGCTTGACGTGCTCCAGTACCGGGTATCCGTGGTCGCTGGTTTCGGCGAGCGCGGTGTAGGCGTCGGCGCCGAGCAGCACGGCGTAGGGGCCATTGACACCAACGAGACGCAATCGGCTCAAGCTTTGGGCAATCGCATCCGGGTATTCGCGCACGTCGCCGGGCAACGTCATGATCGGATTGCTGGTTCCTTCGCGAATGCCCCCGATGCCGGCGGCGGCATAACCCTCGAATATGGCCGCGTCCTCGGCAAAGGCAATCTGCCGCGCGGCATCCTTCGCTGGTTGCCAGTCCGAATCGTTGGCGCCGCGCTCGACGTCATCGATGGCATGGCGATTCAGTTCGAACGGAACGCGCAACTCGACCAGCGCCTTTACTTCGCGCTGCCTCGCGACGATAGCTTTCGCCGGGGCAGTGATGGTCCGCAGGTGGCCGGTGCCGACGGCCGAGAGGCCGGTGCCAGTCGGCCCGTGCAGGTCGACCACGCGCCGTCCGGCGAGGTAGCGCTTGAGCGTGCGCGTTGTTTCCTCTTCGATCTGAGCCCATGCCACATCGGAAATGGGAGCTAGCTCGCGATGGAGATTATTCATGTTGCAGCTCTCCTTTGAGAGAACCGATGCCGAGCGAACCGTCGCGCACCGGTGAGTTGGATTTGGATGAAGATGAGTTGGACGAAGCGCTTTCGGCCGCCGCCGGTGTCGTCGGGGATTGCACCGCCGCGGGCTGATCTCCAACAGCTTGGTCTTCCGCTAAGTCTGCGGCGATGTTCTCCAGAAATGTTGCCGACGGCATGAAGAACAGATTTCCAGTGACGGCGCGGCTGAAGTCGAGCAGCCGGTCGTAGTTGCCGGGCGGCCGGCCGACGAACATGTTTTCGAGCATCTGCTCGATGGTGCGGGGCGACCGGCTGTAACCAATGAAGTAGGTGCCAAATTCACCATACCCAGGCCGGCCGAAGGGCATGTTATCGCGCAGGATCTTGATCTCTTTTCCGTTCTCGACAATGGTCGTGAGTTCGCTGTGAGCTGACGTGGGCTTGACGGAATCGTCCAATTCGACGTCAGAAAGCTTGGCGCGGCCGATGATGCGTTCCTGTGCCTCGGTGGAGAGCGCATTCCACGCATCCATGTTGTGGAGGTATTTCTGAATGATGACGTAGCTGCCGCCGGCGAAGTTGGGGTCCTCGTCGCCGACAAGCACGGCGTCAATCACCGCCGCGCCCCGGGGATTCTCCGTGCCATCGACGAATCCCAAAAGATCGCGGTCGTCGAAGAAGCGGAAGCCTTGCACTTCGTCCACTGTCGAAACCGCATTTCCGATCCGCGCCATAAACTGCGTGGCCAGCTCGAAACATAAATCCATGCGCTTGGCGCGGATGTGGAACAGCATGTCTCCCGGCGTCGAGACCGCATGGCGCGCTCCGGCGTGAATCTCGCGGAACGGATGCAACTCTGCCGGCCGCGAGGTCCCGAAGAGGCGATCCCAAACTTCGGACCCGAATCCCATCACGCAGGAAAGCCCCGCTTCCAGATCGCGAAATTCCACCGCGCGCACCAACTTGGCGACGTCTCCGCAGAACGAGCGCAGAGTTGCAACATTATCAGAGCCTGGCTTGAGCGCCACGACCAGGAACATGGCAGCGCGGGTGAGCGGCGCGGCGACAGCCTGCGCGACATCAGGCAATTTCCCCGCGGATTCAAGCGCACTCACGGGATCGAGATCGGAATCGTGCTCCATCGGGCGTTGTCGTCGTCTAAGTGGCGTCGCTGAAGTTCTCTCTTCGAAATGCCCCGCTCGCCTCGCGTGTGAAAGTTGGCCCTGCAAGGATACCATCGGCTGCCAAACCTGCAATCGGCACCCCGTGTAACCCGCGTAACGCCACAGTCCACTTCACTTCGGCAGAAACCTGCGGGCGCGATGTTTTCCTAGTCCTGCTCACCGATAGTTTGGACATAGGTTTTGCCGTACGGATAGAAGAGCTCCTTGCGCCCTTGCTGCCACGCGGCTCTGAGTTCGGGCGTGGTGATGTCCCAGTCGGGCCGGCATTTCCGGGTAACCGCGCGCAGGTCTTGACGGAGCTCTTCGAGCGTGGGCCGGCCCAGGAACCAGTAGCCGTTGTAGACCTTATAAATGACCAGACCGGGTTCGAGGACAATCACGTGGGGGATCATGGGATTGTGAAGGGGATCTGTGTATTCGGCGATATCGAGATCTTTTTGCACGACGCGGCCCGCGTCGGAGAGGAATGGCCAGTGGGCTCCGACTCCGCTGCGATATTCATTGGTCTCGGTAATATTGTCCGTGCTGATGGTGACCAGCCGGCAATAGGAAACCTCGAGTTCGCGATGGAGTTGCAGCAGCCCTTCAGCTTGCCGGCGGTCCTTGGGGCAAAAACCGCCGCGGCTGAGGACGAGAACCATGGGATGTTGTGCTTGCAGTTCGGAGAGCTTTCGGCGTTTGGCTGTGTGATCGGCAAGCTCGTAGTCGGGGAAGATGGCGCCAGAAACCATGTCGGATCGCATAGGAAATCCTCGACTCTTGGATGCGCGACGTTCGGCTACGTTTCATGATTACTAGACATGATTGCGAGCCGGCGTGTCTCCACTGAATTGTGTGGCCGAGGTGGCAGGCACTCATGACAGGGAACTTACCCCAGGGCCCACCAACAATGGCCAACTGTGTATTTGCCTCAAAGAGCAGTCAGTAGTACAACGGTCGTTAATAACTGTCACTCATTTAAGATATTTCTTGCTGCTTAGGTGTCATCCAGTCGAGTACAATCCGGGCTCAGATGGAGGTGCAGGATGAAACGTCGTCTACGAGAATTGTGGCGCGAGGAACAGGGCCAGGACATCGCCGAGTATGCGGTGATGCTCGCCGTTATCCTGGTCCTGGTGGTTGGCACGATCCGCCTAATCGGAAGCAACGCGAATAACGTATTCTCGAACGCAGCCAGTTCCATTCAATGATTTCCGAAGCAACGATCCGATAGCGTCTTGACGTTACCGGCTTTACTGCACAGAGTTGCCGTCCGCGTCTATCTTGTGGACCTCGCCCAGGTTCAGCTCGCGGATGCCGGCTTCCACCTTGCTCATGTCTCCTACCACCACCCACACCAGGTGGTCGGGCAAAATATATTTCTTCGCGATCTCGTTGGCGCTCTCCGGCGTAACGGCTAACGCTTTCTGAGTGAACGTGTTGTAGTAGTCTTCCGGCAAACCGTATTGCAGGATGGTGCCATAGGCGCCGCCGAGTTGCTGCACTGTCTCAAAGTTGCCGGGCAGTCCGAGCGTGGAATTTGTCTGTTCGTCTTTGAGTTCTTCCGCGGTAATGGGTTTCTCACCCACGATGCCTTTGTATTCCTTGACCAGTTCCACCATCGACTCTTTGGTTTTGTCGGTCTGCACCGCGGAGACGCTTATATAAGGACGCTGCCCTCGGGCCGCCGGCAGCACCGAGCGCACGCCGTAGGACCAATGTTTGTCTTCGCGCAGATTCAGATTGATGCGCGAACTGAATTTCCCCCCGAAGATGTTATTCACGAGTTGAAGAGCGAGAGCATCCGGATCGTTCTGCGGAGGCGCCAGCTGCGCGCCGAAAATTACGCTTTGTCCTGATCCCGGCCGGTCGATCAGATAGACGACGTCCTTCTCCGGTTCCGCCACCTGCGGCACGGTTCTCTGCGGAACGTCGCCCGATTTCCACGAAGCCAACAAGCGTTCCAGCTTGGGTTTGATTTCGGCCAGCGTGGTGTCACCCACCACCAGCAGCGTGGCATTGTTGGGCTTGAACCATGTGTCGTGGAACTTGGCCAGGTCGTCGCGCGTCATCTTGCTCACGCTCGGCTCGGTGCCGCTGCCGGTGAAAGGCACCGCGTAAGGATGTCCCTTGCCGTAGAGCAGCGTCGGAACCACGCGCAGCGCCATGGATTGCGGCGTTACTTTCTCGCGCTGGATGCCAGCGATAGTTTCCTTCTGCAAACGCACAAATTCTTTCTGCGGAAATGCCGGATGCAGAATGAGGTCTGCATAAATATCCAGCGACTTATCCATCGTGCTCTTCAGAGTATTCAGATTGACCAGAGCCCAGTCGAGACTGGCGCCGGTGGTGAAGTTGGCGCTGAGAGATTCCAATTCTTCGCCAATTCTCAGCGAGTCGCGCGTCGGAGTGCCTTCCTCCAGCATGCGTTGCTCAAAGTTGGCGGTGCCAGTCGCGTCGGCCGGATCGGCGGAGTATCCGCTGTTCACCATCAAAGTGAAATTCACCACGGGAGCGGTGTGGCGCTCCGCCAGCACAATCTTC
>Ga0209006_10002957_pt1 | contig 15458 bp, 12 predicted proteins | sample JacPin_JW_Ref_O2_FD_188567 | JGI IMG/M metagenome (GOLD analysis project Ga0209006, IMG submission 188567) | Forest soil microbial communities from Algoma, Ontario, Canada - Jack Pine, Ontario site 1_JW_Ref_O2 (SPAdes) (version 2) | ecosystem: Environmental > Terrestrial > Soil > Boreal... | reverse complement strand
AGCCTCTTCGCTGTAACGAAAAGTGAGCTTGTGATCCAGCACAGGACACCCATTGCCATCATGGAAACGCCGATCGTGTTGAGGATATCGACGCGGAGCAGGTCGGCTTTCGGCGACCATCCCCAGGCGATGACGTATTCCTGGAAGCGAAAGAGCAGGCCAAAGGCGAAAATTTCCGCGCCGCGGCGAATCGTTGAGCGGGCAATCTGCGTCGGCGTCAGACCTTTCATCTGCAATTTTTCCGTTACCAGGGCAAACGAGATTCCTGCCAGAAAGAGAAAAAGCGGGGCCGGGAAGGTTCCGCCCAGCTGCGAATACATGTAGAAGCTGCCTTGGCGGGCGGCGCCTCCCAGCCAGGCGTCATAACAATGGGTCTGGAACATCAGCACGCAGGCCAGACCGCGCATCCAGTCGATGTAGGACAGGCGGGATTTTGCCGATATAAGCGTTGGCATGGGCAGAGAGCGGCGGCAGGTAGTATACGGCAGGCCTGGCGCTAGGACGGAGGGCGGCAAAAGGGAGATCCCTTCACCCGCGCTCGGTAACGTTACCCGATCGAAACTAAGTTTTGTCATAGAAATGACTTGGAAGATACAACCCCAGGCGCAACTGTCTTGATCAGAGAGGGTTAAAGCCGTATAAAGTGTTAAACGCGGCATTTTCCGGAAAATTTTGTCAGGGAGCGTCTATGTCGAAGAGCAGTCGGGCCTATGTGTGTCTGTTGCTGACGATCGCTATTTTTTCCAGCCTGAGCTATGCAGCTTCCCCGGATCGCATCGCCGGGGCTATTAATTCCAATCAGATTGTGGAGTTGACCGGCCATGTCTCGGTGCAGGCGCGGCCGCAGTATGACCAGGGCCCGGTCGATCCATCGCGTAGCATGACCGTCACCATGTTGTTGCTGCCGTCAGCCCAGCAGCAAGCAACCCTGACGACGCTCCTTGCCCAGCAGCAAGACCGGAAATCACCGCAATACCACAAGTGGCTTACGGTCGCGCAATATGCCGACCAGTTCGGCATGAGCCAGGCCGACATCGCGAAGATCAGCTCATGGCTGCAGTCGCAAGGCCTAAAAGTGACCTACGTTGCCAACGGGCGGGATTTTGTTTCTTTCCAAGGTACGGCCGAGCAGATGCAGAATGCATTCCGCACCCAGATTCACACTTTTAACGTGAACGGAAAGATGCACTTCGCCAATGTGATGTCGCCGTCGATTCCGGCGGCGCTGAGCGGGATTGTCGGCGGCTTCCGCGGGCTGCACGATTTCTTCCCGCATTCGATGCTGCGGAAGCGGCCGAGCTTTTCCGTCGATGCGGGCGGCGGTGAATTCTACACTTACCTCGCGCCGGGCGATCTGGCCACCATTTACGACATCAACAACGCGTCGGCGGCGACTAACGGTTCCGGCGAAAAGGTTGTGATCGCCGGGCAGTCCGATATCTATATCGCAGACATCAATAATTTCCGTGGCGCTTTCGGTTTTACCACCCTTACCGGCTGCACGACAGATTCGGCTACGCACACGATCCTGCAGGCTGGAACCTGCGCCACAGGGAACTTCCAGCAGGTTTGGCCTAACGGCAACGATCCCGGACTGAGCGCGGGCGACCTCGGCGAATCGGACCTCGACATTGAAACCATGAGTGGTGTAGCGCCAGGCGCGACCATCGTTTTCGTCACGTCGGGAAATGGCGTTGATGACAGCGTGAGCTATGCCGTCGACCAGAATCCGCCCTTGGCCAAAGTCATCAGCTACAGCTACGGACTTTGCGAGGCTCTTGTGTCTGGCGAGGGCGCAATCGCGTCCGCGGAGGCGGTGTATCAGAAAGCCGACAGCCTCGGCATTTCCATGTTTGCCGCTTCAGGCGATAGCGGGGCGGCCATTTGTGATGGAGATATTGGCGGAGATCCGGCGACCTACGGGCCGTCCGTGAGTTATCCCGCGAGCAGCGCCTACGTGACCGGCGTGGGCGGCAGCGAGTTTAACGAAGGCAGCGGTAATTACTGGAACCCTCCCGCCGACAACACTGGGACAGGCGGTTCTGCATTGAGCTACATTCCGGAAATTGCCTGGAATGACACATTCGTTTCGGGAGTGGACCAACTGGATGGTACCGGCGGCGGACCCAGCAATTGCGCGTTCGGCAGTGGAACTCATACCGTGACCTACAAGGTTGGTAGCACTACCTACGATGCCCCGTTCGAAATCTGCGACGCTTCTCCTAATGGCGGCTTCGCGAAGCCAACGTGGCAAAGCGGCGGGATAACTCCGAGCGATGGCGTTCGGGATGTTCCCGATATCTCGTTTTCTGCCTCGAATGTAAACGATCCTTACATCGTGTGCGTGCCGGAGTCGGAGGCGGGTCAGGGCAGCAGTTCAACCAGTACATGTGCCAGTGGGATCACCACGGCTCTCAACACTTACAACTCCGCGTTTGGCGGCACCTCGGCATCGACTCCGCTGACTGCCGGAATGTTTGTGCTGTTAAATCAGTACTTGGCCAGCGACGGCCAGGGGCTGGTCAATCCCCAGCTGTACTCGTTACTTACTTCGAATCCAGCGGTGTTTCACGCAATTGCCGCAGGATCGAGTTCCACCATCACAGGAGCTCAGTCGAGCAATGCTGTCCCGTGCACGGATGGAACTCCGTCGTTTGAAGCCTCTGCGCTGCAATGCACGGGCGGAACGTTCGGCTCTAGTGTGGCCGGCGGAAAGGTTTATAACGCAGTCACCGGCCTCGGCTCGGTGGACATCAACGCGTTCATCACGGCGTGGGCCGGCGCGGTCACTGACTTCACGGTGGCGGCTGGTGCGGTGAGTCCGACATCGGTAGCCGCAGGTGGTTCGGCGACGACGACCGTGACCATTGCTCCGGTGAGCGGAAGCGGATTCACTGGGAATGTGACCTTGAGTTGTCCGAATACACCGACAGGCATTTCTTGCCCCAGCTTCGGCACCAATCCCATCGTTGGCGGAAGCGGGACGTCGACAGTGACGATTCAGGTTCTACCCAATGTCGCTGCGGGATCGTATTCCATCACGATTAAGGGCACGTCGGGATCGTCTTCCACTTCGACGACCGTCAGCCTGACGGTGACGCCGACGGGTCAGACGTTCTCTCTGACGCCGCAGAACCAGACCTACAACGTGACGCCGGGACAGATGGCCACGGTGACCGTCGCGGTGGCAAGCACCAACGGATTTGTAACCGGCTCGGGATCTACTCAGGCGACTACCGTGCCGCTGACGTGGACCTGCAGCGATCCGGCCTCGGAGTCTACCTGCACCATCGCGACGCCTACGACCACCGCGACCTCGGTGAGCTTCTCAATCTCGACGACCGCTCCGATAGGGCAGTTGCGGCGGCCGTTGGACCGCAGTCCGCGTATCTTCTACGCGGCGTTGCTGCCGGGATTGCTCGGCATCGTCCTCACATTCGGCTCGCGCAAAAAGTCGTCGCGGTGCGTGAAGATGCTGGGGCTGATTGTGGTCCTGGGATTCTCCATGATGGGGCTGAACTCATGCGGCGGGAGCAATAACAGCAGCAGCAACAATCCGGGAACGCCGGCGAACAGCTACACGATTACGTTCAACGCTACGACCGGCGGCGCTGCCCCGCTTACACCGACTAACGCTCCGGTCACAATCACACTTGCTGTGCAGTAACGACAGACCGGCTGTTTAGAAGCGCTCCGCATTCTGCGGAGCGCTTTTCTTTTCAGATTTTGCCTTCCAGTCGATGCATCTGCGAGACTGAGCGATAGCCTCGAAGTACGATTTGCTCTCATTATGGGCCGCATCCACGTTCTCTCCGAACAAGTCGCCAATAAAATCGCCGCCGGTGAGGTGGTGGAGCGCCCTGCGTCGGTGGTGAAAGAGATGCTGGAAAATTCGCTTGATGCGGGTGCGACGCGGATCAAGATCAACATCGAGGCGGGCGGGAAAAAACTGATCCAGATTACCGACAACGGCTGCGGCATGGTGCGCGACGACGCTTTGCTGGCGTTCGAGCGGCACGCGACTTCGAAGATCAAAGACGCGGAAGATCTGCTGAGCGTGTCGACGCTGGGATTTCGCGGCGAGGCGCTGCCTTCGATCGCATCGGTGTCGCGCTTGCGCCTGGAAACACAAGCTCCGGACGAAGAGAGCGGAACCGTGGTTGAAATCAGTGGTGGCAAGATTCTGCGCGTGGAAGAAGCCGGGCTGCCGCTGGGAACGTCGATCACGGTGCGCGATCTTTTCTTCAATACTCCGGCGCGCAAGAAATTTCTGAAGTCGGAGTCGACCGAGTTGTCGCACATCGCGTCGCTGGTTACGCACTATGCGCTGGCGCATCCGGAAAAACATTTTGAACTGCATTCGGCCACGAACGCCATCCTGGTCGCGCCGCCGGTCGCCGGACACAGCGAGCGCGTCTATCAGGTGTTTGGCAAAGAGACGCTGGATCAGTTGATCCCGATCGCGGCCCGGCAGGCGCTCGAGCGGGTTGGGCTACCGCAGCCTCCGCCGTGGCGGCGTGAGGCGGAGCGGCTTGACGAAGAAGAGTTCGGCGCGCGGTCGAAAGATCCGGGTGAGATGAGGATTCACGGCTTCGTTTCCAAACCCGAGATTCAGAAGCTCAATCGCAATTCGATTTTCGTCTTCGTGAATGGAAGGTTGATTCGCGACCGGCTGGTGCAGCACGCGCTGACCGAGGCATACCGAAATATCATTCCGCCCACGGTATATCCGGTCGTGTTGTTGTTTCTCGAACTGCCGTCGGGTGAAGTCGATGTGAATGTGCATCCATCGAAGACGGAGGTTCGATTCCGCCAGCAGTCGGTGATGCACGACTTCGTTCGCGATTCGGTGCGCGCTGCGCTGATGAAGGCGCGTCCGGTACCGCAGTTTGTGACCGAGATGCGCGCCCACGCCACCGCAAGCCAGGCGCTGACGCCTGGTGCGACAGATTGGGAGCAGACGTCCGGAGGGATTGAAAATTCAAATTCCGCACCTTTGCCAAGCAGAAGTGGGGCACCCGAGTCTGCTCCGGCTCACGACGGCGGGTTTGCACTGCAAGCGCCGGTTCTGCCGCCAATTTCGGCGCGATTGCAGTTTGAAGGAGGCATCGCCGTCGAAGGGAACGCTGCGATTCCGGTGGCGCGCGGACTGGAAAACGCGCCGCTCACGCGCACGATGGAATCGATTCCCGACAACGGATGCGCTCCAGCGCTGGATGTTCGCGAAGAAGAGCCGACGCTTTCGTCGCTTGGAACACTCAAGCCGCTGGGGCAGATTCGCAACTCGTTCATCCTCGCAGTGAACGAAGACGGGTTATGGGTGATCGACCAGCATGTGGCTCACGAGCGCGTGCTGTTTGAAAAAGTGCTGAAGCAGCGGGCGGCGCAGAAAGTTGAGAGCCAGCGCCTGCTGATGCCGATCGTTCTCGATCTGACTCCGGCGCAGATGGCGGTGTTTGCGGAAATCTCCGATGAATTGCAGCACAACGGATTCGAAGCTGAACCGTTCGGCGCGCGGAGTGTGGCGGTGAAGGTCTCGCCCGCTGGAGTCGACGCGGTTGCCGTCGAGCGCATGCTGCACGAGTTGCTCGAGCAGTTCGCGCGCGAGGATCAGTCGCTGAATCTGGAAAAAATTCGCGCGCGGATTGCGGCTTCCATCGCATGCCACGCCGCGATCAAAGTTAATATGCCGCTGGAGCAGAACAAAATGGAGTGGCTGCTGGCGGAATTGGCGAAGACCGACCATCCGTACTCGTGCCCGCACGGAAGGCCGGTTGTACTGCGGTATTCTGTGAAGGACATTCAGAAGGCGTTTAAGAGGATCTAGCTCTCAGCTGTCAGCTCTCAGCTTTCAGTGAGAGCGCTTTCGTTTTTACTGACAGCCGATAGCTGAGAGCTGAAAGCTTTTATGACCGATCTCGAACTGCAGCAACTTCGCCGCGAAAAGTGGCGGCTCGATGGCAAGGCCGTTCGCACCATCGAGCAGGCGCGCGCTTTTTTGGAAGAGGTGGGATTTTGCCTGATGTATCCGCATCGCCCGGCGCTGCTGGTGCCGACGTTCATTGGAGCGTTTATAGGATCGGATGATCGACTGCCGGAGTGGCAGCACGCCTTTAAAGATCCGCGCGCGGCCGAGGCGACCGAGATGATGGTGCGGTTGCTGCGTGAGCGGTCCGCCTTCGAGGCCAATCTTTTTGAAGAGAACAACGGATTCCTCGTCGCCGCCTCCGTCTTCCCCTATTTTTATGCGCTTATGGGCGAGCGCAATCCCAGGCAATTGCCGCGGCTAGGCGCGAATTCGCAGCTTGCCCGCGACGCCTTAGCCATGATCGACCGCGAAGGGCCGATTGCGAAGCAAAAATTGCTGGAGCGGCTGGGCGGCGGCCTTTCGATCGCGGCCGTGGACAAGGCGCTGGCCGAATTGTGGTCGAAGTTGCGCATTACGCGCGTGGGCTACCAAACGAGCGAAGGTTCGGTGTGGGATGTGATTTACCGCTGGGCGCCCGATGCGGTCAAAGAGGGTGCTGGGATCTCGGTGGTGGAAGCGCTTTCGGCGCTGGTGTCGAAATATCTGGATTGCGTGATTGCCGTCGAACCGGCGGAACTGGAAGTCTTCTTTGGAAAGTTTATTGCCCGGTCGAAGGTGAAAGACGCGGTGAACGCGCTGCTGGCGGCGCGGGAACTCAGCTTGGTCGATGTCAGCGGAAAGTCGATGCTGCAGATTACGCCGGAGAAGGTGGCCTTTGTACCGACGGAGCGGCCTCCGGGTGTGGTCCGGGAAAGCCGTCCGCCCGCGGATAGGCGGCCACGGGGGTTGAAGCCTCGTGTCAATCCGCGCTTTAAGCGGCGCTAAAGCGGCGTGTTCCAACAGCAATCGCGTAAAGCAACGTGACGACCTCGCCAGCAGCTGATTTTTTCAATACCTACCGCGGACGGCTCGCGCCTTCCCCGACAGGTTTCCTTCATCTCGGGCATGCGCGCACCTTTTGGATTGCCGCGAGACGAGCGGCCGCGCGCAGCGGGCAGCTGATTTTTCGCAATGAAGATTTGGACTCGCAGCGTTGCCGCCCTGAATTCGTACAGGCGATGTATGAAGATTTGCGCTGGCTCGGAATCGAGTGGTCCGAGGGGCCAGATTGCGGCGGGCAGTTTGGTTCCTATTCGCAGGGTGAGCGGCGCGAATATTATCTGGCGGCGTGGAAGAGCCTGCGCGAACGCGGCGTGATCTATCCGTGTACCTGCTCGCGCAAAGATGTGGCGCAGGCGGCGGGCGCACCGAATGAAGGCGAAGACGAACCTATCTATCCGGGGACTTGCCGGCCCCCGGAAGCGCAGCGGAGCTTTGCTCCGCCTGACCGGATCAAAGATCCGGCCCCGCACGAGCCTGGAGGAGTTCATTGGCGCTTTCGCGTTCCGGATGGCGAGGAGATTTCTTTCACCGATTTGCACCTTGGCCCACAGCGCATGATTGCGGGCCGCGACTTCGGAGATTTCATTGTGTGGCGGCGCGATGATGTTCCTGCCTATCAGCTGGCGGTTGTGGTCGATGATGCTGCGATGCAAATCACGGAAGTTGTTCGCGGGGCCGATCTCTTGAAGTCGACTGCGCGGCAGCTTTTATTGTTTCGCGCGCTGGGGCTTGCGGCTCCGCATTATTACCATTGCGACCTCGTGCGTGACGAATCCGGCGTGCGTCTGGCCAAACGCCACGATGCGCTCAGCATTCGCAAGCTGCGCGAGTTGGGCTGGACTCCTGAGCAGGTGCGGGAAGGTGCCGTTCCGTAACATGGAGCGCAACGCTAAACAAAAGAGCTCTCCTGTCTAGCCCGCTTGAAGCGGCGCCGCCCCACCCGTAGACTTAGAAGATGCATGTGCACTCCCACGGCGGAGGCAGTCCCAAGCGGGTTCTTACCATCTCGCTGGCGGTGACCCTCGGCTATATTGTGCTGCTGGTCGTGGCCGGGATACGGGCGCATTCTCTGGCGCTGCTCTCCGAGGCCGGGCACAATCTCTCGGACTTTCTCGCTCTTCTGCTTTCGCTGGTCGCGGTCTACTTCCAGTCGCGTCCGGCCAATCCGTCGAAGACTTACGGCTACCAGCGCGCTGGAGTGCTGGCGGCCCTGGTGAACGCAAGTTCGCTGGTGGTGGTCTCGTGCTACATCTTCTACGAGGCCTTCCGGCGAATTCAGCATCCCGAGCACGTGCAGGCCAGCCTGATGATGTGGGTGGCTGGGGCCGGCGTGGTGATGAACGGCGCCATCGCGCTGCTGCTGTATCGTTCCGCCGGCCACTCGGGCGGCGATGTTAACCTGCGCAGCGCTCTGCTGCATGAAGTGGGCGACACGCTGTCTACTGCAGCCGTGATCGCTGGCGGCTGGGCGATCCTGGTGACCGGAAATTATTGGATCGATTCGGTTCTGTCCATCGTCATCGGCGTGCTCATTCTCTGGTCAGGCTTTGGCATCGTGCGCGAGACGCTGAACATTCTGCTCGAAGGGACGCCACGCGGCATGAAGCTGGAAAAGATCGCGTCCTCCATTCGTGAGGTCGACGGCGTCAACGATGTCCACGATCTTCATGTCTGGAGCATCGGCTCGGAGACGCACGCGCTTTCCTGCCATATTTCGATCGCCGATATTCCGCCGTCAGTGAGCGAGCGTATTCTGCGCGACGTGAAAGAACGCCTGCATCACGGCTTTCGCATCGACCACACGACCATCCAGTTTGAACATGTGGAGTGTGAAGTGGCCCACGGATGCGTCATGCCGGTCACCGAGAGCGAAGCGCATCATCACAGCCACAGCCACTAATAGTTAAGGCCAAATCTGTGCGCCGTGCAGAATCCGGAGTATTTCGACGGTGTCTTTTCGTATCCGATAAATAGCGATATACGGCAGACCGCCGAGCACCAGTTCTCGGGTATCCGGTTTGCGGCCGGTTCGCCCCTGCTCGGGAAATCTGGCAAGCAAATCTATGTCGCTATGGATTGCGAGGGCCGTGCGTCGCGCAGTTGCCCCGCTGCCATGTGCGTTGATGTAGTCGCATTGTGGTGAGATCATGGACGGCGTCATCGGTCCAGCGAAGCCGCACTAGAGGGGATACCGCTTCTCGATCATCTTCCGCACTTCGGCGTGCTCCACCAATTCGTCCCGATCGGCCGCTGCCAAACCTTTGTCGATTTCGCGCAATAACCACTCGTCGTGGTTCACTAGCCGCTCCACCGCTTCCAGGACTAAATCTTCGCTGGCACGACCCTGTTGCTCGGCAAGACGCCCAAGTTTTTGGCGTAGATCGGGACTGAGCGGCACTTCCATGCCCCTAGGCTAGGGGCAGCAGGAAGGAGTGTCAATCAGTTTCGTGCAGGCGATCGAGAATCAGCTTTTTGTTTGCAATGCGTAGATCTCTTTTGCGCGGCCGATGGTGTCGGCGTCTTCCGGCGATTTATCCGGGCGCAGGCGGACAATCCGCGGGAAGCGCAGCGCATAGCCGCTTTCATGACGATCGGACAGCATCATGTTGTTGAAGGCGACTTCGAGCACGATCTTCGGTTCAACCACACGCAGAAATCCGCGATCTTCGATCGTGTGATCGAGAAACCATTTCGTCATTTCGGCGATCTCGGCATCCGTGAGCCCCGAATATGCCTTGCCTATATTTTCTAGTCGGTCGCCGTTCCGTACTGCGAAGGTGTAATCGCTGAGCACACCGATGCGCTTGCCATGTCCAAATTCGACGGCGGTAACGACCACGTCGAGCGTGGCCAGTTCACGCTTCATCTTCAGCCAGGATTTGCCGCGCTTGCCGGGAGTGTAGGGCGAGTTCAGATCCTTGAGCATCAGACCTTCGTTGCCCCGCTCCTGGGCGGCAGCAAACAGCTTTTCGAGTTCGTCTGGCGAGGTTGCGCGGAAGACCGGCGCGCGAATTAGTTTGTCGGCAGTCGTAGTAGCGGCCGATATTTGCGCATCGAAGTGGAACGCACTTTGAGCTTCTCCCCGTCCGTGCCCGGGGGGTTTGTGATCGAGTCGGGGCAAGTTCAGCAGGTCGTCGAGGATTCGTGCGCGCTCGTGCAGGGGACGGTCGATGACTAATTCTCCATTCGCGTAAAGAATATCGAACGCCAGAAATGCGACCGGAGTCTCGTGCAGCATCTTGTCGCTGACTTTTTTTCTCCCCAACCGCTGTTGCAGCACGCTGAATGGGCGTGCTTGTCCCAGGGCGTAGTCCCAGGCCACGATTTCGCCATCGAGAATCACCGCCTGGGGCAGGCCAGCCAGCGCATTCGGCAATTCCGGGAACGATTCCGTGATCTCGTCGCGCGTGCGGGAAAAAAGTTTTACTTCACCTTCAGAAATATGCGCCTGGGCGCGAATGCCGTCGTACTTATCTTCGACTGCTGCTTCCGCAAAATAGCTCAGACCTTCTTCCGTGGATTCGACCGGGCTGGCCAGCATGAATCCCAGCGGATGAAACATTCGCATCTGCGCTTCAGCCAGTTTGCTTGCAGCTGCCAGATGGAGAGTCTGTCCAATATCTCCCAACAGCATATTGGCGCGCTGGACCTCTGCCAGCGTTGCGGCATAGGCTTTGGCGATCGCCTCCTCCACCAGGCTTTCCTTCAGACCGATCCGCAAATCTCCGGTCATGATCTTGACGATGTATTTCGCTTCCCGCGGCGTCATCTTTTCCAGCAGATCGCGCACGCCGGATGTCTTCGCGATCGATCCCCGCGCGGCGGCGATTTGCCGGAACGCTGATTCCACTTCGATCACGCTCAGGCCTGGTTCAGACCGCGCCGGCAAGACTTCTCCGGCAACCGCGCCCAGGTCTCCAAGTTTTCGATAAGCCTCGCTTAGGGCCGATTCGTCTTTGCCTGCCAGCTCCGCGACCACGCGCCATAGCAATCTTCCGCCGACCTGCAGCGTCGTTTCTTCCCACACCGGAAACGGACGCCCCGACAAAAACACAGCCGCCACGGCTGCTTCGTTCACCTCAACCGACTTCAAGTAATCGGCAACGAGCGCGATCTTTTGCAACTTCTTCGTCGTTCCGGCGATCGCCTCGCAAGTCTCGGCCAGCTTTTTCATCTTTGGTTAAGGATAGATGACGTATCGCACTCCGGAGCCTCCGCAAATCGCCAGATTTCTTATGGAACACTTAGCGCCACGGCGGGGCATCTCGAAATACAACAACTGCCGCTCATTCACGTTCCCGCCGCAAGATGGACGATGTAATCTGCTCACCATGTTTTCTCGTGCTTTTGCCGTATTGCCATTCTTTTTCGCGCCCGCGATCCTGTTCGCGCAGGTGCAACCGGACTGGACGCAGCCTTTTCCTCCCCACCAGATCATCGGCAACGTCTACTACGTCGGTAGCGCAGGCTTGGCTTCCTTTTTGATCACCACCCCGCAAGGCCACATCCTGATCAACAGCAACCTCGAAAGCTCGGTGCCGCAAATCAAGCAGAGCGTGGAGAAGCTCGGCTTTCATTTCGAGGACATCAAAATTCTGCTGATTAGTCACGCCCATTTCGACCATTGCGCCGGCAGCGCGCTCATCAAGCAATTAACGGGCGCCAAATACATGGTTATGGATGCTGACGTTCCCGAAATCGAGGACGGCGGACGCAGCAACTTTCAATACAGCCATTCGCCCGACATGTTCTATACGCGGGCCAAGGTCGACCGCATTCTGCACGACGGCGACGAAGTCCGCCTTGGAGATGTTGTGCTTACCGCGCATATCACGCCCGGCCACACCAAGGGATGCACGACGTGGACGCTGCGCGTCGTCGAAAACGGCAAGCCTTATGACGTAGTGATCGTGGGCAGTCCGAACGTGAATCCCGGTTATAAGCTGGTGAACAATACGCAGTATCCGCAGATTGCCAAAGATTTTGAACGCACATTTCAAACGCTGAAATCTTTACCCTGCGACATCTTTCTCGGCGCCCACGGGAGTTATTACGGAATGGACGAGAAGTTCTCGCGCATTGCCAAGGGCGGCTCCAATCCCTTTCTTGATCCGGCAGGTTACAAAAGCTATATCGCGGAGAGAGAACAGGCCTTTCGGGCCGAATTGAATCGTCAGCAAACCCATGCGGAGTAAGGGGTTAGGCGAGCGAAGCGGTCCGGTAAAGCTGTGATAACCTATAACTTGGCGCGCGTGCCTCGAAGCGTTATCCAGTAAAGGATCATCTAACCAGCGTGGGCTTATTACGAAACTATCTCCGATTTCTTGTGGCCGTGCAGCTTTTGCCTGCGCTCGAGAGCGGCGAAGAAACTCTCGTCGGAGGCCAAGCCGTGCTTGAGGGCGTGATGATGCGCTCTCCGCATGCCTGGGCGATCGCCTGCCGCAAGCCTTCGGGCGAAGTGGTTACGATGAGCGAACCGCTGGAGCGGCCCTCGGAAAAACATAAGTGGATGGCGTGGCCGATTGTTCGCGGCGTCATGACGCTGGGCTATGCGATGAATCTGGGATATCGGGCGTTGCGCTTCTCGGCCAATGTCGCTATTGAAGATGTGATGGAGAGCGAAAATGCTCATGCCGAGACAGCCTCAGACGCCCTACCAGCGCGAAGCGCGGTGGAAACGGCAAAATCTGCGGAAGCGCTGAAGTCCCAAAACCGTGAAAAGGCGGCGACGCTCAGTAGCTGGCTGGCGGGGGTCAATATTGTTCTCTCGCTCGCATTTTTTATCTTCATGTACAAGTACATTCCGTTGCTGGCGGCGACGGAATTGAAACGAATCGATCCTGCCCTCGGTGGCCGCATCGCCTTCAATCTGGTCGATGGCGGTATACGGCTGGCGCTGTTTCTGCTTTTTATCTGGGGCGTTTCGCTCTGGAAAGACATTCGCCGGGTGTACGAATACCACGGTGCCGAGCACAAGACTGTGTTTGCATTTGAAGATGGCAAGCCGCTGGAGGCCGCGGAGGTCCAGAAGTATTCGACTTACCATCCGCGCTGCGGCACCAGTTTTCTCATGACGGTGATGCTGATCTCCATCGGCTTCTACATGCTGGTCCCCTACACCACATTTTGGGCGCGCTTTGCTTCGCGCATCGTTCTGTTGCCGGTGATCGCGGGCGTTTCCTATGAGATCATCCGCTTCGCCGCCAAGCATCGCGGATCGCTCTTCGCTCTGATGACGGCCCCAGGCCTCTGGCTGCAGCGCATCACGACGCAGCCCCCATCGGACGAGCAGGCGCAGTGCGCCATCGTCGCCCTCGATCACGCCATGTCGCTGGAAAAAGAACGCGGCGGCGAACTGGTGATTGCCTAGGGGGATTCCCCCCTCCCCTTGTAGGTCTAAAGCAATTCCATCTTGGGAATCCGTCGTTGGTCGCTCGTCGTTAGTCGTTGGCCTCTTGTCCTGGGCATTCTAGAGTGGACGTCTGAGGCGACAACAATGTCAGCATCGTTTAAGGATTTGCGAGTGTGGCAAGAATCGATGAAATTTGTAGTCGATGAATATCGGACAACGGCGCAGTTTCCGCGCTACGAACTATACGGATTGAGCAACCAATTGCGGCGCGCGGCAGTATCGGTTCCGAGTAATATCGCGGAGGGTGAAGGCCATCGTTAAGATCGTGAGTTTGGGAATTACCTTCTTCACGCAAGAGGTTCATTACTGGAAGTGCAAACGCAAATAATGATCGCGAAGGAATTACAATACATAAGCGGCGCCGAATCGAAGCGCATCCTGGCGACGGCAGACGCCATCGGCAGAAGTCTTAATAGTTTGATCAACTCATTACGAGAGAAAGCTGCCTGAAGCAAAGGGCGAACGACCAACGACGAACGACCAACGACGGCTCCCATGTTTGAACGCTTAAACCAAATCGAAGCTCGCTACGAAGAGCTTACGCAAACTCTTGCCTCGCCCGAGATCGTCAACGACTCGTCGCGCTACCAGAAGACCGCCAAGGCCCACGCGGAACTTTCCGATATCGTCGAAAAATACCGCGAATATAAAGACCTGACCAAAGGCATCGCCGATAGCAAAGTCATGTTGGCGGATGAAAAAGATCCCGAAATGCGCGCCTACGCGCAGGAAGAACTCGACAAGCTCGAAGCGCGCGTCGGCGGCGTCGAAGAAGAACTGAAGGTCTTGCTGCTTCCGAAAGACCCCAACGACGACAAAAATATCATCCTCGAAATCCGCGCCGGCACCGGAGGAGACGAAGCCACATTGTTCGTCGCCGAAGTTTTCCGGATGTACACGCGCTACGCCGAAACCCAGCGCTGGAAGGTCGAAGTGTTGTCATCCTCGGAATCCTCGGCCGGAGGATTGAAGGAAGTCATCGCCATCATCGAAGGCAATCGCGTCTTTTCGCAACTCAAGTATGAAAGCGGCGTGCACCGCGTGCAGCGTGTGCCCGCCACCGAACAGCAGGGCCGCGTTCATACCTCCGCAGTCACGGTTGCAGTGCTGCCCGAGGCCGAAGACGTCGATGTCAAGATCGAAGCCAAAGACCTGCGCATCGATACCTTCTGCTCGTCCGGTCCCGGTGGTCAGTCGGTGAATACAACGTATTCTGCCGTGCGCATCACGCACATTCCCACGAACACCGTCGTCAGCTGCCAGGACGAAAAGTCGCAAATCAAGAACCGCGAAAAAGGAATGCGTGTGCTGCGCTCCCGTCTCTACGAAATCGAAATGGAAAAGCAGCAGCAGGCGCTCGCAAAAGAACGCAAGGCGATGGTAGGCTCCGGCGACCGCAGCGAAAAAATCCGCACCTACAACTTCCCGCAGAACCGCCTCACCGACCACCGCATTGGTTTTACTATCCATCAGCTCGAGCAAGTCATGGATGGCAAAATTCAGCCGCTGATCGAAGCCCTGACCACGCACTATCAAGCCGAAAAGCTGAAAGAAGAAATGGCCAGCGCAGTTTAATAAGATTTATGTAGGGACAGCCGTCCTCGACTGTCCGGCCGGGCGCAGCCCGATTCCGCGATAGGATCAACCAATGTCAAACTTGGCCTCGACCCTCGGGTCTGTTCTGATCGACCGCTACACCCAAAACTCCGCCCGCGTGCGCGAGTTGGCCGCGCCACTGACCAGTGAACAGTTTTGGCAGAAGCCATTCGCTTTCGGCAACAGCTTCGGCCATCTCGTGTTACACCTGACCGGCAATCTGAACTACTACATCGGCGCGCAGATCGCGCAGACGGGATATGTCCGCGACCGCCCGCGTGAGTTCAACGATCCGAATCCGCCAGCGAAAGACGAAGCGCTTCAGCGCTTCGAGGATGCGGTCGCAATGGTCGTGCGAACAATTCAAGCGCAGTCGCCGCAAGATTGGTCGTCAGCGTATTCCGGCGCCGGAGCGAACGCGACGAACCGCCTCGACATGGTCGTGCAATGCGCGGCCCATATGCAGCTCCACATCGGCCAGATGATTTATCTCAACCATGAGTGGAAACGAAAAGCCATTTAAACTCTCGCCAATTGAGG
>Ga0209006_10002956_pt1 | contig 15462 bp, 14 predicted proteins | sample JacPin_JW_Ref_O2_FD_188567 | JGI IMG/M metagenome (GOLD analysis project Ga0209006, IMG submission 188567) | Forest soil microbial communities from Algoma, Ontario, Canada - Jack Pine, Ontario site 1_JW_Ref_O2 (SPAdes) (version 2) | ecosystem: Environmental > Terrestrial > Soil > Boreal... | reverse complement strand
CATCCACGAACGCCGCCATCCCGCCCGTCTTCTGCGCCTCGGCAATCACTTGCAGGGTGATTGTGGTCTTGCCCGAAGATTCCGGCCCGAACACCTCAATCACGCGCCCGCGGGGAAAGCCGCCCACTCCGAGCGCCGCATCAAAAGAGATGGAACCGGTCGAAATCACCGAAATAGGGACAATGGCTTCCTTCGACCCCAGCCGCATGATCGACCCTTTGCCAAACTGCTTTTCGATCTGCGCAAATGCCAGTTCAATCGCCTTGCCGCGTTCGTCCGCCATGGGAGGTGAGGCTCCTTTAGAACTGCAAATTCAATCTGGCCGGATTATACATACAGAGTGAAGCGAATAAAAAGCGAATTAGTAAAATAAACGTGGAAAAATATCCAAAACGGGAGGGAATGTTGCGAACTTCGATACTCCGTCAGCCAATTGCTATGCTGCCGAGACTGATTTGTCCCGGTAAAAAAGCACTTCCGCTAAATATGCGATGCCATCGTATATTTAGCATCGGGCTGCCGCGCACTTCCGCGGCCAATCACGAATTGGGAAGGGCACGACCTCGGTCGTGCCGCAAGCGCAGAAAGAGAGCCCCGGCTTTAGCCGCTGAGGTCCGCTCCCGACGCAATCATTACTCGCTCCGCGCCAGTCGGTCGTACAATTCGCTGTGCGCTCTTTTGGATCGGCGATAAGCGGCCATGACCTCCGGACGCACCCGTCGTTGAGAAGGGACGACGTTGTGCAGGTAATGCTCAAGCGCCCGCTCCAGCACAAATCGCTGAGACTGCCCATTCTCCTTGGCGACGGAGACAATATCCTCATAGAGCTTGGCGTCGATTTCCAGGGCGATCTTGACGGTGCGCGACATGGATGACTCAATCAGATTCTATACTGGGACCGGCAGGATCAAGAAAAATCTAGTCACGGACCGCGATCTTTAGCCAGACTAGTTAGAAATTGCGCTATGGACGAGTTCTTCGATGAGATGCAGCGCTTGCGCGACTCAGTAGAGAAAAAGCGAATATACGACACTGCGACCACGGACAACTGGAACACTCTGTGCGCATCGATGGACGCCATCGAGGATACTCATCATGCGATCTTGGCGTTCGTTACCGCGGCCTCGAAACTTGAGCCAAAGCTACAGGAACGTGAACTCGGCGAGCGATACCTTCGCACCTATGGTGTGATGCAGGCTTTCGCGATCCAGCAAGATGCGATCGTCAACCTTAATGTCGCGCTTGGATTGGCGAAGCCCGACTTGAAGCCTCTAGATCACATTCGGGACTTCAGGGTAGCCGCAGTTGGCCATCCTACACTGCAGGATCGGCCCAAGGCGCTTCCACGAAGGGCGCACTTCATCTCCCAGATAACACTGGGCGACAGCGGAATGGAACTACTCACAGTGGACGGATCGGGTCAGCCTGTGATCCGCCAGATTACGGTACCAAAGCTAGCGGTCGAGCAAGAACGATACATCTTAGGACTGATCCGACAAGTGGTGGCATATCTAACTTAGCACCGGCCCACTCCTCCTACCTCTGCAGCAAATCCACCGGCGCCGTCACATCATGCACGCGAAAATACTTGGCCAGCGCCGGATACTTCCGCGCCACCGCCTCATACATCGCATAGGCCACGTTACGGTACGAAACATGGCCCGCCGGCGTGGTGCGCAATTCGGAAATGTAAACCGCCTCGGCGAAATCCATCTTGAACAGCGCCCGCTTCTTGAACGCCAGCGGAATCGCATATTGCGAATTTTCTTCCGCTTCAGGCGAACCCAGTGAAGCCAACGTCTCTACCGCTGTTTGCACCCGCCGCATTGCCGCCTCATAGCGCACGCGCATTCCGGCGTCTTCCACATCCAGCAGCATCTCGTAGCCATGCTGCGTGGTCGCTGCCTGTATCACCTGGATGCAGCGGCGGTGACGGTGCATGTCGCGGAAGCCCCCGGTGTCCATGAGAATGTCGAAGCGGAACTGCTGCCCGGCGCGGAAGCCACGCAGCATTTCGTCGTGCTTGCCGCGATGCTTTAGTCCCAAATCGATGATCTCGCGCCGCCTCCGCTCGCCCGCCACCTGCACCGCCTGCCGAATCTGGCGATAAGAAAAATTGGAATGCTCATACAGCAGCGTGGTCGCGATCTCCACTTCCAGGGGCTCTTCATCCAGCAGATCGACGATGGTCTTCGACGGCGCAAGTTTTTCATGCGCCATCAACTCGCGCGCCGCTTGCCGCAGTTCGCGCCGCGTTTCGCTCTCATAGATATTCGGGTCGGCATACTTCACAAGCGTTGGAGCCACGCGCACTTCGCGCAGCAATTCCTGTTCCGCCCGCGCACCCAACTCCGGACTCACCGCGCGAATCTGCTCCACCAGATCGCGCCACGACTCGGCATTCACGTTGTATGCCGCCGAACTAGCCGCCTTCTTCAGCGACTCGCCCAGCATTCTCACTTCTTTATGGGTGTGAGAAGTAAGATGCGCCACCTGCGTTTCCAGCGTGCGCGCGTTGACGATCTCGCCCAGCGAGGTGTTCGTAGCCAGCGGTAGCAGATACCTCGTGATGTCGAACGCCCGCGCCTTCAGCGTCCGCTCATACGCCTCTTGTTTCATGTCATCGGGCTTGGGCGTGATGCTGATCAAATAATTCGTCATGTGCGGCGAGAGAGCTTCGTATTCGGCAAACAGAAAATCCAGAGTTTCGCGGTAAAGCTTGCGCGCTTCGTCATCGGCGCCAAAGTCGGGCGTGAAATACCCGCTCTTCTTGAAATCCTGATACCGAGTGGACCGCTCCTGCCCGTCCCAACGCTGCTCGTCGGCCAGTTCGATTGCCGCGAGAATCGAAAGCCGTTCGATGGCCAGCGAAATGTGAGCCAAGTCGGCGATCGACCGATGCCCATACTGAAAATAAAAAGTGTTGAGAAATTTTTCCGCCTTCTGCGTGCTGATCTCGCGCAACGATTCCTTCATCGACAGCGCCGATCGCGAATACTTGGCCATGGCGTAGGCCTGAATCTCCGGCTCCGCGCCGAACACGGCGAAGACTTCGGTGGAAGGCGCTTCGGCCGCCGTCTTCTCCGGGGCCGAGGCCTCCGCTTTCGGTGCGCCCTCAGAAAGCGATGCTCTCTGCGTCGAGCGGTGGCCGGGAGCCGGCGAATTCATGCTGGCAGAAGAATCGGCACTGGAATTCCGGTTGGCAGGCTCGGGCATCGCAATCACTTCATTCGTCACAATTGTAGACATGGGAGTGTACGAATGGTACTTGGCAACGCCCGGGCGCGCAATCGTTAGACAAACGACAACTGGGGTCGAGTGAGTTGCGCCCGACTCGCATTGTCGGCAGGTGATCATTGCGGGGCTTCAAACCCGAGATGGTTCCCGCCAGGCGGATTGCGGCCCATCCGCCACTGGCAATCCCTCTCTCAACTGTTTACCATGTCCCCCGATGGCCCGTGACACTCTGATCGATTCCCGGCAGGAAATTCTGCGCACTGCCGGACGCCTCTTCCAGCAGCGCGGTTATGACGCGACCTCGATGAACGACGTTGCGGCCGCGCTTAAGTTGAGCAAGGGCGGCCTCTATCACCACTTCCAGAGCAAAGACGAAATCCTTTACGAGATTATGAATCACGCCATGGATATCACGCAGGAGCGCGTGATCGACCCCGTGCGCCGCATTGCCGATCCCGAACAGGCCCTGCGGGCGCTGATCCGCCTGCACATCGAAGTCGTGCTCAGCCCGCGCGACCGCGAAATTACCGTGATGCTGCACGAAAACCACCCTCTACCGCCGGCCCTTCGCAGAAAGATTAATGCCCGCAAAAAAGATTACGTTCACTTTCTGGAAAAGCTGGTAACCGACGTACAGCGCGCACGGCACGCCAAGGGTGGAGTCAGCCCGCGAGCCGCCGCGTTCGCGCTGCTCGGCATGATTAATTGGATTTATCAGTGGCACAAACCTGAGGGCGAGTTGCAGGCGCAAAATCTCGTGCCACAATTCACGCACTTCGTGTTTGGGGGACTCTTAATGTGAGCTGACCGAATTGTCGTACAGCAGGAGGTTAAGAATGAAATTGACACTTTCACACTCGAAAAATCCGGCGGTAGGGTGGGATATTACGGCGTCGGCGACGGCCGAAAAGGACGAGAAGATCGCGCAGGCCAAGATCATCGTCGATGATTTTCCAGAATACGATGAAAGCTTCGATCCGCCCCTGAGCACCTGGCAAAAGCAACTCACGCAGCAAGGACAATTTCCCGGCGACAACAAAGTGCAACTCATCATCACTGACGACAAGGGCCAGGACACCGTTGCGGAAGACGAGTGGGGCTGAATTCGGAAAACCGGATAAAGGCGGTTAAGGTTTCGGTGGCACCCAATAAACTTCTTCTTTGACTGCGGCACGGTCAACGAAGCCTCGCCGTTTGAGAATCGCCTTGCTACGCTCAATCATCTCCGGATGGCCGCAGAGGTACGCAACCGTATTACTCGCATCCAACCCCCACTGATCGGCATACTTACGGAGCACGTCGTCGGCGCGGCCAATCTCGCCCGGCCAATCCGCGTGATCCCAAGGCCGGCTCACCGTCGGCACGTAGGTGAACCAGGGCAGCTCCGCCGCGAAACGAATCAGTTCGTCTTTGTATCCGAACTCCCACGGGCGGCTCGCGCCATTGAGCAAATACAATTTGTGCGACCCGTCGAATTTTCCTTCATGGAAGTCTTTGCCCAGAGCGCGCACGAAGCTCACGAACGGCGCGACTCCGGTGACGGTAGAAACCAACAGATGGTGCGTGCGGCCGTTCTCCCGGTCTAGGGTGAAGCGTCCCTTCGGCACTTTGCGCATGGATAAAGAATCGCCCGGCTGCAGTTTGTAGAGATGCGGCGTCAAGGCGCCCTCGGGCACCAGTTCGAAAAAAAATTCGATCTCCCGCTCCCATGGCGCAGAGGCAATCGAGTAGGGCCGTTCGATGCGCTTGCCTTCGACTTCGACACCCAGGGTTGCATGTTGTCCGGGAGTGAAATTGAACTCGCCCTCGCAACGGACGCGAATCATCCACAGATCGGCGGCGAAATCCTCGCGCCGCATTACCTCAGCTCGATAAAATCTGTCTTCAGCCGCGTTCATGGGTTTTTATCGGGGTTTCCTGCCCCACGTCATTGTGGTCGGTCCCATACCGACCGAGCGGTCGGTCGATCGGTTATCCTAGCCTGAATTCCCGCTCCCTGGGAAGTCCCAACTGGAATTCCTGGAACGAATGCGGTCGCTTTCTTTGGAATCGGCGATCCCGCAAGAGTCCTTGAACGAACGCGAATTCGCTCATTGCACCTGCCCAGTCACCGTCATAGATAACATAGAGTACGCTGGCGTACCGACAGAAAGCCTCGCCATCATTACTGTTTCGTTATTGTCACAAAAACAAACGCATGACCTCGAACGATGGTCGCGCAGTCGCAAGTCCTCCAATTGCAGGAAGAATAGCGACGCGGCAGAAGCCAGCGCTCATTTTGCAAAACACGGCAACAAGAAAGAACGTCGTCTGAAAGTTTGGAAACCAGTTCCCGCATTCCCTACGGCATTCGCCGCGTCCAGCAGCGGGAGTTTCTCAGCAGTATCGTGCGTGCCCAAGGTCCAAGGGCGCCATCCTGCCGCGACTACGCCAATTCCACAGGATCGGGACGGTGATGGAAATTACTAACGAAATTTTGCTCGACTTGCCGCGCAAAGAACGGGAAGCTGTCACCCCAAAACTAGAACTCCTGCGCCTGGGATTGCGCCACGTTCTGCACGAACCAGGCGACACGCTGAAGTCCGCATATTTCTGCAACAGCGGGCTAATCTCCGTTTTGTCCGTCTTTCCCGACGGCAAGAGTGTGGAAGTGGGGTTGGTGGGCAAAGAAGGCTTCATCGGATTGCCGCTGATTGCGGGATTTCGCACCGCTACTACGCGTTCGGTAGTTCAGATTGACAGCACTGTTTACCGCATCGACGGCGAAGCGTTGGCGACAGTTCTTCAGCAGTGCCCGACACTGGAGAGGCGCTTGCAGCAGTTCGCACAGATTACGACCATGCTGGTCACCCAGATTGCGGCCTGCAACCGCCTGCACGAAGTGGAACAGAGATTGGCGCGATGGCTGCTGATGAGCGCTGACCGCATCGCATCGAATTCCGTTCCGTTGACCCAGGAATTGCTGGCCCAGATGCTGGGAACCCGCCGCTCCAGCGTCACCGTTGCCGCGGGAGTTTTGCAGAAAGCGGCACCATCGCCTACACCCGCGGCGACGTCAAAATCGTCGACCGGCATGCTCTCGAAGATGCATCCTGCGAGTGTTACGCAATCATGCAGCGCCAGATCAAGGCGTGGAAGCGGGAGTCGGAATAACTTCAACCGAAGATTTCTCCGTCGCCGGCATTGCTGCTGGCGCGGCTTTCAATCGTTCCAATTCATCTTGGGTTTTTTGCCATGCTGCGGCCTTGCGCTTGGTCGCCAGCGGAGCGCTGGAATTGCCGTAAAACGCGAGAATGTTCGCTCGCAGTTCGGGCGTGACCTGATCGAAGTTGTGTTTGGTCAACTTGTCCAGAAGTTGCGCATAGGTGGCGTCGGCTAGACTGTATTCCCCGGCTTGCGTTGACTTTCCGGTGTCGAAGTCCGTGTCCGCCAGCTGGAGATCTTTCGCTCCAACTTCGTGCAGCAACTGTTTGTAGTCATCCAGCGTATGGTCGACGCTGGCAATGTACAAGTCCTCCGTCTGCTTGTTGGGAATCTTGAAGTCCACCGCCTTGAACGGACCGATCTTGGGCACGAGCCGTAGAAAAAACGCCAGCACTCGCGTGCCGAAGGTCGGCTTGCGGTATCCCTTGCCCCATTCCTTTTGATAGTTCGACCGCGATAGATAGTAGCGAAACTTGCGCGCGTTGAAATTCGGCGTCTCCTGCACCAGCTCTTTTTTCCGTGCAATCAACGCGACCCGCGTCATCTCCGGAATCACTTTACTGATGGCCCGTCTAAACGTGCCGATGGCCAAATCTTCATTCGACATCACGTCGGTCAGCGGAATGCCGTAGGTCGCGAGGAACGCCCGCTCCATCAGCGGCTTCTCCATCTCGAAGCCGATGAAATCGTGATAGCGGTCCGAGGTGTAACGGTTCTTCGCCACCTGCACCATGTCGAAGCCGAACTCGGTGCGGATGTGCGCCTTGGGGTCGTTCTCGTAGGTGACCACGTCGCCATATTTCTTCTTCAGTTTGGGAAATTCGATGGCTACAGAGCGGTTGATCGCCGGATGTCCGCAATTGTCGGCCGAATAATGCGCGAGCGCGCCTAAAGCGAACGCGTATTCGTTAACGTCGGAAGACTCTTTGAGCAGATTCACCACGAAGTCGCCGCTGCGAACGTAGTGAGTTAAATCACTGAAGAGTTTGCTGCCGAACGGGTAATAGCCCATGTCCTGCATTACCGATCCGCCGTAGGCGTAGGCGTGAGCCTTCAGCAAGTCGTCAGGCGTTGCCGTGGGGAAACGCGCCAGCAGCAAGGGCTGAATGGAATCCTTCCAGACCAGATCGACGACCTGTTCGTGGGTCAGCACGGAATAAGCCCCGCACAAATGCGCGAGGCCCAGCACCAGCGCCGGCAAAATCGTGCCTCGCCACCAGCGAAGACACGAAGGCCGGCGCGAAGCAAAGAATGGTCTCATGGCGGAAATTGGATGCAACAATCCTGCATCCCGACAGCCATTTTACTTGCCCAGAACGAGGACAACGAAACTATTGGGCATAATCGATCGCCGTGGGCGGGGATTATCGGTCGTTGCCGACGGCGGCGGGCCAAACTTCGCAGTCACCACAAATATGTTATGAGTCTTGGCGTCCAGCGCCAGCGTCCGCGCGCCCTGCTGTGTAGGCACATTTTCCGCAGCACTGAACTTGTCCGGCGAATCCTCGTGAATCACCGTCAGAACGCCCTCGCCGCAGGAAGCAAATGCCAGCCCGGTTTCTTCGTCAAACGTGGTCGCGTCCACGCCTTCGCCGATGGCCAGTGTGGTAATCACCCTGCCGCTGTCGGCGTTCACGACCGCGATCATTTTGTTCTCGCAGCCCACGAACAATCGCCGGTTCTTTCGGTCCATCGACAGACCGGAAGGCGACTCGCAGGGCGCAAGCGGCCATTTGGCTTTCACTTCCAGCTTGTTCGGGTCGATAGCGACCAGTTCGCTCTTGTCCTCGATGTTGACAAAGATTTCTCCTTTGCCGTCGCTGGCCGCGAATTCCGGCTTACCATCGAGCTTGATCGTCCCCAGCACCGTTCCCTTTGCCGCATCGATTGCTGTGGAATCCTGGCTGCGGCCGTTGAACGTAAACACTCTCTTGGTCGCGGGGTCGAACAAAACGGCGTCGGGATTTTCGCCCACTTTTATCTTGTTGCTGGTGGCCAGCGTTTTTATATCGAAGATGCTGACCGTTCCTTCGCGGCCATTGCTGGTGAAGCCGCGGCCCAGTTCTGGCGCGAGCGCTATCCCGTGAACTCCCGGAGTATCGGCGATCTCGCCTACGCTCTTGCCGGAGTCGGCATCCAGCACCATCACCCGCGTCGCTCTTGAAATATAAATTCGCCGAGCGCTCGCATCCGCCGTGAGATAGTCCCAGCCGCCATCGCCGCCCACCTCGTAGGTCTTGATGATGTGGTAACCGGGCGCTGCGGCCAGCGCGGCAATGGCAAAGAGCAGGACGACAAGGATAGAAGCCAAAAATCTCCGTGACATGAATAATCCTCCAGATGATTTCGAAGGTTACCGCCAGCAACTGAAAGCTCCCTGAGTGCGGTTCATAGCATCTAAACCAGCATCTAAACAACAGGGGCCGTCCGGAGGTAACTTTACCAGCGTTTGGACGATCTCCTAAACTTTCCTTTATGGAAGTGTGTGGGCAAACCCAGCCGGCGGATGCTGTCAACCCGCCGGAAGAACAGCCGTTAGAAGGCTGGTCGGCACAGGACCGTCTGCGGCCCACGCCTGACTATGGCGCGCTTGGCCCCGGCTCCGATTTCGTTCCCACGGACGCCAAATTATCTCGGCGGAAGAGTTCAGGGATAGCGCAGGTGGCTGTCGTTGCGGCGGGGATTGCACTCGCAGTGCTGGTCGCCAACGTGGAAAACGCCCGCGCCGCGTTGGCCCGTCTTCGTCTTGGGGATCTTTTTTCCGCGCAGGATTCCGCACAAACCGATGCGCCCACCCTGGCGTCGGCCAAAAACAGAACTCAGTTGAATCGCCTCAATCCGCAAAAACAGGCGGAAAGACTTCTGGAACTCGCTATCGGCAACTCAGAGGGCGCCAACCAAGAAATCATAAATCGGGCCAACTCATGGCGCGGCAAACTTAATCTGGATTCGCAGTTGTCGACCTTGACCACCGCTGCCTTGAACTCCAACGATTTGCAAGTCCGGCAGTCCGGCCTGGAGGTGCAACTGGCCGCATACGGACTGGCAAAAAATTCTTCGACGGTCGATTTTCTAATCCGGACCGCCGCCTCTGCCGGCCACTCGCAGAAAATATGGGCACTGTGGGCGCTGGGCGCTCTGGCCAACCGAGGCGTCGAAACCGCGCACGTGCAACAGGTCTTAGTCAGCCACCTCAAGGATCAGGATGAGGACTCGCGGAGTTGGGCGGTGGAAGGACTCGCCCTCGTCGGCGCCACGGCTACCATCGCGCCCTTGCTGGATGCCATGCACGACGATCCCTCTCCGACTGTGCGCGAGCGCGCCGCGTGTAGCCTAGCCGAAGCCGGCATGTTGAGCCACGAACAGCGGCTCGCCGCCGTGCCTCAACTGGTGAACTATACCGAAGACGCCTCGCTCGACTCTCAGACCCACGCCTGGGCATTTCAGGCGCTGGGCGACATCACTCACGAACGCCTGCCCAACGATCCCGCGGCCTGGCGCAATTGGTACGCCTCGGCCAAAGGCGAATAACGGCAGCGCCCTCGCCAGTTAGTTCTGCACCGAACCAACTTCCGTGCTTTCCCTGTTAACTCAATATGTGCATATATCGAAAGTCATTAGTAAACCTTTACTTTGCGTGGCACAATCTCACTCGTTAAATCGTTTTCTTAAGGAAGTCGCCGTTGAGCTGTTAATCCCTGCGTGAACGACTTGAATGTAGTAGTTGCTCTCATCACGCGCGAAAACGACTACCAGGCGGAACAAGCCGCCGCGGCAATGTCCGCTGCAGCCCGCCTCGGAGTTAAGCTCCAGGTTCTCTACGCCGATAACGACGCTGTCAACCAGACCCAGCAAATCGTCAAAGTCATTCAGGATCCAATCCAGCGGCCCACAGCACTTCTGGTCGAGCCCGTGGGAACTGGAATGATTCAAATCGCGAAAGCCGCGGTGGCTGCGGGCATCGGTTGGGGCGTCCTGAATCGGGAGCCCGAATATCTCACCGAACTGCGCCGCGACCGCCGCGCCCCAACATTCTGCGTTACCGTCGATCAGGAAGAAGTCGGCCGAATCCAGGGAAAACAGATGGCCGCGCTGGTTCGCGACGGCAACGTCTTGTACGTCGAAGGCCCTTCGAGCAGCAGCGTTGTAGTCTTGCGAACCAAAGGAATGCGCGCCACCAAGCCCGCGCAAATCCTGGTCAAAAGCATCAAGGGAGACTGGACCGAGCGCAGCGGGCAGCAGGCCGTCCGATCATGGCTGTCGTTGAGCACCTCGCGCCAGCTCCACATCCGCGCGGTCATTTGCCAGAACGACGGCATGGCCATGGGCGCCCGAAAAGCGTTGCTGGACCTGACCGAAAAAGACCGCGACGATTGGCAGAACATTCCCTTCACCGGTTGCGACGGAGTGAGCCGCACCGGCCAGGAATGGGTTCGCCGCGGCATGCTCAGCGCCACAGTAATCACGCCAGCCACGGCAGGAACCGCTCTCGAAGTGCTGGTCAAAGCCGCGCGCGACGGCGCCGAACCTCCAGAGCGAACGCAGATCGCTCCCGTATCTTTCCCTCCGATTGCCGATCTGCATCTGAGGCCGGAGACGGCCGCCTCGAATAAAGGGCTGGCCGCGAGTATCCAGCCCCACTCGTAAACCTACTCCGCCATCTTGGCCACGTGTACTTCGAATCCCGTCTTGGGCAGCAGTGACGTCAGCGAGAACGCCTTAAATCCGTCGGCGCTTACTTCCGTGTGGCGATAGATTCCCGGCTCGTTCTCGATGGTTTCCCTGCGGCCATCCATGTCTTCGAGAAACATCTGCGCCTGCTTCGCGCCAATCTCCGCATCCTTGGCCCGCGTCACCACGGCCTCGGACGCATAGGAACGCACCAGCTTGGGCCAGTATTTTTCCAGCAGATCGGAGCTGGCAAAGATGTCGGCCCAAATGATGCGCCCGTTCACCGCCACCACAACTCCAACCGCATTCCGATCCCGCAACTGTTTAATCAGGCTCTGATAATTTTGTTCGATCGGTTTGGCAACTTCATCCACGCGCGCCTTGACTTCTTTATTCTCCATCACCCGCGCATAAGAACTCGTAGAACGCAATTCATCCGTGCTCATGGAAGAAGCGGACGACGCAACCTCGACTGTTTCCATCGCCTGCGCCTGTTGCTTACGCACCGCGTCCCAAACCTGGTTCTGATCTTTCTCGCCCATCGCTTTCGCGCGAACCGAAGGCTGCGCCATCATGGTCATCGGAGCCGAAGGCTTTGGCCCGCCCGCCACGGCATACGTCGCCTCCGACGCGCCAAAATGTTCGCTGGTTGCAACCCATCGTCCCGGCTCCACACAGAACACACTCAAATCCACGGGGTCGCTTTCCGCTGGAACGATGCGGTCTTTCCCAATCACGCGATCCTGCTTGCCGCCCGTAACAATCTCGCCCGCCAGCAACAGCAGCGGGCGTTTGGAATTGTTAAGCAGCACCAACCGGTTCACCTGCGCACTATCATGCATGACCGCGGGCGCATTCCGCCGACGGATCAGCCCACGCGCATTGCCATATTCCGTAACCACCACCTCGCCCGAACGCAATCCTTCATCCAGAGTAAGAAACTCGCCTGTGGGATAACTCTTTGAAGCGACCACTGGAAAGACAGTTAGATTCCCGTGCCGAATGGCATCGAGAACTTTATATCCCGGCGCGGCGGAAACTTCTCCCGCCCGCGCCGCTTGTTGATCGATCGCTAAACCCGCCACTACCACCAACCCCATCCACGCCAAAAACATCCCCCAACTCATTTTCGGACGCATAGAGTCCTCCGTAGCCGGCAGGCGCGCGCCTCAGGTCTCCAAGGAAATTCCCTCACCATTTCCCAGGGCGCGCCGCCCATCTCACTCGTTGGGAGAACGAAATAATTCCACGACCTTGCGTCCAAAATTCACGTTACGCGCGTCTAACTAATTGGTAGCATCAAGAACGGCTGCGGTTTTGGCCGACTCCCCCGAACGATTCGGCAAGCATTACATTGAGGATTGATGTTGCCGCTGCTGACGGCATGACGCGCTATCCATGATGTGCATATATAAATGACGTGCTTATAGATGAGCAACGCGATACAAAACTCGGCGGTGCAATCTGTGGTCGAAGACCTGCGCGCGGAGCTGCACGCCAAAAGCGAGTGCGAAAAATTCGGCCTGACCGCCGAATCTTTCACGTCGATCCTTATTGAGGTCGGCGCAAAGTACGCCACGCTGACCACGTCCGAAGCCGAACTGAAAACTTTTTTCCTGGCTCTCCGCGTCGACGAGCTTGCTCTGGTCCGCGCCTGTGCCGCAGGCAGTAACCTAGCGTGGGAAATTTTTCTTACCCGCTTCCGTGAGAAGCTTTATCAGTCTGCATTGCGCATTGCACGCCAGGACACAGGCGCGCGCGAACTCGCCGACACGCTCTATGCGGACTTATACGGCACCACGCTGCGCGACGGTCAACGAGTCTCCAAACTCAATTCCTATAGCGGGCGCGGATCGCTCGAAGGCTGGCTGCGCACCGTGCTGGCCCAGGAATATGTAAACCGTTATCGCCGCACGAAACGCTATGTAAGTCTGGAGGAAGAATCCGAAGAAGGTGTGCAGTTCCGCGCTCCCGAAGCGGAGCCGGAACCGCCGGCAGACAATCGCCTGACATCGGCGTGTAACGAAGCGTTAGCGTCACTCTCGGCCGAAGACCGCACCGTTCTCAGCGCCTATTTTCTGGATGGCCGCACCCTGGCCGAGATCGCCCGCATGCTGGGCGTCCACGAATCCACCATCAGCCGCAAGATCGACAAACTGGCTAAGAATTTGCGCAAACAGATCATTGCCGCGCTCGTCCGCCTGGGCATGGCGCGCCGTCAGGCGGAGGAAGCGCTGGAGACCGACGTGCGCGATATAACCATCGATATTCGCAGAAGCCTGACGCAAGAATCTCCTCCGCCCGCGTTCTCAGAACAGAGAGTGAAAACCGAGGCCCCCGCCGGATCGAAGGCGGGGTCGAAGGTGGAATTGAATCCTTAACCAATGCAACCGCTTCCCAAAATCGTGAGCGCACGGCTGCAATCGGCTCCGCGGTCAGATCATCCCGACGCAGATGTTCTGACCGCCTTTGCCGAGCAATCCCTGCCGCACTCCGAGCGGGCGCTGGTGATGGAGCATCTCTCTCGCTGCGGCGGCTGCCGCGAAGTGCTCGCTCTTGCCCTCCCCGAGATGGAAGAAGCGGCAGCCCCAGCGGTTGTGCGCCGTCCCTGGTTTAGTCTGCCAGGTTTGAGCATGCCCATACTGCGCTGGGGAGCCGTCGCGGCCGCGCTCATCGTGGTCGCATCAATTGGAGTTATCCGATATCGGCAGAATGCGCCGCAAAATATGGTGGCTTTTTTCAAACCAGAGCAAAAGGCAAAACCCCGCACTGCGAGCGAGTCTGCAATTCCTTCACCCGAAGCACGAACCAAAGCTACTGTTGCCGTGTCTGGAGCAAGCAAGCTCTCCCCCATGGTTGCTCCATTACCGCGGGGCAATACCATGGCTCATGCCGCAATTTCCGGCCGAAACGAAACAGGTTTGCACGCATTGACTTCTCTTCCCGCGGCACAGGGCGGTCCGGTTTTGGCACGTCCCTTCGCCGCGCCTCCTGCAAACGCGTTGAAGTCTCTGCCCAGGCAGTCCGCAGCGCAGGAAAGCGTTCTCACGCAGGCAGCGCCTCCGCCGTCGCCAGTACCCGTCCAAACCGAGGCCGTCGAAGTCGCAAGCGCCGCCGCTGCGCCGATCCAGCAATCGCCAGTGGAGACTCAGCAAAGCCAACTCTCACAGCAATCCGAATCACAGGCGGGCCAAGAATCGGAAGATCGAGCCGTTGTTGGCAAGGCCAAGGCTCCGGTTGCCGCGCAGATGTCCCCTGGCTTTGCGGGCAGTTCGAGCACCATGGTGCAGATATCCCCCGTTGCCCTCGCTCCGCGCTGGACGATCACTCCCGCTGGCGGATTGCAGCGCTCCTACGATCAGGGAAAAACCTGGCAGGATATTAACGTTGCGGCCGTGTCGCAACCTGCGGCGACGGCCTTGCAAGTGGAAGCCGCCGCGCCCTCCGCGCAAAATCAAAGAGTGTCTCGATCGAAGAAACAGAAAGATTCCGTCGCGCTTCCGGTCTTTCGCGCGATCTCCGCTTCAGGCGCGGAAATTTGGGCCGGTGCGGCCGGAGGCGTTTTGTATCACTCCGTCGATTCCGGCGATCACTGGTTGTCGGCAATCCCTTCGTACAACGGCTTTCTCCTCACCGGAGATATCGTCAGCGTGCAGTTTGCCGACTCTCTTCATGGCAGGCTTGCGACTTCCACATCCGAGACCTGGACCACCGGCGACGGCGGCCAGCATTGGTCCAGGCAATAATTCGCAAGTAATAACTCCCTCACTGACGATTACTTTGGTCAGATGGTTCGCCTTAACTCTCGGCAAATTTCTAATTACCGAAGTGACGTTTACAGAAGAGTCGGCCGCCCCTACTATCCAGAAGTGGTTTGGCAGTTCTGGGGGAGGGCTGCCGAGGCGTTCTGAACTGAAAAGTTCGGAGCGCTTTTTTATTGGACGATATTAAGCAGGGCCCGGCCTATTTCGATCCCCGGCATGCCGCGCAATACCCGCCGATTTCCAAACGTGACACCACGATCCGGAAACGGCAATCTTTCTCCACCTGGCCTTTCAGCTTCTCAAAAATATCGCTGACAAACTCCATGATCTTGCCGCAACGCAGGCAGGCCATGTGAATGTGGTCCCGGTTCAACTTGCGTTCATAATAATGGCCTTCCCCGTTGATGTGCATCAGATCCAGTTCGTCGATCAATCCGTTGCGCTTCAACAATTGCAGCGTGCGATAAACCGTACTGCGGTCCACGCTGGGGTCGATCTTTCTCGCCTTGCGCAGAAGTTGGCTGGCGTCAAGGTGCTTGTTGGCCGTTTCCATTACGCTCAGGATCGCGCGCCGTTGTTGCGTCAT
>Ga0209006_10002955_pt1 | contig 15463 bp, 11 predicted proteins | sample JacPin_JW_Ref_O2_FD_188567 | JGI IMG/M metagenome (GOLD analysis project Ga0209006, IMG submission 188567) | Forest soil microbial communities from Algoma, Ontario, Canada - Jack Pine, Ontario site 1_JW_Ref_O2 (SPAdes) (version 2) | ecosystem: Environmental > Terrestrial > Soil > Boreal... | reverse complement strand
GGGCAGCTCCGCAGCCGGCTCGTCTCCGGCTTGGGTCGCCTCGACCCCCGGCGGCCCCTGGCTCCTCAGGGTGGTACCGTGCCCGAGCTCCCTCTCCCGCCCGCACGGCGAGGGCGCGGCTGAGTCCACAGCCGCGGCGGGTGCCGTCGACGATGACTGATGCGACGCGAGAAAAAAGCCGCCCCCGATCACCACGATCGCAATGATGACGATATACCAATCGCGCAGTCTGGCGCGCGCTGTCTCCCACATGATTGGCTCCCCGGCATCGTCCGACCGCGCTTATCCGGCGTCTGCCGCGTCATTTCGAGCTAAGCGCAATCTTTGCTTTAATCACATGGATCAAATTATATCGTGCCCCGACAGTTCGCTTGACATAGATCAAGATGGCGTCGGCATGACGAAGGCGCACGGCCGCGCGTTCGCGGAGAAAGGCGCGCGACCGATGCGACATTGTCCGGGGCATGTCTTTTCGAAAAAAAGCGGAAGCCGATTTTCCGAAAAGACATGCGACAAGAATGTAGAGCATCTCCGGATTCAATTGAATCGGGAGGTACTCCAGGCTCCCGCCGGTATTCAGCTGTCGGCGAGCGTGCGCGCGACGATGTCGTGAACGTCGCGCGACAAGGAGGGCGCGGCGGCGACGCGGCGCAAAGCCGCCTCCGCCTGGGCGCGCCGTGCTCTTTCGAGTGCCCGCCAGGAACGGAACGCCCCCATCAGCCTAGCGGCGACTTGCGGATTCTTCGGATCGAGCTCCAGCACCACATCGGCGATGAAATTGTATCCGGCGCCATCGAGCCGGTTGAACTGGGTGTGGTTTGCTTGTGCGAACGAGCCGATCAGCGCGCGCACCCGATTCGGATTGGCCATGGAGAATGACGGATGCGCAGTCAGCGACTGCACCCGCTGCAGCGTCGTCGCCTCTGGAATGGCTGCCTGCAAGGCCAGCCATTTGTCGATAATCAATGGGTCGTCGGCGTAGCGGGCGTAGAAATCATCGAGCGCCTGCACCCGCTCAGGCCTATCCTGTAGCGCCAGGATTTCGAGCGCGGCCATGCGGTCGGTCATGTTGTCGGCGCCCTGATACTGGGCGAGCGTGAGCGCGATGGCGTCATCTGCGCCGGTCGCCGCCAGAAGCGACAGGCAGACATTTTTGAGCGCCCGCCGCCCGGCGCCCTCGGCGTCCGGCCGGTAGGGGCCTGGCGTGATCATCTGCCGATAGGTGGCGGCAAGCGTCGCGCCGAGCGCGCTGCCGATGGCGGTACGCAAATGCTTGCGTGCGGCGAAGATGGCGTCGGGGTCGACGTCGCGGCCGATCTCGCGCGCAACATCCGGCTCGCTCGGTGGCGTCAGCGTGAGCGCGACGAAAGCCGGTTCGAGGCTCGCGTCGGCCAAGATCCCGCCGAGCGCCGCAATGAGCCCGTCGTCGGCACGCGTGGCGCCGCCGCTGCGCAGCGCTCCGACATTTGCCGTCAGGATCGACATCGCCAGCGTCTGCACCGCCTGCCAGCGGTTGAACGGATCGCGATCGTGCGCGGCGAGAAAACGCAGATCCTCGCTGTTGATCGGCAGTGCAAGCTTGACCGGCGCCGAGAAGCCGCGATTGACGGAAGCGATCGGCGCTTCGGCAATGCCGGTAAACGTAAAGCTTTGGCTTGGAGCTGTGAGTTCCAGCACGCTGCGCCCGAGCGGAGCGCCATCGAGGACCAGCGGCAGGTCGTTGCCGTCCTTGCCGACGAGCCCGAGCGCGATCGGGATGACCATCGGCTTTTTCTCAGGCTGTCCCGGCGTCGGCGGCACCGTTTGTTTGATATCGAGCCGGTAGGTCTTGGTAGCCGCATCATGATGCGGCGCCACCACGATTTCCGGCGTTCCGGCCTGCGTGTACCAGAGCATGAACTGCGAAAAATCGCGGCCGGAGACGTCGGCAAAGCATTGCACGAACTGCTCGACCGTCGCCGCCTCGCCGTCGTGGCGCTCGAAATAAAGATCCATGCCCTTGCGGAACAGACCCGCGCCGAGCAGCGCCTTGATCATGCGCACGACTTCGCCGCCCTTGTCGTAGACGGTGGTCGTGTAGAAGTTGTTGATCTCGTGATAAAGCTCTGGCCGCACCGGATGCGCCAGCGGACCGGCATCTTCGACGAACTGGTGCGAGCGCAGCGCGCGCACATCGCTGATGCGTTCGACGGCGCGCGAGCGCATGTCGGCGGAAAATTCCTCGTCGCGAAAGACCGTGAGCCCTTCTTTCAAGCACAGCTGAAACCAGTCGCGGCAGGTGATGCGGTCGCCGGTCCAGTTGTGGAAATACTCGTGCGCGATCACCGCCTCGATATGCGCATAATCGGTGTCGGTCGCGGTCGCCGGCGAAGCCAGCACGTATTTGTCGTTGAAGACGTTGAGGCCCTTATTCTCCATCGCGCCCATGTTGAAGGCGGAGACGGCGACGATCATGAAAATATCGAGATCGTATTCGCGGCCGAATACCTCTTCGTCCCAGCGCATGGCGCGCTTGAGGCTGTCCATGGCGTAATGGCAGCGATCTTCCTTGCCGGGTTCCACATAAATGTGCAGCGCGACCTCGCGTCCGGACATGGTGCGGAAGCTGTCGGCGACACAAGCCAACGCGCCGCCGACCAGCGCGAACAGATAGCAGGGCTTCTTGAACGGATCGTGCCAGACGGCGAAGTGCCGGTTGGTGCCCGGCACGTCGCCCTTGGCGATCAGGTTGCCGTTGGAAAGAAGAACCGGCGCTTCGCTTTTGTCGGCCTCGATGCGCGTGGTGTAGACGGCCATCACGTCGGGCCGGTCGAGGAAATAGGTGATGCGGCGGAAACCTTCGGCCTCGCATTGCGTGCAGTAGGTGCTGCCGGCGCGATAAAGTCCCATGAGCTGGGTATTGGCCGCCGGATCGATCGTCGTCTCGATCTCAAGCGTGAATGCCTGGTTCGGCGGTTGCGCGATGGTGAGCCTGTCCGGGGTCGTCACAAAGGCTTCGGAAGGCAGCGGCTTGCCATCGAGCGAAAGCGAACGGAGCTTAAGTTCCTCGCCGTCGAGCACCAGCGGCGCCGGCGTCGCGGCGCCGTTCGGCTTCAGCCGCAGCTTGGAGCGAACCGTCGTCGCCGTCGGATCGAGCGAAACGTCGAGTTCGACCGTCTCGATCAGCCAATCCGGGGGACGGTAGTCTTTGAGGCGAATGGGGCGGGGATCTTCGGTGCGCATGATGGGCCTGATGTAAAAGCTTTGGGCGTCAATTGAAAGCGTGGGAGCGATGATTTTCGATCGCCTGCGAACCGCTCGGCCTCGGGCCCAGGGCTGAGCCGCCGGCGAAAAGTTATGCTGAATTGGCTTCGCGCCGCGGTTCGGCATGGCCGATCACCCGCGCTATGGTCGGAAAGCGCCGGCGCAGCCCACGTTCGATGCCGTCGACAAGATCGTGGACCGTGCGCACCGACAAAGCCGGATCGACGTGGCAGTGAAAGTTCACAATCTCGCCATCGGTTGTTTCGCGCACGCGCACATCATGCACTTCGCCAAGCGCGGCGCTTCCGGTCGCCAGCGATGCGAGCGCCTCGCGGATCTCCGTCACCCGGCCGGCATCCGCGTCGCGTCCGGCAAGCATGACGGCCGGCAGCGGCTCGATGTGGGTTTCCACCTCCACGTCGGGGCCGAGCTCCTCGCGGATGGCTTCTTCGAGCCGACTTGCGGTCTCGTGCGCCGCCGACAGCGGCAGGGTGCCCTCCACCTCAAGGTCGGTGGAAACCGACAGCCGATCGCCGATGGCTTGCACCGCGACGTGGTGGACGGCCAGTCCGCGATTGCGGGCAATGAGCATCACCCGCTCGCGCACGGTCTCGTCGCTGAGTGCGTGCGGTTCGGTGGTGATCGTGGTTTCGGCTGCGGGAAACGCGGCGCGGATCGCTTGCGAAAGCCGATCCTTGATAGCCGTCACCCGATCGAGCGGCAGGGTGCGGCTGACACCGACAGCGAGTTCGATAAAGAGCGCCGCGCCGGCTGGCCGCGCGCGGACCCGTTCGACATCGACGATGCCCGGGACTCGTCGCGCAATCGCCGCCACCTGGTCGCTGACGCCCGCAGGCGCAGTGTCGGTCAAGGTATCGATGGTGCGGCGGCCGAGGCGCCAGCCGGCAACGCAAATGAACACGGCGACGACCAGAGCAGCCGCCGAGTCGGCCCAGGCATAGCCGAGCGCCACGCCGCCCAGTCCGATCAGCACGGCAATCGACGACCACATGTCGGACGAAAAATGCAGTGCATCGGCCTCCAGCGCCTGGCTCGAGGACTCTTTGGCGACACGCGCGAGCGTACGGGCGCGGAAGAAATCGACCACGACGGACACGGCGATGACCGCAAAAGCATAGGGCGTGGCCTCGACCGCATGCGCCTGCTCGCCAAGAAGCCGGATCCCCGCCTCGTAGGCGACACCAATGGCAAGGATAAACAGCAAAGCGGTTTCGGCGAGCGCGGCCACGCTTTCCATTTTGCCGTGGCCGTATTGGTGCTCGGCGTCGGCCGGCTTGCCGGAGACGCGCACAGCCGCAAAGGTGAGCACGGTCGCGGCGAGGTCGAGCAGCGAATGACCGGCCTCCGATAGGATCGCGAGCGAGCCGGTCAGCACGCCGACAACCGCCTTGCCGGCGGTCAGCGCCGCCGATGCGGCGATCGATGCCAGCGCGGCTTTTTCCTTTTCGTTCATGTTGCCTGCGATGCGCTACTGAAGCGGCTGTGCCGGCCGGCGCAGGAAACTCAGTGAGACGAACGCGCCGATCCAGGACCCCGCCGCCGCGAAGGCGACATAGATCCAATTCTCGGTATAGTGGATCACCGCAAAGGACGACAGCAAATACCAGATGCTGCTCCAAGTCGCCGCCGACAGGCGGTGGCGCGCTACGACCGCCGAGGTGAACATCACGTAGACCGCGTCGGTCGCCGCCGTCGCGAGCACGACGCCGGCGGCAATCAGCGGATCGATGGTCGACAACATTGTGCGGTTCTCCATCGGGTTTCTTCAGGAAGACTCGGAAGCGGCCGGTGGCGGCCTCGGGCGCGGCTGTGGCTTCGTATGTTTTTCGGCGGCAGCGAACGACAAAGGCCCTGCCTAGCTAAATCCGAGCGTTGGCTGCAACAGATAAACTTGTTTATGAGCGGCTCGGATTACTTAAATTCCTTTAACTTTAGTACTTCCGCCCACATGCGCCGTGATCAACTCGGCGAGGTCGCCGGGATGCGTCGTTGGCAGAAAATGACCGCCATCCCGGATGGTCGTCAGCTGTGCATCCGGAATGTTCGCTGCAAGAAGCTCTGCGACCCGCATCATTGCCGGATGACCGTTTGCACCCCGGATGATCAGTGTTGAAGCAGCGACCTTACGATAGTCAACGAAGGGCGGGGAGAATGAGAACGCCGACAGCCAGTCGCGAATATTGGTCGATGTCGTGGCAATGCAATAGTCACGCACTTTTCTCGGCAGAGCGTCGTAGGTTCCTGACCCGCCGTAAAAGTCGATGACATGACGCACGGCATCCGGCTCGCCCGCCTCGAACTCGGCCGCGTAGGCTTTGTGCATGGCGCTGACGTTCGCGAACAGAGCGTCCTCCCCATCGGTGCGGAGGGTGCCGATCGGATTGGCTTCGACCAGTGTCAAGCTTGCGGCCTTGTGCTTACCGTGGAGGGCATGGGCCAACGCGGAAAGGCCGCCGTAGGAGTGGGCGACGACGTGCACCGGCGCGGCGATGCGTTCGAAGATCTTGTCCAGCACCTCTGTCTGTTGGGCAGTCGTCGGATCGACGGACGGCCGGCGTTCGGCGGTCTTGCCGTAGCCGAGCAGAGCCGTTGTTACAAAGCGATAGTTCTGACCAAGCTTCTCTATGACCGCCTTCCAACCGGACCCGGTGGCAAAACTGCCAGGCACAAACAAGAGTGCCGGGCCGAGACCCTGTTCGGCGTATTCGATATCTGACGGAAATTCGGACATGGACGAACTCCTGACGACGAGGCGAGCGGCACAGGCGCGCGGCGATCAAAAAGCTATCGATCAGCGAAGTGCGGCTTGCTTTCGTCCCGGGCGCCGCTCGTATCCCGATGGCTATTGTTAAAATTCCCGAACCGCCTAGGGCCGCTAAATATCGACGGTATCACTGCGGTCGCCGCAAGTGGAAGACCGAGCTGCCGACGATGGCCGGCACTTGGTGTCCGCACGATGAGGTTTATATGACCGGGCATTGGACGTTCATTGCGCTTGACTGAGCGCCGCGGAGTGGAGAGCCAAATGAAGGCGATACGCGTTCACGAATTCGGTGGGCCGGAGGTTTTGAAGCTTGAGGACGTTGCGACGCCGAAGCCGTCTGCCGGCGAGGTGGTGGTGCGAATCCATGCGGCCGGGGTCAATCCCTACGACACCTACATGCGCGCCGGCACCTACGCGGTAAAGCCCTCGCTGCCTTATGTTCCTGGATCGGATGGTGCCGGCACCGTGGAAGCGGTCGGGCAGGGGGTCAAGAAGGTCAAGCCGGGCGATCGGGTCTATACGGCGCGTACCATCACGGGGGCGTATGCCGAATTCGCGCTGGCGCTGGAAGAACAAGTGCACCTGCTGCCGGCCAACATTGATTTCAAGCAAGGCGCCGGCATCTGGGTGCCGTATGGAACCGCCTATCATGCGCTCTTTCATGCGGCGAACGCCCATGCCCGCGAGACTGTGCTGGTGCATGGCGCGAGCGGCGGTGTCGGCATCGCGGCGGTCCAGATTGCGCGTGCCGCCGGCCTGAAGGTTCTGGGAACAGCGGGCACCCCGCAAGGCCTCGAGCTTGCCAAGCGCGAAGGTGCGCATCAGGTTTTCGATCACCGCAAATCCGGTTATCTGGACGAGATCCTGCAGGCGACGGGCGGCCGCGGCGTCGACATCATTCTGGAAATGCTCGCCAACGTGAATCTCGCCAACGATACCAAACTGTTAGCGACCAACGGCCGCGTCATCGTCATCGGCAATCGCGGTGAAGCCACCATCAATCCGCGCGAGCTCATGGGTCGCCGTGCCTCGATTCGTGCGTTCACGCTCTGGAGCATCACGCCGGAGGAAGAGGCCGACATTCACGCCGGGCTCTTTGCTGGTCTCGAGAACGGCGCGCTGCGGCCGGTTGTCGGCAAGGAATTGCCGCTTGCCGAAGCGGCGCGCGCCCACAAGGAGATTCTCGAGCCCGGAGCGGCCGGCAAGACGGTGCTTGTCTGCTGATCAAGAGACTGCGTGCGGATACGCTTTGCGAGACGCGGCGATGGCCTTCGCCGCGTCTCATTCCTTTGTGCACGGAAAGGCGTCTTTCAGACCGCCGAGCAAGGGCACGCCGACGGGGACGGTTCCGGGAAGCTGCTTCTTCTCCGCATATTGCAGCATGATATCCTCGGCTTGCTCGACCGTTATGGCCATCTTTGGCGGGATGCAGAAAAGGCGATCTCTCGCATTCTGTGCGACCGAATAGGCAATGAGGCCGTCGACGACACCCTTGAGATAGAGCTGATTGAAGTTCTTGAACTTGGGTTCCGCAGGATGCTGATACTGATCCAACCTCACCGTCTGCGCTGACGCGGAGCCGCACGCGAGGGTCGACAGCGCTGCCATGACCAAGCACCGAAGCATCGCGTATTGCCTTTCTGGTCGGGAGAAGTAGGCGGCCCAAGCCGTGTTGCCGTCAACCTTCGACGGCACCGCGCGTCGGCTGATTGTCCAGCAGTTCGATCTTGCGGATGTTGCACAGCGCCGATCGCAATCCGGTCGAGCCGCTGATCGGATCGGTGATGTCGTCGGCGATCAGACGATTGTAGTTCGATCCGGTATCGGCGAACGCATCGAAGCCGGCAAGACCCAGCGCCTCGTTCTCCTGCCACCAGCCATATTGGGCGCTGACCACGCGCGGATGCAGTGCGGCGTCGAATTTCGCCCGCATGCGCACCGTGGCTTTCGGCGTTCGAATTTCGACCCAATCGCTCTCCTGTATTCCACGCGCGCCCGCCGTTTCGGGATTGAGGCTCACCTCCGGATCAGCGGCGCGGCGGCGCAGCGAAGGGATGCTGCGATGTTGGCTGTGACAGTATTGCACGAGCTTGGCGGAGGTCAGCACCAGGGGAAATTCGTCGCTGCTCGTCGTGTAGGGAGACATCGCCGGCTCGACGAAAGCCGGTAATGGATTCTGGCCGGCGTCGCGAAACACTTCCGAAAATATCTCGACCTTGCCGGTGTGGGTTTTGAAGCCGCTTTTCTGATACTGGTAGTAAAGCGGATCGCCCGGAACGCTCACGCCGCCCGGTTGCGCCCGCAGGTCGTCGAGCGTCAAATGCAACGGCGCCAACATATGATTGAGGCCGGCATCGACGTCGCCATCCCAGAACAGATCACCAAAGCCGAGCCTCTTGGCGAGCTCGAAAACGATGAAGGCGTCGGACCGCGATTCGCCGGCCGACTCCGTTACCGCTTGGCGAAATTGAATAAGGCTCGCCGCCGCCTGGCTGCCTTCGAAGCCGACGCGCAAAGCTTCGCGTTCCCACGGCGTGTTGGCCGGTAGAAATATGTCGGCCAGCGACGCGGTCGGAGTCATCATGACATCGCAATGGACGAAAAACTCCAACGCCGACAGCGCTTGCGCGCCGCGTTTGCTGTCCGCATGATTGACTAGAAAATTTCGACCGAAATTCACCAGTCCGCGGATTGGATACGGGTCGCCGCGCAGGATCGCATCATAAAGAGCGTCCGAGCCGACCCAGCCGCTCGCGCCCGGCCCCAGCGGCGAGCGCTTCAGCTCGATGCACTTGGCACGCTGCTCGGCGGACAAAAGCTCCGCGCCTTTGACGTCGCGAGCGGCGGGGCGCGCGAACTCGACATTGCCCCCCGGCGCGTCGAAGCTGCCGGTCAATGTCATCAGCAGCGATATCGCCCGATCGGTTTGGGTCGCGTTGGTATGCTGGCCGACGCCCGACCACGCGTAATAACTGACCGGACGGGACGAATATAGAAGACGGGCCGTTTCGGTAATCTGCTGAGCCTCGACCCACGTCAATTGCTCGACCGTCTCGGGCGGATAAGCCTCGCAAAGATCGCGGTAGAGACCAAAGGCGGAGCGGCAACGGATCGTTTCGCCCGCCGACGAGATCAGTTCGACGGTGGCGTCCAGTCTCTTTCTGCAATCGCGCGCGTAGCGGCGCTGCGCTATCGCGTATGCCACAAGCTCGTTTTGCGCGGCGTCCCAGGCAAGCAGATCCTCCGGCCGTGAGCCGCTCGGCGGCGTCGCGAGGTCGCCGGCACGCAAGAACCGTTGCGTATCGGCGCGGACCAGCAATGGGCCGTTGGTCCAATCATGCACGAAGTCGGCATCGAACCAGTCATTGCGGATCATTTCGCGCGCGATGCTGAGCGCCAGCGCGCCGTCGCTGCCGGGCCGCACCCGCAGCCATTGGTCGGCGCGGCCGGCAAAGCCGGCGCGTCGCGGATCGACAACGATGATGCGGGCGCCGCGCCGGCGGGCGGCGGTCGTCGCCGTCGCGTGATCGAGCCACGTTGCGCTCGGATTATGGCCCCAAAGCACGACGCAGCCGGTCTTGTCGAAATCCGGCGAGGCGATCGAACGCCCGAAGGTGTAAGCGTGCGCGTGATCTTTGTGCCAGTTGCAGATCTCGGTTCCGTAGGCGAGGTTCGGACTGCCGAACGCGTTGATGAACCGCGTGATCCAATCGATGTTGTCCGAGATCGGCGTGCCGCTCGGCGTCGTCAGACCAAAGGCGACGCCTTCGGCGCCCGCCTGCGCGCGAATGCGCGTGAGTGCCTCGGCGGTCTGCTCGAAAGCCTCGCTCCAGGAAATGCGCTGCCAGCCGGGATCCGCGGAGCCTTTTGGTTTCGTGCGTCGCAACGGATAGAGCTGCCGCTGCGGATTGTAGACGATCTCAGCGGCGGCTTTGCCTTTGACGCAGAGCGACTGGCCGGTCGGATGTTCGGGGAAGGGCTCCTGACCGACAAAACGGCCGTTGCGCGTCACCAGGATCGAGCCGCAACGCGATTTGCACAGCGCGCAAAATCCGGGGGTTCTGCTTTCCGTCATTCGCTCTCGAGACAGCTCATCAGGCTCAACTGTATCTGCTTGCGAGGTGCGCGTCTAACACCTTTGGTAGATTGAATATATTTTTCCGGGTGAAGACCTTGCGGCGATCTCGGCGGATTTTGTTGTCGCGCACGTCTGCGCGGTGCGCCAAACGCGATTGAACAGCAAAATGGCCCCGGCACAGTGTGCCGAGGCCATTCCCTTGAAAGATCCGGAAAAGAATTTCTCCTGGGTCTAGCGGTCCTGCTGGCCGCCCTGACGCTGGCCGCCTTGACCGGGCTTATTCGTCTGATTCTGCTGTCCGCCCTGCTGACCGCCACCCTGTTGGCCACCTTGCTGGCCGCCTTGGTTCTGCTGGTTCGTGCGTTCGTTTGACATGCTGTTCCTCTTTTTGGAGCCGTTGCTTTTTCTGGAGTCGTCCAACAACGCAACAACCGGCCACGCACAGCGAGCGTTCCGGAAAGTCATTGCAGAAACATTGTGCATCCCGAAATGCAAACAAAGTTCCTGATCTGATAAACAGCAAACAGCTTTGCTGTTCTACATCATCTTTCTTTTCTTTGTCGCCGAGCAGCGTCGTCGCCAGCGACAAAATGTTCCGGAAATTCGACATCGCAAATCGCCGTGACCATCAGGGAACCGGACACGAGTTTCAGACGCCAGGAACGCGGAGCGTTGCGTTTTGATCGGGGCTTTGGCGAATGTCATGTTGCAGCGACGGAGCAGTGGGGCTGTATGGTTAACGCGCTGAAAATTGGGCGCACTGAGTCACATTTGCGACCCACTAAGATCACAATCGCACGGTGGTTTTGTTTCTGGGAAGCGGGGACCGCGCCCAAACATCAGTATCAATTTCAGGGGTGCGGATCGCGTTCCGTAGCGTTGACATGAGTAGGCTTGCCGCGTCGGCGATGTTTTGCGCCGGCTTGATGTTGTTCACTGCCCAGGCACAAGCGCAGCACAGGACCCACTCCAAGGTCGCTGCCGTTCGGGGCGAGTTCGTTCGATTGGCCGAAGTCTGTGCTTTTGGTTTCTGGTGCAGCACCGGCATGTTGAATAGTGATGATCCGTCTCCGGCGCGGCCACTTGTTGCACCCAAGGCCAAGCTGGCACGCGGTATCGACCGCGACAGGTTTCGTACCGAGATCGCCGACAATCCGGATCTGACCGTAAAACTGACTCACATGGTCTTTGGTGAGGTCGGCAGGCAAGCACCGTTGCCCGTCAAAATCATTCAGCTCGAGACGGCTTTCAATCGTGCGCAGGCTCGCGGCCAGACGCTGGCGCACGTTCTGTTGTCAGTCAAAGAGAGTCCTGCCGATGGGTATTACGCGGTCGACACTTATTGTGCGGAGGCGGAGCCGAGGCCGGAGGAAGTTGAGACCTTTACCAAGACCGTGCTCGCTGCGGTACTTCACGGCTCGAATCTCTCCGACGTTGGCTATGGCCCGATGACCGGAAATGCTTCGGCCAACGTGGCGGCACACCAATTCGCCAAAGGTGACCCCGGGTACCAGTTGCAGGCCGGCGACGCCTACTTTCGCGAGGGACCGTTCACCAACGATTTCCCCGAAATTTCACCGAGCGCGGTAGCCGGACTGGGCCTCGACGACAATAAGGCCAGCAGCGTCGCCGCGTTGGGCCCACCAGTCTGCAAATCGAGTAATGCCCCCAGCCAGCGATACTGTCCGGCGAGCGGCGCTCGATAAAGCAGGCGACTGCGGCAGCGCGTCGCCGGCGAAGAGGTTCTCGTGCGTGCGCCGCAGCGCCCATGCCGCCGGGACTATCGTCATGTATGAGGAACGACGTTGCGGGCCAATCTGGCCTGCTGATCGGCCGCCGGCGAAATCAGCCTGAGACTTGCGACAGTCTGGCACGGCTTCTACGCGGCCTATCGCCCGACTCTCTTGCTTCCTCTAAACTATCAAGGTTCCGCGACCCGGATAGTGGCAAGGTATCGATGCCTCCCGTGACCAGGCGGCGCCTGCTCTTCGCCGCGCCGATCATCATCCTGACGTCCGCGGCGGACGCCGAAGGGGCGGCTGCGGGGACGATCGAAGCGATGCGCGGCGAAGCTTATGCCGAGGGCTCAAAGCCGCGGCGAGCCTTGCAGCCGACGGCGGAGCTGTTCATCGGCGATCAGGTCGAGACGGCGGTCAACTCGGCGCTCACCATGCACCTTGGCAAGGTCACCTACGTGAAGCTCGGTGCGCTCGCCAAATTTCGCATCGACACTTTCGTGGTCGATGCTGGCGGCACGTTCGATCTCGAGCAGGGCCCTTTGCTGTTCGATCACGGCGGCGGCAAGAAGGATGATGTGCAAGTACGCTCGCCATTCGGCTTGATCGCCGTGCGCGGCACGAGATTTTTCGCTGGCCCCAGCAACGACGTGTTCGGCGTGTTCGTCGCCCAAGGTCTCGTTGCGGTCACCGGCGGCGGACGCACCGTCACGCTCCGACCGGGCCTCGGTACCAATATTGCCAATCCGGGCGACGAGCCGACCGAGCCGAGACGATGGGGACCGGGGCGGATAACGGCGGCGCTAAGGTCGGTCGAGTGAGGCACTAACCAGCGACAGTGAAAACTTCGATGTCGGCGCTACTGCCGCGCAACCTTACGGCCGCGATACGTCGGAGTTTGTCGCCATCGCATGCCGCGGCGGCGGAGGGCCCGATGCAAATTGCGGTGTCGAACTCCTTATTCAGAGTCTGAAGCCGGGATGCCATGTTCACGACGTTGCCGAGCGCGGTAAATTCAAGTTTGTTGCCGCCGCCGACGTCGCCGACGATGGCCATGCCGGATTCGATGCCGATGCGGGTGCGGCCAAGCCCGAGTTTCACCGCCGGCGCTGTGTTGCGATATTTCTCAGTCGCAGCGACAATCGCTTGCGCCGCGGCTACGGCGTGCTTGGCGTGATCGGGCAGGTCGAGCGGAACGTTGAACAGCGCAAAGACGCCGTCGCCCATCAACTTGTCGACCATTCCGCCGTGCGCAATAACAATATCGGTCACGGCAGCCAGATAGCCGTTGAGCAACACCAGCACCTCGTTCGGATCGTTTCGTTCGGTCAATCCCGTGAAGCCTTCGATGTCGGTGAACATCGCCGTTACCAGCCGGCTTTCCCCATCGAGGCGAAGCTCTCCCGGCATGTCGACCAGTCGTTTGACGACGTCGGGCGCCAGATGCTGCTCGAACCGCCGGCGCAGCGCGCGTTCACGTCGCTCATTCCGTGTGTAGCTGCCGAGCGCGCTCGCGGCGAAAACGATCATCGCAATGGTCGGTGGTCCGCCGATATCGATGAGGAGCCGTTGCCACGAGAAGGCGCCGAGAGTGGCGCCGACCCATGCCAGGCACAAAAGCCCGACGCCAATCGTCGCCATGACGGGGCGGCAAAATAGAGCGAGCGCGAGCGCCGCCAGGCAAAGCACGGCCGCTGCCAAAACTTCCGCCTGCCAGACCCATTGCGGGCGGTGGGCGACGCGCCCGGATAGCAGCGTCTCAATGGCATCGGCCTGGATTTGTATGGACGGTGTCGTCGCCGACACCGGCGTCGTCCGCAGCCCGCCGACCTCCGGTGCGCCGCTACCGATGAGCACGATGCGTCCGGCAAGTCGCGCCGCAGTCTCGTCCTGGCTCTCACCGCCGGCGAGGACCTTCCAGGCGGGAATTGTGCGATCGGTCCACGCCGAGATACTTGTCGGCGCAATGCGTAGCGCCGCATCCGCATCGAGCGGCGCGGCGAGTGCTCCGATGCGCAGACGCGGCGGCGCGGCATCGACAATAAACGACGACGCATCGAAACGAACCCGCAGGACCTCGGCCGCGAATCCCGGCCGCACCTGACCTGCCGTCACCACCAACAACGGTGCGCGCCGCACGACCCCGTCCGCGTCCGCGGCAAGGGCGATCGCGCCGAAGCCGCGCGCACCCGCCGCGATGGTCGGCAGCGGAATGACTGCGCTCGCGGCGCGCCAGATGTCCGGGGCATGGATAGGTCCGCGCGCCAGAATTGGCGCGCCCGGCGGCGCGGCTCCCGTCGTGGGATCCAGCACGAAGCCGAGAACGGCCGGTGCATCCCTGAGCTCAGCGGCCAGGGCTTCGTCGCCGTCCGGCAATGTGCGAACGAGCTCGTCTATGATGTCATTGTCGGCCTGCAGGCCGATCGTGCGCAAGAACTCCGCCGCCGAGAAGCGGTCCTTGTCGGACAACAGCACATCGAGGCCGACGACCGCCGGCTTGGCTTGCGCGATCCGGCGCACGAGTTCCGCCAACAAAGTGCGGTGCCACGGCCACGGCCCGTAGCGCGCAAGGCTTTCGCGGTCGATATCGACGATGACGACCTGCGAGGGCGGCTGCGGTGGCGTCAGAAAATGGAAGACCTGATCAAATATCAGCTCGCGGAATTCCTCGCGAAGGTTGATCGCGCCGGAGCTCCAAAGAAGCATGACGGCGGCGAGCCAAGCCCCGCCGAATAGCATAACCGGCAACTGCCTTGGGCGAAGTATCATCCAGCGAACCGTTCCACAATGTTGGCTGCGAATGCCGTCTCGCCGCAAGACCCATGAGGGCAAGCAAGCGAGGTGGCCGGCCGCCGCGCGAGCGGCGGGTGCGGTCAGGGACGGCGCGTTTAATTTCGGCCAGCCGCAAAAGTGCCGTGCTGTGCCTTTGAGCCGGGCAGGGCGCTCGCTCCTGCGGCAGCTTCACATGCTTCGCTTAGCACAAAGCTGACGTGTCGCCATCTCGGTCCCTGGTCGGTCGCCGAGCCCAACGGACTTTACGCTGTTTTTGAGCGACCTCGGTTTTGAGCCAATAACGCCGTGGCCAGGGCTTGTCCCCTATGCGCGGGCGCAAATCTTTGACGCTTGCCCGGCGAAGAAAGGCCCCGTGCAAAACGCAATCAGTCCGTGATCGGGCCAGCGGGGACGCGCCGTATGGATCTTCAGAAGTCGAACAATCCGGCTGAATATATCGAACTCGAGCGGGCAGGGCTGGGGCGCCAAGGACGGCGGTGGCGTTGCGATCCTTAAAGGCGTTCTCGAGAAGCCCCGTCGTGGAGCACCGCCGGGATGCCGCGCTATGATTGTAGCGATGCGAACCTGCTGGGCCCCGGCCGAAACGGTGAGGCGAAGAACGCCGCCGTCAATGTCGCAGCGAGACCGATAAGGGCACGTAATGCAGGTCTGGTTTTGGCGTGACCTCGCATCAGAGTCTGTCCCGCTTTTCTTGATCGGCTTTCGTCGGCGGCGAAGACTTGCGGGCAGCGACGTCAGTCATGCGACGCAACGCAGCCTTTTCGGCCGTTTGCGGACCATTAAAGCGTCGGCCTTCGAGCGGCTCGAAGAGCCGGGTGCGCAGGAACT
>Ga0209006_10002954_pt1 | contig 15465 bp, 11 predicted proteins | sample JacPin_JW_Ref_O2_FD_188567 | JGI IMG/M metagenome (GOLD analysis project Ga0209006, IMG submission 188567) | Forest soil microbial communities from Algoma, Ontario, Canada - Jack Pine, Ontario site 1_JW_Ref_O2 (SPAdes) (version 2) | ecosystem: Environmental > Terrestrial > Soil > Boreal... | reverse complement strand
TACGAAACGCACCGCGATTAAACGCTCTCCAATATCACTCTCTGTGCGACAATAAGTCATGGCCAGAGGTTGGGAAAGCAAGGACGTGGAAGCTCAGGTAGCTGAGGCGGAGCCTCGCAAAGCACCAAGTGACAGGAACGAAAAAAGCGCTGAACAGCTTCACCGCGAACAAACCGTAAGAGATCTTAAACTCTCACGCGTCCGCATCGCCAACGACTTCGCCAACGCAACAAATCCGAACCACAAAAAATCCCTCGAAGCCGCCCTCGCCCACCTCGACAAAAAAATCGCCGAAAACTCTTAAGCCGAACGCTTTCCTATTCCCTCAGAAATTAAGAAGTGAGACAGTTCCCTCATCGTTTGAGGCATCCGGAGGGCGACTATGCCTAGTCAGTTGGATCCGAGTCTTCACCAGCTGTTACAACGCCGTTTGATCGCAACGTTAGGCACCGAAAACGCCGACGGATCGATCCATCTCACCGCCGTCTGGTTTCTGTTTGAAGAAAATTCGTTCTACATCGCGACGTCATCTAAAACGAAAAAAGCGCGCAACATTCTGGCAAAACCGAAAGCCTCATTGATGGTGGACATGCGTAAGCCCGGCACCGAGCGTGGCCTCACGGCTGCCTGTGTCGCGGAGTTGCTCTCGGGCGATCGCTCGAAACAACTCAACCGCCGCATCCACAGCCGTTATCTCAGCGCCGCGGCAATGGCTGATCCAGGGATCGAGCCGGTTTTCGCATCGTTCGACGATGTGACGATTCAGCTGACTCTCGAATCTTTGTTTGCGTGGGACATGGCTAAGCTCGACGCGCAAGCCTTTGGTGGACGCTTGGGCGGAACTCCGGGCTATTTGTTGCCGTTGGATTAACCAAAAAAAGAACGACCACGCACAGATCCTAAAAACACTAAGCGATAAAATCTCCGGCCAGTCCCCAAAAATCATTCACGTAGTAGTGAGACAAAACATTCCCAAACAGATAGCAAATTCCTTCGCACGGGGGAATCTCCCCGTACTTCTTCTTCCCTCGCGCAAAAATCTTCTTCAAAGATCCATCGTGCAGCAGATTCCCCGCTACCTTCCGCAACGGCTCGCACGGATAAAACACATCCCCATTCGGATACACCCGCGGAAACATCGTCGGAAAGCACTCGAAACTCCGAAACCGCAGCAGCGTATCAATCGTCCGCGGCGTCCCGTTGATCGGCTGCTTGTTCTCCCGCCGCCGCGCAATGATCGTATCCACCAGCGCCTGATATTTCGGATTCCGCAGCAGCGCCAGGTTCGGCATCTTCTCCATCTGCGCCGACTGCGCCGCAAAAACGAACCCCTGCTCCCCGCACCAATCCAGCAGCTTCTCGACTTCCGCGATGTTCCACGCTTCGATCACCGTGCTGATCGTGATCTTCCGTGGATTCCCAAGCCGCTCCTTCGCAAACTGCAAATTCTCCATCACCTTCGGCAGCGCCGCCGGCTTCGACAATGCATTCGTCGGATCAGCCTGCAACGCATCCAGACTCACCACCAATCCCGTCACTCCGTCAAGAATTCTCGGCTTGCGATCCAATAGCGTCCCATTCGTGATCAGCAGCACCGACCGAAATTTATTCTTGAATCGCGCCGCCTCCACAATCGTCTCAATATCTGACCGCAGCGTCGGCTCGCCCCCAGTGATCACAATCGAATCCGTCTCCCGCCGAATCTTCGCCAAAACCTTCAGCGTCCCATCCGTCGGCAACTCCGAACTAAAAACCTCCGGCTCTTTCTGCGTGCAATAGCTGCAATCCAGATTGCATTTATGCGTCACATAGAACGTCACCGCATACGGCGCCACAACCTTCGTCTGCAACACATGCCGCCGCCACCCATTCCGAAAATAGAGCTCAAAATTCTTCGCCACAAACGGCGCCTGCTTCACCAATCCCCGTATCAACTCCATCCGCGTCGGCCCCCGCCGCCCGCCCCCGTTTAGGTTCGGAGTCCGAGCCGCATTCGCCGCCGCGCCGGCCGCCCGCGGATCGAGCACCCCCACCGGCACAAACCCCGCCCGGCTCTCACCAGTCTTCAATTCCGGCATGTCTTGCATTCTACGCGCGCATCACAAAGCCCCGCCAAAAATAAAAATAGCGCAGCAATCGCCGCGCTCGTTCATCTCAATTCTGCCTATGCGACCTCTGTGGTGAATCTCTTCTCTTTAGTCCGTAAACACCACCCCCACCGAACTAACCCCCTTCTCCCGCCCCTCGTCAATCCTCGTCACATACCCCCGCAACCGCATCGCCCCCTGCAACCCATTCGGCCCCGGCGTCTCCATAATCACCTGCAACTCCGATTGCAGCCGCGGACTATGCTTCAACGTAATCATCGCACCTTGCAGCGACAAATCGCTCACCAGCGTCTCTTCATCAAACGCCCGCCCGCCTTCCGTCACTCCCGAAACCCGCGCCCGGAATTGCGCCTCTCGACGCAACGCCGTCCGCGTCCCTGGCATGTGCGCATCGACGCGCCCATTCGCCGCACCCAGCGTGATCACCATGCCCTCGCTCGCCGCAAACACCGAATCAAATTCCTCGCGCCCCTGCCGCAAAATCGAATCCACCATCCGATCCGTCGAATCCGGATCGTGATGAAACAACACCAGCGTTTTCGCCCCCGCGTCGCGCGCCGCCTTCACTCCCTCTTGCCAAGTCGAATGTCCCCACCCTCGCTTGACTCCCGCAAGCTGCTCCGGCGTGTACTGCGCATCATTAATAAAAATATCCGCGCCCGCCGCCAGATCGCGCAAACTCTTATCGAGCGCCGGATTCCCCGGCTCATTATCCGTCGCGTACACCACAATCCCCGCCGCCGTCTCGATCCGAAATCCCAGACATCCCTGCGGATGATTCAGCGCCCGCACAGAAATTTTATTTTCGCCGATGAAAAACGCATCGCCGTCCGCGACCTCTTGAAATCGCCGCTTCGCATTCATCGCCGTCAAATCCACCGGAAAGTACGGTTGCGCCATCTGCGTCTCGAAAACCTGCTTCAAGCTGTCGCGCCCCAGCGATTCCGACCGAAAACTGTAAAAGTGAAATTCGTTCTGCTCGGAATATAGAGGAGTGAAAAACGGAATTCCTTGGATGTGGTCCCAGTGATAGTGAGTAACCAGAAAATGCGTTTCCTGCTGCTGTTGCGCGTGCTCTTTTCCCCAGCGCGAACCCAGCATTCGCAGCCCGGTGCCGCAATCCAGAATCAACTGCATCCCGTCCGGCGTTGTCAGCTCGACGCACGGCGTGTTCCCGCCATAACGCCACGTTGCCGGATCGACGGTCGCCGTGGACCCGCGCACGCCCCAGAAACTCAACTTGGCAACCGGATTTGTCATTTCACCCTGGTGCTCTCATTCAGTTGAACGCTGCGCGTCCAATACTCGAACGGTGCGCGCACTGTATGTCCCCTCCAAACACACAGCCGCACGACTACTCAGAACCCGCCGAACCTGATGAGCCTCATTCGATGTTGGCAGCCACCCCCGGCACCGTCAACGGAATCGCAAACCCGACGTGTCAAGATATCCACTAAGTAAGTAGCCGCACTTCGCCAAGCGACCAATCCGCGCGTAGAATGGCCTATAGCGGCTATGCACACGCATTCCCACGACCTCGCCCACGGGGATCACACGCACGATTGCCCGCCCGGAACGGCCCCAAAAGCCGCGAAAGACGAGCATAGCCACGACCATTCGCATTTCGGCCATTCCCACGGTCACAGCCACGGCCACCACGGCCACGAACATCCGCCCCTGAGTCCAAGCATCCTCGGCTGGGCCATGGTCGCCACTCTCGGCCTCGTCGGCGCCGAAGTCGTCGGCGGCATCGTCGGCCACTCCGTCGCCCTGCTCAACGACGCGGTCCACAATCTTTCCGACGTCCCCGCGATTGGCCTCTCGTACCTCGCGATGCGCTGGGCCCAACGCCCCGCCGACTCCGAAAAAACCTACGGCTACCACCGCGCCGGCACACTCGCCGCGTTCACCAACGCCGTCGTCCTCGTTTTGCTTTCTCTCTGGCTGGGCTACGAATCGATCGAGCGTTTACGCTCTCCCGTCGAAGTCGTCGAAAGCTGGATGATCTGGACTTCCCTCGCCGCACTCGCCGTGAACGGCGGCATCACGCTCGCGCTGGTCCGCGGCCGCAACGACTTAAATCTCCGCAGCATCCTCGTTCACAATTTCGGCGACGCTCTCTCCAACGTCGCCATCATCATCGGCGCCATCATCATCGGCGCGACCGGCATCCGCTGGATCGATCCTCTGCTCGGCCTCGCCATCGGCCTGCTCGTCCTCTGGTCCAGCATCGGCATCCTGCGAGACTCCGCGCACGTCCTGCTCGAAGGCCGCCCGCCCGACTGTACCGTGGAAGACGTTGCTCGCGCTGTCCTCACCATCGAAGGAGTCCTCGAGGTTCACGACATCCACATCTGGTCCCTCGGCGACGACCACAACGCCCTCAGCCTGCACGCCCGCGTCCCCGACATGCACATGGACGAGTGCGAGCGCATCTTAAACGCCATACAAGCCAAATGCGCCGCCGACTTCAACATCGGCCACGCCACCATCCAACTCGAACGCGCCGGCCTCCCCGCCACCTCCGGCTACGTCATGCCCGCCCCAGCAAAATAACGGCAACCCACCGCAGTTAGTAGCGCCGGCATCTTGCCGGCGTTTTTCTCTAACATCCCCACCCACTCACACATACGCCAAGCCTGTCATCCTGAGCGAAGCGAAGGATCTCAGCAGTTAACACGATTCATACCGCAGGCCGCCACCCCACAAAAAAATAGGCGCTGAACCTAAGTTCAGCGCCCAAGCAAATCGTTACTTCATTACTTAATCGCGTCTTTACTTCGCTTTCGTCCTACGCTCCAACCCGGAAACTCAACCCCCGCGACTCATTAAATTGCGTCGTCGCATCCATATCCAGCGAATCCGCCGCAACACTCTTCCGCTGCCCTTCCGGCGTCACATACCGCAGCGTCCCGTTGTCCCACGAATACGCCACCGCAAAAACAACTCCGCCATTGCGCATCACAAAAACGTAAGACGCTGGATCGGCTGCTGGCTCCGGCGCAGGCTCAGGCGGCGCCGCGTGTGGCGCCATCGACTGCTGCCCCGCCCGGTACGCCTGCATCTGCGCCGCTTCAAACTGCGCCTGCGCATCCGCATCGCCATTTTCCGCCGCAGTCTCCTGCGCTTCCGCAACAGCCTGCGGATTGTCCACGTAAATCTCGGGAGTCGAGATCAAAAACCCGCCAAATCCAAACGGTACCGTCTGACGGAATCGAAAATTCCGCCCCACTTGCCCATTCTTCGGGCTCACCGCAGCCAGATGCGGATAATCAAATCCCAGCCCCGGCACATTGTTCGAAACGAAAGTGGAATTTCCAAAGTTCGGATTCAAGCTAACGATTCGATTCGGAGAAGAAGTCCGAACATGCCCCGCCGCCGGGTGCGTCGCAACAGCCACGTGGTTGACCGGATGCGCCGCAACTGGCGCACTCACACGCGCCGCAGCCACCGGCGCCGATATATGAACTCCCGCACCGCCGCCAACTCCGCCAGCGCGCTGTGCAAACACTGCCAAAGGCAGCCCCAACACCGCAACAGCGACTATCCCAATTCGTCGCATAGCAGCACCATGCCTTTTACCGGGCCGGAAACCAAAACCTGAGCCCTCACGAAACCCGGATAAAGCCTTCACATAGAAAGATGCGCCTTTCCACCCACAGGTTTCAAGGCCCACCTCTACCAGTACCTTGCGGTATCCGGACAACCAACCGCGCTCAATGCGAGTTCGGGCACTGCGTCGGCAAGGTCATCAGCGTCACGGGCGCAGCCTCTGCCATCGCCACCAGCCCGTCCGGTGCGCTCGCGCGCGCAATCTCCAGCCTCTCCGCCATCACCGCCGCCTGCGTCGAATTGAATTCCAAACCACCTCGCTTCAGTTCTTCCATCGTCTGCAAACCCCATTGCGCACGCATCAAGCCATTCACGGAATGCGAGTGCAGCCCCAGCAAGAGGTGTGCGATCTCGTGCGCTACGACGTGACCCAGCAATGAATCGAGCTTCACCGCGTACACCTGCTTCATCTGTTCCATCGGCTCCAGGAAAACATCGCAGTACGCGCCCTGACCGTCATCCGAGAGATACGCAACTCCGAGGGGCTCAGAAACCAAACCCCGTGGCCGCCTCTCGATCCGAAGCACAAGTCTCGCGGGATACGCGACCTCTTTGCATTGCTCAACTGAGACGGTCAAGACCTCTTCGCCGCCGCAATTGTTCCATTCCGTCTCAATCCCTGCCCTGCGGAAGACCACCGCAGCTTCCTCCTCTGCATGCATTAACGTCGCGCGCTTCAACCCGGCGTCGTTGTAGACCGAAATACGAACCATAGGCCTGACCCGGCTGCCGCTGTCTCCCCGCGCACCCAAAGCTCCCGCAGAAGCCATCCAGAGCAATCCAACACCTAACGAGACCCATCCAATTACCGTCTGAACCTTCATAGCCCTCGCCTCCACGTGGGCTGAAGTTCAGCGATCGCGTTTCGTACCTCAATGCCGGGCGGGTAACGCCTTGGCGTTGCGTTGGTAACCGTACAAAGCCCGCGGCATCAGAGAGTTACTGCCGCTGGTAACGCCGGGGCGCGGAAACAAATCGAATCGGTTCAGCGTTTTAATCTGTAAGATTACGAAGCTTCAATCGGAGAGGATTCTGTGCCCCAGGCACAAAACGACAGCACCGTCCGCTTTGGCGTTTTTGAGGCTAATCTTGCCTCCGCCGAACTGCGCAAAAACGGCCAGAAGATCAAGCTTCAGGATCAACCCTTCCAGGTCCTGACGATCCTGCTGGAGAATCCTGGTGAGCTCGTCACACGCGAGCAATTCCGCGCCACCCTTTGGCCCGCCGACACCTTTGTCGATTTCGACCACGGTCTCAACGCCGCCATCAAGCGGCTTCGCGATGCCCTGGGCGACTCCGCCGACAGCCCGCTCTTCGTCGAAACGTTGGCCCGTCGCGGTTACCGATTCATCGCTCCGGTAACGATCCCGCCCAATGGAAACGGATCCCACGCAGCAAGCGCGCTCGCTTCGCCGGTTGTAGCGCCCGCTCTTCCTGAATCGTCGGTTTCGGGCGCCGCTTCTGAACCCGACACCGCTTCAGCCGTCACAACTCGCACCAACGTATTCGTCCGCCATTGGATGCTTGCTCTCAGCGCCGCCGCGCTCCTCATTGCCGGTACCGTCGCGGGCTGGATTGCCGCTCATCGACTCGCGCAAAGGCCGCAACCTTCCGAAACTCGACTCACAAACAATCCTTCCGACGAACCCGTCCTCGGCGCGGCTCTTTCGCCCGATTCGAAGTATCTCGCGTTCGCGGATCGCTCCGGCCTCTTCCTGCGCGAATTGGCCAATGGTGAAACTCATTCGATCGATGTGCCGGGCGTCGTGCAACTCCGCCCGAAAGGCTGGTTCCCCGACGGCAGCCATCTGCTCGTCAACGGCACTCAACCGACCGGCGTCATCAGCGTTTACAACGTCCCACTTCTCGGAGGCAGCCCGCGAAAACTCGTCGACAATGCGAGCGCGCGTTCCGTCTCACCAGACGGCTCGCAGATCGCCGTCGTTCGAAACGATTGGCCCGACCAGGAAATTTGGCTCTTCTCTTCCGACGGCCAGAATCCGCGCCAACTCACCGCGGCATCCGGCGACGTCTTCGGTGCCGTCGTCTGGTCGCCTCACGGGCGCAAACTCGCTTTCATCCGCTACAAATACGGCGCCAGCCATCACGAAAGCGAAAACACGATCGAGCTCTACGACCCGGAGTCCGGCCAGTCTCGCGTCATTCTTTCGAATCCTGTTCTTTCCGACAGCATGGTCTGGTCACCTGACGGCCGCCTGATTTATTCGCTTCAAGAACGAACGCCGATTCCCTCCCTCAAATCAGGTGACGGCGATTCGAACTTCTGGGCAATGCCCATCGACGAAAACTCCGGCCAAACTTCCGGCGCCGCGGTTCGACTTACGAGCGGCTTTGAGAAAAAGATGAGTCCGAGCATCTCGGCGGACGGCAAGCATCTCGCCTTCATCCGCTGGAACGCCATCGCTCACGTTTATTTTTCTGACGTCGAGCCGGGCGCGCGCCGCGTCGGCCCACCACAACGCCTGAGTCTCGAAGAAGGCCGCAATTATCCCTACGCGTGGAGCTCCGACGGCAAGTCCATCGTCTTCGTGTCCGATCGCGACGGTCAGACGCATCTGTATCGACAGCGCATCGATCAACCCGCACCTGAACTGCTTGTTGGCGGGAATGATGGAATCACCCTCGTTCGCCCCAGCCCCGACGGCTCTCAAGTTCTCTATCTCGTTCCGGCACAGAGCGGCCAAAAAGGAATGCGGCTTATGCGCATCTCACTATCGGGTGGCGCGCCCCAACTCATCCTGCAACGCGAAAACATCGATAATTTTCAGTGCGCCACCTTGCCGGCGACGCTCTGCGTTTTAGGTCAAGCGACCGCTCAGGATATTCATTTCATCCAGTTCGATCCGGTCACCGGCAAGCAAACTCCGCTCGGCTTTGGCGTCCAAGGAAGCAAATACAACTGGAGCCTTTCTCCCGATGGTGAAACGATTGCCCTGGCGCAATGGCGGCAGCCGGAAATCCAGCTCGTTTCCACGAAAACTGGAAAATCGCAAACGCTCAAGCTGCAAAGCGACCGTGGCGTTGCGAGTCTGGATTGGGCAGCCGACAGCCAAAGTTTGTGGGCCCCATCTTCGACCTTTACCGGCACGCAAGCTTTGCTCAACATCGATCTTCGCGGTCACGTCCGCCAACTCTTTCAGGATCCTGATCGAGACATCGGTTGGGCCATTCCTTCCGCCGACGGCCGCCACATCGCCTTCTGGGAATCCGGCGGTAGTTCCAACGCCTGGGTGCTCAAAGGCTTCTGACGCCACCCACCTCCCGGCTGCTTTTCCCCTGCAACCGGTTGTGCTATAAACCTCAGCCCGTGAAACGTTCCGCGAAAATAGTAGTCAGTTCGGCTCATCCTGTTTCGCTCACCCTACTGCTCTTCGTTCTTACCCTTGCGTCGCTCTCACTTCCTGCTTTCGCGCGCGTCGACGAAGATCAAAAACCGAAAGACAAACCCGAAGAAAAGTGGGACACCACGCTCGCTCGCGGCACCACGCGCGAGATCGCCTTCGACACTTCCGAAGGCACCTGGATGTCTGTCGACATTTCTCCCGACGGCAAATGGATCGTCTTCGACCTGCTCGCGCACATCTACCGCATGCCCGTAACGGGCGGCAACGCCGAATGCCTCACGCAAAAGAGCGGCGTCGCGCTCAACGCTCATCCCCGTTTCTCGCCTGACGGAAAATACATCGCCTTCATCACCGATCGCGCCGGCCAGGACAATCTCTGGGTCATGAACGCCGACGGCTCAAATCCTCACGCGGTCGTCGAAGACAAAGACCTCCGCATGTACGAACCCGCATGGACTCCCGACAGCAAAAATATTCTGGTCTCGCGGCATTCCGAGGCGACCGGATTGGAAGCTCCTCCCCCCTCCGGAATCTGGCTCTACAACCGCGATGGCGGCAAGGGAATAGAAATCGTCAGCAGCAAAGACGAGAAAGGCGCGAGCTGGCCGGCGGTCTCGTCGGATGGACGCTATGTTTATTTTGAGTTCGCTGCGGGCGAACCTTCTTCCTACGCCGGTCACGACGATCCGTTACAGGGTTTTTTCCAAATCAAACGGATCGAGCTCCGCACAGGAGACAAGGAAGACGTCACCTCCGGCCAAGGCGCGCAGCAATACCGCCTCTCCAACGGCGGCGCTTTCGCACCCGAGATTTCGCCCGATGGCCGCTGGCTCACCTTCGCGCGCCGCATTCCAAACGGCACCATCTCCTACAAAGGCCACAAATACGGTCCGCGCACCGCCCTTTGGCTCCGCGATCTGCAATCCGGCGCCGAGCGCGTCCTCATGGACCCAATCGAAAGCGACGTCGATTCCTGGGGCGCATGGCGCGTTCTCCCCGGCTACGCGTGGGTACGCGACGGAAAATCCATCGTCATTTCACAAGGCGGCAAAATCCATCGAGTCACGATCGCCGATGGAAAAGTGGAAACCATTCCCTTCACCGTCCACGTTCAGCGCACGATTTCACAGATGGCCAAAACCGAGCGCCGCATCACCGATGACGCTTTCCCCATGCGTTTCGCGCGCTGGCACACCGCGTCCCCGGACGGCAAGACTCTCGCATTCCAGGCAGTCGGTCACATCTGGGTGATGGACATACCCAATGGGCAGCCGCGCCGCCTGACCGCCTCCTCGTTTTCAGCGACGGAATATTCGCCGGCGTGGTCGCCCGATGGAAAATCCATCGTCTTCGCCTCCTGGGACGAAAAACTCGGAGGGGCGCTCTGGAAGATTTCGGCGGACGGCGGCTCGCCGCAACAACTCACCACCGAACCCGGCGAATACATTCATCCCGCATGGAGTCCCGACGGCGCAACCATCGTCGTCGCTCGCGGCTCCGGCGCATTCTTTCGCGGTCAGCCGTGGATCACCAACACCTGGTACGACCTCGTCTCCATTCCCGCTTCCGGTGGTGAAACAAAATTGGTCGTCCGAACGCCGCGCTACTCCGAATATCTCGAGCGCAATCAGATCGTCGCCCCTACGTTCGGCTCCGACGGTCGCATCTACTATCCCGAGTTCGCCAAGAGCAAAGACCCCGAGGCGCGCCGCCCTCTCGCGATCAATTTCGTTTCCGTCAAGCTCGACGGCACCGACCGCCGCGTTCACGTGATTTTTCCCTTCGCCGACGAAGTGACCGTCTCGCCAGACCTGAACACCCTCGCCTTCCAGGAAGGCGACAACGTCTACACGCTCGCTTTCCCTTCCGCCGGCACCGCGGGAAAGCCTCCGCTCATCGACAAAACCGCCGCAGTCCTGCCTCTCAGCCAAATCAGCAAAGAAGGCGGAAACTTTCCCCGCTTCCGCGACGCGCAAACGCTTGAATTCGGCAGCGCCAATCGCTACTTCGTCTACCATCTCGATTCCAAAAAGACCGACACCACGGAAATCAAACTCGCCGTACCACGCGAAATTCCATCCGGCTCCCTCGCCCTCACCAACGCAAGAATTCTGACCTTCGACCATCGCAAAATAATTCAACGCGGCTCCATCGTAATTAAAGGCTCGCGCATCGCCTGTGTCGGCGATTGTTCCACCGCCGGCGTCGATCGCGTCATCGACGTCAAAGGCAAAACCATCATCCCGGGTCTCATCGACATGCACGCGCATCACTACAGCATGTACAACGGCATCACTCCTCCCCACGATTACGAAATCGCCGGCAACTTGGCCTATGGCATTACCACCACGCTCGACCCGGCCGCGTGGTCGCAGAATGTTTTTCCTCCTGCCGAAATGGTGGACGCCGGACTTATGATCGGACCGCGCACATTCTCCTCCGGCGATCCTCTCTACGCCGGTAACGGTTCTCGCAACAACGATCTCACCAGCCTCGAAGTCACCGAAGAAAACATCAAGCGCCTCGCGAGCTACGGCGTCATCACGCTGAAACAATATCTCCAGCCAAAACGCGAACAGCATCAGTGGATCGCCGAAATTGCGCGCAAATATGGACTCAACATCACCGCCGAAGGCGGCGGCCTCGAATACGATCTCGGCATGGCCATGGACGGCCAGACCGGGTCCGAGCATCCTCTCGGCTACGCGCCGCTCTACAGCGACGCCACAAAATTTTTCGGCATGGCTCACTTCACCTACTCGCCGACCGCAATCGTCGGCGGCCCCGGCGTCTGGAACGAAGAGTATTTCTTCCAGACGTTCGACTACTACAAAGACCCGAAACTTCTGCGCTGGACTCCCTGGCGCGAAATCCTTCCCCATGCTCGCCGCCGCATGATGCGCCCGGAAACCGACTACAGCTTCCCGCTCATCGCGCAAGCCGTCGCAGACGTTCGCGACGCCGGCGGTTTCGGCGCCCTCGGCGGACACGGCCAGCAGCAAGGCATCGACTCGCATTGGGAGCTGTGGATGTACTCCTCCGCGATGGGTCCGATGGGCGCACTCGAAATGGCCACCAACGACGGCGCGCACTTCCTCGGCATGGATCAGGACCTCGGTTCCATCACAGTGGGCAAACTGGCCGACCTCGACGTCCTCAACAAAAACCCGCTCGACGACATCCACAACAGCGCCGACATCGCCTTCGTCATGAAAGGCGGTATCCTCTACGACGGCACTACCCTCGACCAGCTCTGGCCCAGGAACATCCCTTTCGGCGACGATTACTGGATCTTTCCGCCAGCCCTCCTGAACGACGACCGTCCCACGAACTACTGGGACCACCACTAGAGGCTCCCAGACATAGGCGACTCGTAGCGTCCCCTGCGCGACTGGTGGTGTCCCTTACGCGACTGGTGGCGTCGCCTACGCGGGAATCGATCCCGGGGATGCCTCGTCGCGCGGCGCTCAAAATCTGGCCCTCGGCCGGCCACCGCCCGAGTCCGCGCCTCAGCCCGCCTACCCTTGCGACCCGCTTTTCCCCTGCTGAGAGGTGTGCTATAACCTTCGGGCCGTGGAACGTGCCGCGAAAGAAGGGGCAACTTCGGTTCACCCCGAAACACGAGGGGTCCAATCGAAGGCAGGTGCATCTGTCTCTTTGGAATCTCCCCGCAGGGAGGAATCCAAGGCGAAGAGAGAGAATCCGGAAAAGGATTCCGCCGCGCCGCACGAGGATGCTTCCCGGTATTGCCCGGTTTGCTCGCAGCGGCTTACGTCCCGGCGCTGCAAGCTGATCTGCACGGTCTGCGGATATTACATGTCCTGCGCGGACTACTATTGATGTAAGCTGTGCGGCCTCGGCAAGGTTGCTGCCGGCAGCCGCTTCGATTTCATAGGAGGATACGAACGTGGCATTGAAGATGACGAACCGGGAAGTGGATGGCGTGTCCGTGGTGGCGCTGGACGGGCGCATCGTATTGGGTGAAGAGAGCAACGCTCTGCGCGAGAAGGTGAAAGGCCTGCTGGCCGAGGGCAAGAAAAAGATTGTGCTGAACATGGACAACATTACGTTCATCGACAGCGCGGGCTTGGGCACGCTGGTTGCGGCGCATCACAGCGCGAAGGGCCAGGGCGCGTCGCTGCGGCTCTGCCACCTGGGCAGCAAGTTCCAGGAAGTGCTCCAGATCACGAAGCTGCTGACGGTGTTCGATGTGTACGACACCGAAGCGCAGGCCGTGTCGAGCTTCAGCAAGGGCGCCGGCGCCTAATTTTAAATGCCAGGAAGTGCGACGCGAGTATTGCGTGTATTCGCGGTGATGCCTGGCTGACAACTTGAATCGCTTTTGAGGGCACGTTCGCGTGCCCTTTTGTTTTTCGCCGCGACGACGATCCTCGGTAGCGCCGGCATCTTGCCGGCGTTTTTTGTTTCCCAATTCTGCGCGCTCGGTGATTTCGTCGGGTTGTCGATGTCTCCTCGTGGTTTGCTCACGTCTTGCGCTGCGCCTTCGGATCGGAAAAACGCCGGCAAGATGCCGGCGCTACTGGTGGGTTGCGTTCGATTTCTGTAGAAGAGCGGTCACGTGGCGGGCGATTTGGCCGTCTTCGTCGGTTTCGATGACTTGGACGGAGATGGCGCTGTCGTGTGATGCGATCTCGGTCGCGCCTTTCTTGTTTGCGTTTTCCTCGAGTTGCAATCCGAAGATTTCCATTCCGCGGCAAATTTTGGCGCGGACGTCGGGGTCGTGTTCGCCGATGCCACCGGTGAAGACGAGCGTATCGAGCTCACCCATGGTGGCAACGAAGCCGCCGATCGCTTTGGCTGCCGCGCGCGCGAACATTTCGATCGCGAGCTGCGCCTGCCCATCGCCTTTGCCGGCAAGCTCGTGCAGCTTGCGCATGTCCGAAGCCTCGCCCGAAATTCCCAGCAACCCGGATTGTTTATCGAGCGTCTTTTCGAGCGTATCGACGTTGTCGCCCTCATTTTTCAACAGATAGAGCAACACTCCTGGATCGAGATCGCCGGGCCGCGTGCCCATAATGATTCCGCCCGTCGGTGTGAGCCCCATCGTTGTGTCGACCGATTTTCCGTTGACGATCGCGGTAATGCTGGCGCCGTTGCCCAGATGCGCGACGATCAGATGCTTCGGCAAACGATCCCGCAACTGATGCACGATCGACTCGCACGAGAGGCCGTGAAAACCGTATTTGCGGATTCCGGCGTCCCAATACTTTTTTGGCAGCGGCAGTCGCGAGGCGGCTTCGGGCATCGTCGTGTGAAACGCGGTGTCGAAGCAGGCGAATTGCGGCACGTCCGCGTAGAGCTTTTCCATTTCACGAATGAGCACGATCGCGACCGGGACGTGAAGCGGCGCGAAGTGTGCCGCGCCTTCGAGGGTTTTCAGCACTTCGGGCGTGATGCGCTGGTGTGTCGTGAGTTTTGGTCCGCCGTGTACGACGCGATGGCCGATGCCGTCGAGTTTGGGAAGGTTCAGCTTCGCTAATTTCTCGGCGACGGCTTTCGCCGCGTCGTCTTGCCGAGCAAAGCCGCGCGATTCTTCCTCAACCGTTTTGCCGGCGGCATCCTTCAGCCAGATCTTTCCTTCGCCGCTGCCGATGCCCTCTATTTCGCCGCGATACATCGGGCGTGGATCTCCGGTTGCACCCGGATAGACTCCGAACTTGAGTGACGATGAGCCGCTGTTCAGGACGAGGATCGCGTTCGTGGGCATTCGTATCTGTTTTCGCGCCGGCGACTCAATGCGACGCCGGGCGGCGTCCTGTTCAGGCGCCCTGAGCCTTTGATGTCGTGGGCGACCAGCGCCATTCGGCGACTTCGGGCATGTCCTCGCCGTGTTCGGAGACGTACGCTTTGTGGCGCTGCATCGCTTCGGTGAAACGCTGCGTGGCCTTGTCCGCGATGCTCTTGAGACGCGGGACGCGGCGGATGGCGTCAAGCGCCAGTGTGAAACGATCCATGCGATTGAGCACGACCATGTCGAACGGCGTCGTGGTCGTTCCCTCTTCCACATAACCTCGCACGTGGATGTTGTTGTGATTGCGGCGGCGATACGTGAGGCGGTGGATCAGCGTTGGGTAGCCGTGGAACGCGAAGATGACCGGCTTGTCCGCGGTGAAGAGCGCATCGAAATCTTCATCGGCGAGGCCGTGCGGATGTTCGCTGAGCGGTTGCAGCGTCATGAGATCGACGACGTTGACGACGCGGATGCGCAGATCGGGCAATTCTTCGCGGAGCAATGACACAGCGGCGAGGATTTCGAGCGTCGGCACATCTCCCGCGCAAGCCATCACGACGTCGGGATTTTCGGATTCATGGCCGGCCCAATCCCACGCGCCCACGCCGGCGCTGCAATGCTCAACGGC
>Ga0209006_10002952_pt1 | contig 15466 bp, 12 predicted proteins | sample JacPin_JW_Ref_O2_FD_188567 | JGI IMG/M metagenome (GOLD analysis project Ga0209006, IMG submission 188567) | Forest soil microbial communities from Algoma, Ontario, Canada - Jack Pine, Ontario site 1_JW_Ref_O2 (SPAdes) (version 2) | ecosystem: Environmental > Terrestrial > Soil > Boreal... | reverse complement strand
CCTGTTCGTTCCGCCCTCGATGCCGGCGATCGACCTGCTCGCCAAGATGCAGGCGACGCGCGTCCATCTTGCGCTGGTGATCGACGAATACGGCGGCACCGACGGGCTCGTGTCGATCGAGGACCTGGTCGAGCTGATCGTCGGCGATATCGACGACGAGCACGACGAGCGCGGCGAGCATCCCGTCGTGCGCCAGCCGGACGGCTCCTATCTCGCCGATGCGCGCGCGAGTCTCGAAGAGGTCGTGGCGCTCGTCGGACCCGATTTCGACGTCGGCGAGGCGACCGAGGAGGTCAACACGCTCGGCGGGTATCTTGCGACCCGCATCGGCCGCGTGCCGGTGCGCGGCGAGCTGATTCCGGGCCCCGGACCTTATGAGATCGAGGTGCTCGACGCCGATCCGCGCCGCGTCAAGCGGCTGCGCATCTATCGCAGCCGCCAGCCGGCGGCGCTCGACGGCATGCGCCCGGCGCGCGCCGTGGCCGCAACGCTCGCGCCCGCCGCGGCGCCATCCGCTCCGCCGGCGCAGCCGGCCGCCGCTTCCGCCGACCCCAAGCCCCCGCCCGAACCGTGAACTTCACCCGTATTGCCCAACCGATCGTGCTCGCCTGGGGTTTCCGGCGGGCGCTGATCGCATTCCTGGCCGGCGCCGGCTCGACGCTCGCGATCGCGCCGCTCAATTTCTGGCCGGCGATGTTCGTCACCTTCCCGGCCGCGGTCTGGCTGCTCGACGGCGCCGCCGCCGGCCGCTGGGGCGGCGTCGCGGCGGCCGCCTCCGCGGGATGGTGGTTCGGTTTCGGCTATTTCCTCGCCGGCCTCTACTGGATCGGATTGGCATTCCTGGTCGACGCCAAGACGTTCGGCTGGCTCATGCCCATCGCGGTGGTCGGGTTGCCGATGTATCTCGCGCTCTACACGGCGCTCGGCTTCGCGCTCGCGCGCCTGCTGTGGACGCGCAGCGCCATGCGCATTCTCACCTTCGCGGCAGCGCTGACGCTGGCGGAGTGGCTGCGCGGTCACCTGCTGACCGGTTTCCCCTGGAATGTATTCGGCTACGCGCTGACGACGCCGCTCATCTTCGCTCAGTGCACCGCATTGTTCGGCGTGTGGGGGCTCACCCTGATCGCGGTCGCGGCCTTCGCGTCACCGGCGGTGCTGGCGGACGAGCGTGCCGACACGCGCCATCCCTGGCTCGCCCCGGCGGCGGCGGCCCTCGTGCTCGTCGCGATCGCGACCTACGGCACGGTCCGCCTGGCGACGACGCCGATCGCCTATGTGGACGGGGTGCGGCTGCGCATCATGCAGCCCGACGTGCCGCAGGACGAGAAGTTCAGCTACGCCAACAAGGCGCAGGTGATGCAGCGCTACCTCGCGCTGTCCGACCGCGCGACCGGACCCAATTCCTCCGGCGTCGCCGCCGCGACGCTGCTGATCTGGCCCGAATCGGCGTTTCCGTTCTTCCTCACGCGCGAGCCCGACGCGCTGGCGCAGATCGCGGCGCTTTTGCATGGCGGGCCGGTGCTGATCACCGGCGCGGCGCGCGCGGCCGAGCTCGCCCCGACCACGCGTGACCTGCACGCCTACAATTCGGTCTATGTGATCGACCATGACGGCTCGATCCTGTCGATCTACGACAAGGTCCATCTCGTGCCGTTCGGCGAATACCTGCCGTTCCAGCACCTCCTCGAGCGTCTCGGCCTGCGCCAGCTCACGCGGCTGCAGGGCGGCTTCCTCGCCGGCGACCGGCGCCGCCTGCTGGCGCCGCCGCACGCGCCCAAGCTCGTCCCCCTCATCTGCTACGAGATCATCTTCCCGCACGCCGTGGTGCCGCAGGGCGAGCGCCCGGGCTGGATGCTCAACGTCACCAACGACGCCTGGTTCGGCGAGAGCGCCGGCCCCTATCAGCATTTCCAGCAGGCGCGCGTGCGCGCCATCGAGGAGGGACTGCCGCTCGTGCGTGCCGCCAACTCCGGCATATCGGCGGTCGTCGATCCGGTCGGGCGAATCATTCAGTCGCTGCCGCTCGGCAGCAACGGCGTTCTCGATTCATCGCTGCCCCAGCCGCTGGAACGCACGCCGTATTCGCGTCTGGGCGACGCCCCGCTCGGCCTGCTCCTCGCCGCCCTGCTGCTGATCGCGGCGGTCCGTCGCATGCAAGAATAGGCATGGTCGATTGCTATTTGGGCATAGCCGGTCAGCGTCAATGGATCAGTACTTCTTCTAGATGTAAAGAATTCGCTCAAAAAACACTACGGAAGATATATAGTGTAGAAGCCAATTCGCACTTATGATGGTCTTTGCAGCAAAATATTTCTCCATGTTAGATTTGATATACATTGCGTCATGCAACCAACGATGCACGACTATCGCATCATCCGTCGAGGGGGGACCGTTGAAAATACGGGCGGTTCAGCCCAAAGTGGCTGATGGGCAATACACTGTCGTTATGGCTGAGGAATAACAAATGGCCAAAAAGGCTCCCAACCCGATCGATAAGCATGTCGGGAGCCGAGTTCGGATGCGGCGAATGATGCTGTCGATGAGCCAGGAAAAGCTCGGCGACGCGCTCGGCCTCACGTTTCAGCAAGTGCAGAAATACGAAAAGGGGACGAATCGAATCGGCGCAAGCCGTCTGCAGCAGATCTCCAGCATCCTGCAGGTCCCGATCTCCTTTTTCTTCGAAGGCGCACCCGACGTGCCGGGCAGCCGCCCGGTGGCCGGCAAGGAGGCGCCCTCACCGTCCTACGTCTCGGACTTTCTTGCCACCTCCGATGGTCTCGCCTTGACCAAGGCTTTCATGCGCATCGACGACGCCAAGCTGCGCCGCCGCATCGTCGACCTGGTCGAACAGATCGCCGGCGGCGACGAGACGTGAGCGCAACGCCGCCCGCGCGGCGGTTCTGCCCACGAATGCCCACATCTTGACCGCGGTGCGCGACACTGCAAAAACCCCCCCGCAGATCAAGGTTGACGCGGACACATCCGCGTCGTGCGGGGAGTGATCATCGGTGTCGCGCGCAAGCTATCTGTTCACCAGCGAATCCGTTTCCGAAGGCCATCCTGACAAGGTCTGCGACCGCATCTCCGATGAGGTTGTCGATGCCTTCTTCGAGCAGGCGTCGCGCCACGGCTGGGACGCGCGCAATGTGCGCGTCGCCTGCGAGACGTTGTGCACGACGAACCGCGTCGTGATCGCCGGAGAAACGCGCGGACCCGCGAACATCACCAGGGACTACATCGCCCACATCGCGCGGCTCGCCATCAAGGACATCGGCTACGAGCAGGCCGGCTTCCACTGGGAGAAGGCCAATGTCGAGGTGTACCTGCACGCCCAGTCGAGCGACATCGCGCAGGGCGTCGATGCCGCCGGCAACAAGGACGAGGGGGCGGGCGACCAGGGCATCATGTTCGGCTATGCGTGCCGCGAGACGCCGGAGCTGATGCCGGCGCCGATCTACTACGCGCACAAGATCCTCAAGGTCATCAAGGACGCGCGTCACGCCGGCGAGACCGAGGCGCTCGGCCCCGACGCCAAGAGCCAGGTCACGGTGCGCTACGAGGACGGCAAGCCGGTCGAGGCGACCCAGATCGTGGTGTCGACCCAGCATCTCGACGAGCACCTGTCCTCGCACGACATCCAGGCGATCATCGAGCCCTACGTGCTCAAGGCCCTGCCCTCGGGCTGGATCACCAAGCAGACCGTCTGGCACGTCAACCCGACCGGCAAGTTCGTGATCGGCGGCCCGGACGGCGATTGCGGCCTCACCGGCCGCAAGATCATCGTCGACACCTATGGCGGCGCTGCGCCGCACGGCGGCGGCGCCTTCTCGGGCAAGGATCCGAGCAAGGTCGACCGCTCGGCCGCCTACGCGGCGCGCTATCTCGCCAAGAACGTGGTCGCGGCCGGGCTTGCCGACCGCTGCACCATCCAGATTTCCTATGCGATCGGCGTCGCCAAGCCGCTGTCGATCTATGTCGACCTGCAGGGCACCGGCAAGGTCGCGGAGGCGAAGGTCGAAAAGGTGCTCGGCGAGGTCATGGATCTGACGCCGCGCGGCATTCGTGAGCACCTCAAGCTCAACCGGCCGATCTACGCGCGCACTTCGGCCTACGGTCACTTCGGCCGGGCGCCCGACGCTGACGGCGGCTTCTCGTGGGAGAACACCGACCTCGCCGAGGCGCTGCGCAGCGCGGTCAGCTGAGCGAGTCGATAGAACGATCGCGCGACGGCGCCTTCTTCGGCCGGCGCAAGGGCCATCCATTGCGGCCGCACCAGGCCGCGCTGATCGAGAGTCTGCTGCCGCGGCTTGCGCTCGATCTCCGCGCGCCGCCGCCCCGACCGCTCGCGTCACTGTTCGCCCACGTGCCCGACGACGTCGCCCTGGAAATCGGCTTCGGCGGCGGCGAGCATCTCGCGGCGCAGGCCGCCGCGCACCGCGGTATGGGCTTCATCGGTTGCGAGCCGTTCGTCAACGGCATGGCGAAGGCGCTGGCGCTGATCGAGGCGCAAGGCCTCGCCAATATCCGCCTGCATTTCGGCGACGCGAGCGATCTCCTCGCGTGGCTTCCGAGCGCCTCGCTCGCCCGCATCGATCTGCTTTATCCCGACCCATGGCCCAAGCGCCGCCATTGGAAGCGCCGCTTCGTGCAAGACGCGCGCGTCGCGGAGCTCGGACGGGTGCTGCGGCCGGGAGCGGTCTTCCGCTTCGCCACCGACTGGCCCGACTATGCGGCCTGGACGCTGGAGCGGATGCTGCGCTCGCGCGACTTCGCCTGGACCGCCGAACGCGCCGACGACTGGCGCACACCGTGGTCCGGCTTCACGTCGACGCGCTATGAGACCAAGGCGAAACAGGCGGGCCGCGCGCCCTGCTACCTCGTGTTCAGGCGCGCCGGATAGGGGCTGAAAAACGCCCCGCGACCCTTGCGCCAGGACGATTATTCGCTATATTCCGGGTGTCCTTTATTGGACATCTCATAACGCTCGGATGTGATCCGAACGGCTTTTGAGAGTGGGCCCCGCCCGGGACCCGCTCTTTTTTGTTACCTGTGCGCCGCGGCGAGATCGCGGGCGCCGACCGGGCAGACGATCGGCAGTTGCGGCTGAGCATGATCCCGAAAAGCGGGTACCAGTTTTCGGACAAGGTCATGCTCAACCAATGAAGACGGCCGCAAGGCCGCACGGGCGAGACCGCAAAGGCACGCATGGACGACACGAGCCAGGTGCACGCACAGACCGAGCCCCGCCTCATCGGCGAGAGCGGAACGGCCGCGCGCGTCGCCGCGCTCGCCGAGCCGGTGCTGGAAAGCCTCGGCCTGCGGCTGGTGCGGGCGCGCATCTCGGGCGCCGACGGATGCACCGTGCAGATCATGGCGGAAAAGCCCGACGGCACCATGCTGGTCGAGGACTGCGAGGCCGTCTCGCGCGCGCTCTCGCCGGTGCTCGACGCGGCCGACCCGATCGACCGTGCGTACCGGCTGGAGGTTTCCTCGCCCGGCATCGACCGCCCGCTGGTGCGGCGCTCCGACTTCGAGCGCCATGCGGGCCATGTGGTGAAGATCGAGATGGCCGTCATGGTCGACGGGCACAAGCGGTTCCGCGGCGTGCTCCTCGGGGCGCAGGACGAGATGGCGCGCATCCGCAGCGAAGAGGCCGAGCCCGGCGAGCCGGACGAGATCCTGCTGCGGATCGACGACATGGCGGAGGCGAAGCTCGTGCTGACCGACGCGCTCGTCACCGCGGCGCTGCACCGCGCCAAGGCCGATGAGCGCGACACCCGCGACGCGGCGCGCGCGACGAAGCGCGAGGTGCGCATCGACCGCCGCCGTCCGTATCGCCATCCGCATGAAGATTCCCGCCGCCCGCCCGGACCGAACCGGCCGGCGGCCCAGAACGAGGGAGAATGACATGGCCGTCAGTGCCAACAGGCTCGAGCTTCTGCAGATCGCCGACGCGGTCGCGCGCGAGAAGTCGATCGACCGCGGCATCGTGATCGCCGCGATGGAGGACGCGATCGCCAAGGCCGCGCGCTCGCGCTACGGCAGCGAGACCGAGGTGCGCGCCGAGATCGATCCGAAGAAGGGCGAGCTGCGCCTGTCGCGCCACATGCTGGTGGTCGAGACGGTGGAGAACCCGGCGAACCAGATCGGGCTGGAGGACGCGCGCCGGCACAATCCGGCGGCGCAGATCGGCGACGTCATCGCCGACACCCTGCCGCCGCTCGAATATGGACGCATCGCGGCGCAGTCGGCGAAGCAGGTGATCGTGCAGAAGGTGCGCGAGGCCGAGCGCGACCGCCAGTACCAGGAATACAAGGACCGCATCGGCGACATCGTCAACGGCATCGTCAAGCGGGTCGAGTACGGCAACGTGGTGGTCGACCTCGGCCGCGGCGAGGCGATCGTGCGGCGCGACGAGATGCTGCCGCGCGAGCAGTTCCGCAACGGCGACCGCATCCGCGCCTATATCTACGACGTGCGGCGCGAGCCGCGTGGCCCGCAGATCTTCCTCTCGCGCACGCATCCGCAGTTCATGGCGAAGCTGTTCGCGCAGGAGGTGCCGGAGATCTACGACGGCATCGTCGAGGTCAAGGCGGTCGCCCGCGATCCCGGCTCGCGCGCCAAGATCGCGGTGATCTCGCGCGACTCATCGGTCGACCCGGTCGGCGCCTGCGTCGGCATGCGCGGATCGCGCGTGCAGGCGGTGGTGAACGAGCTGCAGGGCGAGAAGATCGACATCATCCCGTGGTCGCCCGACATCGCGACCTTCGTGGTCAACGCACTCGCGCCCGCCGAGGTCGCGAAAGTCGTGCTCGACGAGGACAAGGAGCGCATCGCCGTGGTGGTGCCGGACCAGCAGCTCTCGCTCGCGATCGGCCGGCGCGGCCAGAACGTGCGGCTCGCCTCGCAGCTCACCGGCTGGGACATCGACATCCTGACCGAGCAGGAGGAGTCGGAGCGCCGCCAGGCCGAGTTCGAGAAGCGCTCGAAGATGTTCATGGAAACGCTCAACGTCGACGAGGTGGTCGGCCAGCTGCTCGCCTCCGAGGGCTTCGGCTCGGTCGAGGAGCTGGCGGCGGTCGAGCCGAAGGAAGTCGCCTCGATCGAAGGCTTCGACGAGGACACCGCGAACGAGCTGCAGACGCGGGCGCGCGACTATCTCGCCCAGATCGAGGCCGAGTTCGACGAAAAGCGCAAGGCGCTCGGCGTCGAGGACGATCTCAAGGAGGTGCCGGGCATCACCACCCAGATGCTGGTCGCGCTGGGCGAGAACGGCATCAAGACGGTGGAGGATCTCGCCGGCTGCGCCACCGACGATCTTGCGGGCTGGAGCGAGCGCAAGGACGGGGAGACCACGCACAATGCGGGCTTCCTCGAAGCCTTCGATCTCACCCAAGAGGAATGCGAGGCCTTGATCATGCAGGCACGCCTCAAGGCGGGCTGGGTCACCGAGGCCGATCTCGCGCCGCCGCCGCCCGCCGAGGTGCCGGCCGAAGCCCCAACACCGGCAGCCGAGTAAGGCTCGAAACCACGCCATGCTCGCGCGCCTCGACAACGCCGAATTGGATGCCGGTCCGCGCCGCGCGGCGGGCAGCGAGCGGCTGTGCGTCGTGACGCGCGCGGTCAAGCCGACGGACGAGATGATCCGCTTCGTCGTCGCACCTGATCGCACGCTCGTGCCCGACCTCAAGCGCAAGCTGCCGGGGCGCGGCGCGTGGGTGACGGCGAGCCGCGAATGCCTTGCGGCCGCCGCCAAGCGCGGTATCTTTGCGCGCGCCTTCGGCGCCGAGGTGACGGTTGCGGCCGACCTTGCGGCCCTGGTGCAGGGATTGCTCGAACGCTCGCTGCTCGACGCGCTCGCCGTCGCCCGCAAGGCCGGCGAGGTCGTGACCGGCCACGCCAAGGTCGAGGCGGCGGCCGAGCAGGGTGCGGCCGTGGCTTTTCTGCAGGCCGCCGACGGCGGTCCCGAAGGGGCGCGACAGATCATGAGCGCGATCCGCCGCGGCTACGCGGCCGACGCCGCAAATATCGTTGTAATCCGGGCATTTACGTCAGCCCAATTGGATTTGGCACTTGCCCGTACAAATGTGGTACATGCTGCGCTGCTCGCCGGCCGCGCAACCGAGACCGTGATGGCGCGCTGGCAGGCGCTTGTGCGTGTTCGCGCGCCTGAGCCCGACCGCGCAGACCCGAGTTAACGTGAACCAAAGGCCCCAGGATCGGGATTTGATTGGGATTGGAATGACCGAGACGAAACATCCCGCCGAGAAACTGACCGTCGCCCCGGCCAAGGGAACCCTGTCGCTCAAGCGGCCCGGGATCGAGCAGGGCGTCGTAAAGCAGAGCTTCAGCCACGGCCGCACCAAGACGGTGATGGTCGAGAAGGTGAAGAGCCGCCGGCCCGATATCAGGCCAGAGCCGGCACCCGCGGCCGCCGCTCCCGCCGTGAGCTCGGCCGCCGGCGCCGCTGTGCGCAAGGGGCTGGCCCCGGCACGCGGCCCAGCCGCCGCGCCGGCGACGGCCCCCGGCGCCGGCCCGGCAGCGGCCACGGCCAAGCGCACCGGCGGCTTGGTCCTGCCCAAGCTCACCAGCGAAGAGCATGCGGCCCGCGCGAGCGCGCTCGAAAGCGCGAAGGTGCGCGAGGCCGAGGAACGCCGTATCGCCGAGGAGGATGCGCGTCGCCGCAACGCGCGCGAGACCGTCGAGCTCGATGAGCGCAAGGCCGCCGAGACGCGCAAGCGCGAGGAAGACGAGCGCCGCCGACACGAAGAAGAGACGAAGCTGAGAGCCGAGCGCGAGGCGGAAAAACGCTTCGGCGAGGGCGAGAAGAAGGTGGCGGCGAAACCCGCCGCCAAGCCCAAGGCCGGGGCAGCCCCTCTCAATCTGCGCAACGTCGTCCCGGAGGTCGAGGAGGACGAGGGTCCGCGCACCACCCGCCGCGGCGCCCCGGCGCGGCCCGTGACCCCGCCGCGGCCGACGCGCCCCGCCGCCGGCGGCGAGAAGCGCCGCGGCCGGCTGACGGTCGTCACCGCGCTCGACGCCGGCGAGGTGCGCGAGCGCTCGATTGCCTCGTTCCGTCGCCGCACCCAGCGCCTCCTCAAGGGCGCCAACAGCAACGACGCCAAGGAGAAGCTCGTCCGCGAGGTCACGATCCCCGAGGCGATCACCATCCAGGAGCTCGCCAACCGCATGGCCGAGCGCGCGGTGGACGTGATCCGCCTGCTGATGAAGCAGGGGCAGATGTTCAAGATCACCGACGTGATCGATGCGGACACGGCCCAGCTCGTCGCCGAGGAGCTCGGCCACACGGTGAAGCGCGTGGCCGCCGCCGACGTCGAGGAAGGCCTGTTCGACATCCCCGACAATCCGGAAGACCTGCTGCCGCGGCCGCCGGTCGTGACCATCATGGGCCATGTCGACCACGGCAAGACGTCGCTGCTCGACGCAATCCGCAGCACTCACGTCACCGAGGGTGAGGCGGGCGGCATCACCCAGCACATCGGCGCCTACCAGGTGACTGCGCCCTCGGGCGCCGAGATCACCTTCATCGACACGCCCGGCCACGCCGCCTTCACGGCAATGCGCGCGCGCGGCGCCAAGGTGACCGACATCGTGGTGCTGGTGGTCGCGGCCGACGACGGCGTGATGCCGCAGACGGTCGAGGCGATCCAGCACGCCAAGGCCGCCAAGGTGCCGATGATCGTCGCCATCAACAAGATCGACAAGGCGGACGCCAAGCCCGAGCGCGTGCGCGCCGAGCTCTTGCAGCACGAGGTGCAGGTCGAATCGATGGGCGGCGACGTGCTCGACGTCGAGGTTTCCGCCACCAAGAAGACGAACCTCGCCAGGCTGCTCGAGACGATCGGCCTGCAGGCGGAGCTCCTCGATCTCAAGGCCAATCCGTATCGCCCGGCCGAAGGCACCGTGATCGAGGCGAAGCTCGACCGCGGCCGCGGCTCGGTCGCGACCGTGCTGATCCAGCGCGGCACGCTGCACGTGGGCGACATCGTGGTTGCCGGCGCCGAATGGGGGCGCGTGCGCGCGCTCGTGTCGGATACCGGCGATCCGGTCGAGCTCGCCGGCCCGTCGGTGCCGGTCGAGGTGCTCGGCTTCAACGGCACCCCCGAGGCGGGCGACCGCCTCGCGGTCGTCGAGGACGAGGCGCGCGCCCGCGAGGTCAGCGACTATCGCGCGCGCGAGAAGCGCGAGAAGTCGTCGGCGCGCGCCGCGCAAATGCGCGGCTCGCTCGAGCAGATGATGCATCAGCTCAAGTCGGCGGGCCGCCAGGAATTCCCGCTCGTCATCAAGGGCGACGTGCAAGGCTCGGTCGAGGCGATCGTCGGCGCGCTCGACAAGCTCGGCACGCCGGAGGTCATGGCGCGCATCCTCTATGCGGGCGTCGGCGGCATCACCGAGTCGGACGTGACGCTGGCGGAAGCCTCGGGCGCCGCCATCATCGGCTTCAACGTGCGCGCCCACAAGGAAGCGCGCGAGGCGGCCGAGCGCAACGGCACCGAGATTCGCTACTACAACATCATCTACAACCTCGTCGACGACGTGAAGAAGGCGATGTCCGGCCTGCTCGCGCCTACCCTGCGCGAGACCATGCTGGGCAACGCGATCATCCTCGAGGTGTTCAACGTCTCGAAGGTGGGCAAGGTGGCGGGCTGCCGCGTCACCGACGGCATCGTGGAGCGCGGCGCCAACGTGCGCCTCATCCGCGACAACGTCGTCATCCACGAGGGCAAGCTCTCGCAGCTCAAGCGCTTCAAGGACGACGCCCGCGAGGTCACGGCCGGCCAGGAATGCGGCATGGCGTTCGAGAGCTACCAGGACATGCGATCGGGCGACGTCATCGAGTGCTACCGGGTGGAGCAGATTCAACGCTCGCTCTGAGTCCAATACTCAGGCCGGCGCCGAACGCCACCCGCAACCATTGGACCGAAATCGATTGGCGCAGGCGGCAGCAAGGCCGCCTGCAAGCCGCGCTTGCAGGATGAGTTTTCATGGCACGCGACCATCATCGCGACCGCGCTTCCGGCCCGTCCCAGCGCGCGCTGCGCGCCGGCGAGGTCATCCGCCACGCGATCGCGGACATCCTCTCGCGCGGCGAGGTGCATGACCCGGTGATCGAGGGCCACCTCATCACGGTGCCGGAGGTGCGCCTGAGCCCGGACCTCAAGCTCGCCACCATCTACGTCATGCCGCTTGGCGGCCGCGACGTGAAGGAAGTGCTCGCCGCGCTCGAGCGCAACAAGCGCTGGCTGCGCGGCGAGATCGCCCACCGCGTGAACCTCAAGTTCGCGCCCGATATCCGTTTCCGCGTCGACGAGCGCTTCGCGGAGGCCGAGCGCATCGAAAAGTTGCTGCGGTCGCCGGACGTGCAGCGCGACCTTGGGGGCAGTGACGATGACGAATGAGGCGAAGATGCCGGCGTCGCCCGTGACGGCGAGCGAGACCGGCCCCCTCCCCGACGACCACCGGTTCGGCGCTGACGCGCCGTCCGGGGCAGGCTCTTCCCCGCAAGCGTGGGAGGGGAAGCCGCCGCGCCAAGCCAAGCGCGAGAAGCACGACGTGCACGGCTGGGTCGTGCTCGACAAGCCGATCGGCATGACCTCGACGCATGCGGTGTCGGTGATCAAGCGCCTGTTCAAGGCCAAGCGCGCCGGCCATGCCGGCACGCTCGATCCGCTCGCGTCCGGTTGCCTGCCGATCGCGCTCGGCGAGGCGACCAAGACGGTGCCGTTCGTGATGGACGGGCAGAAGACGTATCTATTTACCGTGCGGTGGGGCGAGGAGCGCGATACCGACGACGCCGAAGGCCGGGTGGCGGCGCAGAGCGCCGAGCGGCCGAGCGCCGAGGCGATCCAGGCGATCCTGCCGCGGTTCATCGGCACCATCATCCAGGTGCCGCCGCGCTTTTCCGCCATCAAGGTCGCGGGCGAGCGCGCCTACGACATCGCGCGCGACGGCGAGGAGGTCGAGCTCGCGCCGCGCCCCGTGGAGGTCGACCATCTCGACATCGTCGAGACGCCGGACGCCGATCACACGGTATTCGCCGCCCAATGCGGCAAGGGCACCTACGTGCGGGCGCTGGCGCGCGACATGGGGCGCCTGCTCGGCTGCCGCGGGCACGTCTCGGCGCTGCGGCGGACCGCGGTCGGCTCGTTTACCGAACCCGACATGATGACCCTGGAAAAGCTCGAATCTTTGTGCCATAGAGCCGCAGCCGGCGAGGCAAGCCTCGCCGACGCGCTCATGCCCGTTGCGACCGCGCTGGACGACATCCCGGCGGTGGCCGTCAGTCGGGCCGATGCGGCCAGGCTCCAGCGGGGTCAGGCCGTCCTGATGCGCGGACGGGACGCACCCGTCTTCAGCGGCACGCTGTACGTCACGGCGTCGGGCCAGCTTATCGCCCTTGCCGAGGTCGACGGCGGAGAAATCGTTCCCAAGCGCGTTTTCAACCTGGCCGGACTGCATGGCAGAGCCGGCCGAAGCCAAGGTGTTTGACCGATGTCGGTTACGACCGAGAAAAAAGCTGAAGTCATCAAGAAGTTCGCCAAGAAGCCGAGCGATACCGGCTCGCCCGAGGTGCAGATCGCGATCCTGTCCGAACGGATCAACAATCTGACCGACCATTTCAAGACGCACGTGAAGGACAATCATTCGCGGCGCGGCTTGCTCAAGATGGTGTCGCAGCGGCGCCAGCTCCTCGATTATCTCAAGCGCACCAATGAAGGCAGCTACAAGGGCCTGATCGAAAAGCTCGGGATTCGCCGCTGATGCCGTTTGCGCGGGTGTCTCCCGTGCATGTTTCGGCGGATAGCCGGAGCATGGTTTCCGAAAAGTGGATACCGGTTTTCGGAAAAGACCATGCTCGCGTAAGGGCCGCGTCCGCCGTCAGCGCATATCCGGGCGAAGTGGTCTCCGGTTCGCCGACAGGATATGCGCCAAGCGTATGAAACGAGAGCACGTTCCGATTCCGAAGGAACGGAACGGGCTCGAAAGCCCCGGCCGCCAAGGTGCAGCCGGCACATGCCGGTCTCGAATAGACGAGTGCCGGTCACCGAAGGCTCGAAAGCCATGGCAGGATCGCCGGATGCTGTTTGCAGGCCGTTCGCCCGCAGCCTCTCGCCGTCTTGCTCATGGCTTTGCGGGCTGTCCGCAAACCATGAGAGAAACCAACTATGTTCGACATCCATCGTGAGGAGATCGATTGGGCCGGGCGCAAGCTCGTCCTCGAAACCGGCAAGATAGCCCGCCAGGCCGACGGCGCGGTCTTTGCGACCTACGGCGAATCGGCGGTGCTCGCCACCGTCGTATCCGCCAAGGAGCCCAAGCCCGGCATCGATTTTCTCCCCCTCACCTGCAATTACCAGGAAAAGACCTACGCGGCCGGCCGCATTCCGGGCGGCTATTTCAAGCGCGAAGGCCGCCCGACCGAGAAGGAGACGCTGGTCTCCCGCCTGATCGACCGCCCGGTCCGCCCGCTGTTCGCCGACGGCTATCGCTGCGACACCCAGGTGATCGTCACCACGCTGTCGCACGACCTCGAGAACGATCCCGATATTCTTGCGATGGTGGCGGCTTCCGCGGCGCTCACGCTCTCGGGCGCGCCCTTCATGGGCCCGATCGCCGCCGCCCGCGTCGGCTTCGTCAACAACGAGTACGTGCTCAACCCGCAAGTCGACGAGATGCCGGAGAGCAAGCTCGACCTCGTGGTCGCCGGCACGCAGGACGCCGTGCTGATGGTCGAGTCGGAAGCCAGGGAGCTGCCCGAGGCGGTCATGCTCGGCGCCGTGATGTTCGGCCACAAGCACATGCAGCCGGTGATCGACGCGATCATCCGGCTCGCCGAGAAAGCCGCCAAGGAGCCGCGCGACTACAAGCCGGCCGACAACTCCGTGCTCGAGAAGGAGATGCTCGGCCTGATCGAGGGCGAGCTGCGGGCCGCCTACGCGATCCCGTCCAAGATGGAGCGCCACAAGGCGGTCGACGCCGCCAAGGCGAAGGTGCTCGCGCATTTCTGCGCGGAAGGCGCCGAGAAGCCGGCGCATGACAAGCTCAAGATCTCGGCGGTATTCAAGGAGATCGAGGCCAAGATCGTGCGCTGGAACATCCTCGACACCGGCAAGCGCATCGACGGCCGCGACGTCAAGACGGTGCGTCCGATCCTCTCCGAGGTCGGCGTGCTGCCGCGCGCGCACGGCTCGGCGCTGTTCACCCGCGGCGAGACGCAGGCGCTGGTGGTCGCCACCCTCGGCACCGGCGAGGACGAGCAGTACGTCGACGCGCTGACCGGGACCTACAAGGAGACCTTTCTCCTGCACTACAACTTCCCGCCATTCTCGGTCGGCGAGACCGGCCGCATCGGCGCGCCCGGGCGGCGCGAGATCGGCCACGGCAAGCTCGCCTGGCGCGCCATCCGTCCGGTGCTGCCGGCGCACCACGACTTCCCGTACACGCTGCGCGTCGTCTCCGAGATCACCGAGTCGAACGGCTCGTCCTCGATGGCGACCGTGTGCGGCACCTCGCTCGCGCTGATGGACGCCGGCGTGCCGCTCAAGGCGCCGACCGCCGGCATCGCGATGGGCCTGATCCTCGAGGACAAGCGCTTCGCGGTGCTCAGCGACATCCTCGGAGATGAAGATCATCTCGGCGACATGGACTTCAAGGTGGCCGGCACCGAGAAGGGCGTGACCTCGCTGCAGATGGACATCAAGATCGCGGGCATCACCGAGGAGATCATGCGGGTCGCGCTGACCCAGGCCAAGGACGGGCGCATCCACATCCTCGGCGAAATGGCGAAGGCGATCACCACGGCGCGCGCCGAGCTCGGCGAGCACGCGCCGCGCATCGAGGTGATCACGATCCCGACCGACAAGATCCGCGAGGTGATCGGCACCGGCGGCAAGGTGATCCGCGAGATCGTCGAGAAGACCGGCGCCAAGATCGACATTTCCGACGACGGCACCGTCAAGGTCGCCTCGGCTTCGGGTGAGTCGATCCGCGCCGCCCTCAACTGGATCAAGTCGATCGCCTCCGATCCGGAGGTCGGCCTGATCTACGAGGGCACGGTCGTCAAGGTGATGGACTTCGGCGCCTTCGTGAACTTCTTCGGCTCGCGCGACGGCCTCGTCCATATCAGCCAGCTCGCCGCGAACCGGGTAAACAAGGTGACCGACATCGTCAAGGAAGGCGACAAGGTCAAGGTGAAGCTGCTCGGCTTCGACGACCGCGGCAAGGTGCGCCTGTCGATGAAGGTGGTCGACCAGACGACCGGCGAGGACCTGGAGAAGCGCAAGGGCGACGACCAGCCGCGCGAGGCGACGGGCGGCGCGGCGGAGTGAGGCACGCGAGGGCCTGAGGATCGGGATAGGGGGGCGTCTCACGACTCCTCCCCTCCCACACCACCGGACATACGGGTCCGTATCCGGCGATTCGGCGATTATGCGATCGACCGACC
>Ga0209006_10002951_pt1 | contig 15467 bp, 9 predicted proteins | sample JacPin_JW_Ref_O2_FD_188567 | JGI IMG/M metagenome (GOLD analysis project Ga0209006, IMG submission 188567) | Forest soil microbial communities from Algoma, Ontario, Canada - Jack Pine, Ontario site 1_JW_Ref_O2 (SPAdes) (version 2) | ecosystem: Environmental > Terrestrial > Soil > Boreal... | reverse complement strand
CAACACTCGTCGTGACCACCGGCAGGCCGACCGCCATCGAATCGAGGATCTTCAGCCGGCTCCCGGCGCCTATCCTCAGCGGCACGATCGATACGCTAGCCATTGCTGCAACAGTCCGGATGTCTACCGGATTTTCGACAAGCGCGAAGCCCGGCTCACGCACCAATTCGCAAATTGCCTTGTTGGCGTTACGGCCGGCAACGATCAGCCGGCATGATGGATTACGGCGCTGAACGTGCGGCCATATCTCGATCCAAAAATGCATAATGGCATCGATATTCGGATAATAATTCAGGCTTCCGATAAACAACAGCGTATTCGTGTCATGACGCGCATCCGGCAACCAGAGATCGAGGTCCGTGCCATTTTCCGCCAAAAGCGTCCGTCCCGTTCCCGCGCGTTCCTGAATCTCCTTTCGCTCCTGCTCGTTTACGGCGGTACGAACCGGAAACCTCGGCCACATCTCGTCTTCGAAATCGCGCAATAGCTGCGCCTGATATGCCATATCGGTAACCCCGAATTCCGCAAACGGCTGCAATCCGCATGCAACCGCCTGCCGAAGCAGCGATGATTCGATGTTGTGTTCGTTGAGAATCGTGGGAGCCTGAATGAGTCCCAGCAGGGGCGCGAGAAAGACCTGCTCCAGGAACATCGCATCGAATGCTTCGGCCGCAAGCGACTCGACGGCGTTGCGCATTCTTTCGGTGGTGCGACGGTGCACCAGGAATGGCAGCTTGTCGGCGCCGGGCAGATGCGGTCCGCCCCATTGCACCGGATGTATTGCCTTGCACCAGTGAAGCAATTCGTCGCGATTGCAATCCTGACCGGGCGAGCTGAACGACACGAACGTCAGGTCATGACGCAAACCCAGGTATCGGATCATCGCCTGCCATCGAAGCAATGCGCCGGTCAACGGCGGCCCGGGCCACGCCCCCGCGACCATCAGCAGACGAAGCCGCTTTGGGATGCTTGCCATCGGTAACGATATTCCCGCTCCGTTAAAGTGGAGAGCCGAACCGGGCGGCCCGCTTTTTCGGGACGGCAGGCCGGTCTTCCACTTCTTTCAGGCGCTGCTTCATCTCCTCGAGCTGCTGCTCCAGCTTCCGGCGTTCGGCCATCGCTTCCTTTGCGAGACCCTTCAGCTCCTGTGTCTCGCTGTACAGCGCCCACATCGCATTTGCCGTTCCGTAAAGGCCTACTTCGCCGAAGGCGCGATCGAAGACCTCGATCATCCTCCGCTTGGCCATGAACCGATCGGACCGGCGCGCCAAACCGTCGTCAAGTTGTCGGTAGAAACGCAGATATTCCGGAATCACATCGGTCTTGTATCCGCCCAGCGCAAGCCGCACGTGCAGCTCCCAGTCTTCATGAGCCGCGCCGCGCATTTCACGATAACCGCCTACCGCCTCGAAAACATCGCGCTTGATCAAAATCATGGGGCCGCCAAGCACAGAGGAATCAATCATGCCGGCAACAAGGCTGGTACCGAGAGGAATCGAGCGATGTGTCACAGGCACCCTGATTTCACCGGTCTCAAGATCAAGCGGGAACTCATCTCCCGAGAAGGAGAGCGTACTCGCACCAAGGCAATCGTCTCCCGTCATGATCGCCGCTTCCACCATTCGCTCGATGGCATTCAGCGACAACACATCGTCCGCGTCGACCATCAACAGGTAGTCCGCGCTGGATCGGGCCGCAGCGGCATTTCGCGCGGCGTCGACGAACAGGTTTTGCTGCCGAAAGAAGGTCCAGCCGCGCCCGGCGTATCTTTCCGCCATCGCATCGAAGGTTGCCACGGCCTCCGGGTCGGTAGAACCGTCATCAACTGCAATGACACTGAAATCCTGGGTGGTCTGGCGCTCGAGGCTCTTCAGAAGCTGCGGGAAATAGCGCGCCTTGTTGAAATAGGTGATGCAGACATCCACGGTCGGCTTGCGCTTTCGTGCGGTGCGCCGACGCGGTTTTTTCCCGGAAGCCGCGCGAACCTTCTCATGAAACGCCAGCCATTGGCGGTTTGCCGTTTCGAAATCATACGCCACCATTTCGTGCGCCTGCAGCGGTCTCTCGAGGCGCTCGCGCATTTTGACGGCCAGTGCTTCCGGATTCGGATCGAACAACTGGGCGGAGCCCTGCCCGCGGAAAATTTCCGGCGCGCCGCCGCCATTCGTGCAGATCACGTTGAGGCCTGCGATCAGCGAGCATTCGATGACGGCGTAGGGAAAATTTTCGTGGGGACTTGGAATGACCACCAGCGAATCCGCGGCATGCTTGCGGAGGTAGTTGCCAGCCTGATCGCTGTCGAGATTTCCGACATGAGTGATCGTCAGGCCGGTACAGGCCAGTCGGTCGCGGAGCCCGGCGAAAACATTCTCCTGATCCTGGCCGACGAAGGCGATCTCTTCAATTGAACGCAGGGATTTCGGCGATGTGCGGTGCAGATTCAGGACTGCTTCCACCATGGTGTTGTAGCCCTTGCGCATCTGCAATCGGCCAAAGAACACCATCCGCTTGAACTCTTTAACCCGCGCGACGGAATCGCTCCGCGACGTTGGAAAAAATGGCAGACCCAACACCGCCGGCGGATGACGAAATGTCCATCCCTCGCGCTCGGCAAAATCAACAATCTTTCGGCTTGGTGCGGTGACAAAATCGCTGTGTCTTGCAGAATAACGCTCGAGGAACTCGAGATTCAGATGATCGGGTACGACCGGTCTGCTCCGGTCGCCCCAACGGCACCAGGTGGATGCCCCATGCAGAACAGTAACGCAGGTCGGCCATTTGTCGCGACTGAGGCGCTTTTTGCGCACGGTATCGAACGCCAGGTTTCCCCAATCTCCAAAATAGGCAACGTCGAAGTTGCGCAGGATCGGCGTAAGTTGCTCCGACAAACGCATGGTCCAGAGATCGGGCCAACGATTCGGGTCGAACGGCTTGTTGTGAACTTCGAGGAGCTCGACACCCCAGGACTGATAGATTTCGCGCCACCTTTGATCGACCTTGATCGGATGGGTCGCGCCCGTGGCAAAGATGATTGATACCTCATCGCCCTGGTCGCGAAGACGCTTGGCGAAATGAGCTATGAAAGTACCAACCCCGCCACCGACGCCCGCGATAGTTCTTACGTCATATGACGGAAATGCAACCCGAACCACTGCCCTGACCTGCGAGTTGGAAAACAACAGATTCCATGATTTTGCGCCCGATTGCGGGGACTGTCGCCCATCGGGTCAAAGTAAGTCAAGTGACCGGAGTTGAAGCCCGTGTGTGACAAGATTCACAGCCGGTTTTTCGTGCTGGATGGGCTTGGACGCTGTGGCGTGCCTGTCGCCAAAGCGGATCTCGACTTCCTGTTCTTCCGTAAGAGCCGGACCGGTCCTAGGGGCGGGTTTCAACGCGCCGAAAATGATCGCCAACGATCGTACCAACGCCACCACAATCGGTACGATACTTCCAGAAAATGCGGGCCAGAACGGTCGTGAATTGAGGCTCGGTCGCGTCCATATGGAGCTCTCGCCTTTCGATTTGGGACAGATCCACCAGAAGGCAATTCGGAGAGCAGAATTCATAGGGTAATCGCCGCTCATCGAGCTCAGGATATGTTTTCGAACGAACAAAATCAAATCCGCCCACGGACAGGTAGTCGACGAGAAATGACGATGCGATGGATGCTTTGGCGTCCGCGCTCCGAAGCCGGTGCAGCAGGTAGCTGTAACCCGCGGAGTAGACGATATCGTCGAAATCGCAGAACCCAAGGTAACGGGAGCGGCTGAGATCGACCCCCGCATTCCAGAGCAGGGCACGCTGATCGCCGGTGGACGAGATAGCCAGATTCGTGACAACCGGCCGCCGGCGCGGCGCCGACCAATCGAAGGCCTCTACGCATCCAGTTACGGCGGCGATGCCGGCGTCATCGAACCCCGGCAGCATCACAAGCGCCTGGATCGGTTGATGCCGCTGTGCATAGAGCGAGAACAGGCATCGCGACAGGCGCGCGATTTGCGCAGGATCGTGAAAGCGCACGACGACATCGATCGCGTCTTCGGAATCCGGGCCCGCAGCGACCGCATGATCGGGTATCGCCGAGGGAAACGACCATCGTGTCGGCGCGAAGCCGAGATAATGATCGAAATCCGGGATTAACGAGGCCGGCCTGATCGGTTCGCACCGAATCGGCACGACCGGCTCGAAGCCCGCCTCCGCCAGATCAAATTCCATCCGGCGCGCGAAAGGCTCGCCGCCCCATTTCGTGGCGAGGTGGTGAGCGGCCCGAAGGTGCGCCCGCCTCTTGGCGGGAGTGACCCTGGGACTATTCAAGCTGTGAGCGATCAGCGCGCGCGGAGCCTGCATGACCCCGTAGCCGGCAAGCCGCGCGCGCCACGACAAATCAACATCCTCGCAATACAGGAAAAAGTTCTCATCGAAACCGCCAAGGCGTTCATAGAGCGCAACCGGGATAAGCAGGCAGCATCCACTCGCCCACGGGGTGCTCAACGTGACGGAATCCAATGCTTTGGCCAGTTCTTCCGGAAATTGAACTGCTTCGACCAGCGCAAGGCCGGCGCTGAGCCGCGCAATGGCCACAAGTTCGACAAGGGCATTGGGATGGAGCATTCCGTCGGGATTGAGCGCAAGATAGAATCGGGCACCTTCCCGGAATGCATCTTTCATCAGAAGATTGTGCGCGCGTCCAAATCCCAGATTTTCCGGTGAGGCGATGACTTCCACATTCGGTCGAAAAATCGCTGAGTCGACCGTCGTTTTGCCGTTATTGAGCATGCGCACGGAATGCACCGCTGCCCCGCAGGGGCGCTCGGCTTGCTCGCTCGCTGCCAGTCGATCGACTGCGCGGTTCAGCGTGCGTGCGAGATCGACCAATTGAGCGTGAGTATTATCGAACAGAACGATCCCGATGGCGATCGACGCCGCTTCAGTCTCCGCGTCATTCCGGCGAGCGCCGAAGCTGGTCATGAATCAACATCTGCCTGGGCCACCTGTCGGTGGCAATACGTTGTGAGGATGCGGTCGATCCGCATAGTAAGCATCCGTGAAATTCCTCCACGATTTGCAGAGAGTATCCATTTTGGCTCTCAACTCGTCGGGAAAATTGTCCACCAGGTCCGCCGCGTCAATCTCGTCCCGTATTTCCATCACCGCCCTTCGCTCAAAATCGGTGAGACAGCTCTCGACAGGATCCATCGGATAATCCCGACAGATGAGGGTTGATCCACGACGAGAAAGGTAACTGCTGAAAAGCCGTTCGACGATGTAGGGCAGAAACGCGACGAAGTCGGGCGGCGTTTTTTGTTCGAATACGGCCCGAGCTATAGCGCTTTCGGGGTGTGTCTCGAGAAATTCGGCAATCGGCAACAAAATGCCTCCGACATAATCATCCCAAAACCTTTCAGTGCCGACCCAAAAATTGCAATAACAGAGAACTTGAGGCCCATGGCGAGCGACGTTTTCGATTTCGAGATCGACACGGCTCGAGTCGAGAAGATCCTGGGCTCGCTTCTTCAAGCCGGGATGATAAACCTCGCCCTGCGTCCAGACATTGAATGAAATGTACGAAAGATATGCAAATGGGTTGATAAAACAGACGTCGGCATCGGCATTATCGCCGATGAAATCGATAAAAAGCTTGCCCGAGATGCCTGTCTTTGCGCCAAATTTCGGCGACATAAGCCCGGTAAAGCGTTGCAGGCGATGCATGCCGCGACGATACATGTCGACGATGATCCGGAATTCACGCCATTCGGGATAATTGGCTTCGAGCCTCAGCGGCCTGAATGCAGGGTCGGAAAGGGTCTGACCGGGTAAATAAATGGGTTCGTAAATCGCAATCATCCGAGTTTCAGTCTGATTGGCGCCGACCAGTCAAATGTATCGAAGCTGGCGAGTTTTGCTCGTTATTCCCAGTTGCGTCAATGCTCTGGACGCCCAATAAATCCCGATGCACCTTCGACAAACTAGTTCATTCGAATGCCCGTCAGCGAAAATTTCTGCTCTCATTCGCCACCTTCGGGATAATATGACGCCGTCGCAAAAAACGGGTGTCCCGCGTATGAGGCGTTGCTTGCATGTCGGTCGAATTTCGCATCACTGACGACCAATACGAAAAATGGATTCGGGAATTCGATACGCTGTCTCCGTCCGACTGCGAGCAGATCCATGAACACATCATCCGTCTTGCGTGCAGGCCCTTGATTTCAATCAACATGCCGGCTTTCGAGACGCCGGCTCACTTGCTCAAGGAGGCGATCGCCTCGGTCCGCAACCAGCTCTATCCCAATTGGGAGTTGTGTATTGCCGACGACGCGTCTCCCTCGCCGCATGTCAGCGCAATCTGCCATGCCGAAGCGGATGCCGACCCCCGTATCAGGATCATAAGGCGCGACAGCAACGGCCACATATCGGCCGCTTCGAATTCGGCGTTTTCGATCGCAACCGGAGACTTCGTTGCGCTGATGGATCATGACGACATTTTGCCGCGACATGCGCTTTACCATCTGGCCGTAGCCATCAATGCGAAGCCCGAGGTGGATATTATCTATTCTGACGAAGATCAGATCGACGCCAGCGGACGGAGGCGAAATCCCTATTTCAAGACCGACTGGAATCCAGACCTGATGCTGGGTCACAACATGATAAGTCACCTGACGGCTTATCGAAGGAGCCTCGTCGAGACGGTCGGCTATTTTCGGGAAGGCTACGAGGGAAGCCAGGACTACGACCTTTCGCTGCGGGCGATCGCAGCAACCCGGCCTGACAAGATCCACCACATTCCTCACGTCCTTTATCATTGGCGGCGATCATACGGACCCGCTTCCTTTTCAGAGACCTGGATGGAGAAATGCTGCGATTCAGCGAGGCGCGCCATCGCGGATTACCTTGTACAGACGGGTTCTCGCGGATCGGTGTCCTCCCATCCGCTCATCAAAAACTGGTATCTCGTTACGCATCCCTTGCCGCCAGTCCCGCCACTTGTATCCCTGCTCGTTCCGACGAGAGACCGGGCGGATCTTCTCGAGAAGTGCGTCACCGGACTGCTACAACGCACAGACTACAGGAATTTCGAAATCGTCATTCTCGACAATCAAAGCCGGGAGCCCGCAACTCATTCGCTGCTTTCGAAGCTGTCAAAAGACAATCGTGTTCGGATCATTCCATATGACAAGCCGTTCAACTATTCGGCCATCAATAATTTCGGGGCGGCACAAGCCAAAGGTTCGGTGCTCGGACTCATCAATAATGATATCGACGTCATCGATCCCAACTGGCTCTCGGAAATGGTGTCGCTGGCCGTACTTCCCGACGCCGGCGCCGTCGGCGCCAGACTTCTTTACGAAGACGGTCGCTTGCAACATGGCGGCGTGATACTTGGCGTCGGCGGCGTAGCCAATCATTTCAACCACCTCCTGCCTCGCGGGGAATTCGGCTACTTCGGGCGCAGCGTTCTAAGATCGACCGTCTCCGCGGTCACCGGCGCCTGTCTGGTCGTAAGAAAATCCGTATTCGAGCAAGTGAACGGCCTTGACGAGGTCAACCTTCCGGTTGCGTTCAACGATGTTGATTTCTGCCTTCGGATCAAGGAGAAGGGTTATCGCAACATCTGGACACCGGTCGAATTGTATCATCTGGAAAGCGCCAGCCGGGGCCCGGATACGACGCCGGAAGCGGCGGCCCGATTCAGCTCGGAGGTGAGCTATATGCTTCGCCGCTGGGGCGATGTCCTCGCCGAGGATCCGTTCTATAGTCCAAACATGTCGCGCGAGAACGGTAGATTCTTGCTGGCCTCGCCGCCGCGTGTGCGTCAGCCCTGGAATCATCCTTGAGATGCTCCGCCCGCACGATGCCAAAATGAGAGCAGCCTTTCAGGCCACCGCGACCGGGATGTATTGAGTCATGAATGCTGAGCAGTTAGCTCGCCTGATCACGGAGCCTCATAGGCACATCTCGGAATTCGGCTACGATTTTCCCAGCGGACTTTTGCTGGCTTGGCTGACGTGCAGCCCGACCATTCATCTCGATTTTGACCTGGAGACGGATCGAGGCGCCGACGATTGGATTTTCTGGTGGATCGGCGGCGGAGGAAGAGAGTTCCCGGGGATTCGTGAGCAGCTCGACAACGAGATTCTGCGAGAGTTGCATCAGCGACATCTGACGTCCATATCGCGGGCGGAACGGCTGGAGTTGACGCCTCTTCTGTCTCTCATTCACCGCCATCGCGCAGATTTGAGAGATTCGATCGATCTCGAAAGCGCGACCGGCTGCGAAAAAATGTGGTACTGGTGGCTGTCATTCGGCCTTCAGGAACATTTCAACTCTCCCATCGAAGTCATCACCGCGCAGGCCCAGGCGTTACACTGTCTTGACACTTCCTTTTTCCGGAAGACCGGTCTGGTCCGACCGACCGCAATGGTGACGGTCGCGTGGAACGCCAGCCCGAAAAGCCAACCGTCTGTCAACGCGGAAACTATCTCTGGCTCGTCCATCTTATGGCAGTCTTTTTTGGCTACCGAAGCCAGATTGTTCAGGCTTCCGGGGCGGGGATTTCCCTGCATCCCCGCTACATCCTCCCCAACCCGTTCCGATCTGCCAGATTCTCTCATGGGCATGATACCGGCGAGCCTGGCTATCATTCGCCTCAGCCGTCCAGACCTGCAATCTGCCTTTGCGCATGATGAGGCGGGTGTCGCCAGCCTGGTATTTTGGTGGCTTACAAAAGGTCGCGACGAATTTCCTGATTTGCGTGATCAGATCGACCGCGACTTGCTGCAGTCATTGCACCTTGACTTCCTTCCGAAGGAAGGAACCGCACTCGAGTTGACCCCGTTGTTGAATATCCTGCGCGACCACCGATCTGACTTGCCGCATATGAGTGACCTTTCCGACGGCGGCATCGCTGCATTTTGGCGATGGTGGGTTGAATATGGGCAGCGCGAAGTTTTCGGCGCTCGCTTCGAAGTATTGCAGCGAAAGCCCGCGCCCGCAGAAGTTACTCGCGCGCCAGCGTCGGCTCCGTCGCTTCAAACGCGCGGCCAAAAAGAAGCGCCTGTCGCGCTGCATCCCATATCAAGCAGCACGAACAACCCGGTCATCAATCTTATTGGTTACGCCAAAGGTGAACTTGGTCTGGGAGAAGACGTGCGGCTGCTCCACGCCGCGTTGGATAAGGTGAATATCCCCAACGTTATCATCAACGCACCTTGGCCAATTATCGCACGACAATCCATCGAACAGCCGGCAATCGAGGCCTCCATGGCACGGTTCGACTCGGATGTTATGTTTTATGTAATGCCGCCGCTGGATACCTCGAGACTTTTGGTCAAACTGGGTCCCCGTGCATTCTCGGCGCGGCGCAAGATCGGTTTCTGGCAATGGGAATTCGAGCGCTTTCCTGAGTCCGCCAGATTCGCGATGAATTTGGTCGATGAGATCTGGTGTCATTCCGAGCACGCCGCCGTCGCCTTCAGGCAGGCTACCGGAAAGCCGGTCGTCAAAATCCCCCTTCCGGTATCTGTTCCGGAAACCGGAACTGTATCGCGAACCGTGCTTGGCCTGCCGAAAGAGGCGTTCGTGGTCTTCACCAGCTTCGATGGCGCCTCGGCAATCGCCCGAAAGAACCCGCTCGGCGCAATTTTGGCTTTCCAGCTGGCGTTTCCGATGATGGGAACGATCGACGCACGCCTGATCCTGAAAGCGATGAACGTGAACAACGATTCGCTCTGGCGGGAATGCAGGAGACGAGCATCGGTAGACAAGCGCATCAAGATCATAGATGCGGTGATGGACCACAGCGCATATTACGAGCTGTTGAAAACTTCCGACGCGGTGATTTCGCTGCATCGCGCCGAAGGATTTGGACGGTTGATGGCCGAGGCAATGGCGATTGGCATTCCGGTGATCGCATCGCGCTATTCGGGTAATCTGGATTTTATGACGGACAACAACAGTTGGCTGGTCGACGGAAGTCTGATTCCGGTGTTGCCCGGCGATTATGCGCTCCATCAAGGCCAGGTGTGGCTGGAGCCGAATGTCGAAAAAGCAGCAAATGCCCTTCGCGAGTGTGCCAGCAACGAGGGAGAGCGGAGACGGCGCGCTGCTCTGGCCGCGGCTGATATTGCCTCGAAATACAGCCTCAAGAGATGCGGCGAGACTTATGTGAGGCTTTTGGAGACGGACCTGACCGAAACTTTGTCCACGGCATGACGGCGTGTGTGTAATCAGGGCGACTTTAGAATTCCGCCGGGCGCGCTGTTCGTACCTTATCTGACATGAAGGCCACGATCGACAAAATCGCCGCAATGACCGCCAGGTAGGAGGCTGGAGCGGTATAACGCATGCTTGCCGCGGGAAATGAACTGACTTCGATCAGGGCCAGCAACACAATACGTGTCACAACCAACGTCCATGCCGCGAGCGCCGTCAGCAGCACGACATCAAGCGTCCGCCGTTTGACTGCGCGCCAAATCGCTGCCACGGCCGCGAACACGCCGGTGATCGACAGAACGGGAATCAGAATCTTGTAGATTCGAACAAGCCAGAGGCGCGCCCGCGCTGCAAGGTTCTGCGCCGGATTTGCAAATTGGCTGGCGTTCGCGCTGGCGACGGAGTCCACATAAAGCACCGCGCTCCCTGAAATGGCCGACGTCGGACCATCACGGTCGACGGTAATGCGGAGTTCCCGGTGCTGAGCGCCGAACGCGGCGACCACGCAAATATTCGGGCAAAGAAACGATATCTCAAATCGATTGTGATCCGCTGCGGGGTCGGAAAAATGCCCTTGGAGATCTGGACTTGCGAGCCTCGTGGTGGACGATGGGATCTCCAGGCCCTGTTCGGCATAGGCTTTGAAGACAGGCCAGTCTGACGACTCGGTGTCGCGATACCAGCCTCGGACGATCACCTGATAGCTCCGTTGAACCGGAGGATCAATGTATGGCTCATTGAGAAAAGCCAGATACGCTGCATCGCGGCTTCTCATCGATGATTTTTCTGCTAACGCTGGCAGCGACGGATCCAAAAAAGTAATTTGGTCGAGTACGGATAGCGTCGCACTCGGAAGCGCAGCCCACTGCCCGATGGTCAGCGGCGGTAAATAGCTGAGCCATCGATGACGGCAATTCAGCCTGCCCGTCGAGCACGCCGCAGCAATCTCGCTTGCAATTCTTCCGAAGCTTTCGCTGGCTATTGCCGGGCTCCGATAGAACCCGTTTTCGGCAGCAGCATCTCGCAATGCCCACATGAACCAGCCGCCGGCAATATCGCCGCAGGTGCCGGGATAAACAACGCATCCCGTGGAATTCCATCCCACGAAAATCGGTTGGCCAGGAGCCAATGCTTTGCTCAGAGGTGCGAAAGCCGGGCTGACTTTTGCGATCTCGGCACGCGCGATATTGGTGACAGGAACATACGCCAGCCTCGGGCCGGCATCCACGTCAGCCAGCAACTCGAGGGTGGATTCGAAATTGCGCTCCTTGAAATCGACGCCAACGAACGACCCGTAGACAAGGCGATTGCCGGCGATGAAGGTCCCGTAGATCACCAGAAAAGCGGCTGCAGCAACCCCGAGATTCCGCGCCAGCGCAAGCAATTCGCTACGCTCGCTTCGACGGATCACGATCGCACCGGCTAACAGTAATCCCAATCCCGGAAGGTACCAGACACCTTCCTCACGGGTAAGCCATGCCCAGCCCAGTATCAACCCGGCTAGCCCGGCGACTATTACCGCGGCACAGCGCGCGCGCGGCGGGGCAAGGAAAACGACTGCGAAGAGCAATAACACCAGTATTGTCTGCGCCCAGTAAATCTGATCGCGCACTACCCTCAGGAGTTCCGGCATAAATCCAATCGGATAGAATGCGAGGATAATCAACGTAACGACCGCGGTCGCGCGCGAGCTTGTCAAGGCGTATACCGCCACTGCCGCCAGCGCGATCGCTGCGAAATGGAACAGACCATGGGTCGCTGCGATCGACAGGCCCGAGAAATTGGTTGTTGCGAGGAATGCCGGGTAGCCCGGTCCCTTCATCAGGGTGAACTGGCTGAAGGCACCAAGCCAGTTGCCTGACGCAAGGCTGGCGCCCAAGCGCATGAAAAGCCCGTCGTCATGGGCGGCCTTGGGCAAGAAAAGCATAGGAAGGTTGAGAACGATGGCGAGCCTGATCACAGCGACGGCGATGAGAAGGACCAACAATGGTCCTGTGAGTTTTCGCGGCGCGGAACAGTTGCTCGCCATTTTAGGTCACTTCGCCTCGGAAATCGCGGGCGACGATACGCTCGATGCAGCTTTTCAATGATTGTCGCCAGTGGGGCAATCGAACACCGTGAATATTCGCCAGTCGAGCATTGTCCAGACGAGAATTGGCTGGTCGTCGTGCGGGAGTCGAAAATTCCGACGTCTGGATTTTCCGCACGCGCGCGCAGGGACCGCCGACCGCCGCCGAGGCAGCAAAAATCGCTTCGGCAAATTCGGCCCAGTTGGTCTCGCCACCGCCAGTCATGTGAAAGACACCGCGCAGTTCGGGCGCCGATGGCCTGTCGATCAAATTGCGAACCACGGCCATGATGCCTTCGGCGATGTCCAGTGCGCTGGTTGGTGATCCCAGCTGATCGCCGACAACCGAAATCTCGTCGCGATTGCAGGCCATCGTGAGCATGGTTTGTGCGAAGTTCCTGCCGAAGGGACTGTATACCCAGGCCGTGCGAAGAATGGCATGGTTGGCATTTGCCGCCGCGACCGCGCGCTCGCCGTCAAGTTTGCTGGCTCCATAGACGCTTTGCGGAGACGGCGCGTCATCTTCAAGGTACGGTCGCTGGAGATTGCCATCGAACACGTAGTCGGTCGACAAATGAACGACCGGGATGCCGAGTTCCGCAGCCGCGTACGCCACGGCCTGTGCGCCTTCAACGTTGATTGAATAAGCGAGGGCCGCCTCGGTTTCGGCGAGATCAACCGCAGTGTAGGCGGCGGCACCAACGACGGCTTCCGGCCGAAGCGACAGCAAGGCGGTTTTCGCCTGTGCGGGATGCAAGAGGTCCACCTCGGGACGCGCGATGGTGCAAATGTCGATGCCCGAGGCTGCAGCAGCCTCCAACAATGATTGCGCGACCTGGCCGTTGCGCCCGGTGATGGCGATCCGCACGATCTTACTCGAAATAGGTCGGAAGCGATTTAAAGGACGGCAGCCGGGCGTCCCTCTCAGACAGAATAACCCGGCTGGATGATATCGGCCAGTCAATCGCCAGATCTGGATCGTCCCACGCGATGCCCATCTCGTTTACCGGGGAATAGTAATCACTTACCTTGTACAAGACATGGGTATCGGGCTCGAGAGTGCAAAAGCCGTGAGCAAATCCAATCGGCACGAACACCTGCTTGCCGTTACGCGCCGATAACCGCTCAGCCACCCATTTGCCATAGGTGGGCGATGATCGACGTAAGTCGACGGCGACATCGAAGATGCTACCCCGAAGCACCCTGATCAGTTTGTGCTGCGCAACGGGAGCTCTTTGAAAATGCAGGCCACGAATAGTCCCAGCTCCGACGGACGACGACTGATTGTCCTGGACAAACTCCAGTGGGATGCCGTGTTCAGAAAATCGGTTACGATTGTAGGTCTCCGTGAAGGTCCCACGAGCATCCTCAAACGCTCCCGGCGTAAGAATCTTGATGCCCTCGATCGAGGTTGAAGTGACGACCAACACCAATAGTCCTTTTCAAGATATTCGTAACGCCGGATACACCTTGTCTTCAACTAACGAGACTAGCGGTATCCATCAAGGCCGTCGAGGTCAGCTCACAGGACGGGCCGCAGCCGCCCGCAAAGCAGTTTTGAACCCAACCCACCAAGTCGATCAAACGTACTCAATCGCCAGCAGGCCCGAAAGGAAGCCCGCAAGCACCAACTGAATCCCGATCGTAATGCCGGTGACGGAAAGCGCCACCAGACGCAGCAAGCTTGTTTGATCGAGCGGACCAAAGCCCGTTTCGCCCCAAAATGCGACCGCTGCCACCAAACCGCCCATGCCCAACAGGAACACGGCGGCTCCGACCAGCGACGCATGATCGAGGGTAAAATATTCCAGCATTCGCTGATATCGCGGCGATGGGGGCACGAGATGCCTGCTGGTTGCATATTGTCGTGCGATGGCCGCGAAGCAGATGCTTTGAACCCCTACGATGCAGCTTGAAGATGCGACCAGCATGGTGCGGATATCGAAACCGATACCTCCCAGGAAAACCGGACCAAAAAAAAGCAACGCATTCATGGTTACGCCCAGGCAAAGCAGTATCAAGCCTGGATAAAAAAACAGCCATCTGGGCGAGAACAACAGAAGAAATCTCAGATGACGCCACCCGTCGCGCCATGTGCGGAGGTGAGGCGGCCGTGAGCGTCCATCCTTTGAAAGAACGATTGGCACTTCCGCCAGTTTTAGCTCGGCCAAAGCCGCGCGAACCACCATTTCGCTGGCGTATTCCATACCTGTGGTGCGCAATCCGAGATCCAGAACGGCCTTGCGGGAAAAGCCGCGAAGACCACAATGAAAATCACCCGGGCCTACTCGAAAGAACCGGCGACCGATGGTGCTGAGTACGGGGTTGCCCAGATAGCGATGCAGCAAAGGCATCGCGCCCGATTCGATTTCGCCTTTGAACCGGTTCCCCAACACAAGTTCATTGCCCTCGCGCAGCTTCGCCAAAAACGGCCCGAGGTCACCAAAATTATAGCTGCCGTCCGCATCGCCCATGATGACGAAGCGTCCGTGGGCGGCCAGAATGCCTCCCCGCAGCGCGGCGCCATAGCCGCGGATCGGGATTTCAACGACGCGCGCACCCGAAGCCAGCGCGATGTCTCGAGAGCCATCGGTGCTTCCGTTATCTGCGACAATGACTTCGCCCGTGACGCCCGATTGCTCGAGGAAGCCAAACGCCTTGGCGATACATGCCGAAAGCGTTTCGGCCTCATTCAGGCAAGGCATTAAAATGGAAAGCTCGATGTCGTGGACCGCTTCGTCGGGCGCGGGTAGAGAGAGGTTGTCAGACATCACAAGCCCCCGAGAACAGAGCTTAATCGATGTCGGCGATAGCATACAGTTTCGCATCTGGCACGAAAGTTGACGTGACTCCGGGGCTGAGACGGAGTGTAACGCAGCCGCGCGCATGCGCGGCAGCACCACCTTCAAAGCCGTTTACAACAATCTAAATCTGGGGTTGTATGTATGGGCTCAAGGATAGATCAACTGCCAATTTTGCCTGCGGACTGCGCCAGTGGCGTGGCATGGCCGTCGAAGGCTGCGGCTTCCCGTCCAGCCGCTCACTTTGCCTGCGTGAAGACCAGGGCCCGGGCACTCTAAGATGGGAGTGGAAATGTCGGAACGCGATCCCGCACCACCGCCCTCCGTTCGCAGTGGTCTTGCCGAGCCGCCACCCTACGCGCCTATCGGGGTTCTGGGAAATGCGCCTA
>Ga0209006_10002950_pt1 | contig 15468 bp, 9 predicted proteins | sample JacPin_JW_Ref_O2_FD_188567 | JGI IMG/M metagenome (GOLD analysis project Ga0209006, IMG submission 188567) | Forest soil microbial communities from Algoma, Ontario, Canada - Jack Pine, Ontario site 1_JW_Ref_O2 (SPAdes) (version 2) | ecosystem: Environmental > Terrestrial > Soil > Boreal... | reverse complement strand
CCGCCACGGCCGACGGCAGCCGAAATCATTACCGGCAGAGTCTTACCGTCCGCATCGAACACTTCGCGTATCGCGACAAGTGCCGCTTTAGCGTTGAGCGAGTCGAAAATCGTTTCCACGAGCAACAGATCTGCACCTCCGGCGATCAAAGCACGCGCCTGCTGCGCGTAAGAGGTTTTTACCTGATCGAACGTGACCACGCGGAAGCCCGCGTCGTCTGCGTCCGGGGAGTTTGAAAGAGATACGGTAAGCGGCCCAATTGCTCCCGCTACGAACCTTTGCCGCGAGGTCGCACTCCCTACCCGATCAGCCCACTCGCGGCATTGCCGCGCTGACTGCTCGTTGATCTCCGAAGCCAGGTCGCCGAGGAAACGATCGTCAATGATCTTCTGATAGAACTCCGGATCTTTACGCCCGCCGTGCTCGCGCGGATCATCCACGAAGAACTCACTCTGCGCGATGCTGGTTGCGCCGAAGGTGTTCGTTTCTATAATGTCGGCGCCTGCTTCGAGGAATCGCCGATGGATGTCGCCGATCATCTTCGGCTGGGTCAACGAGAACATATCCCCGTCGTTCAACAGGTCTTTTTTCGAATCCTTGAAGCGCTCCCCGCGGATATCAGATTCTTTCATTCCGTAGGTGCGGATGGTCGTGCCCATTGCGCCATCAATGATCGCGATCCGGCGTTCGAGGATCTTTTCCAGAGGGTGTTGGTGCGTCGCCGCCATTTTGCCGCAGGAATCACCGAGCGTGACGGGTAAGTCACGAGCAGGAACGAGCGTTCGGGCTTCGTCTCTATGCAGGTTCAACATGCGATTCCACTCTTTATTATAGCGAGATGGTAAACATTCCCGCTGCGCTCGCGACCTGGTCCGCAATGTGAACGGCAACTCGTGGCCGGTTCGAATTGTTTGTTCCGGTGAGGGGTGTCGGGAACTTGTCGAGTCGCTAAATTCGCGAATACCGCTGCGGCGCGAGTTTCAACGCTCACTAAGCAACGGTGTTTAGATGCTTCTCGCCATCGATTAGGCTCTCAGGGCGAGAGCCTAAGGTTTTGGTCTAGAAAATCTTACCGCGCGGAACATCATCGCCCGCGCGTAGCGCGTGCCACGGCGCCTAGATCCGTCTACCGGACCGAACTGGCCCCGGCTCCGCCATGGCGGGCGATTTCTGTCATCACGGTTCGGTATTCGCCATCGGAGTGCAAGCTTTCGACGGCTTTGCTGAGAGCCGCGCTAACGCTCGGATCGGCAGAGTATCGACTCGCGGCGTCGAGCAGCACGCGACTCATGTCTCCGTCAGAGGACATGCCTTTTGCCGACTGGATGGCGGCGATGACCGTTGTGCTCGCAGTTCCGGGCTTGTCGATCGCGGCCATGAGAACGCGGCTGCGATCCCCATCCGAATGTATGCTGTCGGCGGCGGCAAAAAATACTTCGCGAATCGCATCCACATTTGTGGAAGTGAGTTCCTCGAGCACGCGTGCTTTATCTCCATCCGAGGAAATCCGCTGCGCTGAATTCGCAATCTCACCCTGTGTCGGCGCCGCAATTCCTGGTTGATGTGTGAGCGCTACAAGGGCTTGTTGGCGATCGCCGTCGCTCGCAATCGAGTTCGCTGCTTCGAAGAAAGCTTTTCGCACCGTTTCTTCTTCGCGATACTGCGAAACTGCTTCTTTCAGCACCCGGGCTTTGTCTCCATCTGAGGAAATCCGCCCGGCCGATCGCAGGACGCGCGGGAGAGTGTCGGGGTCGCCGCCATGTGCCTCGAGCAACTTTGACAAAACGCGCGCGTGATCTCCATCCGATGCGATCGTCTTCACCGCCTCGAAGTACACCATGTGAAGTTCGTCGCTCGCGCTGTAGGGGGCGGCCATCTCGATCAATACTTCCGCCTTATCGCCATCTGAAGAGATGTGCTTTGCCGCTCTCGCCGCACCGACGAGGGTGTCGCTATTTGCTCCATCTTTCTTAACGATGTCGGAAAGCACACGCCGTTTGTCCCCGTCGGAGCTGATGCTTTCAGCTGCTTCAAAAATATACGGACGCAGTTCGCTGGTGAAGTACGGCTGATCGACCGCAATGATCGCCTGTGCTTTATCGCCGTCAGACGAGATCCCCTTGATTAATCGGGCAGCGTCTTTAAGTTGTGCGCCGTTCAGCTGCGCCTGCGAAAAAAGCTGTTCGATATAGACGCGCCTCGATCCGTCGCTGCGAATCATTCCAATCTCGGTGATCACGGCCTGCGGGCCGCCTTGCCTCATCATCCGCGCGACCCGCGGCCCCGCTCCCATCCCGCTGTCACGAATCAACTGAGGTAGGAAACGCGCGAGCCACTCACGTCCCTGGTCGTCCATGGGCTTCGTGGACCAGCCCACCGAATACGTTTTCGTGAGATTTCCTGACGAATCCGCTTTCACGTCGTAGCTGCGGCCTGAAAGCCAGTTGCCCTCTTCGATATGGAAACGTCCGCCCGGGGAGAGCGACTGGACGTCTCGATCGTCATCCGTGAATTCAACGGCGCCGTCAATTTTCACGGTGGAAGACGCCCATCCGTTGCGCGTTGTGATGTTCACGTGAGTCTCGTGAGGTTCTTGCGAGGCCTCGGGCGCCATCGGTGCAGGGGGCGCGATAGGCGCTCGCGGTGCAGCAGGCGCGGGCAGCGCGGCTGGTGCCGCAAGAGCGGCGGGTGCGGAGGGCGCCGCGAGAGCAGATGGTGCCGCGGGTGCAGAGGGCGCCGCAGGCGCACGAGGCGTCATCGGAGACAGCGGAGAGAGCGGTGCAAGAACGGCCATCGGAGCCAATGGCGGGGCGGGCGCTTGCGGTGCCAGTGGCGCAGACGAAACAGTCGCCGCTGCCGGAGTCGGTGGCATCGCAGCCGTCGAAGGCTCGGCAGGGATTGCCTCTGCACTCGGCGCCACGGCTTCCTGCGGCCAGGACGTTTGTAGAACGGCTGTTCTTGCGGCGAAATGCGCAGCGGAATCGTCATACTCCGAGGTCTGTGCGAACGCGATCATCTGCGGTGCCCGTGTGCCCACATAACTCAGCGCCGCAACTGCAATCACCGCTGCGCCGAGAGGGCGGATCGCCAGCTTTGGCGCGGCATTCCGCGTTCGATCAAGCATGTGATGGACGCGTGTAAATAGTTGCGACCGGTTTCCCGCAGCGCCAGCCGCCAGAAATCCCGCGTGCTCCCACTGTGAAAGTTCCGCGACTCGCGTCAATGACGCTGCGTATGGTTTCGCTCTTCCGGTTGCCGCGATCACCCAGTCATCGCAAGCAAGTTCGCGTTCCAGCGACATGCGGCGACCGATCCAGTAGAGCGCGGGCTGAATCGGCAGCAGCGCTTCAATAAGTTTCTGCGCCAGATTCGTCCAATCATCGCGGCGCCGCAAGTGCGCCAGTTCGTGCAGCACGATGAGTTCAAGTTCTGAATCTGAGAGCGTGTCGAACAGCGGTCGAGGAATCACGATCGCAGGATTGAGAAATCCAAGCGAAACAGGTGCCGCGATTTCGGTCGAAACCAGCAAGTGCGTCTGCCGGACAACTCCATTACGCGCGCCCAGACTCTTCAACCGCTGCTGCCATTGCTCCGAAGCCGGCACCGCGCCCAATTTTAATCGCCGTAGCGCCCAATATCCGCCGCCGATGCGGGTCAACATCACCAGCGAGAGCAGCGCCCACAGAGACTCGATGACGCCGAAGATTTTTTTCGAGCGAATGCGGATCAGGGGCCGGTCAAGCGCAGTCATCACTGACGATAAGCTTCTAGACACGGCATTCGGCTGGACCGGCTCAGATTTCCATTCGGCTGCGCCATCCGTCTTTGATTCCGAAACCGATGCAGAAGATGACGAACTCACTCCAGCGATCAATTCATGCCGCTGAGCTTTGGGAACGATTTCTGTTGAAACAGGGATCCCCGAGACCGGGCTGTTCAGCGTCACCGTCACCGCCCGCTCCTCGGGATTCGATGCGTCGGGCGTGAGCGGTCCAACGGCCAGCGCCACAACGGCTAGCAAGGTCAGCCATAAAACGGTGAAGCGCGTCGTCGAATTCAAGCGGGGCAGGAGTTTCAGAAGCAAGGCCATCGTCGCGGCGAGAATCGCGCCTTGCCAAAGTCCATTCAGAAGAGTGGTCATTGCAAAGATGGAATGTGTCATTTCTGATCTCCCTGCTCGCTCTCGGCGATCATTTTCCTGATGCGCTGCAGCTCGGCTCGGCCGATCGTCTCCTCTTTCAGAAGGTTCACGACCAATAGTTCACTGGAGCCGCCGAAAAATCGGTTGACCAGATGACTCAGTGCCTTACTCCTCGCCTCTTCTTTGGCAACCAATGGTTCGTAGACGAAAGCGCGCCCGCTTTTCGTATGCCGCAGATAGCCCTTGGTCTCAAGAATGCGCAAAGTCGTCAGCACCGTGCTGTAAGCCAGCGGCGGATCTGCCGGAAGTGACGCTGCCACGTCTCCCACGGTGGCTGGCCCCTGTTTCCAGAGCACGTCCATAAGTCGCAACTCGCCCTCGGTCAGGTTCGGTGATTTCTTTCTCGCCAATGTCGCCTCCGTACTAGAGAAACTCGCTAAAAACTAAGCAATTAATAGTTAACGGATTTTATACGGCAGGCAATTTCTGTTGTCAACTAATAAATTAACAGTTCGAATTTTCGACTCCCCAGCGTATTGAAGACTTCTCTCAGACTGAACTAACAATTCGCAGGATAGGACGCTCCCTTAAGTGAGCTACCTGTTCGGCGTGGGTTGGGCCACAATCGCACAGTCGGCCGCGCCGGTTTCTCTTTTTGACAGAGGGGTTCGTGAAGACACCGCGTCTCAGCGTCATTGTTTTTATCGTGATGGCGGGTCTGATTGCTTTCACAATCGACCGCCAACTCCCACGGCAGTTCTTTTCGCACAAGATTCTGCATCCGGCGGCGATCCAAATCACAAACCGGCCGCCGTTCGTTCAACGTGACCTGGTGCAACGCTTTACTGAAACCTCGGCATTTCAAGTCGCAATCCTTCTGACTAAGCCAGACGAGAACGGGGAGACCGCGGCGCGATGTCTGCAAACCATGGGAATTCCGTTCTTCGTCACTCGCAATCTGCACACTGCCGTGCGCCATAACCTTGTTCTTTTGTATCCCGAAGTTGACGGGGACACCTTCGACACGGCGCAGGCGAAAGTCATCACCGATTTCGTATCGCAAGGCGGAGTGCTGTTCGCGCAGGACGTTTTTTGGGGTGGTTTCAAGCCCCTTTTTGGCTTCGACGATGTCAGTCCTCTCCGCACCCGGCACAAAATCGTCTTTGATACGACGGATTCTGCTGCAACCGATCCAGTGTTCCGATACTTGAATCGCCCTGCGGAAAAAGAGGTGCCGGTTGGCTCTTCGTCGATTGCGGAAGTGATCTGGACGAATGGATATAAAGCGGCGGCCGGCACACGAACCCTGGCGCGCTTCGAGGATGGCTCTGCAGCCGTTCTCAGGCATGACGTTGGAATCGGACACGCCTACCTGGTCGGTGTCGCGCTCAATGATGTCGTTCTGCGAAATCAACAGAATCGGGATTTCGAAGCCCAGCGAATTTACGTGAATGGCTTCGAGCCGGGAACCGATGTCTGGCTTCTGGTGTTGCGTTCCTGGTACGAGGCCTATTCGAAGTCTGGACTGCGCTTGGGCACAATCCCGCAAGGGAAGAGATCGGTCCTGATGCTCTCGCATGACGTGGACTGGGAATATTCGTTCCAGCCAATACTGGCCTTTGCCGGCTTCGAAAAAAGCGTGGGCACGTCCAGCACATTTTTTGTGCAGACCAAATATCTCGACGACGCCAACAGCCACGCCTTTTTCTTCGGTCAGTCACTCGATGTTCTGCGTCAGTTGATGACCGGCGCGAGCGATATCGGAAGCCACACCGTGATCCACTCCAGGTTGTTCAATAAAGTTCCATTGGGTACCGGTGACGAGAAATATCCCACGTATCACGCTCGTGCTACGCCAACGAATGCCGCGCAGGACGCAACCGCTCTGGGAGAAGTTTGCGTGAGCAAGAGCCTGATCGACGGCGAACTTGCGGGGCACGAGACCATCTTCTTCCGCGCTGGCCATTTGCGCGTGCCGCCCTTTCTTCCTGAAGCGCTGGTGCGCTGCGGATACGAATTCGATTCGTCTTTTACAGCCGGAGACGTGCTTACCAATTTCCCTTACCAGCTGAACTTCGATCTTGGATTCACAGAGCCGGCAACGATATTCGAATTTCCGGTCACGTTTGAAGACGAGCAACAGCCTCCCCTCGCTCAGCGCATTCCCTCGATTCTCGATGTGATCGAAGCGAACGCCGAGAACGGCGCGCCTTCCGTAATTCTGATTCACAGCAACAACGCGACAGTCAAACTAGAGGCTGAACGCGCGCTTGTCTCACGGCTGCCCGCCGATATCCTGGTCGAGAATATGACGGAATACGCGCGCTTCTGGAAAGCCCGCAGCGAAGTGACATGGTGCTCGCGGGCGGTTTCTGACGGTGAAGAAGTCGACATCCATGCGGAGCTTCCGCTGGCAGGGCTCACGCTGGTTTCACCCCGCACAATTCAGGATGCCGCCGGTATAACGGGCCTCCGGTGGACCGACCATGCAGTGATACTTTCCGATCTCGCGGCCAAGTCCCAAGTTGTCATCCATATTCGCTACTCGAAAAACTAGCGCCACGCGCGCCAATCTCCCAGCCGAGTTACCAGAGTCACCTGTTTGGGCGGGGCGTTCCCACCGATGTTCAGAATGTTGTTGAGTCTCGGGCACTCGTGTGGGCGCACTGGTTCCCCCGCTCAACACTTGACTCAGCGCAGAAGACTGTACAGAGGAGCTTCTTGAGCCGGTTCACCAGACCTTTTCTTCGATTCTGCTGGCTAGTCATGGCGCTGTTGATCTCCACATACACGTCCGCGCAGAACGATTGGCAGGAGCAGGTGCGATCCGCTGTGGAACGGCACCGAATTCCCGCGGCGTTGGCCGTCGTAGATCAACGCCTGACCGTGGCACCCGACGATATGGATGCTCACGCCTGGCGCGGCCGCCTGCTGGCGTGGACTCGAAATTGGCCGGAAGCAGAAACCGAATATCACTTGGTTCTCGACAAGTTTCCCAACGATGTTGACGTCTTGAGCGGTTTGTCCGACGTCCTTCTCTGGGAGCGGAAATATCCTGAGGCGTTGGCAGTTCTCGAGCAGGCTCGAAGTGTCGCACCGCAGAATCCGGAGGTTTTGGTGCGCCGTGCCAGAGTACTTTCCTTGCTGGAACGCACCAATGATGCGCGAGCCGAGTTCCGCGCGGCCCTCAGCTATGATCCGGCAAACCCCGCGGCCATCAATGGATTGGCGGCTCTCGCCAACAGTTCGAAGTACGATCTGCGCATCGGCGAGGAAGCGGATTTTTTTAACTATACCGAAGATGCTGAAGTCGAAACGGTGACGCTCAATGCGCACTGGAATGAGAAATGGACCACTGGATTCGGCGTAAGTCCGTACCATCTTTTTGGCGAGAACGCACTGAAGATATGGGTTGAAGCGGCTTACCGCTTCCACCACGACAACTGGGTTCGTGGTCTCGTCGCATGGGCGAATCCGCAGGATGTCGTTCCCCAAAATGAAGGATTGATCGAATACGGTCACGGATTCCAATTCTCCAATCCGTGGGTCAAGGGATTGGAAAGTTCCTATCAGGAGCATTCTCTCTGGTATCGCGGCGCTCAAGTCGTGACCCTCAATACAACCCAGATTGCGTATCTTCCCCGCGAGTGGACCTGGACTCTGTCGATCACTGGATCTCACACGCGGTTTGCCGGCGGCGAATCAGAATGGGTTCCGTCGGGCTCGGCGCGGCTTGGTTTTCCTGTTATTCGCAGACTGTCGGGCAGCGGGTTATTTGCGGTTGGCGCGGAGAATTTCGCTCAGGTTGATCAAATCGGGAGATTGTCGGCTCGCACGTACGGTGGTGGCCTGCGCTATCGTTTCGCCGAAAGTCAGGACGTATCAGGTTTTGTTGCCCGTCAGGACCGCGATTTCGGCCAAAAACAAACCAGCATGGGATTGACTTATGGGATCAGATTCTAGCTGGACTCGAGACCTGGGATTCGCCTGGCTGGTGGCCCGGGCAATTCTGTTTTCGCTCGTTGGAATTTTCTTGCTGGTAGGTTTCATTGTTTTTCGGCGCTGGTATCGCGGTCGTTACTTCGCCCGGTTGAGCCAGCGCACGGTGGCGCTCCGCGCACAGTGGCCGGAAATACTCTCGGGAAAAATTCCTGGCTCGGCATGGCGCTTGCACTCTCTGGACTGCCAGATTGTCGAAGATATTTTGCTCGACAACATCGAAGTCTCTTCAAAGGATGAGATCGCGCCGTTTCTTGCCTGCCTTCGCAATAGCGGATTGATCGACTTGCGTATCCGCGAAGCGCGATCTTCCAGAAGTTGGCAAAAGCGCTCGGCGCTGCTAGCACTCGGGCGCACGCGCGCGCCCGAGGCCGTTCCGGCATTAGCCGAGGCTTTGGAGTCTCCTTCTGAAGAGACTCGTGTTGCAGCGGTTCGCGGACTCGGCCGCATTGGCTCGAGCCGCGCAGCGCTGACGTTGCTCGAGTGCTTCATCGCTGGCGAACTGCGTGTTCCCGAACATGCTTTAAAGAATGCACTGCTCAGCTGCTGCCGCGATGAGCCCGCTGTTCTTGTTCCTTACTTGCATCACGCGCTAGGACAGGGTAGGGAGCTGGTCGCCCGAGTTCTCGGCGAACTTGCCGACTCATCTCTCGGCGATGAGTTGTTGATTCTTGCCGCGGATCCTCTTGCCGAGGTTCGAGCGTCGACGGCGCGAGCGCTCGCGAAAGTCAAGCCGGAAGTCTCTTTTCCGGTGTTATCGACTCTGGCCGTGGATGGCGAATGGTTCGTGCGCCTGCGCGCTGTGATTGCTCTGAGTGCGCTTGACCATTCGGGGAAGATTTACGTGCTTCTGCGCGCGTTGTGTGATCTGAACCGTCACGTGCGGCAGCGAGCCGCTTGGACGCTGGCCCGCATGTACGAGGAAAAACCAGAAATTCTGGAAAAGGTCGCGGCCATGCGCGACAACTACGCCTTGCAGTCGTTCCTGTCGGAACTGGAACGTTGTGGTTCTTTGGACGCCGCATTGGATCGGTTGGGCGGAATCGGCGAACGTGTGCCAGGAGCGGACGACCTGGATCGCGTTGCCGCTCTGGTCAGTGAACACTTTGCAAGGCCCGGCAAAGTCGCAGCGGCGGCAGTGGGGAAACTCTGATGCTCTTCAATTTCCTCGAAATTAGCAACCACACCTTTTTTGTTTTCTATCTGGTCTCGAACGTCATCAATCTTGGGCTCCTGATCACTGCGACCTATAAAAATACGATCCATCGCTACCGGTTGGAGAGCATAAAACTTGAAGGCATTCGTTCCTCTCCTTTTACACCGCCGATCAGCCTGCTGGTGCCGGCTCGCAACGAAGAACTCTGCATTGTCGACAACGTGAGTTCGTTGCTGCGTCTGGATTATCCGGAGCTGGAAGTGATCATCGTGAACGACGCTTCCAGTGATGGAACGCTGGCCAAGCTCCGTGAAAACTTCGATCTCCGCCAGGCATCGATACTCTACATCCCTGAGATCGAAACCGAGCCGGTGGTCGGGATTTATCGAAGCCCGGCGCATCCACGCTTGCTGGTGTTGGATAAGAAATCAGCCGGATGCAAAGCCGATGCGATCAATGCCGGAATCAACGCTGCCAGCAGCCCATACGTTTGCGTTGTGGATGCCGACTCGATTCTGGAGAGAGATTCGCTCGCGCGCATCATGGCTGGCATCATCTCCGATCCGGAGAAGGTGGTCGCGGTTGGAGGGATTGTTCGCATATTGAACGGATCGATCGTTGAGGGAGCCGAATTGAAGGAAGTCCGGCTGCCCAAGACTCATATCGAAATGCTGCAGGTCATCGAGTATTTGCGTGCATTTCTCGTGGGCCGCGAAGCCTGGGCCGCCTTTAACCTTCTGCCCATTATTTCGGGAGCTTTCGGTATCTTTCGCCGCGACCTGCTGCTGAAAATAGGAGGCTTTCGCGCCGATGCCGTGGGCGAAGATTTCGATCTGATCGTGCGCCTTCACCGTTATCTATGCGATCACAACGTTCCCTACCACATTAACTTCATTCCCGACCCGACTTGCTGGACTGAAGCGCCGTCCGACTACAAATCGTTGGCTCGCCAAAGGGCGCGGTGGCACAAAGGATTGCTCGACACACTCTGGTCCGCGCGCAATATGCTTTTCAAACGGCGCTACGGCCGAGTCGGCTGGATTATCTTGCCGTATATGTGGCTGTTCGAGTGTTTTTCTCCTGTGCTCGAACTCCTGGGCTACGGCACGATTATCCTTGCAGCCGTGCTGGGCGCCTTGAGCCAACACTTTTTTATTCAGTTCCTGCTGTTCGGATATGCATTTGCCACCTTGATCTCGGTCGGCTCCGTCTTGCTCGAAGAAATGAACTATCGCCGCTACAGCAGTTGGCTTGACGTCGCGTGGCTGTTGATTTACTGCCTCTTTGAGCACCTTCCGTATAGACAGATGACCATGTGCTGGAGATTGCGCGGAATCTGGGAATATATGCGCGGGGATTTAAGCTGGCACCAGGTCAAACGAACCGGCACATCGGCCAGGGTTCAAAGCTGATTGTTCAGGTTGATCGGTTGAAAGAGTTGCTCTAGCGCCACGCTTCCGTCATGGTCAATTCGGTATTTCCCCGCACGATATCCGGTCATCGCGGTATTGGCCTTCGAAGGTCCGGGCGAAACAATTACTTTTGAAGGTGGTTCACTCTCGGACAGTTGTTGATAGGAATCTCCGCTCGTCACGAAAGTTCATTCGAGGAGGTTGCAAATGCAACGTCTATTGCTTTTCTCGGTTGTACTGCTTGGCGCGTCGTGGGGAATGGCACAAGATGCACCAAACCAAATAAACCAGAGTACGAGCCAAGCCGCGCAGGATCAGAGCGCAAACGGTTCCGGCGGTGAAACTTCTGTCGAGGGCTGCCTGACCGGGGCAAATGGAAGCTATACCCTCAGCGACATTAGTGGGAACACTTACCAACTCACCGGAGACACCTCGAAGCTGGCCGAGCATGTTGGCCATGAAATAAAGGTCACCGGCGTCAGCGAGCCGTCCGCCACATCCTCTTCAGCGGGCAGCAGCGCAGCTACGCCCGAAACTGCGAAGCAGTCTGCAGGCGCTTCCCGACAAACCCTTCAGATCAGCTCGGTGAAACCCATCTCGAAGACCTGCCAAAGCGATAGCATGGCAAAATAGCCTTCATCGAGGTTATCCGTAGGATCCCAGCCAGCACGGCTGGGTTTATTTTTGAGAAACAAACCGGAACTACCGCATTGTCTACAAGGAAGGCACCAGTTCCAGTGTCAGCACCTGAAAGGGCTGGAGATGAAACTCATATCTTTTCTCAGCCGGGATTGCCAGGGCTGGCGAACCTTGGTCGCTCTTCCACGGGCTGTGCGCGGTAAATGACGATGCGCTACCCGAAGGCAGCTCCAGAAGCTCTGGAAGGGTGGCCACGAAAGTTTTCGAATTGTCGTCGGGATTGCGCAGGGTCACGATCGCTTTTTTCGGCGACCATGAGGCCCATCCGTAGACTTCCAGCAGCCCAGGATCGCCGCCGATCCAGTGCGAGTCTTTGAGAACTCCGGCGTTCTCCCGCGACCAGTTCGCAGATTCCGCCAGCACGTCCCAGTCTTGTGGAGAGAGCAGCGCGGGCGTGATGTACATCTCCTGCAGCTGGGTTCCCGTGCCGAAGTACGAATGCACTTCATCCGGAAAGTCGTGGTGCGGATCGGAGCCGAGGCGCTCTGCATACTGCGCGAAAACCAGCCCATGCAGCATCAGCGAATTGATCGGAAAGAGAGGCCCGTCCTCGACTACTCTGCGATACGTCTGCGAGTCGCGATATGTGATCCATCGTTGTCGGTCGGTGCCGACGCCGGCAAAGCTGTGGTCGTCACCACCGCGCCAGATCGAGTCGGCATACATCAGCCAAAACGGCGACGGATAAGTTCCGGTTGTCAGATTGATATAGATCTCAGGCTTTTTCGCGCGAAGTTCTCCAATCAAGTGAATGGCGGCGTCGAAATCGCTGTCGAACTCACTACCCTCGATCACCTCATTGGCATTGCCGGTGCCGTCGAACTTGAATTGATTTACGCCGTATTTGTCGATCATCTCAAGGCAGGCGTCGCGAAAGTAGCGATAGTAATTCGGGCCTGAGAGCGCAAAGCCACCTTCGTTCGTCTCGAATCCGCGTCCATGCGACGCGGCCAGGCGCTGCTCTTTCGCTTTTTCGTAGCCGCCCCAGGGCGAAAACCAGATACCCGGCGCGGCCCCGTATTTTTCGGCAGCCTGAGAAGTCTTGATGAGTCCGTCCGGAAAGCCCGCATTGAACTTCCACAGAGTGGTCGGATCGTCCCAGCCATCGTCGAAGAGAAAGCTGTCGAGTTTGACGCCGCGCTGCCTGGTCAACTTCTCCCCGAAAGCCTGAATCGCACCGACGGCGGCTTGTTCGTTGAATCGCTGCCCGGCGCCCAGGTCGTACCAGGAGTTGTAATGCAAAAACGTTCGATAAGGATGGGCGCGCTCAAGTTCGACATATTTCAAAAAATCGCGGCGCAACTGTCCGGCATGTGCAACTCCGATTACCGACGAATAGGTCACGCTCTGTCCTGCACGGAGCGGAAGCTCGCGCGAGAGCCAGCATGAGGCGCGATCAACATGCATGCGGCACTCCGACAGCGGATGTTCGAATCCGAGAAACCACGTTCCCGCGGTAACTGGCGAGCCCTTAGACTGACCGGAGACGATTGCGCCTGGGACGGTCGCGTCGACAAGGTCGATCCGCGTCAACGGGAAGGCTTGTTGCCCGCCATGAATGGTGATTTCCTCGCGAATGTAGTTGGCGTCCTCACGAAGCGTGGCTTTCCAGGTGATTCGCAGTTGAGTCGAAGGATCTTCCAGTTCGACGCGAATCTGACGGCCGGGCATCCGATCTGCAGCGCGCGGCGAATTTGGCGCGACCGGCGAATTTTCTATAGCGGGACTCGCGATAATTTTGAAAGCAGAGGAAGGCAGAACCTTCCCCTCCCTCGGCGTCAGTTCAAATACATCGGTGTCGAACGGCAGAGTCGCACCAGTCAGGCCGTTCGCTACGCTTCGCCAGCGCAGTGCGCCATCCCTGATCGACCAGACGGTCGAAATCGTGCCGTTCGAAAGCGTGAGTTGGTCTGCTTCCAGTGTGGCGTGAACCGCGCTGGAGGCATATGCCGGAAGAAGCCCGACGACGAGGGGCAGAACGAAGCGACGGATAATGGCGTTCAGTGTGTGTGTGAGCATTTTCTTGAGAGCCGACTTATCTATACCTTCAATACTGAGCCTGTGAGACGGTGACAGAACACCGAAAAACTGTGCAAAAACCCTGTATCTATTCGGTCCTTCGATCCAGGTGAGGAAAATAATCGCTAGAGAACTTGGACCATCATCATCGCTGATTTTGGGCGCGATTTTTCTTGACTTCCATCATAAACGAAAGTAATAGTGTTGACTCGTAAGAATATGAAAGCCCCGCAGGGAGGCGTCCCCATGTGTGTCTGCCGTCGTAATTTCGGCTTTGCAGCCGGGTTGATCTGCACATTCGTGATCTCGTTGCTGTTCGCCACGGCGGTTTTTGGGCAGGCATCCTACACGGCCCAGATCCGCGGCACGGTGACCGACCAAAGCGGCGCAGTCGTGCCCAACGCGACGATCACCCTGATCAACGATGCCACCAGCATTTCGCAGGTCGAGCACAGCGACACTCACGGGCAATTTATTCTCACTGGCCTGCGTCCCGCGACGTACACGATTAAAGCCGAGATCAAGGATTTCCGCGCGATCGAAAAGAAGAACATCGTGTTGCAGGTGGCTCAGGAAACCACGGTAGATTTCGTGCTCCACCCGGTCACGGTCAACGAGACCATGGAAGTCACTGAAACGGCTCCGTTGCTCGACACCGAGAGCGCGACTTTGGGCACCGACATCAGCGCCCAATCCATCAAGGAACTGCCTCTCATGAACCGCAGTTTCTTCGGCCTGACATTCCTTGCGGCAGGTGTGACCGAGGTCGCAGGTTCCGGGACGAGCGACAACTATCCTTCGGGAACAAACTTCACGTCTAACGGACAGCGTAACGCGACTGCCGACATACAACTGGATGGCACCTTGTTGAGCGCCCCGGAGCAAGGCGAGGGAGGAAACTCCAACGTTTATTACGAACCCGTGGTTGAAGGTCTGCAGGAAATGAAAGTGCAGAACAACAGCTTTTCAGCCGAGTTCGGAAACAACGGCGGGACCGTGGTCAACATGGTCATGAAGAGTGGAAGCAACAAGTTTCACGGCAGCGGTTGGTATTTCCTGCAGCGCTCACAACTGGATGCGCGCGACTTCTTCAACCCCTCCAATATTGGGCCTAAGCCCGACAGCAAGCGTGACCAGGGTGGATTATCGGCCCGGCGGTTTGTTGTTGCGGGCGAGATATGCGGCCAGCGCGTCCAAATCCGCGTCGCTGATTTCGGTCTTGCGAAAGAACGGCATGATGGAGACGCCCTTGCGTACAAATGTTTTCGTCACAGGCGGCGTCAAGTCCGTGCGTTCGCTCAGCAAGGCTGGTTTCGCGCCTTTGTACTTCGTCTCTAACGCGACCGTGCCAGGGAGCGCCCCTGGGCCGTGACAGGTAGCGCACCAATTGTCGAAGACCTTTTCGCCTTTTTGGATGGTGGCGTCATCGGCGCCGAACGCGCACCCGGCCAGCACGAGAAAAATAATCGCCCTCATGCCTTGGTTCCCCGCAGATGCTTGGGCCAGATTCCGTAGCGCCCCGCCGAAATGATTCCATTGGGATCCACGGCATCCTTCACCGTTTCATGGAAACGCCGCAGCGCATGATTGTTGAACGAGTAAGTGTTCATCACCTCGTCCTGGAACACGTCGATGCTGTTGTGTCCCCAGGCATAGTCCATGCCGATCGCGTAGAAGTTCTCCATCTCGCCGCGGCGCAGCCACAGGGAGATCACGCGCGTCTCCATCGGTCCGGAGATGTTGGCTCGGAAAAAGTTGGGCACGAACGACGAACCGGTCAATCGCCCATCGCCATTGTCCGACGACACGAAGATCGCATTCCATTCGGCGAGCTTCGGTAACACCGCAAGCGCCTCGGATGACAGCACCATGCCGAACAGCAGGTGGCAGTCATCCCGCTCCACCACGAGCTGCGCCTTGCGCACGCAGGTGGCGGGATCGCCTCCGGTGTCGGTGATGAACAGCTGAATCGGTCGGCCAAGCAGTCCGCCCTTGGCGTTCTCGACCTTGGCCCAGAGCTCGGCGCCGTTCTTCATCTGCTG